>Ga0310811_10000239_pt1 | contig 78913 bp, 69 predicted proteins | sample YCmetagenome_FD_207642 | JGI IMG/M metagenome (GOLD analysis project Ga0310811, IMG submission 207642) | Soil microbial communities from experimental microcosm in Duke University, North Carolina, United States - YC | ecosystem: Engineered > Artificial ecosystem > Soil microcosm > Unclassified ... | reverse complement strand
TTGATATTATCAGACGGCCTCATTCATCATGAGGCCGTTTGTTTTTTTATTAACTTCGGACCGATAAATAATGGCCACACAACTTAAAAACCTTTCTGATTTTTCGCACACCGACGTTCCGTCTGCCGAGCGATACCGTTTTGGCATTGTAGTAGCCGAATGGAACGCTGAAATAACCCATGCGCTGTACCAGGGCGCTTACCAAAGCCTGGTAAATAATGGTGCATTGCCTGATAATATCTTTAATTATTCGGTACCGGGAAGTTTTGAGCTGACATCGGGCGCGGACATTTTATTAAAAAATCTGCATCTTGATGCGGTAATATGCCTTGGCTGTGTGATACAGGGCGAAACCCGGCATTTTGATTTTATTTGCAGCGCAGTAGCCAACGGCATAAGCAATGTTGCCATAAAATATTCAAAACCTGTTATATTTGGGGTATTAACCACCGACAATCAGCAACAGGCAATTGACCGCGCAGGTGGCAAGCATGGCAACAAAGGCGATGAGGCGGCAATAACCGCTATAAAAATGGCAAGCCTGGCTGAAACATTGAACGGCTGATATACGTTTAACCGGAAAGTAATTTGAACGATGAAAAAGATAATTTACATAGCCCTTTTAGTTTTGATAGCAGGCAGCATAGCCTCATGTTCAAACAAACTTTGCCCGGCCTACGGATCATATCCAAAAAACAGCCGATAGTCATTTTTACCTTTCAGTAAAACTAATTTGTCTTTCGCTGCTTATTTTTGCGGATTAGTTTATCAATATTTTTATGAATTGGATACCGTTGGAGTCTGCTGAGCAGGTGAAAGAGATAAAACAGCAACAGGGCTATAGCATCATTTTCAAACACAGCATCCGTTGTGCCACCAGCCTGATGGCAAAAAGAAGGGTTGAAATGGACGAGGAACATTTACCCGAAGGACTCCATATCTATTTCCTCGACCTGATACGGCACAGGGACATCTCTAATCAAATAGTGCACGATTTCCATGTGCATCACGAATCGCCCCAATTATTGGTTATTAAAGACGGCGAATGCATACTCGACCAATCACATGGCGGTATATCCATCGAGGAGGCTATTTCGGTACTAAATTAAAACTGTTAAAGTATTGCCACGTTTCAGGCTCTACCCCTTTTAAGGCTATCACAACCTTTCAACTTATATACGGTTTTTACTTAACTTTGCATCATGATCGAATTACCGGTAGTGCCCGTAAATCAAACCCAGCGCAAACCTGATTGGTTACGGGTAAAACTTCCTGTCGGGAAGGAATATGCCGAGGTACGCAGCCTGGTAGATACGCATAAGTTGCATACCATTTGCGAAAGCGGCAATTGCCCTAATATGGGCGAATGTTGGGGTGCAGGCACCGCTACATTTATGATACTGGGCAATATTTGTACGCGTTCATGCTCTTTCTGCGCAGTTGCCACCGGCCGGCCCCTGGCAGTTGACACGGATGAGCCAAACCGTGTAGCCAACTCGGTAAAACTGATGAGGGTAAAACATTGTGTGATCACATCGGTTGACCGCGACGACCTGAAAGACGGCGGCTCCATTATCTGGGCCGAAACGATCAATGCCATCCGCAGGGAAAGCCCTGAAACTACCCTTGAGACCCTGCTTCCTGATTTCAGGGGCATTTGGGATAACCTGGAGCGAGTTTTAGAAACCAGGCCCGAAGTTGTGTCGCATAATCTCGAAACCGTTCGCCGACTGACAAAAGAAGTAAGGATACAGGCCAAATACGACCGCAGCCTCGAATGCTTAAGGCATGTGTCGCAAGCCGGGCTTCGCACCAAATCAGGCATTATGCTTGGCCTGGGCGAAACGGAGGAAGATGTTTTAGAAGCTATGAACGACTTGCTGCAAGCAGGCGTGCACATCCTTACCCTAGGGCAGTATTTGCAGCCGACGCGGAGTCACCACCCGGTAATTGACTGGATACATCCCGATCAATTTAATAAATACAAACAATTGGGCCTTGATATGGGTTTCAGGTACGTGGAAAGCGGCCCGTTAGTTCGTTCGTCCTATCATGCAGAAAAACATCTGTTTGAATTATAACCAAAGCTTCCTATATTCACGACGGATTGGCCAGAAAACTTAAAATATCCCTTTCAGAGGAGGAACTTATACGCGCCTTGCGTAATCGCGAAAAAATAGCGGTTGAGGCGTTGTATGATATGTATTCCTCGTCGTTGTATGGTGTAATTTCGCGAATTGTCATCGATACGGCAACAGCAGAGGATGTTTTACAGGATACCTTTGTTAAGATATGGAATTCGTTTACTACTTATAGCTCTGACAAAGGGCGGCTATTTACCTGGATGGTGAATATTGCACGAAATTTGGCCATTGATAAAATCAGATCCAAGGATTTCAAGAACCAGAACAAAAACCAGGAACTCGAAAATAACGTAACTTTTATCGACGAGCAGAGGAACACCGTTTACAAGCCGGAACTATTAGGCATTAAGGAGCTGGTAGACAAACTTAAACCCGAGCAGAAATCGATCCTTGACCTGGTATATTTTAAAGGTTATACCCATGTTGAAGCTGCCGACGAACTCGGTGTGCCCTTGGGTACCATAAAAACACGTTTGAGGATGGCAATAGTGCAGTTGAGGAAACATTTTAATTGATAGTGGAAGATATTAAGGCATATATCGAATCGGGGATACTGGAACTTTATGTTTTGGGCGATGTCTCACACGAGGAAAAACTCGAAGTGGAGGCTATGGCTGCGAAACACCCTGCGGTAAAAGCTGAATTGGAGGAGATAGAAAAGTCGCTTGAATTATATGCAAAGGCAAATGAAGTTGACCCTGCGGAAAATTTGCGCGACCGTATACTGAACAGCCTGGTAGTAAACCTGGGCGACGACCGGAATTTTGTATCGAAAGAAAAAGTTCAGGATGCTAAGGTGGTTCCTTTAGAGCGGCCCAAAACATCTGATTTTTATAAATATGCATTTGCTGCCTGCCTGGCCTTGCTGGTAGCAAGCGTTATTGCACTGATATCGGTTTACAGCAGGCTACAGGAATCAAATAACCTGGTGGCATCTTTGCAAAGTCAAAATCAAAAGTTTGCCAATACTGTAAGCTTTAAAGATGACGAAATAGGCGTACTGCGCGATCGCTCCTATAAAGTGATAAGAATGGGCGGCACAACCAAATCGCCTAATTCGGGCCTTACCGTTGCCTGGAGCCCGGCTAAAAAGAAGGTGTGGATAGATATGTCGGATGCTAAAATGCCAGCAAACGACCAGGCTCACCAATACCAGTTATGGGCACTGGTTGGCAAGACGCCGGTAAGCCTTGGCGTTTTCGATGCAGATACCACTTCAAAGGATATGAAACAAATGCAGTCCATCGCATCGGCCGATGCATTTGCGGTAACGCTTGAAAAACGCGGCGGCAGCGTTGCGCCAACCATGGATCAAATGGTTGTGATCGGTAAATTTTAACAGAAAGAAATATTTTAATATAAAGGTCCCGGCGCAAACAGTTCCGGGACTTTTTTGTTACCAAAGGTGAGTTTGGCACACAATATGTCGCTCAATTGTTAATTTTTGTTAAAAAACCGAGGCGTAAGGTGCCATAGTGTAACAAATACTCAATACCAACGTCTTGTAAATAAACCTACAAATAAGAGTATTTCGTTCTTTATAAGATCAGTTAATATATTAATTAAAAATGCGGCCGGATAATACTACGGCCGCTTTTTTTATGCCATTAACTTAGCCATGGTGACCGGTAATTGGGTCATGAGCCGGCCAGGTAACACCACATACATTCGGTTTGGCAAAGCCAGTTCGTCGCCTGCTTTGCCATGTATATAGTTACCGATGATACATGCATCCTCCGGTGTATACTTTTGAGCTAATAAAGCGCCCATTATTCCGGTCAGTACGTCGCCCATACCGCCGGTTGCCATCGCCGCATTGCTGGTTGAGTTGAAATAAAATTTTTCATCAGGCGTAATGGTTATGGTATAATCATTTTTTAGCACGATGTACACGCCGTGTTCCTTTGCTTTTTGTTTAGCTGTTTGCATACGCTGCCACCAATTTTTATGTTCGCCAAACAGGCGGTCAAACTCTTTAACGTGCGGCGTAAGTACTGAGCCTTTAGGAACGTACTCCCACAGACCCTGATTTGATGCCAGCATATTGATCGCATCAGCGTCGATAACCATAAGATTATTAAAATTTTTAAGCACCGCCGTAAATAACTTTAATGCATTCGCGTCTTTTCCCAGTCCCGGACCTATAGCTATAGCAGTAAATTTTGTCCAGTCGATATCGGGCAAAGTGTTCCCTTTCCGAACGATTGCCATAACTTCAGGCTGATGACTGTTTAAAGCGGTCAACCCGCTTTCCGGAATACAAGCCGTTGTAAGCCCTGCCCCGGCGCAGGCACAAGCGGAGGAACTTAATAGCGCGGCCCCCATCGTCTCAGGCTGACCTGCTATTATCAGTGCATGCCCGTAAGTACCCTTGTTGCTGAACCGGTGACGTTGTTTTAGTTTAGCGCGGATATCTTTCTCTTCCACCAACTGGTATGGAGAGTTTAAAGAGCGGATGAATTTTTCATTAAGGCCAATGTTAACTACTTCGAGGCATCCTACGTAAGGGCTGGATTCGGGCAGCAGAAAGTTGATCTTAGGCTGCTGAAAGGTGATAAGCAGGCCGGCCTTCAGGATCGTGGCATTAGGGTTAATTTCCCCATCGGCAAAGAAACCGGTGGGGATATCAACGGCTACCATCGTACATTCAATGCTATTTAAATATTTAACCAGCTTTTCATAATCTCCTTCGAGGGGCTTATTTAACCCGGTCCCGAGCAAAGCATCGATGATAATGCCGCTGTTTTCTTCGGGCAGATCGTCGCCGTTTTCTATTTCGGTTAATGGAATATCCAGTCGTTTTAACCGGGCAAGATTCTTATCAAACTCGTCGGTCGACCGGGAAGAGAAACGGGCTATTTTAACAGATAAAGCCTCGTAACCGTGATCGTAGAGCATACGCGCGATGGCGACGCCGTCGCCACCATTATTCCCGGTGCCGCAATAAATTGCAATACTTTTATTTCTATCGGGAAAATGGTTAACAAACCAGCCCACAAAAGCTTTGGAAGCACGTTCCATCAGATCAATAGAAGCAATAGGCTCATGCGCTATAGTATACGCATCCGCTTCGCGGATTTGGGAGGCAAGGAGTAGTGGTAACATAATTCTTAAAGTTAAGAATTATGGGGATTGTTTTGAGAAGAACCTTATTCGCCGGAGATTAATCTGAACTTATAGTTACGCCAACGATTACGCCGAAGTTCCCATCGGTCTGCGTCCAACTCTTTTCAGGCAAATAAGTACGGGAAACCAGACCATCAAAATACAGGGCATTTTTGCAGCCGAGGCTTTTAAAGTAGCTGGCGAAGTCGAAAAAGTTGACGGCTTGTTTCGACATAGCAAACACCACCCGGCCGTCAGTCAAAAGTCCTACGCCGTTCCTTATATTCAAGTTTTGAGAGCCTTGTTTAAATGCAGGATGCATCTGCCCGTCGACGATGAGCATTGGGCCCGATTGCGTCGCATATTTTATCTTACTGCTAACAGGGAATTTTTCGGTAAGGCAAATACCGGGAACATTATTAGTTGTTAAATAAAAAACGCCGTTGGGCTTCAGGTAGAAATTTCCGCCGCCGGCTGAAGTGTCTAATGGAGATAAAACTTTCCCGTTTTCTATAAACAGCCCCTGGGGCGAACCATCTGGCTTATACATTCCGCCATTCATGGCAAAAATAAGTCTTCTTTTGTGCGTCTCAAGCCAAGTCCGAAGATTGCCAATACTCCCGAAATTTTCACTCTTATTATTTTGCCAGTATAGTTTCAGATCCTGCTTTTTTGGGTCGACGATATAACTGACAAAACGGTCATCCTGCTGCCTGTTAGCTATAAAAGCCGATAGACCGATAGCAAGGATAAGCACGCTAATAACAATAAATGCCTCCAGGCGCTTCATGCGGTCGTGATTATTAAATTATTAAATCATCAATAATGATATCGGCATTGCAGGATGACTATTGAATGATCCTCAACCTTGTAAACTAGTCGATGCTCCAGGTTTATCCGTCTCGACCACCATCCTGCTAAATTGTGACGTAAAGGTTCGGGCTTGCCACTGCCTTCAAATGGGGTTCTCTCAATCTCTTTGATTAAAACGTTAATCTTCTTTAATACAGATTTATCAGAACCCTGCCAGTACAAATAGTCTTCCCAACCGGAATCAAGAAAAACTATTTTCATTCCTCAATAAGCTTCCTTTCCTGGCCAAAACCTTTTTCATAATCCTCTATTCCTTTTAACAGGCGAATAGCATTGGCAGGACTTTTAAGCAAATAGAAGGTCTCCTCCATACTTTCATAATCAGACTTTGAAAGTACAACAACATCTTCCCCGTTAGCGCTGGTAACGAAAAGAGGTGTATGGTTATCTCTTACTTTATCCAGATAAGTTCTCAATTTTTGCCTGAAGTCGGTATAGGTGGTGATCATTACTCAATAAATTTTTATAAAGTTAACCAATTAAACTAATTGTACAAGATTTTGTACATAATTACTTTACCCCCATCTCCTTCTTCAAAAACTTACCGGTAAAACTGTCTTTTACTTTGCATAGCCCTTCGGGAGTGCCGCTGAAAAGTATTTTTCCGCCGCCCGAGCCACCCTCGGGACCAAGATCTATCACATGGTCGACCACTTTGATCACATCCAAGTTGTGCTCGATAACCAATACGGTGTTGCCTTTGTCCACCAGTTGCTGAAGTACGCCGAGTAGTACGTTGATGTCCTCAAAATGCAACCCTGTAGTCGGTTCATCCAGGATATAAAAGGTATTGCCGGTATCTTTTTTGGAAAGCTCGGTGGCCAGCTTTACACGCTGTGCCTCCCCGCCGGAGAGGGTGGTAGATGCCTGGCCGAGTGTAATATAGCCCAAGCCAACATCAAATAATGTCCTTATTTTGCGATGAATGGATGGGATATGCTCGAAAAAATCACAGGCTGTTTCAATGCTCATGTCCAGCACATCGCTGATGGATTTGCCCCGGTAACGTACTTCCAGCGTTTCGCGGTTGTAACGCCTGCCCCCGCATTCCTCGCACGGCACCTGTACATCGGGCAAAAAGTTCATTTCGATCACCTTCATACCGCCGCCCTGGCAAGTTTCGCAACGGCCGCCTTTTACGTTGAACGAGAATCGCCCCGGCTTATATCCCCTGATCTTTGATTCGGGCAGTTGGAAATACAGGTTACGGATATCAGAGAAAACACCGGTATAAGTAGCCGGGTTCGACCGCGGCGTACGCCCGATAGGCGTTTGATCGATCTCGATCACCTTATCGATATTATCCAGTCCTTCAATCGCCTCGTAAGGCAGCGGGTGTTTTTTGGCCCTGAAAAAGTGGTGGTTTAGTATAGGGTATAACGTCTCCGTTATCAAACTCGATTTGCCGCTGCCCGATACCCCGGTAATGCCTATCAGCTTACCTAACGGGAAATCAACCGAGACCTTTTTAAGGTTGTGCCCGGTTGCTTTTTTTAGCGATAACACCTTCCCGTTTCCTTCGCGCCTTTTGGTTGGTATTGCAATACTCTTTTCGCCGTTAAGGTACGACGTGGTGAGTGTATGCTTGCTCATTAATTCGGCAGGGGTGCCTTGCGCTACTATTTCTCCGCCATGCATGCCGGCCGCCGGGCCCATGTCTATCACATGGTCGGCTTCCAGTATCATGTCCTTGTCGTGTTCCACCACCAGTACGGTATTACCCAGGTCGCGCAGGTTTTTCAGCGCATGGATCAGCCGTTCATTATCACGCTGGTGAAGGCCGATGCTCGGCTCATCCAGTATGTACATTACGTTCATCAGTTGCGAGCCTATCTGCGTAGCAAGCCTGATGCGCTGCGCCTCGCCGCCCGAAAGTGTACGCGCGGTACGGTCGAGCGTAAGATAGCTTAGGCCAACATCCAACAGGAAAATGATACGCGCCCTTATCTCTTTCAATATCTCCCTGCCTATTACATTCTGGCGTTCATTCAGCCGGTCCTCCAGGTTGGTGAACCATTCCTGAAGTTCGCGGATATCCATACAAGCCAGTTCGAAAATGTTTTTATGGTCGATCTTAAAATGGAGCGACTCTTTTTTTAACCGCGCGCCGTCGCATACCGGGCACGTCCTGAGCACACGATAGTTTTCCATGTCCTCCATACCCTCGTCGTTACGGCGTTCCTGCTGCTCTTCCAGCATCCGTATGATGCCATCGAAGGTGATCTGGTAGTTTTGCACGTTCCACTTATTGTATTCCACCGCCACAGTAACCATATCGGGCGTACCGTTCAGGATAATATCCAATACTTCGCGCGGAAGTTTATCAATAGGGGTAGATAAGGAAAACTCATATTTTTTTGCGAGCGACTTCAATACCTGGAATATCCAGGTCTCGCGGTATTCGCCCAGGGGGGCAAGGCCGCCATTCAGAATGCTTAACTTCGGGTTTGGTATCACCGAGGCTTCGTCAACCTCAAAAATATAGCCCAGCCCGTCGCATTTTTCGCAGGCGCCATAGGGTGAGTTGAACGAGAAAGTATTAGGCTGCGGTTCGTCGTAGGAAATCCCCGAAACCGGGTCCATCAGGTATTTGCTATAATAGAATACATTATTATCCTTATCTGCTATCCTGATAATGCCCTTGGCGGTTTTTAGCGCCGATTGGATGGAGGTATGTAAACGTTTGCTGTCCTTTTCGCTGACAAGCAGCCTGTCCACAACAATATCAATATCGTGTATCTTATAGCGGTCGAGCTGCATTTTAGGTATCACGTCGACGATCTCACCGTCCACCCAAACCTTCAGGAAGCCTTGCTTGCGTATCTGTTCAAATAATTCGCGGTAATGCCCCTTGCGGCCTTTTACCACAGGCGCCAGGATATTTACCGGCTGATCTTCGAATTTTGTGGTGATGGTTTTCAGGATCTGGTCTTCCGACATCCGCTCCATCTTCTCTCCCGTAACATAAGAATAAGCCTCGCCGGCGCGCGCAAAGAGAAGGCGCATAAAATCGTATATTTCGGTAATGGTGCCGACCGTTGAACGCGGGTTTTTGCTGGTGGTTTTTTGCTCGATAGCGATAACCGGGCTAAGGCCCGACACCTTATCCACATCGGGCCGCTCCATACCGCCCATAAACTGGCGCGAATAGGCCGAGAAGGTTTCCATGTACCGTCGCTGGCCCTCGGCGTAAATGGTATCAAATGCCAGCGAGGATTTGCCGCTCCCGCTTAACCCCGTTACCACAACCAATTGGTTGCGCGGAAAGGAAACGTCGATGTTTTTTAAATTATGCACCCGGGCACCGTACACTTCAACTTCGCTTTGCTCGCCCAGGTCAACAGGTTTTGTAATCATTTATAGATTTATTGAATTATTGATTTACTGAATTGAAAAACCCAGCTCAAGAATAAATTTAGCTTAATCAGCATACGCCAATCGCGATTGCTAAATTAGTTAGTATTTTGTTAATATAAATGTCAATTTTTAAATAACCTTTAATGACCGGTAAAAGTTTAAGATTCAGGCGAATTGCCCCCTGCTGCCGACCCGTTATTTAAGGGTGCAAAGATACAAAAAAAAGGCCGCTTTACCATTGGGTAAAAGCGGCCTTCCAGTGCTCCGTGAACTAAGGGCAATTAATTGAATGCCATTAAGTCTGCAGGCTGCAGATTATCAAGGTTGTAATATTTTTTGTAGCCGTATTTTTGGGGCCGTTCTATCACTGCCTTCATCGCAATTATACGGTAAAGGTAGCTCCCGGTCTCGGCGTTAAAGTGCATACGGAAATAATTATCTTCACTTTGTGCTTTTATGGCCCTGGCCATTTTTATCTCGCCTATATTATAGGCGGCAGCGGCAAGTGTCCAGCTATTAAACTCAGCGTGAAGTTCATTCAGGTATTTACAGGCAGCAATGGTCGATTTGCGGATATGGTACCGCTCGTCCCTGCCGTGGCCAACTTTTAACCCGTAGGTACGTGCCGTACCCGGCATAAACTGCCACCAACCCGCGGCGCCGCGTTTTGAAACACCCGACTTAAGCCCGGCCTCAACCAGCGGCATATACTTAAAATCTTCAGGAATACCATTGGCCTTTAAGATAGGCTCGATGATCGGGAACAATTTTATCGCTTCTTCCTGTAAAACATTCGACTGGATATGACTGTAGCTGGTGCGCACAAGTGATTTGCGCAGCTTTTGGTTTATCCGTTTGTCGTTTAAAGGTATCGCCTCATCAGCGAAGTTAAAATCATTACTAAAGTCATTTTTGGCGTAAATAAATCTGTATTCTGCCTTGTGCCTGGCCACCTTTTTGGTGTCGGTTTTACCGCAGATAAACAGCCCGGAAATGAACGCCAACACACCCAACACGGAGCACGTAATTAAGTGTTTTTTTGTCATTTCTTTTTTCGTCATTAATTAAATATAAGAGATAAATGTGATGCAAATGTAGGGTATATAAGTCAGACTATCAAACACTTATAACCGGCCGATTGTTTTAGGGTGCCTGGAATTTATTTAAAATCAATGTTTAAAGTATGTTAAACGCCGTTTTTGAACCGAATAAAAAAGTTGTAAAATCTTTCCACATTTTGTACCTTTGACCCTCTCTTAGAGATAGCGCAAAGCAAAAATTATGGTATTTAAAAGACCAGCGAACAGTCGTGATGACAGGTCCGCCAGAGCACCTAAAAGATCCCTCACAGGTGACGATAAGGCGAAAAAAACTACTAACTCCAGGACTGCTAAATCCGGTCCTGAGAACACAGGTAGCAAACTCAAACGAAATCATTATGGCGACGAAGCGGCCGGTGGCCGTAAAAAATCATTCGCTTCAGGTAAGTCGTACAGCGGCCGTGCCGGATCGGATGACCGCCCTAAAAAAAGCTACGGGGCTGATGCACCGGGTGAAAGAAAAAGCTATTCGGACAGAACCAATCCCGATAACCGTTCAAAAAGGACGTTTGACGGTGACGGGGAGAAGAAAACCTTTAAACCACGGAATACACCTTATTCGGGCCGGCCATCTTCGGATGATCGTCCAAAAAGGAACTATGGCAGCGACTCAGCAGGAGAAAAGAAAGATTATAAACCAAGAAGTGCCCCTTATTCAGGCAGGCCATCTTCGGATGACCGTCCGAAGAGAAGCTATGGTGGCGACGCTGCGGGAGAAAAAAGAGAATATAAACCAAGAAGTACCCCTTACTCAGGCAGGCCATCTTCGGAAGACCGTCCAAAACGTAGTTTTGATGATAAGCCGGCCGGTGAAAGAAGATCAACAGGTTATAAAGGCAGCGAACGCAGCGATAAGAACGCAGATAGCTATCGGGGCGGCAGCCGCGGCGCAGTCAGTGGCGGTTTCAAAAAACGCGACAGTGACTTTAAGGGCAAACCCTTCCGCAATTCAGAAAATTCATCTTATAACAATAAACCGGTAAGAAGCGAACGCAGCCCCGAGGACAGGGTAATGCGCAGCCGCAAAAAACCGGGGAGCGACGATTCGGGCCTTATCAGGCTGAACCGTTATATATCCAATGCCGGTATCTGTTCGCGCCGTAAGGCTGATGAACTGATAGCTGCCGGTGTAGTATCGGTAAATGGTGAAGTGGTATCGGAACTTGGCCATAAGGTTGACCCGCTGAAAGATGTGATACGCTATAATGGCGAAACATTGAAGAGGGAGAAAATGGTTTACGTGTTACTGAATAAGCCTAAGGATTATATCACTACCACCGACGATCCGCAGGAACGCCGTACCGTGATGCAATTGGTTGAAAAAGCCAGCAGGGAGCGCATTTATCCTATCGGCAGGCTCGACCGCAATACTACTGGTTTGCTGTTAATGACCAACGATGGCGACCTGGCCGACAAGCTGTCGCACCCAAAAAATAACGTAACCAAAATATACCAGGTTGAACTGAGCAAAAGCCTTACCCAGGGCGATTTGAACAAGATTGCCTTCGGATTGGAGCTGGAAGACGGGCTAATAAAACCGGATATGGTTTCCTACGTGCAGGGTGGTACCAAAAAGGAGATCGGAATACAAATACACAGCGGTAAAAACCGTATTGTGCGCCGTATTTTTGAGCACCTGGGATACGAGGTAGTAAGGCTTGACCGTACAGTTTACGCCAACCTAACCAAGAAAGACCTGCCCCGCGGGCGCTGGCGTTATCTGGACGAAGCAGAATTGATACAACTGAAGCACTTGGTTTGATTTAGGTGAAAGGAAAAAGGTTAAAGGCGAAAGGTTTTTAAAGCAGAAAGACTAAAGCCTTTCTGAGGATAAAGGCGAAAGGTTGAACTTTTCGCCTTTTTTTGTTATCGGCACCGGCCTGAAACCCGCAGTTACAGGATTAACAGCGCCGATAGTTCCCGCTTATTTTAACCCGCCCTGTCATTGCTGCGCTCGACCATCCTCGCCTTTGCAGGCAAAATGGAGGGAATTTAAAGGCTTCAATTAATTGGAAATGATAAATAAAAGCTTTCGGCTTTAGTCTTTCTGCTTTTCGCTATAAAATTTTAGCTTTGGAAACTAACCATTCCTGAAAAATGAAAAAATTCCTGCTCATCATTTCCCTGCTGTTCCCGGTGCTTACCTATGCGCAAAAGGACAAGACCCCTGCTACTTACGACCTGGTAATAGGTACTTATACCAAGGGGACCAGCAAAGGCATCTATGTTTACCGGTTTTATACCGAAACCGGCAAGTTGGCCTACCTGAGCCAGGTAGACAATGTGAGCAATCCATCATACCTGTGTGTTTCAAAGGATAACAAGTTTATTTACGCTGTGAACGAGGATGGAAAGAACGGCGGTGTTAGCGCATTTACTTTCGATCCGCATGTGGGCACCATGAAATTTCTGAACAGGCAATCATCGGCCGGCGCCGATCCATGCTATATTTCGGTGGATGAGGACCGCAAAAATGTTTTTGTGGCCAACTATTCCAGCGGAAGCCTGGCGGTACTGCCCATTAGTAAGGATGGTTCGTTACAGGCCCCATCGCAAGTGATCCAGGACCAGGGCAAGGGCCCCGATGCATCACGCCAGGAAGGTCCGCATGTGCACACGGCTTACTTATCACCCGATGAAAAGTATCTGCTTTATACCGACCTGGGTACCGATAAGCTAAATATCATGCGCTACCGTTCGTCGAAACCGCAGCCGCTTACTTTAGAGAATACCGTAAGCGTAAAACCGGGCAACGGGCCACGGCACATAACCTTTTCTCCCGATCATAAATACCTGTACCTGCTGCAGGAAATGGGCAGCGCTATTAACGTTTATGCTTACAGCGGCGGCAAAGTGAAAGAACTGCAAACTGTAAGTATGAAAGACCCGAAAGCCAAAGGCACCAACGGGGCTGCCGCCATCCACATGACGCCTGACGGGCATTTCCTGTATGCTACCGACCGCCTGGATGCCAGCTCGATACTGGTTTATTCGGTAAATCCTGCGAACGGGCAATTAACCTTTATGGAGCGCCATACCACGTACGGTCAAAACCCCCGGGATTTTACCATCGACCCGACCGGCAAATATCTGATCGTAGCTAACCAGGACGGCAACAACATTGTCGTGTTCAGGATAAACCCGGGCACAGGCACATTAACTACTACCGGCAGCGGCATCCAGCTGGGCAACCCGGTTTGTTTGAAGTTTACGGCAGCGGAATAGGCGGAAAGCTTAAAGCAGAAAGACCAAAGCTATATATGTGCCGTTGTTGGGATTGTCTCCAATAACAGACTATACATTTTGCTTGTAGGTAGCAATACCTGCGAGGGTGAATATTGCCTCACCCTAAATCCCTCTCCAAAGGAGAGGGACTTTTTACTTTTTTTTAGAGAGAATGGCTTAACCTAACCTATAATAATATCGGGAACCCATCGGGATTATAACAGCTATTATACAAACCTGCCAATACAGTAACTCCAGTGCGGCTTGTTCGTTATTTAGCATCTTGAAATATCCGGCTGCGCACTACAATTTATCCATCAAAACAACCTTTTCAAAAATAAGCCTGTATTGTTAGTTAGTAAGCGAAACACACTCGCCCGGTACGGTCAATGTTTTCGAAAATAATTAACGCAGAACAGCTGCTCAATAATTTGCTCCCCGCTACGCGGCTGGAGGGCGGGCTGCCTGCTGGTTTGATTACCACCGCCAGGGCGTGGTCGGAAATTGTATGGGCCGCTGCAGAACAATTGGGGCCTATGCCATTAAGTGATGAGCAGATTGACCAGGGCGTACGACTTGCGCAGGCGCCTGTCTTTATCTGTGGTGTCCACCGCAGCGGGACAACGCTTTTGAAAGACATGCTGGACGGGCACCCCGACCTGGTAGTTCTTCCCTCTGAAGGTACTTACTATACCAACCTTGAAGACAAACTGCTGGCGCTTCCTGAGCATGAGTGGACAGCGTTTTTAGGTAAAGAATGGCTGCGAAGGCTGGCTAACCCGATAAACCAGCCGCCGTATTGGCTGCTTGGCCGCAGCGGCGACAAGGCATCGCCCTACATAAATTTTGCGCGCTACGTAATGGCCTGGTGGCGGGCGATAGATCACATACCGGGTACGCAATGGCCGCACATGGCTATCGTGCTGGCTTATGCCTCCTGTACGGGCAATCTAACCGCCAGGGCATGGGTTGATAAAACGCCTACAAACGAGCGCTTCATTAACCGTATAAGGCAGGAAATGCCAGGCGCAAAGATCATCCACGTGGTGAGGGAGCCTGTAGCAACCTTAACATCGCGCATGAAAATGGAGCCATCGGTACGCTTGCGCAATGCACTACTCTTTCTCAAAAACTCGTTTCGTATAGCGGCACTACAGCAGAACACGCCCGGGTTTTTACTATTACGGTACGAAGACGTATGCAACCAATCGCAAACTATTACCAAACAACTGGCCGCTTTCCTCGGTATCCCGGCATTAGCTGTTTTGAACAGGCCATCGGTTGCAGGCAGGCCATCGCTGGCAAATAGTTCGTTCAGCAAACCGACACAAGCCGGTATTATCCTTAAAACCACCGGGCATACGCAAGCAGGCCTGTTAACCCATGCCGACCGGCAAATGATATCCGCCTGTACAGGAAAACTGGCAGGTAAACTTGGTTACGCATCCGAGAAGGTCGGGCTTTTACGCAGCATATACCTGAAACTTCGGTACCGGATGTTTTAAATGACACGAGTTGAAAGCAATTTCGGTCGTTGCCAACAAAAAGCCTACAAGACGTCGCCCGAAATCCTTAAAACCGGTGTTCACGAAAAGTGCAAAAATGGGGCACTTTTTGCACTTTGTAATTTTTAGAGCAGCTGATAATGAGACAATTAAACGATTGCAATGTCCGGCAAGCGGCGGTGGCGTGAACACTTAGTGTATCGGTGGGTTTATGGTTGATGGTTCATGGATCAAAGCCACCACGGAAATATTACCTGTTCCCTTTCACCTTAAAGCACGTGTGTGCGGCTTTTCTCTATCACCTCGGCATAGTAGTTCTCATATACCGGCAGGATAATGGACAGGTCGAATTCTTTGGCGCGGGCCAGGGCATTTTCCTTGAAGGTTTCAAGACGTTCCTCGTCTTCTAAAATATAGACCGCACTTTCAGCCATGCCGTCGATATCGCCTATCTCTTTCAGGAAGCCGGTGACGCCATCGACGTTTAACTCGGGTAAACCACCTGCATTCGAACTTACCACGGGCACCTTACAGGCCATGGCCTCCAGCGCCGCCAAACCGAAGCTTTCGGACTGCGACGGCATCAGGAACAGGTCGGCCACGGAAAGTATCTCCTCAATGGCATCCTGTTTGCCCAGGAAACGCACATTATCGTTCACACCCAAATCGCGGGCCAGCTGCTCGCATTCCGATCGTTCGCCGCCATCGCCTACCATCAATAGTTTGGCAGGTATCTTTTCAGTCACCTTGGCAAATATCCGGATGACATCCGTTGTGCGCTTTACCTTGCGGAAGTTGGAAGTGTGGATGAGTATCTTTTCGCCTGACGGCGCTATGGCTTTTTTGAAGTGATCCTTTGCCTTAAGGCTGAAACGGGTAAGATCGATAAAGTTGGGGATCACCCGGATCTCGTTCTCTATCTCGAAAAACTCGAAGGTATCTCTTCTCAAATGTTCAGAAACAGCGGTAACTCCGTCGGATTTATTGATGGAAAAAGTAACCACCGGGCTATAGGTCCTGTCCTTACCAACCAGGGTTATGTCGGTACCGTGCAGCGTAGTAACCACCGGGATATAAATGCCATAGGTCATCAGTATCTGCTTCGCCATAAATGCTGCCGATGCATGGGGTATGGCGTAATGCACGTGTAAAATATCCAGTTTTTCAAACCGCACCACATCCACCAGCCGACTTGCAAGGGCCAGTTCATAAGGCGGGTATTCAAATAAAGGGTATTTGGAAACTGCTACCTCGTGGTAAAAAAGGTTCTCCGAAAAAAAATCGAGCCTCGCAGGCTGATTATAGGTCACAAAATGAACCTGGTGCCCATGGTCGGCCAAAGCCTTGCCAAGCTCAGTAGCTACAACGCCGCTGCCGCCAAAAGTGGGATAACAAACTATTCCGATTTTCATCAATGTGACTTGCTATAGTAATGAAACTACCAGTTGCGGCCCCGTTAACTCAGGTCATAGTGCAAGTGGTAGTTTCACTGCTGCAAGTTTAACAGCAAAAAAAGACAATAGTGTTAAAGCTGTGTAAAGATATTAAGGAGGTCGGATTTCGGAGACTGGATTTCGGAGTTAAATCTTGAACTATTTTAAAATAGATCTGACATCCTACAACCCCTTGTCTATGGCCTGGTAAACGGCATCCTGTATCCTTGGCCTTATGTTCAGGGTTGAAAGTTTATCACTCACTTTAGGATTTACCCTGTTCGACAGAAATACGTAAACGAGGTTATACTTAGGGTCAACCCATATACAGGTGCCGGTATATCCCGTGTGCCCAAAGGTTTGATCGGATGCCAGTTTAGAAGGGTAGTGCCTTTCGGCTATGGGGTCCTGCCTGTCGAAACCCAAACCGCGGCGACTTACAGCCGATTGTTTAGCGGTGAACAATTCAACTGTCGATGGCTTAAAGTATTGCACACCGCCATAGGTGCCTTTGTTCAACAACATCTGGTATAATATGGCAAGGTCGTTAGCCGAAGCAAACAGACCAGCGTTGCCAGATACCCCTGCCAGCAGGGCAGCCGTAGGATCGTGCACATAACCGATAAGCAATGTGTGCCTGAATGCCTGGTCGTTTTCAGTGGGGATTATCCGCGTGCGCGGAAAACGATTTAATGGCAGAAAACCCGCTGTTTGCATTCCCAATGGGTCATAAAAATTCTTTTGCACATAGGTATTCAAAGGCGTCGAAGTAATGGTTTCGAGTATCTGCTGCATCATCACCATACTCAGATCGCTGTACACGTACTGGCCACGTGTACGCAGCGGCGAATTGACTATATCTGTTAACATCACATCCCTGAAATAATCCTTACGCAAAAAATAATGATCGACCACCTTATGAGTAAACAAAGCCGACGAATCGAGGCTGACGTCAGTAGGTTTTAATTTCTCGTAAGTCGGGATATCGGGTATCAGGCCCGACTGGTGCTCCAGCAGCTCCTTGATCGTCAGGTCGCTTTTGTTTGTTTTACGCGCTATCGGCATATAGGTGCCAATGGTCGAATCAAGGTTCAGGCGCCCTTCCTCGTATACGCGCATGGCCTCCATTGTAGTTGCGGAGACCTTGGTTACCGATGCCAGGTCGAAAATATCATTCAGCTTGTCGGGCATCACATTATCATAAGTATGATAGCCGTACGCTTTGTTAAAGATCACCTTGCCGTCTTTCGCCACCAATACCACGCAGCCCGGCGTGGCCTGGTTGCGAATAGCCTCGTAGGCGATCTTGTCTATCTCATCAAGATTAGAAGATTTAATACCTACTTCCTCGGGCGCGGTGTACCCCAGCCGTATCTTTTGGGTTAAAAAGCCACTGTTCCGTTTGTATTTGGCCGAATAATTGGCAATAAGGTTTTGTGTTACCGGCACGCCGCCGAATATGGCCTGCGCGCTGTAAAACGCAGCAACCGGCGAAGGCCGCGGGCACCAGATGATCGGCGCATTTACACTATCGAATTTCGCAAGGTTATCCCTTGAGCCAAAAAAGGCAACAACCACATTTTTGATACGCTGATTGTCGTTAATAAAACCAATGATGGCGGGGTTATCCAGGTCGGCGTCGTTAACCTGTACGATAAGCGTGTTATAAGTTTTGGTGTCGAAATCAAGGTCGCCCAGTGTTTTGATGGTGACATAATCGGTACCGTTATAGGCGTCGATACCGGCGTACTTATTTAGCAGGCTGTCAAACGCGGCGGCATACTGGTAGGTAAAATGAATGCTAGCGATCTTCAGCTCACCCACATCCGACAGGGGAATAAGCTGCTGCTGGTTATTAAACAGGAACGTGGCTTTTTCTACAAGTTTTTCCTCGTTAACATAAGCCTGGCCAGAGAACGGAGGGTTTTGCGCGCAGGCCGAATGAGCTAAAATAAAACCAGATAATATAAAAAGATAAGCCCATCCTTTAGTTTTTGCCATATACTTTCTCTCCGTTTATATAGGTGTACAATACTTTTACGCCGGGCAAATCAGCCCCTTTCACTTTCATAATATCTTTATTAAGTATCACAAAGTCGGCATACTTGCCCGGTTCTATGCTGCCTTTTTCTTTTTCCTCAAAGTTGGCTTTAGCGGCCCAGATCGTCATTCCTTGTAATGCCTGTTTACGGCTGAGCGCATTCTCGGGCTGAAAACCTCCCTGGGGGTACCCCTTCAGGTCCTTGCGTTCCACAGCGGCGTAAAAGGTATATATCGGGCTGATATTCTCAACCGGAAAGTCGGTTCCGAGCGGCAGCCAGCCATTTTGTTCAAGCAGTTGTTTATAAGCATAAGCAGTTTTTAACCGCTGCGGCCCAAGCCGCGTACCTGCCCACCGCATATCCGAAGTGGCGTGGGTGGGTTGCACGGATGGGATGATATTATAATCGCCAAAATAATGAATGTCATCCGGCGATAGCACCTGGGCATGCTCGATGCGCCAGCGCCTGTCGTTCTTGCCTTTCAGTACAGAGGCATAAATTTTCAGGATCACACGGTTGGCCGAATCGCCTATTGCGTGTGTACACAACTGGAAACCCTTACCGGCCACTTTCTGCGCTACCTCTTCAAAATGTTTCTGGCTGCTCAACAAAAACCCTTTCCAGTCCTTCTGATCTTTTTTGTTGTCACTATATGGCTGCAATAAACATGCTCCTCTCGAGCCAAGGGCGCCGTCGGCATACATTTTAAACGAACGCACATCCAGCCGCGGGGTTTTGAACACACCGCGTTTAAACAGGTATTCGTAATTGTCGGGGCGGTCGGACAGCATAACATACAGGCGCATTTTTAAAACGCCTTTATGCTGAAGGTCTTCAATAGTGTTGATCATGGTGTAAGGTAAACCGCAATCCGAAACCGTGGTCAAGCCGTCGGCAAAACACTTTTGCTGTGCGTCGGTCAAAGCCGTTTGTATGATCTGATCCGTCGGTTCGGGTATTTTCCGGCTTACTATACCCACTGCATTATCTACCAAAATTCCGGTAAGCTTTCCTTTAATGGTCTCAATCTCGCCACCCGTTATGGTCTGCCCGGGCTTTACTCCAGCCAAATTTAAAGCAGCCTGGTTGGCGATAGCCGCGTGCCCGTCGATGCGGGTAAGCAGTACAGGCCTTACCGGGAACATTGAATCGAGCTTAGCTTTGTCAGGGAATTTTTTTACAGACCATTTGTTCTGGTCCCACCCGCGCCCTATCACCCATCCATCGGGGTTACGTTTGGAGAACATCATCACCGAATCGGCCACCTCGCTCCAGCTTTTGGTATTTACCAGGTCCACTTCCTGCAAACTCATGCCATAGCCGTAGAAATGCGAATGATCGTCCATAAAACCGGGATAAACGGCCTTGCCTTCGGCATCGATAACGGAATGGGCCTTGTATATCTTTTCTAGGGAGTCGTCTTTCCCTACAGCTATGATCATGCCCTTACGAACTACAAAGGCATCCGCCATTGTGAAATTACTATCAACGGTATAAACTACAGCATTTTTAACCAGCAGGTCGGCATTGAAATCCTGTTGCTTACAGGCTACAGCAAAAAGCAGGAGTAAGGGTAAAAGCTTTCTCATAAGTGTGGATTTACAATTATCCAAATATTAACTTGAAACAACAACCCTTAATTGCAATTGGGGTCGGAACACTAACAAAAGACACGATAAAATGATTTGAGGAGATTGATAGATATGAAAATTTTTATGTTGCTCGGAATTTTTCTAATGCCCGGTCAAACGCCTCAGCCCATTCTATGTACTCTTCTCCCCACCCATTTGAGATTGACAGTTCCTGGAAAGCTCCGGTTGGCAAGAACCACAAATATATTTGACCTAAATCTTCATAATTAGCTGATTGAAGTTTTTTAATCTCATTCGAAAGGTTATCCTGCAGTTGCTTTGCATTGTCGAAATGTGTCCAAGCCACGTCTGTATCCGAATTAATTTTGTTTCCTATGGCAATTAGAATGTCGATTATTTTTTTAATATCAGGGTCGATTAGGTTTTCGTCTTCCATAAATCAAATATAATGATTGAGGGTTTGAGGAAGTAAAGTTATGCGCTCAAATAACTAATTTAGCACCGAAAATAAAGAAGTGACCTCTCTGTGTTCTCCGTGTAAAATCTCTGAGTTCCCTGTGGTAAAAAGCAATTCTCAATTTAACCACAAAGGACACAAAAGAAGAAACACAGAGTTCACAGAGGCCAATCATTTTAACGGGGGGAATTAATTTACATGCCAGATATAATCCAGCTTTTACCAGATTCTGTTGCCAACCAGATAGCAGCGGGAGAAGTGGTGCAACGCCCCGCTTCTGCCGTGAAAGAGCTGGTTGAGAATTCGATAGATGCCGGGGCCGATAAGATACAACTGATACTAAAGGATGCCGGAAAATCGCTGATACAAGTAATAGACAACGGCGCCGGCATGAGTATCACCGATGCCCGCATGTGCTTTGAAAGACATGCTACTTCCAAAATACGCAAGGCTGAGGATTTGTTCGCTATCCGCACCATGGGTTTTCGTGGCGAGGCCATGGCGTCGATAGCAGCTATAGCACATGTCGAACTAAAAACCCGCCGTCATGGCGACGAGCTGGGCACCTGCATCAATATTGAAGGATCGGAAGTTGTGAGCCAGCAACCTTGCTCGGCCAATACAGGCACTTCCATATCTGTCAGGAACCTTTTTTACAACACCCCCGCCCGCCGTAATTTTTTGAAAAGCAACCCGGTGGAAATGCGGCACATTGTGGACGAGTTTCAGCGGGTGGCATTGGCTAACCCCGGCATATTCTTTACCCTGCATCACGACGGGCAGGAGGTTTACCATTTGCCTGCCACAGCGTTAAAACAACGTATCGTGCACCTTTTCGGCAATAACTATAACCAGCGTTTGGTACCGGTGGAAGAAGATACTTCCATCATCAAACTCCGGGGTTATGTCGGCAAGCCCGAATTTGCCCGCAAAACGCGCGGCGAACAGTTCTTTTTCGTGAACAACCGCTACATACGCGATGCTTATTTAAATCATGCGGTGCTGGCCGCATTCGAGGAATTGCTGCCCGACGAAAGCTTCCCCCTTTATGTGCTTTTTATCGAGATAGACCCGTCGAAGATCGACATCAATGTACATCCTACTAAAACAGAGATCAAATACCAGGATGAGAAATCCATCTATGCCATCATCAGGTCGGCGGTAAAACGTTCGCTCGGAAAATATAACATTACGCCTACGCTGGATTTTGACCAGGAAAATAGTATCGGTCACCTGATAACGCCTACGCCGCTCGACCGGATCGTGCAGCCCACCATATCCTTCAACCCGGATTTTAACCCCTTTGCAGCCGAAAAGAAAAGCTCAGAACGGGAAATCCCATTCCTGAGAAATACCGGCGACTATAACAAGACTGCCATCCCTCAAAACTGGGATACGCTGTACGAGATCAGTAAGCGCGAAACAGCGCAGCAGCACGAGATTCATACCGAAAGGACGATCCCGGTTGAGGAGCAGGAAGTGAGCAAACCGAGCGAACGGCAGTTGTTCCAGGTGCAAAACAGGTATATCCTTTCGCAAATCAAGTCGGGCTTTATGCTGATCAACCAGCAGGCGGCGCACGAACGTGTACTATACGAGCGTTTTTTACAGCAGCTGGACACCCATTCGGGAACCAGCCAGCAAAGTTTGTTCCCGCAATCGGTTACGCTAAACGGCGGCGATTTTGAGTTGCTGCGGGAACTTTTGCCTGATATACGTGCCCTGGGTTTCGACATCAGGGAATTCGGTAAAAATACCGTCGTGGTGGAGGGCATACCTGCCGACCTGGGCGATGTATCGGAACATGCCCTGCTCGAACATTTGCTGGAAGGGTTTAAAAACAACCTTTCGATACTGAAACTGGACAAGCGCGATAGCCTTGCGCGGTCGCTTGCGCGTAACGCCGCCACCAAAATTGGCGTCAGGTTATCATTGGAGGAAATGAATTTGCTGATCGATCAGCTTTTTGCTTGCCAGATGCCTAATATTGCGCTGAACGGAAAAGCAATTATCAGTACTTTTACCATGGCCGAACTGGCCGAACGATTTGAGAAATAAAATAATTTAGCTAAACTATGAGTCAATACCGGCAATCACCCTTCGCCAATTTAACCCCGGTTGTTAAAAACCTGCTGATCATAAATGTTATATTCTTTGTAGCCACTTACGTACTGCGTAATACTTTCGATATGGACAAATGGCTGGCGGTTTATTATTTCGATTGTCCCCAATTCAGGCTATGGCAGGTCATCAGCTATATGTTTATGCATGCCAATATCGGGCACATATTTTTCAATATGTTCGCTTTGTTCATGTTCGGGCCGATACTGGAGTACAGCATGGGTGCTAAAAAATTTTTCAACTTTTATTTTATTTGTGGCATAGGTGCAATTGTGCTGCAAATGGTGGTGCAGGCTATCCAGATACACAGCATAACCGGCGGCATCACTATCCCTCATCCTATTACAGATCAAAGCTACCTGGCCTATGGCATGCCCGCCGCGCAAAAATTGTATGATATTTATAACTCGCCGGTAATAGGGGCATCCGGCGCTATTTTTGGGATATTGGTTGCATTTGGGTTGCTTTACCCTAATATGGAGCTATTGTTATTTTTTATACCGGTTCCTATAAAGGCAAAGTACCTTGTTTCGTTTTATGTGGTGTATGAAATATACGACGCCATTAAGCAAACCAATGGCGATAACGTGGCCCACCTTGCCCACATCGGCGGAGCACTATTTGGTTTCCTGATGATCAAAATATGGGGCATGCGGCGTACGGACAACTTTTTTTAACCGATCAGCGTTATCGACTGTAAAGAATAGCTATGAACACGCTCTGGAACGAACTCAAGATCAAAATGCTGCACTCGGGCAGCAGGGTTAGCCTGCTGATCGGGATCAACCTGATCGTGTTCCTGTTAATTAATATCCCCGCCGTTTTTGAGTGGATGTTTTGGGGCCACAGGCAAAGCATTATTGCCTACTATGCGGACGAGTATCTCGATCTTCCGGCAAATTTTTCGCATCTCGCCTACCGTTTCTGGACGCCGCTTACCTATATGTTTATGCATGCAGGGATACTGCATATCGTGTTCAATATGCTATGGCTGTTTTGGATAGGCCAGATATTTGAAGAGTACCTGGGCAACAAGCGCACCATTGGCCTGTACATTATGGGGGGATTAACCGGGGCCTTGTTTTTTGTGTTGGGATACAATTTTATACCGGTATTTGCGCAGGAAAATGCTGCATTGAACAGCACCGTAGTGGGGGCTTCGGCGGCGGTAATGGCCATCATCGTAGCCACGGCAACCCTGCTGCCCGACTACACCATGGTGCTGATGCTTTTCGGCCCCGTTAAATTGAAATGGCTGGTAATCGCTTTTGTAATACTTGATTTTCTGCTGATAGCCGGCTCGAACGCAGGCGGCGAACTGTCACATCTTGGCGGGGCCCTGTTTGGCTTTATTTACATCAAACAGCTACAGCGGGGGAACGACTGGGTGGCCTTTTTTACCAAAATGTTCAGCAGGCAGCCCAAATTAAAAGTGGCCTCAAACAATGCTGCGAAAAATGGCGGCAACGTTCCGCGGCAGGAGGATATCGACCGTATACTGGATAAAATATCACAGTCGGGCTACGACAGCCTGAGCAGGCAGGAAAAAGAAATATTATTCAGGGCAAGTAAGGATAATGAAGGCTAAAAAAGGGTTAGGTTTTATTGATAAATTATTTTTATGGATCAATATTTTCCTGTGCGCTTGCCTGCTTACCAGTTACCTGGCGCCGATAACTAATCCAACAAAATTCTGGCCCGTTGCCTTTTTTGGGCTGGCTTATCCACTGCTGCTTTTGGGCAATGCCATACTGATCGTTTACTGGCTTTTCCGCAAAAGGAGCCTGGCGCTGCTTTCGGTAATTTGCATTGCCATTGGCTGGAAAATACTGAACAGGAACATCGGCCTGCGGTTCACCTCGCCCGAAGATACCAAAAGCAGTGCGGCTTTCGCCAGGATAATGACCTACAATGTCCACAACTTTAAACGTTACGGCTCGAAGAACGACCTCTCAACCAAGCAGGAAATTTTGCAGATCATAAAAGACCAGCAGCCCGACGTTATCGGGTTCCAGGAGTTTTACACCCGTAAAAAAGGGCAATATGATATGCTCGACTCTATTCAGAAAATACTGGGTAGCAAAAATTATTATTTCGAGCCGGTGCGCAGCAATGCCGATGTGGGTATAGGGCAGGCCGTCTTTTCTAAATTCCCGATCATAGCCCATGGCATGATCCAGCTATCCGAACCCACAAGTGAGAACCAATGCATCTACGTCGATATTAAAAAGGGTAATAAACCTTTCCGCATTTACAGCGTCCACCTGCAATCGATCCGTTTTGACCCCGATGACTACCGCTACCTCAACAGCGTATCCAAACAGGACGGGAAGCCAGAAGTCGGCTCAGCCAAAAGGCTGGGAAGCAAGCTTAAAACAGCCTTCCTGAAAAGAAGCGACCAGGTTTTTAAAATAAAGGCCCACGCCGCCAATTGCCCTTATCCGTATATTATTTCGGGCGATTTTAACGACACCCCTACCTCATTCGCGTTGGCTAAAATGAGCGGTGGGATGAAAAATGCCTTCGCAGAATGCGGATCGGGACTGGGCCGCACGTATAATGGCAGTTTCCCAAACTACCAGATAGATTATATACTGGCTACCCCACAGTTCGATGTGCTCAATTATTATATCATCGAGAAAAAGCTGTCCGATCATTATCCTGTCCGCAGCGATCTTGATCTGAAATAAATCTCTCCGGTATTACCAAATGTTCCTCCGGAACGCAAAATGGCGTATTGCTGATTTCTACCAACCAGGCGTCCCTATCGGACGCCCTTATACTCACCACCACCCCATCGGGGCGATTGGTTTGTAGAGCAGATGAATATCTAAAATCGCGTTCCATCGGAACGCTTCGCGAAATTTCACTTGATAGGTAAACTTAAAAGCCTGGGATAGGGCCAAATCCTTGCAAACGGATGATAAAAAAACCGGCTATACCATTTGTACAGATTTATTGCAGGTGGTAAAAAATCGTAAGTTTGCCGGTATGAAACAAAATCTATTTGTTTACAACACTTTAACCCGTAAAAAAGAGGAGTTTAAACCGATAAACCCGCCCCATGTGGGCATGTATGTTTGCGGCCCTACAGTTTACAGCAATGCGCACCTGGGCAACTCGCGCACTTACATTTCGTTCGATTTGATCTTCAGATACCTCACCCTGTTAGGATACAAGGTGCGTTATGTGCGTAATATTACTGATGCCGGCCATCTTGAGGGTGACGCCGGCGACGAAGGAGAAGATAAAATAGAAAAAAAGGCGAAGCTGGCGCAAGTAGAGCCGATGGAGATCGTACAGAAATACACGGTCGATTTTCGCGATGTGATGCGCACTTTTAATGTGCTTCCGCCAAGCATTGAACCAACCGCAACCGGTCATATTATCGAGCAGATAGAACTGGTAAAGCTTATCCTGCACAACGGGTACGCCTACGAGGTAAACGGTTCCATTTATTTCGACGTTGAAAAATATAACAAAACCCAGGACTATGGCATATTGAATGGCCGTAAACTGGAAGACCTGATCAATAATACGCGCGACCTGGGCGGCCAGGATGAGAAACGCGGCAAGCTTGATTTTGCCCTTTGGATAAAAGCCAAGCCCGAACACCTGATGAAATGGCCCTCGCCCTGGAGCGTAGGTTTCCCCGGATGGCATTTGGAGTGTTCGGCTATGAGCAACAAGTACCTGGGCAAGCAGTTTGACATCCATGGCGGCGGTATCGACCTGATGCCTACACACCATACCAACGAGATAGCCCAAAGCATGGCTGCCTGCCATACCAACCCAGCCAAATATTGGATACATACCAATATGCTTACCATTAACGGGCAAAAAATGTCGAAATCGCTTGGCAATAGTATTTTGCCGCACGAGCTTTTCTCGGGCGATAACCCGATATTAAGCAAAGGCTACAGCCCCATGACGGTGCGTTTTTTCATATTGCAGGCACACTACCACAGCACGCTGGATATCAGTAATGACGCCATGGATGCGTCCGAAAAAGGGTTTAAACGGCTGATGAATTCGTTCGGCCTGTTGGACAGCCTCGTGGCGTCATCGAACGGCGAAGTGGAAATTGCCCCTTTAATTCAGCGTTGCTACGACGCGATGAACGACGATTTCAACAGCCCGGTACTTATTGCAGAGCTGTTTGAGGCTTCACGCATTGTCAATTCGGTAAAGGACGGCAAATTGAAGATAGATGCTGAAAACCTGGCGCTGCTGAAACAATTGATGGACACTTTTGTACAGGATGTACTGGGTTTGAAAGACGAACAGGCCGCCAACGACGACCTGCCGAACGTGCTGAACATGATCGTTGACATCCGGAACGGGGCGAAGACAAATAAAGACTATGCGACATCCGATAAGATCAGGAACGGACTGCAGGAGATCGGTTTTCAATTAAAAGACGGGAAAGACGGCACTACCTGGAGTAAAATTTAAAATGTGCGTAAAAAATTGATATTTGTAATTTATAACGCATAATGCCGTTTACTGTTGAGAATAAATCCTGGCAACCGGCGGCATTTGCTAAAAGATGGGCAGGATCGCCAAAAACCTGAAAATAAGCATGAGAAGAACCCTATTAATTGCAGCGGCAATTTTGACCTACCCCATATTTGCATCGGCACAAAAAACAGTTGCTGATGTAAACCAGGTTGTAGAAGCGGAAAAATCTTTTGACAAACTGGTAGAACACCGGGGTATTAAAGACGCCTTTTTAGCAGTGGCCGACCCGGAGGGTATTGTTTTTAAGCCCCATGTGATCAAGATAACTGACTTTTATAATTCGATAGATAAGCAGCCCGGTTCATTAAAATGGGAACCGAAATTCGCACGCATATCGGCAAACGGCGACCTGGCCTTTACAGCCGGGCCATATATTTACCAGAACGATAAAAGTAACGACGATGACAAGGTTTATGGCGATTACGTATCGGTGTGGCACTTTGACCAAACCGACAATAAGCTGAAACTACTGATCGATCTTGGCATCCAGCATCCTGAACCTGAACAATCTGAAATACCCGATTTCAGGCAGCCCGACACCGCAAAAGCTACCGCGCCGAGCAAGGACCCGTTTAATGGTAAAGGCATTATCCTGAATACAGATAAGGTATTTAATCATGAGCTTACCGTTTCGACAATTGCCTCCTATAAAGAATTTCTCAGTCCCGAAGGGCGTTATTATTTCCCGGGTTTCGAACCGATCACCGGTCCGGATAAGATCATGAAATTTATCGATAACGAAGGCATCAGCATTTCGGCGCAAACCATCAATGTAGGGCGTTCAACAAGTAATGACCTGGCTTACAGCTATGGCACAGCCCGTATCCGGAAAGGCGCTATCGTTAGCGATTACAATTATGTCCGCGTTTGGGAAATCGACGCCAGCCACAAATGGAACATTTTGCTGGAAGTGTTTTCGGCAGTGGAGCAGTGAGGGGGTAGTGATTCGTGATTGGTTAACCAGTGACTTATTGATTGGTAAACGTTCCCCAGGTTATAATAACTTCTGTATAATATCATCGGCTGAAAGTCCCTCCGCCTCCGCGTGGTAACTGCGGATGATGCGGTGCCTTAACACCGGCTTTGCGATGGCCCGCACATCTTCGATATCCGGCGAATACTTTCCGCTGATAACGGCATGGCATTTGGCGCCAAGTACAAGAAATTGTGACGCACGCGGACCGGCACCCCAGTTTAACAGGCGTTTTATTTCGGCAGGGGCAGTGTCGCCGTTTGGGCGGGTTTTGGAAACCAGTTTCACCGCATATTCGAGCACATTATCTGCTACCGGGATATTTCTGACCAGTTGCTGAAAATAAATGATCTGCTCGGCATTCAACACTTTGTTTACCTGCACTTTCGAACTGCTGGTTGTGTTTTTTACGATCTGCAGTTCTTCTTTGAACGACGGATAATCGAGCGACACATTGAACATAAAACGATCGAGCTGGGCCTCTGGCAGCGGGTACGTACCTTCCTGCTCGATTGGGTTTTGGGTAGCGAGCACAAAAAATGGCTGCGCCAGTTTATGCGTTACCCCCGCTACGGTTACCGCTTTTTCCTGCATGGCCTCCAGCAGGGCGGCCTGGGTCTTGGGCGGGGTGCGGTTTATTTCGTCGGCAAGGATGATATTGGCAAAAACCGGACCCGAAATAAATTTAAAGCTCCTGTCCTCACCTAATATTTCCGAACCGATAATATCCGAAGGCATCAGATCAGGTGTAAATTGTATGCGGCTAAAATCCAGGTCGAGTATTTGTGCTACCGTTTGCACCAGCAGGGTTTTTGCCAACCCCGGCACGCCAACTAAAAGGCAGTGCCCGTTACTGAATATCGAGATCAGGACGGACTTGATCACTTCGTCCTGGCCTATGATAACCTTGCCAATCTCAGAGATTATACGTTGGTGAGCATCTTTCAGTGCATCAGCAGCTTCCACATCCGTCCGGTATTGCATAACAGTCTATCAGGGAGTTTTAGTGGATTGTGCCGACATCGGGACATTGGCCCAGCCTTTTAGTTCGGGGCACACTTCAAATTCCGGATCGATCTTGACAAATGTTTCTTTCCTGCGTTTTTCGAACCATTCGCTGATAACCCGGTTGGTTTTATCGTCAAGCGCTGCGGCCTTTAATTTGGGAAAATCCTGTTTAAGGTTTGCCTTATGCGCATCTGTCGCCGATTTCAAATAAAGTATTTTATATACCTTCTTCCCGGTTTGTTCAGTAAAAAGCTGGGGCTGCGATACTTCACCTACCTTCATGGTGTCAATGGTCAATGCCACCTGCGGGTCGAGCTTATCGGTAGGGATATAAGTGGTGCGCGTCTCCACATTCTCGGCATTAAGCATCATACCGCCGTTATACTTCGTTTCTTTATCATCAGAATAATACGAAGCAACAGCCGAAAAGTCGGTATTCTTGTTTTTGTTAAGCAATAGGTAAACACTATCGGCTCTTTTCTTTGCCCGTTCAATACTGGCTTCGGTAACAGAAGGCATAATGAGTATATGCCGCACGTGCACCTGCTCGCCGCGGCGTTCGATAACCTGCAAAAAGTGAAAGCCATATTCGGTTTCGAATACCGGTGACATTTCACCTGCTTTCAGCTTAAAGGCCCAGGCTGCAAACTCTTTTACAAAAGTGTTCCTGTCGGCAAAGCCCAGGTCGCCGCCATCACCGGCCGAACCGGTATCATTTGAATACAAGCGCGCCAGGTTACCAAAGTCTTCCCCCTTTTTAACACGCGCAAGTAATTCTTCGGCTTTCTGCCTGTAGGGCTCTTTCTCTTCCTTATCCATTTTAGGCTGGAAGACGATCTCGCCGACTTCAACTTCCTTATTAAATGTAGGAAGGCTGTCCTTCGACAGTTTTTTAAAGTAGTTCTCAACATCAAGCGGCGTCACATTTATTTTCTCCGTTATCTTACCCCGCATCCTGGTTGCCACCATATTTTCCTTGATATCATCGCGTATCTCGTCCTTATACTGGATCACCGACCGGCCCAGGAATTGCTCGAGCCTGTCCTGCCCCCCGGCCCTGCTTATCATGCCGCGCATCCTGCGGTCAACTTCATTATCTACTTCATCATCCTTCACGGTAACACTATCGATGACCGCCTGCTGGGCAAGCAGTTTTTGGGTAATAAAACTCTGCACTATCTCGCACCGCACCTTATCATTTGGCTGGCCGCCCGAAGCCAGGTAATTAGCGTAACGCAGTTCGACATCCGACTTAAGCACGATACTGCTGCCAACAACCGCAACTATTTTATCCAGGTTCCGTACTGGCTGTGCCTGCGCAAACGACGCTGTCAACACTATACTTAAAAAAATTGCTATCCCGATCTTTCTCATTAACATTGTGTATGTTGTAAACATGCAAAGGTGCGAATTTATCGGCACACGAGCATGAATAATTTGTGCGAATATGCTGATAAAGCCTCTAACAATTAACTATTTTTGGTTAAAATTTGTTAAAAGTGAAAGTTGAAGATACAAATGCCCTGCGATACATCCTGCAGGACGAATTATACCTGCTGGCTGAAGATAAGGACCTGTACAACGAAACAAAAGTATTTGCACCCGAAATAAAAACGCCTCCGCCTGCTTTTAATTACCTCGGATCGAACAAAAAGAACTTTTTGATACTGGTAAACTACCCTGATCGCGAATTTATACAGGACGATCACCTGGTTGCGCTTGAGAAGGTATTGAGTGGCATAAAGCATACCCGTGATGACGTGGCCATACTTAACCTGGCAAAAAATGACAGCGTAAACTATGAACAGATAGCTGCATTTTTTAAACCGCAAACGATAGTCATTTTAGGTAAACCCGCTTTACCCAAAGGGATGGGCGATGCCCGTTTCAACGCCATAGAAACCCTTGATGGTGCAAAGGCACTACTTACCTTCAGTTTTGAGGAGATGATGACCAACATCGATAATAAAAAAGCCTTTTGGGAACAAATAAAGAATATTTGATATGCCTGTGAAACTTGTATTTGCTACCAACAACAGGCACAAGCTGGAAGAGGTATCGGCCAAACTCGATGGCGCTATCGAGCTGGTAACGTTGCATGACATAGGTTGTGATGAAGATATAGAAGAGACAGGCGCCACATTTTACGAGAACGCCTCGATCAAAAGCCAGTATGTTTATCAAAACTACAAACTTGACTGCTTCGGCGACGATAGCGGACTGGAAGTAGAAGCATTAAACGGCGAGCCTGGCGTATATTCTGCCCGTTACGCCGGTGAGCACGGCAACCACGATGCCAACATCCAAAAAGTGCTTGAAAAGCTCGGCGATGCAGCAAACAGGCGCGCCCGTTTTATCAGCGTAATATCGCTGATGTGGAACGGTTCCGAACATTTTTTTGAGGGAACGGTGGAAGGAACTATCCGGCACGAACGCACAGGAACAGGTGGTTTTGGTTACGATCCTATTTTTCAGCCGGACAGCTTTGATATCACGTTCGCTGAAATGACCTTAGAGGAAAAAAATATGTTGAGCCACCGGGCCCGTGCGGTTGAAAAGCTGGTTGCTTTTCTAAACCGGCAAAATCACTGATCGGTCTTTATAGCTGTTTTCTTAACTGCCAACGTATCCTTAACTTTCTTATTCGTATCTGGCTGTTGTTTTTGCAAACTATCTTTCGCTTGTTTGATGCCGGGCAATATACCCGGTTTAACAGCGGTTGAATCCTTACCCGCCTTTATTACCGGCTGACTTTTCCCTGGCAAGCTTTTTTGAGGCAGGCCTTTGATAGCAGGCTTGCCCTTTAGCGAAGGCCTACCTTTATCATCTTTTGCCGGTACTTTTTTATTAAACGACGGGATAATGGACTCTTTCGAGACAGGCCGCTCGTTTGGCTTCCAGATAAAGCCCTTCAGCAGCTTGTCTTCTTCACTAAATTTCCCCAGTGGCCCGTAGCGGTGCTCGGGCTTGTCCATAAACAGGAGCGTAGTTACCTTGCTGTCTTTAAAATTGACGCGTATCCTGCTGCTCAGCGAGCGTTGCATATTGGCCACCTTACCGCTGTCCCGCGAAAAATAGATGGTTTCGGCATTGCCCGACACATATAAGCTCTCCAGCTTATCATCTTTAAAAAAACCGCGCATCTTTTTCCCGGCCATCTGGTTATAATGTACGGAATCCTCCTTTTCGATGTTCACCACAAAAGCATTGGGGTAAAGCTCCATGTTGTTCATCTTCTTATCCTTCATTTGCAGGTTAATGGTATCAGCTGATAGCTGGGACCCTTGCGTCCATACGATGGGATTTATATATAATCGGATGGTCGAATCGCTGCTGGCATAAAACGCGGAGTCGGATTTTCCCTGCAGGTCCGACTTGAACATTTTTACATGATGGAAGGCACTTAATATCCTCACCCGGGCAGTGTCGTCCAGCTTAACTGGTCGTACCAGGTAAACCGAGTCGAGCCGGGCCTTTTTCAAACTATCGCGCTTGCTCAGCTTTTTCTCCGCAACAGGAGGCGGGGTTTTACCAGGGGCTTCGCTGCCGGGTGTCCCCGCGTCCGGCGCATCTTTCCCGGAAGCTGCTTTTTTTGGCGCGATGTTGTCTGCAGCCGGCTTATTTTTGTCTCTTTTTTTCTTCTTTTTGCCGGTAACAGGCACATCTTCGCGCTTTATGGTATCCACTTTAAAGTTATCGAAGTAATGCCTGTGCAGGTACGAACTGTCAGGTATCATTCGCGGCGGCGAAAGGTCGATATGCTTTACGGGTACTTTGTAGACTATTGATTGCGGCGCTGCCTTACTGTTACTATCTTTTTTGGTTGTATCCCTGATATGTGATAACCTTATTTTCTCTTGTATATCCTTTAAATCTTTCCAGGTCAGCACCCTGGTTTCCAGCGTATCGGCGGTCATGTAGATCGAATCGTGCTTCATCTTGGTGGTGTCTTTTTTACGGATCGAAGTATCCACCGGTAATTTGGACAGGGTAAGCGGTTTACCTTTTTTCGCAGGCTTTACGATCGCGGCATCATCCTTCGTTTTAACATCCTTTGAAACAGGCGTTTGCGCCTTGTTTTGCGGAACATTTTTCAGCGGCATGGTGTTGGGTGGCGGAGCGGTTTTCACCTGTCCATTGCCGGCCAAATCTGCTAATGTCTTTTTACCGGTATCAGTTGCCATAAGCGGCTTCTTTGCAGCCGAATCGGTCTTAGAAGTATCCTTTTGTTCCGTAACAATTACCGCATAGGCGTTTTTAGTAACTACCGTACGTTCTTCTGCTTTGTAATAATTAGCCAGGTCGCCACGCAGCTGCATCTTTTGCTCGGTGTCGTTAAAAATGATGTGATCGATGGCCTTGCCAAACCCTTTTTTGCGGTCGTAAAACAAACTATCGCCGGTCAGTGTCTTGGTGCCCTGCTTGTAAAGGTTTTTCTTACCAAAAAAAGCCTGCTCGGTGTTGGTATCGTACGATCCGTTCTCGGTATAAAGGGTATCATTATCCTTGCCCTTCTTTTTGCCATAGATATTTGTGGGGCCATAGAAATAAGCGATCTTCGAACCTGAATTATATTTCATCGTATCCGTCAGCGTTAACGCATCCGGGGTTACCAGCCTAACATCGTACCGGAAATACGAATCGCGCGTTTGGGCGAAATAATACCCGTTTTTACTGGTTAATACATTATCCTTGTTCACCAGTTTGCCACCGCCGGTGTAGGTTCCGTATTTGGTGGCTGTATTGTAGGTCAGGTAATTGGTAGTTAGCGTAGCGTCCTTATCGATCATCCTTACATTATCAGTCAGGATGGCAATTTTTGTGTTCCCGTTATAATTCAGCTTATCCGAATAGATATGCATCGTATCGCCCTGCGTGATCAGCACATGGCCGAACGCATCGAAAGTATTCTCGCGCTGATGAAAATAAGCGCTGTCCGACTGCAGGGTCGAATTATCCTGCTGAAAGATAGCGTCGTACACTTTGAGTACATCAACTCCATTTACTTTAGCGCCCTGCACGCTGGACGATTTTATCAAATTAATGACCGATTTTTGCTGGGCCGAAACAGCTGATACAGCCGCCAGCATAAAAAAGGTTAATATGTACTTGATCACGGGGCAAAATTAGTTTTTTGGATGGGGTTATTAAATTAATAATTTTGGTGATGCTGCCGACCGAACTCTTCCGGGAATTTATCGCAAAAAATAGTCTTTTCGGGCATAACGATAAAATATTAGCGGCCGTAAGCGGTGGCAAAGACTCTGTTTTGATGACGCACCTGCTTAAAACGGCCGGTTATAATTTCGGCATAGCCCATTGCAACTTTCAGCTGCGCGGCGATGAAGCATTGGCCGATAAAGCCTTTGTTAACAACCTCGCATCGGAATTGAATGTACCTGTTCACAACATTGATTTTGATACCAAAAAACATGCCGCTGATGAAAAGGTCTCTATCCAGATGGCAGCGCGCGAGCTAAGGTATCAATGGTTTCAGCAGATCAGTCGGCAACACGGGTATGATGTAATTGCGCTTGCGCATCACCAAAACGACAGCATCGAAACAATATTGCTTAACCTTACCCGTGGCACCGGTATCGCGGGCCTGCATGGCATATTGCCTAAAAATGAAAACCAGGTACGCCCGTTGTTGTTTTTAAGCAGGGAGGAGATCGATGAGATCGTCCAAAATAATCAACTCGCTTACCGGGAAGACAGCTCCAATTCTTCAACAAAGTATGCCCGCAATAAGATCAGGCTGGAGGTTATCCCGAAATTAAAAGAACTCAATCCCGCACTGGAAGAAACATTTGAGCGTAACATCGAACACTTCCGCGGACTGGAGATATTGCTTGATCAAAAACTTGCTGAATTACGTAAAGAATTAATTACCGGCGATGGCGACAGTATCCGTATCCCGGTCGGAAAAGTAAAAAAACTGGTACCGCAGAGGCTATTGCTGTACGGGCTATTGGACGAATTCGGTTTTAACGAATCAACTGTAGCCGATATTATTTCATGTCTTGATAAACATTCCGGCCGAACCTTTGAATCAGCCGGTTTCATTTTATTGCTCGACCGGGATGACCTGGTGGTTTCAAAAAAACAGATCGAACCACCCGCCATAACCATTAACCTGGGCGACCACGAGGCCCATTATGGCAATTACCGGTTGAGCATTTTGCACGATGATTCGCCGCTAATTATTAAAGATAATCCTATGGCCGTTTCGATAGATACAGATCTGCTCATCTATCCGTTAACTATACGCAGCTGGCAGCAAAGCGACTATTTTTATCCACTGGGCATGAAAACCAGGAAAAAACTAAGCGACTTTTTTATCGGGTTGAAAATTCCGCTGCATCAGAAAAAACAGGTGCCGCTTCTGGTAAACGGCAATGGCGATATAGTCTGGATCGGTGGCTTTCGTCCCGACAACAGGTATAAAGTGAGTACTAAGACCAAAAAAGTTACTATCTTCGAACTGTATAAATTATGAGCGATTTCGTATCGACTCACCCCCAGCCCCCTCTCTCCGCCTCCGGCGTGAAGAGGGGAGCAAATAACCCTCTTTGCGCGAAGCGGAGAGAGGGTGGTCGAGCGAAGCAATGACCGGGTGAGTCAATAACCAATCTGCAAATTAAAATTATGAGCGACAAACCGCAATTTATCGAAAAACAATACCTGGGCAGAGAATGGATACCGATTACCATTCGCCTGATGCTGGCTATGTTTTGTTTTGCCGCTTACACTTTCAACTTTTTTACCGATAGCACCGAAAAAGCCGACATCCTGGCCGTAGCAGGGTTTGGTATCATCACCATATCCATCATCATGGGCTTTTTCCTTCATTTCCGCACAAGGGTTATCAACGGCAGCATTCTTATCGACGGCCTGTGGACCACCAAACTGGTTAAAATAGATCTTAACAGCATTGTGAAGGTGGAAAAAGGCATTTACAGCCGCTACTTCTTTAACAACCCGGTTTACAACCTGCATCAAAAGGGCACCATCCGTTTCTACACGTCGGGCAAAGATGCCATATACCTTACCGACCGCGACGGCTTGGTTTACGTCATCGGCACCCGCCACCTCAACGAGTTTTACCGGGCGATACAGGAAGAAATAAAGTGATACACTAAGTGTTCACGCCACCGCCGCTTGCCAAGCTTATTTAAAATTAACTATTTAATAATCAGATAATTACATTTGTCATAACACCAAAAAGTGCCCCATTTTTGCATTTTTCGTGAACACCTCTCTCGTGATATGGCTGATTATCACCACAGTAAAGCACACACGCGACGGCCCTTTTTAATGCATTTTTCTGTTAAAAATTCCACAAAAGTCAAAAAAAAGCAAGATCAGGCCAATTTGCGCCAAATGGCATCTACCGCTACCATAGCGATCAACGCCAAAACAATACTGCGTCGCGCACATTTTTTTCAAATTCGGTACACTAAGTGGCCCCGAAGCTATCAGGAATGGACGTTGGCCTATTATCGCGCCGGTATGTTTCCCAACCCGGAGGTTAATTTTTACCCATAAAATTTTAACCGGCAAATAAAAGCATTTGGCCCGCCGGACTATCACCAAACGTTCCTACGGAACGAAAAATTGGTTATTGTGCTATTTTCTACCGACCATGCGTCCTTACAGGACGCTCTTTATTTTCCGCCCCATGGGGGCGGTTGGTTGGTAGAAAAATGAATGTTTGGAAATGCGTTCCATAGGAACGCCTGGTGAAATTAGCCCCCGCAGCGTCTCCGGCACGGCGCCCTGCGGAATGAACGTCTGCCGCCCCGCAGGGTCTTCGTCGAGAGACCCTGCGGCGACAAAATTTTCAATAGCTTTTAGGAGCCCTTGGGCTATTACCAAACGTTCCTACGGAACGAAAATGGGTTATTGTGTCGTTTTCTACCGACCATGCGTCCTTACGGGACGCTCTTTATTCTCCGCCCCATAGGAGCGGTTGGTTGGTAGAAAAAATGAATATTCGGAAATGCGTTCCATAGGAACGCCTGGTGAAATTAGCCCCTACAGCGTCTCAGGCACGGCGCCCTGCGGAATGAGCGTCCTGCGGCAGCGCAGAATCCTCGCCGAGATACGCTGCGGCGACAAAAAAATTTCATTAGCTTTTAGGGGCCCTTGGGTTATCACCAAACGTTCCTACGGAACGAAAAATGGGTTATTGTGTCGTTTTCTACCAACCATGCGTCCTTACAGGAAGCTCTTTATTCTTCGCCCCATAGGGGCGGTTGGTTGGTAGAAAAAATGAATGTTTGGAAATGCGTTCCATAGGAACGCCTGGTGAAATTAGTCTCCGCGGCGTCTCCGGCGGGGACTAAAAGAAAAAGAATTCGCCGAAACATTCATACCTACCCAGGCTCTTCATGCTAAGCATGATATAAAATGTCCTTTTCATATGCTGCTCCTATTAGCCAGAAAAGGCCCCTCAATGAGCGGCCTTTTCTGCTGGATTAAAAATTCACTTTACTTAACTTCTATTTGCCTGCGGACAGATTTAGCTTCTTCTTTCTTGGCAATGTTTATTTTCAATATACCATCGGTATATTCTGCTTCAATGCTGTTATCATCAGCTGTTTCCGGCAAAGTAAACGACCTTACAAACGAGCTGTAACTGTATTCACGTTTGCTGTAATTTTTCTGATCTTCGTTGTTTTCAGAGCGTTGCTCAACTGATATGCTCAGCATGTTTTTGTCGAGATTCAGTTTGAAATCCTCTTTCTTCAGGCCGGGTGCTGCCAGTTCAACATGAAAATGATCAGGCGTTTCGCTGATGTTGGCGGCAGGTACACGGGTTACCATGCGGTCTGAAATAAAGGAATCGTTAAAAAATGATTCGAAAATGTCATTAAAGCCTGGCAATAATACATTGTTCTTTTTTTCGGGATTTAATTTAACCAATGTCATAGGTTTTCCTCCTTAATATTAATGATTGAACTTCTTAATTAATTAAACTCTTTTACCCTAAAACAAAGACGATACCAATTATATTTTCGAACCAACAACTGAAAAAATTTCACTCTGAAAATGAAACTTTTTCAGTTACGCTGTCAAAATTTCTGACACATCAATTCATTAAACCGGGTTTGTAAATAGCTTCGCGTTATTTCAGTTTGTTGAAGATTTGTCATGTTCATACAGGCCGGTTGTTTTTTGGATTCGGCGAGTTGCAATCCGCTTTTTAGTTCCTACTTTTAGGCATTATTTGGCCCACGGGTCATTTTTTTACCTGTATAATGTCAGTTTGCGGCTATGCCAAAAGCTCATAAGCAGTTCCGCAGGAATTTACCCCTGCGGGTATGCTGTTCAAATACATCCATCTCTTAAAATCACACAATTCAATACATTAACCAAAATCAAGCACTATGAAAACCATTAAAGTAAAAGACGGAACCGAAATTTTTTACAAGGACTGGGGAACCGGGCAACCGCTGTTCTTCCATCACGGGTGGCCCTTATCCAGCGACGACTGGGATGCACAAATGATGTTTTTTCTTAAACAAGGCTACCGCGTTATCGCGCACGACCGCCGCGGCCATGGCAGGTCTACCCAGGCTTCGGACGGACACAATATGGATACCTATGCCGCCGACGTGGCCGCTGTCGCCGAAGCGCTCGACCTTAGAAATGCCGTTCATATCGGCCATTCTACCGGCGGCGGCGAAGCCATCCATTATGCCGCTAATCTTGGAAAAGCACGTGTAGCTAAAGTTGTACTGATCAGCGCCGTTACCCCGCTAATGCTAAAAACGGAGAATAATCCCGACGGCGTCCCGATGGAGATATTTGACGAAATACGGCAGGGTACGGCATTTAACCGGGCGCAATATTTCCAGGACTTTACCATACCGTTTTATGGTTACAACCGCGAAGGCGCAAAAATATCGCAAGGAATAAGGGACAACTGGTGGCGCCAGGGTATGATGGGCGGTGTAAAGGCGCATGTTGAAGGTATCAAAGCTTTTTCAGAAACGGACTTTACCGGCGACCTTAAAAGTGTAGACATCCCGGTACTTGTTTTACACGGCGAAGACGACCAGATCGTACCGTTTCCAATTTCGGGCGCCAAGGCCATAAAACTTTTGAAACACGGTAAACTGATCTCATACCCCGGTTTCCCGCACGGTATGCCGGCTACCGAGGCAGCAACCATTAATAAGGACCTGCTGGAATTTATCAGATCATAAATAGCAGCATTTTAACCAATTCCTTTCCTACAAAAGCTGCCATAGTTTTATGGCGGCTTTTCTTTTTAGTCCCCGCAGGCTCTCCGGCACGGGACCCTGCGGAATGAATGTCCTGCCACAGCGCAGGGTCCTCGTCGAGAGACCCTGCGGGGACTAAAAAAGCCAGAACGCTGTGGTCATTATCCGGATAGTATTTACGGGTAAACTTAAATCGGGTCAAATCCAATGGTATCGCAGAAAACCGTATATTGGTAATAATGAACCAATACCCTGACATCAGACCGGAATGGGTGCCGTCAGCATACAGGCAACAGACGGAAACACAGCCAGCACCTGCTATTGAAACTCATTGCACTAAACCTGCCTTATACAGGCAAAGCAAAATTTCTCCCGGGCAGCTTAAACGCCACAGGCAGCGGCAACGGAAGTCGCATTAAAGCAGCTTCTCCCATCTGGGGACAGGTAACGATTTGGATCAAAATACATTGTTGATCGCCGAATTTTTGTATATTTATATTCCAATTCAACCCAATTTCTTCATGCCTTCAATAAAACTAAGACGCTATCTCATCGGTTTACCGGCGCTTTTATTAATAATATGCTCAGCCTTCATCTGGCTTAAACCAAACTCCATTGACAAGCAGCCGCAATTCAAACTGACACCCACCAAACCATTTGTATTCAATTCCTTTGTCGATTGTAATATGTCCGAAGTTTGGGTGGGCGACACTTTCCGAATCTTCCCCGGAAAGTATGGCGAGGACCCGCTTTGGGGCTATTCCAACGAACTGAAATATGCCGACGGTAAGACTGTCGATCAGGCATTCGGCCGCAAATCAACAGAATTTACGGCGCCAAAAATGCCGCTGAACGCCAGGCCGGGCACACCGGGATTGCATGGCGCCGTTTGGTTCGAGTCGGTTTACCAGGATGTGAACGACCAAAGCGGCAAAACACTTTATGCGCTTTATCATAATGAGAACTACCCTTCTACCCTGCCTTATGACACCAAAACAGGCGAAGGTTATATCAATGCTAACTGGCCGCAAGGGCTAAAAGGGCCATCGTCTCCGTCGGCGGTATGCCGCATCGGTATCATGAAATCGGCAGACGGCGGCCTTAGCTGGAAAAACAACGGTTTGTTCATACAAGACCTGCAATCGCGCCTCATCCTGAAACAGCATAACACCGCTGCTAATTTTGCAGGCGGCACCGGTGACCCGTCTGCTGTAGCAAGCGGCAAATACCTGTACCTGTTTTATGGCGAATATGGGTACCCCGAAAAATACAGTAACACTGCCTACAGTGCCAAAAAGGAATGGAGCGAGCAATGTATCAGCATAGCCCGGATAGCCTTAAGCGACCTGGATAACCCGCAGGGCAAAGCCAAAAGATGGGACGGCAGCGGGTTCAATGCACCTTATAACGGTGCAGGCCAACCTGTAAAGTCTTTACAAATACCTATGGAAAAAGGCGGCGGACCCGCATCGTCGCCGACGGGGAAATATTATTGGGGACCGTCCGTCAGCTGGAATACTTACCTCAATTGCTGGGTGATGCTAATGGCAAAAGCCGAAGGACCGTCGTGGAAAGGCAGCAGCATTTATATTTCTTTCAACAAAAACGCCGATTTGGGTGCCGGCGACAATGCGCAGCAATGGTCGGCCCCGCAATTGCTTGTCGACAAACCCGGCCATACCATCTGGTACCCCTCGCTGCAGCCGGAAAGCAGCGTAGCTAATGGGACTAACAAATATTCATCCCTCAAACTCGGCCAAAAAGCACGGCTGTTTTATAAAGACAATTACAAGGACCGGGGCGATTATATTTCGGAATATACGCTGGAGTTTGTCAAATGACTGTTGGCTTCCAAGAGCCATCGGCTCGGCCCAATTTTGTAACGCCGGGTTTCAACCCGGCGCATTGGACCGGCACAATCAACCCGGCGTTAATACCCAATCAACCCTGTTTTTCGTATAAACCCGCTAAGATTTTTATATTTAGCAACGAAAACTACTAAGGATGCAATTTGAACAAGCCGGCGACTTTATATTGAATAAGCTGGAGAAGGAAATACCCGCACATCTTTGTTACCATAATATCGGCCATACCCGGGATGTTGTTAATGCTGCGGAAAGATTGGGCAGGGCCGAAAATATACCCGGTTACGAATTGAAATTGCTGCACGTGGCTGCTTGTTACCACGATTCGGGCTTTCTGAATGTATCGCACGAGCACGAAATGGAGTCGTGCCGGATAGCGAAAGAAAGCCTGCCTGCCTTTGGCTTTAGCCCGGAGGAAACAGACCGTATATGCGGGATGATCATGGCTACGCGTATACCGCAATCGCCAAATAATAAGCTGGAAGAAATATTGGCGGATGCAGACCTGGATTATCTCGGTCGTGATGATTTTTTTGCTATCGGCGATAAGTTATACCATGAACGCGGCCTGACCGATCGGGATGAATGGAACGCCACACAATTAAAATTTATGCAGGCGCACCACTATTTTACACAAACAGCATTAAATTTACGCGGCTCGAAGAAGCAGGATAATTTGGACAAGATAAAAGCATTATTACAATAAAATATGAAAAGACTCAGGTTACCCGGCCCTGTTATCGATACGATCTACGTGATCGCGGGTATATTGTTTTGTGGTTTTGCATTAAAAAGCTTCCTGGTACCCAATCAATTTTTTGACGGCGGTGTAACCGGCGTATCGCTCTTAATATCCGAACTTTACCATATCCCCATTGCTTATGTAATAGTGGCTGCCAATATACCCTTTATCATTATGGGGCTTAAGCAGGTAAACCGCACCTTTGCCATTAAAACTGTTCTGGCCATCGTCGGTCTTGGGCTATGCCTCCTGTATATGCCCGAACAGCACGTTACTTCAGATAAGCTGCTGGTATCCATTTTCGGCGGTGTATTTATGGGAATTGGTGTGGGTTTATCTATTCGCGGGGGCTGCGCCCTCGACGGCATCGAGGTATTAGCGCTTTATACAGGTAAACGCATCAGCTTTACCATTAGCGAAATTATTTTGGGCATCAATATCGTTATATTCCTTATTGCGGCCATTAAATTGGGCTTACCAACTTCCTTTTACTCAATCATAACCTATTATGCTGCTTCCAAAACCAGCCACTTTGTGATCGAAGGCCTTGAAGAATATACCGGTGTAACCATCATCTCGGCGCAAAGCGAGATCATCAAAGAGCGGCTGGTAATGGAACTTGGCCGTGGTATTACTGTTTACAAGGGAGAGCGTGGTTTCCTGAAAAACAGTTTTGATGTTAGCCACCCGGTCGATATTATTTTTACCGTTGTAACGCGCCTCGAGGTGCTCCGGCTAAAAGACATGGTGCATGACGTGGACGAAAAAGCGTTCATCTTTACCAGCACCATCAAGGAAGCCGCGGGCGGTGTACTTAAAAGGCGCGCAAGGCAGCACTAAAGTCTTGTTGAACATCCAACAATGGATTTTGAATATCGATGCCGAAGTTTGATCCTTAATCCGGTTATCAGGTTTTCAGGTTTTCAGTCTGAAATTTTTACTTCATTATCCGCTATTCAATATTCGGTGTTCGATATTTAACTTCAATGGGCTAACTGCCTGAAAATCTATAAATTCTTGTAAATTTATGGGTTATTGCTATTTTTATAAAATAACGATCAGCCCAAACCAAATGACAAAAAAGATCCTGACAATTGCAGCAATGCTTATCGCTTGCTGCAGCACTGCCTTTGCCCAAAAAAACAAGGTCGACAGCCTGCAAAAAGCCTACAATAAAAACAGACAGGATACCACGCTGGTGATGTATTATTTTTTTAAAAGCGCTACCATATTTCTTACCACAAATACCGATTCGGGCATGATCTATTCGAAAAAAGCGCTTGAGTTGGCCCAAAAAATACATTTTAAACGGGGCGAGGTTCGTGCCCTTTCCGGCATAGCTACCTTTCAGAACATCAGCGGCGATCTGCCGGGATCGTTAAAAACAACATTCGACGCGCTTCCTGAAGCTATCAGGCTCAACGAGGTGCGTGTTGTTGCTTCGTGTTATAATACCCGGGGGCTCACCTATTCTACGCTTAAAGATTTTAAAAAATCGCTTGACAATTATTACATGGCAAAGAATGTGGCTGAAAAACATCATTTAAATGATTTGCTGGTGGTTGAAATGAACAACATAGCCCGGCAATACCTGGATATGAACAGACTGGACTCCGCTTACTATTTTACCAAAAAAGACTATGATTTTGCTTTGAAATCGCATATCGTGAATAACCTGGGTTACCTGATCCGGAATTTTGGTATCATCCAGCACAAAAAGGGCGATTTCAGGGGTGCCATTGGTTATTATCAAAAAAGCCTGCGCGATTCATCGGCCCGCAATAACCATTATCTGCAAAGCGAGGACTACCGCCGCATTGCAGAGGCCTACCAGCAGATGAGAATGCCTGATTCCTGTATTGAATTTGCAAAACTGGCTTTTGAACAGGCAAAGCTCGACCGCAACCCCGACCAGGTACAACGCGCAACCAAGTTGCTTACCGATGAGTTCCTGGCCAAAGGGAACTACAAAGATGCCTTTGATTACCAGCAGATAACGCTTAAGGCCCGGGACAGCCTGTTTAGCCAGCAAAAGACCTTGCAGGTACAAAACCTGGCCTATAACGAACAGCAACGTATACAGCAAGCCCGCGCTGCAGAAATTGCTTACCAAAACCGTGTGCGCTATTATGCTTTGCTGGGAGTAATTGCAGTATTTATACTGGTAGCCGGTATCCTTATTTACGCTAACGGAAAGCGAAAAAAAGCAAACACCCTGCTCCACGAGCGTAACGCGCAAATAGAGGCACAAAGTAAAGCGATCGAAAAAACACTTGCCGACCTGAAGAATACGCAAACCCAGTTGGTACAATCCGAAAAAATGGCCTCGCTGGGCGAACTGACGGCCGGCATAGCGCACGAGATACAGAACCCGCTCAACTTCGTTAACAACTTTTCAGAAGTAAATACCGAATTGATAGAAGAAATGGAGCAGGAAATAGCTATGGGCCATTTCGACGAGGTTAAGGCTATTGCCGCCGATGTAAAAACAAACCAGTTCAAAATAAGCCAGCATGGCAAACGTGCCGACTTTATCGTGAAGGGCATGCTTCAGCACAGCCGTGCCAGTACCGGCGAAAAGCAGCCCACTAACCTGAACATGCTTGCCGATGAGTTTCTTAAACTTTCCTTCCACGGCTTAAGGGCGAAAGACAAGTCGTTTAATGCCGAAATGGCTACACATTTCGATCCGGATCTGCCCAGGATCAATGTCGCGCAGCAGGAAATAGGCCGTGTGCTGCTTAACCTGTACAACAATGCTTTCTATGCCGTAAATCAAAAAGCGAAAACAGCCGGCACTGGCTATAAACCCGAAGTATCGGTTAGTACCGCAACTGAAAACGGGCAGGTGGTGATCAAAGTAAAGGACAACGGCAATGGCATCCCGAATGCTATAAAAGATAAGATCATGCAGCCATTCTTCACCACCAAACCAACCGGCGAGGGTACAGGCCTGGGCTTGTCATTGAGTTATGATATTGTAGTAAAGGGGCATGGGGGCACAATGGATGTAAAAACCAAAGAAGGCGAGTTTACCGAGTTTACGGTTGTACTACCGATAATGTAATCTATGAGAAATACAAAATATAGTTATTTAATACTCCTGGGCCTACTGCTTTGTGTACGCATGGGGCAGGCACAAACCTATAATAGTGCCGATTCGGTGAAAAAGTATCGAAACATATATAATTCGGATAAAAGCGTTTACAATTTGGGAGCGCTGTACCATTTTGAGTCGAATTACTACAGGGGTGTTAATGCCGATTCGGCGTTGTACTACGCAAATTTATACCTTGATATTGCAAAGAAAATTAAAAACAGCCACGCGGAAACCCTTGCTCTGGCCGATATGGAACGCGCCCTTCGCCAATCGGGCAACCTGGCCGAGGCGTTAACCATTGAACTGCAAAATCTCGAACGTATAAAACAATCAGGTACGGCGTTTAGTGAAGGGTTCGAATTGAATAGCATCGGAAATACGTATCTGGATATGGGCGACCCGCGTACCGCGTTAAATTATTACAGGGCGTCGTACGCCACGTTTCTAAAAAGCGGCGGAAACAGCCATTACTGGAAATTGAATGAGTCTTCAAATATTGGTGACGCTTACGAGAAGCTAAATATGCCTGATTCAGCTTTGTATTACGAACTAAAGCTGTACAACAATAAACATTTTCCCAGCGATATTATACCCGAATTGCTTGGACGGATTGGAAATGCATACCTGGCAACCGGCAAATACCAGGATGCCTTAAATTATTACCGCAAGGGCTTACTATTAGCGCCGGCAGGCTCTAATAGTACCACAGATGCTGCATCGATGCACTTGCACCTGGCAAAATTATTTAACAGGATAAATAATGCTGATTCAAGTATTTTTTATGCCCGTAAGGCATATGCTATAGCTAAGCCAACTTCGTTTCGTGGTACGGTACTTGATGCCAGCCGCTTGCTGGCCGACCTGTATGGCAGGCGAGCTAATATTGACAGCGCTTATAATTACCTACAAATTGCAATGCGGTATAATGATTCACTTTTCGGGGCCGAAAAATTTAATCATATACAAAAAATATTATTAGGTGAACAGCGGCGGCAGCAAGCCGTTTTACAGAAACAGGAGGATCTGAAAAACCGCTACCAGCTTATTGCCGGTATAGCTATTATAATTTTTGTGCTTATAGTAGCCTTATTAATTTGGCGTAATAACAGGAAGCAAAAACATACTAACCTACTGCTAAGTGAGCAAAAAGAGGAGATAGAAGCACAACGTGATGATCTTGAAAAAACACTGACCGATCTTAAAATTACTCAAACGCAACTCATTCAATCCGAAAAAATGGCCTCGCTGGGCGAACTGACGGCCGGCATAGCCCACGAGATACAGAACCCTTTAAACTTCGTTAACAATTTTTCAGAAGTAAATACCGAATTGATAGAAGAAATGGAGCAGGAAATAACAAAGGGCCATTTCGACGAGGTTAAGGCTATTGCTGCCGATGTAAAAACCAACCAGCTAAAAATAAGCCAGCATGGCAAACGTGCCGACTTTATCGTGAAGGGCATGCTTCAGCACAGCCGTGCCAGTACCGGCGAAAAGCAGCCCACCAACCTGAACATGCTTGCCGATGAGTTTCTTAAACTTTCCTTCCACGGCTTAAGGGCGAAAGACAAGTCGTTCAATGCCGAAATGGCGACACATTTCGATCCGGATCTGCCCGGGATCAATGTCGCGCAGCAGGAAATAGGCCGTGTGCTGCTCAACCTGTACAACAATGCCTTTTATGCCGTAAATCAAAAAGCGAAAACAGCCGCCGCTGGTTATAAACCCGAAGTATCGGTTAGTACCGCAACTGAAAACGGGCAGGTGGTGATCAAAGTAAAGGACAACGGCAATGGCATCCCGGATGCAATAAAAGATAAGATCATGCAGCCATTCTTCACCACCAAACCAACCGGAGAGGGTACAGGCCTGGGCTTGTCATTGAGTTATGATATTGTGGTAAAGGGGCATGGGGGCAAAATAGAAGTAGATACTGAAATGGGGGAATTTACGGAGTTTATAATTTATCTTCCTGAACGGTTATGATAAAGAAACTGATATTTCTGTTCGCATTTTTCCTGCTGGCGGGCCGGTGCCTGGCGCAGAATGATTTCGCCCATGCGGCCATGGATTCCCTGCAAAAAGTCTTGGCAAAGCAAACAACAGCAAAAGATAGCTTACTCACGGTGCAAAAGCTGGTGGATTTTACGCCTATCCGTTCCGACGAGACATCGGGCTTCGCCGATCATTATAAAATGTTGCTTGGCCTTAATGAAAAGCTGAATCTGATAGATGTTACGCCATACCTGCTAATGCAGGATGGTAACAAATATTGGGCTAAACGGGAATATAGCGAATCGTTAAAGAGTTTCCAGGCCGCTGTTGAAATCTTTGATAAACAGCATAAGGTTATTTATCCCCTGCTGATCAACATGCGCATCCTCTATAATTTCCTGAACGACCAGGATGCGCGGCTGCACTATTTTCAGAAAAAACTGGAGTACTACCTGGTGAATGGCCCTTATGAAAACACAGCTCCCTGTTACCACGCTATCGCCGGCTTTTATTTATACAAAGGCGCTTTTAACCAGGCTATCAATAATTATATGAAGGGGGCCGAAGTATTCAGAAAATTCCAGCCTAATTTTTATGCCCAAATTATGTATGTACTCGGCATGACCTACAATCAATGGGGCAATTTTGATAAGGCGCGTTACTATGCCCACAAAGCCCTTCCCTTGTCGCAAAAGCAAAAAGATACCAGCGGGATAAATTATTGCTATGCCACGATAAGCCGTATAGAGTATAACGCCGGAAAATATAATGAAGCCCTGGCTGCGATAAATGAGAGCATTCGCTTTATGAGTAAAAGAGTATCGCAGCGCGTGGCCAACATATACGCCACTAAAGCAGAGATCTACCTCAAACTAAATCACCCCGACCTGGCATTCCCTTTACTAACCAGGGCGAAAAAGGTAACCGATTCAGCGGGTTTTAAAACGGTTAGCTCTGTTGGCTATACTGAGATCGATTACGATTTTTACGATTATTACCTGGGCCAGGGAAATAGCGCCGAAGCAGAAAGATCCCTGTTGACGGCTTATCAAAAGTCGTCCAACGAACAAGGGGTGCCGTTACAATTGAAATACCTGCGCGAACTCGGCAACTTCTACCAGAAGCGTGGCCAACCTGAAAAGTCGGAAAAGTATTTCCAGGAATTTTTTAAAGTTTTCGACGCCCGGGAGGAAGGGCTGCACGATTTTAAAGTGGCCCAGTACGAGATAGACCAAAACGACAAAGTTCAAAAAGAACACATCAATCAGCTGAAGCAGGAAAAAGCTGTTCAGGATTATGAATTAAGCAGGCGCAACGTTTTGCTTTGGGTTTCGCTGGCTATTGTGTTGCTGGTAAGCGCTCTGCTGGTGTTTATCTACCGGCAACTTAATATCAACAAAAAAACATTGATCGCCCTGCGCCAAACCCAGCGGCAGCTCATACAATCAGAAAAAATGGCCTCGCTTGGCGAACTCACCGCCGGCATCGCCCACGAGATACAAAACCCGCTCAACTTCGTCAACAACTTTTCAGAAGTTAACATCGAGCTCCTGGAAGAAATGGAAGCCGAACTGAAACGCGGCGATATAGACGAAGCCATTGACATCGCCGGCGACATCAAACAAAACCTCGAAAAAATAGGGCACCACGGCAAGCGCGCCGATGGTATAGTAAAAGGCATGCTGCAGCACAGCCGTGCCAGCAGCGGCCAAAAGGAACCAGCCAATATCAATACCCTGGCCGACGAATATCTCCGGCTCGCTTATCACGGGCTGCGCGCCAAGGACAAATCGTTCAACAGCGAATTAGCAACTGATTTTGACGAGAAACTGCCGCCCGTAAACATGATTCCGCAGGATATTGGTCGGGTGCTGCTTAACTTGTTTACCAACGCGTTCTATGCCGTTCAGCAAAAGCAAAAAACCGCCGGCGCCGGTTATAAGCCACTGGTAGAACTGGCAACCAGGCTGAAAGACGGTTTTGTTGAAATAACGGTAAAAGATAACGGCACCGGCATCCCTGATAATGTAAAAGATAAAATATTACAGCCTTTCTTCACCACCAAACCCACCGGCGAAGGGACCGGTTTGGGCCTCTCCATGAGTTACGATATTGTCGTGAAGGGGCATGGCGGAAGTATTGATGTGGATACAAAAGAGAACGAATACACCTTATTTACAATCAAGTTGCCGGTACAATGAAGAAGGCCTTCCTTTCCATACTATTAATAACAATAATGGGGGTTGCGTCCGCCCAAACCAGCCAGTTTTTTCATTTGGATAGGCTTTCGAAAAATGATACTTTATTACGCGGATGGAAATATCACGCGGGTGACAATCCGAAGTGGGCCGGTCCGGATGTTGACGATAGCAAGTGGCAGTTTACCGACCCTACCCGGGACGTAGAGAGTTTTACAGAACTTCGCAAATCAGGGATTGCATGGCTGCGCTTACACATTAGTGTGGATAGCGCCATTGCGAAACAGCAACTGGCGGCATATATCATCCAATATACTGCTTCAGAAATTTACTTGAATGGAAAACTGATCCGCAAATACGGGATCGTCAGTCCTGCCCCGGATAAGGTGTTAGCCTATCTTCCGTCGCCACGGCCTTTCAACATTGGGCTTAAGCCGGGCGAAAACGTACTGGCGGTGAGACTTGCCTACCAACCGGGAATACCCTATCTGTCAATTTTCTACACTCCTCTGCCCGTTTTTTCAATTTATGTTGACGATCAGCAAACGGCCCTGGCCAACTACGATGATAGTCAGCACAGGATGACGATGTACATTCTTATTTTTGCGCTGGCTTCGGGCGTATTGCTTATCATCAGCATTATCTACCTTGTCTATTTTCTTTATGACAAAACTCAGAAAGTCAATCTGTATTACGCCGCGTTCACCTTAGCATTGTGCATAAATTCATTGCCAATAGAAGTATGGGGTGTTGGGCGATTCGGGTTCGTGAGCTCACAAATGTGGGTATTCTTTATGGAAGGAGTGGGGGTTACTATAGGTATGCTAATGCTGCTGCTAACCATTTATACGCTATTCGGATACACACGCAGAACCATATTTAAGATTTTGGTACTCGCTGGTGTAATAGTAACTATTTTGATGTACACGTCGTCACTTTTGGGTTTTGTGATCGCCAGTATCGGATTCCCGGTAATTTGCCTCGCCGCGGGATTGCATGTATGTATTTGGGCAATAAGGCATCGCAAAAAAGACGCGGGCATAATTTTAGCCGGGGTTGTTTTCTTTACATTATTTACTGTCTCTTATTATTTTATCAATGCCGATACCGTTTTAGCCCAGGTAACCTTTTATATAGCACAAATGTCGTTCCCCATCGGCATGTCCTTTTATTTGAGCCTGCAAAGCTCGCTTACTAACAAAAAGTTGAGAACGACGCTTGAGGACGTACAAATGCTTTCGGCTAAAAACCTTGCGCAGGAACAGGAAAAGCAGCAAATACTGGCCGATCAAAATATATTATTGGAGACCCAGGTAAACGAACGCACTGCCGAACTTAACCAATCCTTAACTCATTTAAAAACCACCCAAACTCAACTTATTCAGTCCGAAAAAATGGCAAGCTTAGGTGAGCTTACCGCGGGCATAGCCCACGAGATACAGAACCCATTAAATTTTGTCAATAATTTTTCGGAGGTAAGCGCCGAATTAGTGGATGAAATGGATGAGGAGCTAGATAAAGGCGATATTAACGAAGCAAAAGCCATCGGCGCAGATTTGAAGCAAAATCTTGAAAAAATACGCCACCACGGCAAACGTGCGGATGCCATTGTAAAAGGTATGCTGCAACACAGCCAGGCGGGCAGCGGCACAAAGGAGCCCACTAATATCAATACCCTCGCAGATGAATATCTCCATTTGGCCTATCACGGCTTGCGGTCAAAAGACAAATTATTTAATGCCGAATTGGCCACCAGTTACGATGAAAATCTTCCCAAAGTAAATGCCATTCCGCAGGATATCGGCCGCGTGCTGCTCAACCTGTTTAACAACGCTTTTTACGCGGTGAATCAAAAACAGAAAGCAGCGACGGATGATTATAAGCCCGAAATATCGGTAAGTACAAGGTCAGAAAATGGACAAGTAATCATCAAAGTAAAAGATAATGGTACAGGCATCCCCAACGCTATTAAAGAAAAGATCATGCAGCCGTTTTTTACCACCAAGCCAACCGGAGAAGGAACTGGTTTGGGTTTATCTTTAACTTACGATATGGTGGTAAAAGGGCACGAAGGAACTATCCAGGTAGAAAGCGAAGACGGGCAGGGTTCAGAGTTTATTATTAAATTACCTATCCTAACATAATCACATGAAAAAAGCAGTTATCATCCTTTTACTAACTATCTTTTCCATAGCGGCCCGCGCGCAGGAGGCCCGGATCAAACAGGTTCAAAAAGATTTAAAGGAGCATACGCAAGCCGATACCTTTAGGGTGAACCGCCTGAATGAATTGCCAGGCTTGATTACCTTGCCTGCCGACCGCGTGGATAGTATGGCAAATGAAGCTTTGGCCATTTCGCGTAAGCTTCACTATGACGATGGCGAAGCAGAGTCAATGATCACCCTGGCCAGGTTAACGTACCGGAAAAATAACTTACCACAGTCGAGAGTGCTCATGCAACAGGCTATTACCCTGGCACAAAAGCTTGAGGATAAAACGCACCTGTCAAATGCTTATGCTGCAATGAGCTCCTTAAACAATCTTACAGGCGAAAGCAAACAGGCATTAGATTATGCTTTTAAGTCGGAGGCAGCCGCTCAAAAAACCATGGATAAAGCTTTGATCGCCCGCCGACAGGTCGGCCTTTCTGGTCTATACTCCGCATCGGTAGGCGACTATACCAAAGCCATGGAGTGGGCGTTGAAAGGGGAAAAAAATGCAGAGGAAGCGAATGACCTTAATGCGCTGGCACAGGCGTGGTCGGCAATAGCTACAATTTTTACCAATATTGGCGACCAGCCCAATGCTATTGCTTACTATAAAAAAGCGTTGGACGCCAACAAAAAACTCGGTAATCGTAACTTGGAATTTAACCTGCTTAATCGCATAGGTGAAATGTACCGTCTTACCGGCCGCTACCCCGATGCAATAAAGGCTTACGAGGAAGGGTTAAGCAAAACTCAGCTGCCCTATAACACCGAGCTTACACAAAGCAACCTGGCCGATGTATATGTACGGTTGGGCAATTTGCCATTGGCTTTTAAGTATGGTTTCCTGTCGCTGCATGGAGCCCAAAAAATTAATGATGCCGAAGGTGAAGAATGGATAGACGGCATATTGGCGCGGGCCTATTTGAAATTAAAGAAGCCGGATAGCGCGATTTACTATGCTGCCAACGGCTACGGAAAAGCTAATCGTACCGCAACAATAGAATTCAAGCGGGATAATAGCGAGGCATTGGCCAATGCGTATGTAATGAAAAAGGACTTCGCCAATGCCTATAAATATCATTTGCTTTATATCTCCTATCGCGACAGCATGAACAGCGCACAGGTTACCAACCAGACAAGTTTGTTGCAGTATAATTATAGCCTGGCTAAAAAGCAGTCGCAGATAGTTACCCTTAACCAGCAGAAAAAGCTGCAAAATGCTTTGTTATGGGGCTCGCTGGTAGTTGTATTGTTGATTGGCATTACCATGGTTGTATTATATCGTAATAACCGGCAAAAACAAAAAGCCAACATCCTGTTAAGCAAGCAAAAGCAATTAATAGAAGAAGAGCGCGACAAAACCAATAAAGCGCTGGCCGATCTGAAATTGACCCAAAATCAACTGGTGCAATCCGAAAAAATGGCATCGCTGGGCGAATTGACAGCCGGTATTGCGCATGAGATACAGAATCCGCTTAATTTCATCAATAACTTTGCCGAAGTGAACCGCGAGATGATAGATGAAATGACCGAAGAGCTAAAAAGCGGTAATACCGGCGATGCCCTGGAAATTGCGGCAAATATAAAAGCGAACGAAGAAAAGATAAACCATCACGGTAAACGCGCCGACGGTATTGTAAAGGGAATGCTGCAGCATAGCCGCGCCAGCAGCAACGTCAAGGAATTAACGGATATCAACAAACTGGCCGATGAGTATCTCCGGCTGGCTTATCACGGGCTGCGGGCAAAAGATAAATCGTTCAACTCCGAATTGGTTACCAGTTTTGCCGGGGAGTTGCCCGAGATCAACGTTATTCCGCAGGACGTGGGGCGCGTGCTGCTTAATCTTTTTACCAATGCCTTCTACGCCACACAGCAAAAACAAAAAACATCGGCGGCGGGTTACAAACCGACGGTCGAAGTAAGCACTTTGGCAAAAGACGGTGTTATCCGCATCAAAGTGAAGGACAACGGAACAGGTATACCTGAGCATCTTAAGGAAAAAATTATGCAGCCTTTCTTTACCACCAAGCCAACCGGCGAAGGTACCGGCCTCGGCCTGTCGTTAAGCTATGACATGGTGGTGAAAGGGCATGGGGGCCGAATTGAAGTGGATAGCAAAGAGGGAGAATACACTGAATTTACGGTGATCCTGCCATTTTCTTAGGTTTAAATAATTACTTTAGTTTTTTGAATTGAACTTACGGCAGATATATGTCAATTTTTTATTTTCTTACCGCATTTCTCCTTGTACGACGTATAAATAAGCGCCTGAAAGGCAACCTGTTCTTATATCCTAAGTGGCGTAACATTATTACTATAGCCACATGGAGTACCATAGGACTGTTTATAGCATCATGGGCCCTTCCCGAAGAATATCATGATCTGCTCGGCGCTTCGGTATTACTTAGTATGGCGTATTATGGTTATAAGGAAGAAGACTTTAAAGTTTACAAAGTGGTCTTTCAGGCCACATACCCGCTTATAGCAATTGGTTATATCAATGCAGCCGTAAAAATATTTTTTAATTTCTTTTACGAAACAGATAACTACGATCAGTATTTTGTTTTTGCGGTAATTGCGGCTTTCATTTGGACATTTGCACGTTGGGCCAGCACCAAAAAGCAGGAAGAAGCCTTACGCATAAGTGCCGACCGCCGTGCCGAGCTGGAGGTTTTGGTAAGTGAACGTACTACCGAATTGCAGCAGCAAAAAGAGGAACTGCAGGAAGCCCTGCGCGAACTGAAAACTACCCAGGCCCAGTTAATACAGTCCGAGAAAATGGCCTCGTTGGGTGAACTGACCGCCGGTATAGCGCATGAGATACAGAACCCGCTCAATTTTGTCAACAACTTCTCGGAAGTAAGCGGGGAATTGGTGGATGAAATGGAGGAGGAGCTTAAAAAAGGTGATGTTGAAGAAGCCATGGCTATAGCCAACGATATCAAACAAAACCTTGAAAAAATACGGCACCATGGCAAACGTGCTGATGGCATTGTAAAAGGAATGCTGCAGCATAGCCGCGCCAGCAGCACCACAAAAGAACCGACAGACATCAATAAATTAGCTGATGAATACCTGCGGCTGGCTTATCATGGACTGAGGGCAAAAGATAAATCATTCAATTCAGACCTTGTCACCCACTTTGCTGAAGGGCTGCCGCAGGCAGAGATGGTACCGCAGGACGTAGGCCGCGTACTTTTGAATTTATTCAATAACGCTTTTTATGCCGTTCAGAAACGGCACATTGCCGAAGGCAACGCCTTTAAACCGGTGATTGAAGTAACAACGGCGCTAAAGGGGAAAAACCTGGAAATTACGGTAAAAGACAACGGGACCGGCATACCGGATGACATAAAAGACAAAATTCTGCAACCCTTTTTTACTACCAAGCCAACCGGCGAGGGAACGGGCCTGGGTTTGTCGCTTAGTTATGATATTATCGTGAAAGGCCACGACGGTAAAATTGATGTAAAAAGTAAAGAAGGTGAGTTCACCGAGTTCAAAATAACCCTGCCTGTATAGTTTAATTAAGTATATTTATCACAATTATGAAAATACTCGTAGTAGACGACGAAGCTGATGTACAGCCGCTTTTCCTGCAAAGATTCCGTAAAGAGATACGTGAGCATGAGTTCGAGTTCGACTTTGCCCTTTCCGGCGAGGACGCGCTCAGCTACCTGCACGATAAGCATTCGGAGATCGTGCTGATCCTTTCGGATATCAACATGCCAGGCATGAGCGGGCTCGAACTGCTGTCGCGTATCCGGCACGAGTACGACACGCCGCCGCCGATGGTAATGATGATAACAGCGTACGGCGACGAGGAAAATCACCGCCAGGCAATGGAGCGCGGTGCGAATGATTTTTTAACCAAGCCACTTGATTTTAGCCTGTTGAAAGAAAAACTAAAAACCTTTAGCATATAATGGCCAAGATACTTGTTGTTGACGACGAGGCTGACCTGGAAGCGTTGGTAAAGCAAAAGTTTAGACGAAAGATACGTGAGAACGTGTATGAGTTTGTATTTGCCCAAAATGGCGAGGAAGCTCTGCAGAAAGTAAGTGAGCACCCCGATCTGGATATCGTGCTTTCAGATATTAATATGCCAGTGATGGACGGGCTGACCCTGCTTAGCCGCCTGCCCGAGGCAAACCCGGTTTTAAAAGCCGTAGTCGTTTCTGCCTATGGCGATATGCAAAATATCCGCACTGCCATGAACCGCGGCGCTTTTGATTTTGTATGCAAACCTGTCGATTTTGATGACCTTGACCTGACCATGGAAAAGACCATCAACTACGTAAAGCAACTGCACGAAACCATGCAGGCCATTAAGGAGAATAACATCCTGAAAATGTACGTTGATGCTAATGTGCTCAACTTTATGTCGCATAAGGAGTTTGAAAGCACATTGCTGAAAAACGAGTTGATGGATGCTACCGTAATGTTTATTGATGTATGCGGTTTCACCAAAATAACCGAACACGTACCTGCCAATAACGTAGTGAATTTACTGAACGGCCTGTTCGATAAAATAGTGAAGGAAATAATTGCACAGGACGGGCACGTAGATAAATTTATGGGCGATGCCGTAATGGCCGTTTACCGCGGCGATTACCACCTCGACCGTGCTATCGATACCGCATTAGCTATACGTACCGAGTTGGCCAAAATGGACCCTGTATCAGCAGGCGACAAAACGTTTAAAGCAGAGATATCCATAGGCATCAATTCGGGCGAAATGGTTTCGGGTAATATCGGATCAGCTTCACTGAAAAGGCTCGACTATACGGTTATAGGCGACTCGGTAAACGTTGCGCAGCGCCTGCAGTCAGTTGCCAAAGCGGGGCAGATACTGATTACCGAAGATGTGCATGAAAAGATCAAAGAATCTTTCAAAAGCGAAATAAACGGCGAATTCACCTTAAAAAACAAGGAGAAGCCCGTTGTTACCTATGCGGTGATAGAATAAACTTTCATTTAACTTTCTGTTAAGACAAAATCCAAAAAGATAAAGCAAATTTGTCCAGGTATTTATATCCCTGCAAATTCTTTACTATGGAAAGACGATCGGCCCTCAAAGGCATCGGCAGCATGCTGCTGGCACCGGCACTGCCCTTTAAGAATATTTTACCTGGTGAAAAACCCGTATTACGGGTGGCCCATCTAACAGACATCCACCTGAAGAACAAGTTTGATGCGCCCGCGCGGTTCACCAAATGCCTGCACCACATGCAGGAGCAGTCCCCTAAAGTCGACCTGGTACTGAACGGCGGCGACGTGGTGTTCGACATGAATAAGGAAAATATCGGCACCATCACCGATCAGTGGAAACTCTATAAGTCCGTCTGGGAAAATGAATGCAAACTACCCGTTAACTATTGCCTCGGCAATCACGACATCTGGTGGAACGAGAATGATAAAGCCCAGGCGCTGTATGGGAAAAAATATTCGATGGATCAGCTGGGCCTTCAAACCCCTTATTACAGTTTTATAAAAGGCGGCTGGAAATTTATTTTACTGGATAGCGTTCATCTTGACATCGACAATACCTGGTACATTGGCAAATTGGGCGATGAGCAGTTTGCCTGGCTGGAAAATGAATTAAAAACCACAAACCCCTCAATGCCTGTGCTGGTGATGACACACATCCCTATCCTGACCGCCACCAACCTCATCGAAGATAATATTGTGAATAAATGGACGATGCTTGGCGGCGATATGCACACCGATGTTTCAAAGATCATCAGCTTGTTTTATAAGCATCCTAACGTGAAGCTATGCCTGAGCGGTCATATCCACCTGCGCGAAAAATTGATCTATAACAACGTCACCTACATCTGCAACGGTGCAGTAAGCGGCGCCTGGTGGGAAGGCAACCGTCGTGAAACAGCCCCGGGTTACGGCGTTATCGACCTTTTTGCTGATGGCAGCTTTAAGGAAGATTATGTCAATTACTGATTGTTTTAACTATACATTTGTTATACAATTAGTTAGCCATGGAATTTGAAAGCCTCGTACCGATACTCTATTCGGATGATATCCCCAGGAGCATCGCTTATTATAAAGATATCCTCGGTTTTGACAACGACTGGATATGGGACGAAGAACCAACTTTTGGCGGCATAGGGTCTGACCCGGTCAGGCTCTTTTTCTGCAAGGGAGCACAGGGTCATCCCGGTACCTGGATATGTGTCAACCTGGATAATTTGGACGAATACTACGGGCAAATTAAAGCCAAAGGCGCCATCATCTTATCCCCTCCTAAAGACAAACCCTGGTTTATGCGCGAAATGCTGGTTGGCGATCCCGATGGGCACGTGATCCGCTTTGGGCATGGCATAGAATGCCCGGAGGACTAAGAAGCAATAACACCGCCCATCCCTTTCCCGGTCATAAACACAAAAGCCTCAGCAGCTTTTACACCCAATTCGCGCCCTCGAAAATCTTCCATAGAAGCGTGTCCGCAGCCATATATCCCCGGCGGGTCCTGGCTGGTATGGCAATACACTGCTTTTCGCTTTTGTTCCTGCGTTTCGCTGATATCTACGTAATCTGTTGGCTTAAAACCCATAGTTTGCTCGCCCGTACACACCTCGAAAAAATACAGCGGGTATTTATGCTCCGCCCTCACCCAGGTCTGTATCATCAGTAAGCTGGCTATTTGGTGGTCTTTATGTGTATCTACCGGCCAGTGCGTAAAAACAATGTCCGGCTTTTCGTCGGCTACCAGCTTTTGCACTTTAGCCAGCCAGGCATTATCCATAATGGTGTCGCCATCTATCTGTCCGGCAAAAACAGGTTTAGCTTTTAACACGGCACAAGCGTTTATCGCTTCCTGTTTTCGTATCGCGGCAGCTTCGTTATGGCTTTTTCCTACAATGCCTGCTTCGCCGGTTGTCAGGTAAATGATCGTTACCTCGTGCCCCATAGCCGCCAGTTTGGCCAGCGTGCCGCCGCAGCCACTTTCGGGGTCATCGGGGTGAGCGCCAAAGCAAATTACTTTTTTCTTAGCTGCGGTCGATTTTGGCTTTGCCTGAAGTAGGTTGGGCAGCGTCAAAAAGCCCAGCCCGGCTGTTTTAACAAAATTGCGGCGGTTTGTAGAACGTTTTTCCATATACTGAATTGAATAACTGAAATTACATATTTACCTTAGATTTACGCTATGTATCTTATGAAACGTTACTTACTTATCTGCCTGCTGCTGCCTTTATCCTCATTGGCCCAAACCCTGCCGGTTAAAACTTACGACATCTGTGTTTACGGCGCAACATCAGGCGGGGTAATAGCCGCTTATAACGCCGCCGCACAAGGCAAAAAAGTGGTACTGATAGCAACCGGCAACCATGTAGGCGGTTTATCATCAGGCGGGCTGGGTTATACCGATATCGGCAATAAATATGTGGTGAAGGGCCTGGCGCTGGATTTTTACCGCCGGGTTGGTAAACACTACGGCAAGCTGGAGCAATGGATATTTGAGCCGCATGTGGCAGAAGATATTTTCAGGGAGTATTTAAAGCATAAAAATATCACCGTTATTTACGGGCATAGCTTAATCAAAACCGACCTCAGTATCAAAAAGATCGGCATTACCATCAAAGGGATCAGTCTGCATCCTTCCCTTACTGATAAGGAGCCTGATATCAGGATAGCGGCAAAAGTTTTTATCGACTGCTCCTACGAAGGCGACCTGATGGCTAAAGCAAAGGTCCCATACATCGTGGGGCGCGAGGCCAACAGCCGGTATAATGAAACTTATAATGGTGTCGAACTGCGCGACAAGCACCAGTTTGCCGATGGGGTAGATCCGTATAAAGCTTTGGGCGACCCGAAAAGCGGCCTGTTATGGGGCATTAGCAGCGATATATTAAAGCCTAACGGTACCGGCGACCGCCGCGTGCAAACTTATAACGTACGTGTTTGCCTGAGTAACGACCCGGCAAACATGATCCCGGTCACCCGCCCGGCCGATTATGATTCGACCCATTACGAGCTTTACCTCCGGATGATCCACTATAAAGCACCAACCAGTCTGCCCATGTACATCAGCATGATGCCGAACCATAAAACGGATATCAACAATAATGGCGCATTCTCCACAGATATGATCGGCGTGAATTATGATTATCCTGATGGGGATGAAGCCACGCGCGAAAAGATCGTGCAAATGCACAAGAGCTACACCCAGGGTTTATTTTATTTTTTAGGGCATGATGCCCGGATTCCGGAGAATATCCGCAAGCAAATGCTGCAATGGGGCTACCCTAAAGATGAATACACTGATAACGGTAACTGGACGCCACAGATCTACGTTCGTGAGGCGCGCCGGATGATAGGTCGTTACGTGATGACACAGGCCAATTGCGAAGCTAAAACGACAGTTGACGATGGTATTGCGATGGCCGCTTACACGATGGATTCGCACAATGCCGAGCGTATAGTAACCAACGGCATGGTAAAAAACGAGGGTGATGTGCAGGTAGGTGGTTTCGGGCCTTATCCGATCTCGTACCGGGCAATTACGCCTGAGCATGTTTTCAATTTGCTGGTGCCTGTTTGCCTGTCGGCCAGCCATATCGCCTATGGTTCTATCCGGATGGAACCTGTGTTCATGGTATTGAGCCAGAGCGCTGCTCAGGCAGCCATTTATGCCATCGACCATCGCACCACGGTGCAAAAAGTGAACGTAAAGGATATTCAAAAAGCGCTGCGGGAAAACCCATTAGCCGACGGCAGTACGCCGGACATCATCATCGACGATAATGATAAAAAACAGGTTACCACAGCAGGCAAATGGATAACCGGTAAAAACGGCTACGGCCCAACTGTACTGATCAGCGACACGGCCGGCACATCAATTAAAACAGTAAAGTACTCGTATCCGGTAACCAAACCGGGCTTGTATAAAATTTATACCTATTCGTCGACCGAAAATAAAACCCCGTTCCGGGTAGATGTAAGCAATGGGTCATTGACTAAAACTTTAACGATAGATCCGGGTGAAACAGAGGTAGAAGGCCAAACCAGCGGCGAATGGGTATCCCTGGGTGAATATCAAATGCAAGCAGGACGGATAAACATAAAAATTTCAACTATTCATCCAACGGACAAGATACATGCGGATGCTGTTTTGCTTGTTCCTGATCGCTAATTATTTAATACAAAAGAGTAGGCGATCCAATGGTCGTGGTGGGCAAAAGAAACGATCACTGGTAATTCCTTATCACCACTTGAAACGAAGGGATAGCCATGCGGGCTTTTTTCGATACGGAGATCTTGCCTGGGAAATAAGTCGGGCAATGTACCTGAGATAAGTCTTCTTACCTCAGCCGATTGCACATCCGGCTCTGATGAACCGATCTTTTTGACAGCCCAATGTATGCCGGTAAAATCATCGCTATCGTTTACGGCCGAAAAAATGAAATCGCCCGTTATTACCGATGCTGAATGAAACTGCCGGCCGTCAAACATAACAAGCCCCTTATAGACGGTATCACTATCAAAACCCCGTCCTCCGGTTAATGAAGAAGCAGAAGCCGGAACCTTTAGTTGCTGAATAACCATCTTTGATGGTGAAAATACCAGGTCCGGTTTCCCCCGCTGCAAAAATTTATACACCGATTCCTTCACCGACCACGCCAGCCAAACAAAATGTTCAAGCGGCATTATAGCAGAAAGAGCCTTATCATAAAAGCTCTTTTCCACATCGGTGATTATCTTCGAATAAAACCTGGATTGCTGGCTGCGGGCAACATTGATAGCTTTTAAAGCCACAATATCGCAGCCTGTGCCGCTCATTACTTTTGATTGAGTTTGTCGTATATCACATCAATGCAGCTTCCCACATTGATCATCTTATCGGCCGAATCATAATCGATCTCGATATTGTACTTTGCCTCCGCGTCGATAATAATATCCACCAAATTTGCCGAATTGATCTTTAAATCTCTTATCAGGTCCGTTTGGTCATTGATGCCGTCCAGCATCTCCTTATTGGTTGTGTATGGCGCGAAAACCTTTTTAAGCTCATTTAAAATCTCTTCCCTGGTCATTTAATTTTTGAATTTTGAAAATATCAGGCAGCAATTGACATCACCGAAGCCAAAATTTGCCTTTGCAATTATATTAATTTCTTTCTTTATCATACTTACCGGCAAACACGTCTCATCTACTACGTTGAGTATCTCGGGGTTTGGGTCCTCTAAGTTAATATTTGGATGTACAAATCCATGCACTATTTGCAATACGCATGCCACAGATTCAATAGAGCCCGCCGCGCTTAAACAGTGGCCTATCATCGACTTTACGGAATTCGTCAGCGGGAAGTTTTTCCCGCTCCGTCCCAGTGCCTGCGCCCAGCTTTGTATCTCGTACTTATCAGCCATAGTAGCCGTAAGGTGACCGCTTATGAGGTCGATATCATCGGCCTTAATGCCTGAATTTTCTATCGCTTCGCTAATACACCTTGTTACCCCTGCCGGGTTAGGCGCCGTCATGGTGCCGCCTCCGCGTTGCCCACCCGAATTAGCACATCCGCCCAATACCTCGGCATATATTCTTGCGCCGCGTGCTAACGCAAAATCAAGATCTTCCAGTACAAACGCCGCTGCGCCCGAACCAGGAACAAATCCGCCATACGACGCACTCATTGGCCGCGAGGCCCGTTCGGGCTGGTCGTTAAATTTTCGCGAAAGCACCCGCATGGAATCAAACGTGCCGAAAATATAAGAGTCGATATATTCGCCGCTGCCCACAAGCATCCTTTTGGCAAGGCCGCTCTGAATATATTCACAGCCCATCAAAATAGCCTGGGTACCCGTGGCACAAGCGGTTGAATTGGTTACCACCCTGTTCCCCAATCCTAATCTCCCTGATATAAAGGAGGTAACACCACTATTCATGGTTTGCTCTACCACGCGCGAGCCTAATTTTTTAACCTCTTTATTATCAACCTTGATAATAACATTCTTGGTAGCCTCCGAATCGGGTGCGCTATTGCCAAACACGCAGCCGGTTTCCCAGCGCGGCTCGTCAGTGTCGTAAGGCAACCCTGCATCGGCCCACGCGTCAAGTGCAGCGGTGATACCGTAGGCAATATTGGTGCCCTTCAGACCATGATAGCTGACCTCGGATATATAATTTTTTAAATTTTCCCACTCAAATTCGGGGATACCGGCTACATGGCAGCTCATATGCAGGTCCTCGTATTTCGGCACGAAACGGATACCCGATATACCGTTTTGAATTGCGTTTAAAAAAGCGGGAATACCGACACCATTGGGAGAAACTACTCCCATGCCCGTGATCACTACGCGTTTAGCCATTCTTTAGATCCACTTTTTTGACTATCCCCGAAAACATTCCCTTGGCGACCAAATCGCCCGAACTGTCATGCATCTCAACATAACACTTCAGCTTACCGAAACGGAAGTATTCTTTTTCGGAAGTAACCTTTACCTTTTGGCCGGGTAAAACCATTTTATGAAAAGACACTTCAGTCGATGTTAGCAAAGGAAACGCAGCAACATCGTCGCCGAAATTAAAATCACTTTCCTTTAACAACAAAAATATACCCAACACCACCAAGCCTATCTGCGCCATTATTTCAGTAATGATAACACCGGGCGTCACCGGGTTACCCTCAAAATGATCCTCGTAAAAAAAGGCATCTTCCCGTAAAGTGTATTCGCCCGCTACGCCATCTTCACTCAATTCAGATATATGGTCAACAAACCTGAATGAGGATTTATAGGGTAAATGACTAAGTATATGATTATTCATAAATTCATTTTAATGTGCGGATGTGCAAATTACAGATGTGCAAATGTAATCCACGAACCAGCTAAATTTTTATTGTCATGTTATTCATCTGCATATCTGCACATTTTAAATTTGCACATCACCTAACGGCAGTGTTCGCCGCCATCTACATGAATTAACGCCCCGTTTATCCAGAAAGCCTCGACGGTACAAAGCAGGTAAATAACATTTGCCACATCGCCGGGCTGTGTAATACGTCCCATCGGGTTGCGCTCGTTGCCTATCGCCATCAGCTTTTCGCTCCCGGGAATCATTTTTAACGATGATGTCGGGGTAATGCCCGCCTGTATGATATTGGTTTTCAGCCCAAAGGGCGCAAACTCCACCGCCATATATTTCGCCAGGCTCTCCAGTGATGATTTTGCAAGCGATACTGCCGCGTATCCCTCCCAGTGTTTATGGGCGCCCTCGCTCGTCAGTCCTATAACACGGGCGTCCTCATGAAAAAGATCAGCGTTCAGGATATCCCTTGTCCAGTCTAATAAACTGTTCGACATAGCGTAAGTAGTAAACTGGATATCATCGGTAGTCAGAACATCATTACCTGTTAAAGGTTTTAAATTGCCACGGGCGATGGAATGCAGCAATAGCTTTACTCCTTTTTTGGCGATGCCTTTTTCGGAAGTTAGTTTTTGTATGACAGATGCACGCCCCTCGGCAGTTAAAGCATTAACATTAAATGGCAGGATAGTAACGCCGCTTTCGGCTGCGATCTCCGGGAATTTCTCCAGCAAAGGTTTTTCGCCAACGGCAGTCTCGCGGTAAAGTACGGCGATATTCATGCCATGCCGGGCCAGTTTTTCAACCGAAGCAAAACCAAAACCGCTTGATCCCCCCAAAATAACCGCCCACAAACCTGAAAACTGCGTGTTTGTATCCAACTTTCGATTTTTTAAACTTTTACAACCTTAGCCTGTCTTAACAAGGGGTATCATAAAGGCAATTTATTCTCAAAACAGAAAAAATTGCAGCCTCAAAGTAAGCAAAAGTAAATTAGTTTTAAGGTATAAATATCAGATATTCTCACAACTATGCAGCCCTTGCGTTGTTGCGGGGCCATCGAATATTTGTTATGTTTGGTATAACTACAATGAGAAAAATAATATTTGTTATAGCACTGACAGTACTAACCGGAGGTATCGCCATTGGCCGGCCTTTACAGCAGAAATTTGAAAAGGCGGCATTTTACGCGGTGATGAAATCGGGCGATATCGCGGCTATAGATAACGAGATCCAAAACTTATCCACCGCACCAGAAAAGGATCGCGACGGCTACACCGGGGCCTTATTGATGAAAAAGGCAGACCTGCTAAGGAAAAACAAGGACAAGTTAAAGTCTTTTAAGGAAGGCCGCATTAAGCTGGAAACAGCGCTTATAGCCGAACCGGATAATACCGAGTTTCATTTTTTACGGCTAACCATCGAGGAACACGCGCCAAGGATCGTGAAATACCGGTCTGATATTGAAAAAGATAAGGCATTTGTCATCAAAAATTTTAAAAACCTGTCGCCTGCCGTTCAGCATGCCATTTTAGATTATTGTTCAAATTCCAAAGTGTTGCATAAAGAAGATTTATAATTTTGCCGCGGAATGAATAAAAAGGTTTTGGCCATTTACTACACGCAGTCCGGGCAGATGCGCGATATTATCGATTCATTCACAGCCCCGCTTATTGAGGCGGGTAACAGTGTCGAAAAGGTGCAGGTAAAACTGGTATCCGATTACCCCTTCCCCTGGACAGGGCAACGCTTTTACTCCGTAATGCCCGATTGTGTGCAGGAAATCGCAGCGGAAGTAGAGCCATTTGATCTGAAAGAAAAGCTATACGACCTGGTGATCCTGGGTTATCAGCCCTGGTTCCTGTGGCCAAGCATACCATCCAATTCTATATTAAATAACCCCAACATAAAAAGTATCATCAAAGGTACTCCCGTTGTAACCGTCAGCGAGGCGCGAAATATGTGGCTGAATGCTTACGAGCGTATCCGACAGAAATTGAAAGATGCGGGGGCAAACCTGGTCGGCAATATCGCGCTGGTGGACAAACATCCCAATGCCATCAGCTTTTTCACTATCTTCCATTGGATGCTTGGGGGTAAAAAGGACAAATACCTGGGCATATTTCCAAAACCGGGGGTATCTGCTGATGATATCGCCCATACTAAAGTTTACGGGCAAACCGTTTGTAAGCATCTGGCGATGAAAGATTGGGAAGGCTTGCAGGACGAACTGCTGAAACAAAACGCGGTAAAAGTAAAATACCCGCTTATGCTGCTGGAAACCACCGCTGTTCCAACTTATCTGAAATGGGTAGGATTTATTGAACGCAGGCGCAATCGCGGCTTCTGGCTCATGGTATTTAAGTATTATCTTTATGTGGCGCTTTTCGTTGGTGCGCCTATTCTTCTTACCTTAGATGCAATTTTTATAAAACCTTTTTCCCAAAAAAGAATTAAAGCTAAAACAAAAAACTATTTACAAGTAAGTTAGTAATATGTCTGTAAACCAAGTTTATATAAATTCTACCTCTAAATTTTTCCCTAATAACCCTGTTTCGAACGACGAGATGGAGGAATACCTGGGCTATATAGACGGCCGCCCCTCCAAATCAAAAAAAATAGTATTGCGCAATAATGGTATTGTTAACCGTTATTATGCGCTGGATAAAAACGGCAAGTCGACCCATACCAATGCCGAAATGACCGCTTTGGCGGTGAAGGAACTATTGAAAGATAACCCCGAAAAAATAAAGGAGATCGAACTGCTTTCCTGCGGCACCTCATCGCCCGACCAGGTAATGCCGAGCCACGGTGTGATGACGCACGGCTGGCTGCCCGAGTTTGAATCGATTGAAGTAGTATCTCCGGCGGGTGTATGCTGCGCTGGCATGCATGCGCTTAAATATGCATACCTCGCTATTAAGTCAGGCGAGGTAAAAAATGCTGTCGCTACAGGCTCCGAGCGGTTTTCCGGTCTTTTAGTTTCAGATGTTTTCGAAGAAGAAGCGCAGAAACTGAAGGAGATGGAAGAAAACCCGTTCATCGCTTTTCAGAAAGATTTTTTACGATGGATGCTGTCCGACGGTGCTTCGGCGTTTTTAATGTCAGATCAGCCCAATCCTGATGGATTGAGCCTGCGTGTCGATTGGATAGAAGGCGCTTCGTACGCCAACGTAATGGATACCTGTATGTACATGGGTGGCGAGAAAATGGAAGATGGTTCGCTGAAAGGCTTTATGGACTATACGCCGGAAGAGATCATGAACAAATCCATATTCAGCGTTAAGCAGGACATCACTTTGCTTAGTGATAATATTGTTCACCTGGGTGGAAAAAAGATCAAGGAGATCATGGATAAAAAAGGCCTTACGGCTGACGATGTGGACTACTTTCTACCGCATATATCCAGCGATTTTTTCAAAAGTAAGATATACGACCTGGTGCAATATTATGGCGGCGGCATTCCTTACGAAAAATGGTTTATCAACCTGTACACGGTGGGTAACGTAGGCGCTGCATCGGTTTATTTGATGATAGACGAGCTGTTTCACAGTGGCAAACTAAAAAAGGGAGACAGGCTATTGCTGCTCGTTCCGGAAAGTGCACGCTTTTCATATATGTATGCAATGCTGACGGTTTGTTAGCTTGTTATTAGTTAATTAGTGACTTGTGATTAGTTAAGACGAATCTGTATATGATCTTTTCAATCCATAAAATCCCATAATCGTGTCATCATGAAGAAGGAAAATGTGCCGCAGGACCTGGGTGCGCTCGGGAAGATCACGAAAGAGGTTTGTTATGCCACGGATAGCTCGGGCAAATACGTTACGGAGCTGAGCAATGGCTGGGAGGTAAAAACCGAAGCGCTTAACGTAGCCTGGAAGGATGTGGAAGAACGCATAGCCAAAGCCCGGCAGCAGGTTTTAAACGGCGAAGCCAGCCCGCTTTTATTTTTTATGGAGTACCGTTTAATGGATATCGGGATATTGTCCGATTATACCGGCTATTGGAAATGGCAGATCAACCGTCATTTAAAGCCCGAAAAATTTAACCGTTTATCAGCCAAAAAACTACAAAAATATGCCGATGCCTTTAACGTAAAGGTAGGTGAGCTAAAAACAATGACCGTGCATGAAGCTTGATTTTGAACACCGCCAATCGGCACATTGCGAATCCGGTGTTACCAGCAGCTTACTGCGCAAAATATCAGGAGGCAAAATAACCGAGCCATTGGCTTTTGGCATTGGCGCGGGGCTTTTCTTTACCTATCTGCCATTTATTAAGATCAATAATGGTCCGGCTATCGCTTTCCGCACATTTCCGGGATTGATATTCAAAAAAACCTGCCAGGCTTTGGGCATACCTGTTGTCCGCAAAAAGTTCGGCTCAAAAGAAAAAGCCGAAGCTGCCCTAAAGCAATGCCTGGACGAAGGCCGCCCCGTAGGCTGCCAGGTCGGGGTTTACTACCTATCCTATTTTCCGCGCGAGTACCGCTTTCATTTCAATGCCCATAACCTCATCGTTTTTGGCAAGGAAGATGATAACTATCTCATCAGCGACCCAGTGATGGATACACCCACCAAACTAACAAGCTATGAGTTGGAACGTGTGCGGTTTGCCAAAGGCACTCTTGCCCCCAAAGGGCAGCTTTACTATGCGGAAAGCAAAACGGAGATAACCGACGACCAAATACGCAAGGCCATCATTAATGGCATAAAACGGAACACGTTTATGATGCTGGGCATACCCGGCCCTTTTGCAGGGGTTAAAGGCATCAAATACCTGGCGGGAAAGATCAGGAACTGGCGGGATAAACTGGGTGTGCAAAAAGCCGGGTCGTACCTGGCACAACTGGTTCGTATGCAGGAAGAAATAGGTACGGGCGGCGGCGGATTTCGCTATATTTATGCAGCGTTTTTACAAGAGGCGCATGCCTATACCCGCAATGATGAACTGCTTGAGATCTCAAAAATATTTACCCAATCTGGCGACCTTTGGCGCACCGCAGCCGTACATGCTGCGGGGATATATAAGGGCCGGTTGGGCAGTCAGCAGGATTTTGACCAGATGGGCGAGTACCTGCTTGAAATTGCCGAACTGGAGAAAAACGCCTTTTTGGCTTTGAAAAAGATAAAATGGTAAGTAACGAACTGGCTGTAAATATCGAAAACCTGGGGTTTCATTATCCCGGCAACGACGGCGTAGCCTTTTCCGGACTAAACCTGAAAGTAAAAAAGGGCGAACGTTTTGGCCTGTTCGGACCGAACGGGGCGGGAAAAACCACCCTGCTTAGCCTGATGACCGGGCTATTGTCAGCCGACCAGGGTACCGTTGAATTGCTTGGTCACGATGTAAGCAAACATAGCAATAAGGTAAATGCGTTGTTCGGCTTTGTCCCGCAGGATTTTTCTTTTTACCAGGAAATGAGCCCGGTAGAGAACCTGGAATTTTTTGGCGCGTGGGCCGGGCTTAACCGGCACCAGATAAAAACGCGGACGGACGAGTTACTGCGTATACTCGGACTGGAAAACGTCCGGAATAAACAGGTGGATAAATTTTCGGGCGGGATGAAGCGCAGGGTAAACCTGGCTATCGGGGTTATCCATAACCCGGCCGTATTGATACTGGATGAACCAACCGTAGGCGTGGATGTACAAACGCGGCATGCCATTATTAATTACCTGCTCGAACTGAATAAAAACGGCACCACGCTCATTTACACTTCGCACCAATTGAGCGAAGCTGAAGGTTTGTGCGAGCATGTCGCACTGATCGACAGCGGCGAGATCATCGCCCAAAATACCTTGACCGAATTATTAAAAGAACATAGCAAGGATAGTTTAGAAGGTTTATTCCTTGAACTTACCGGCAAAGAATACCGCAACGATGTTTAAACTTTGGGCCGCTATATTGAAGGATCTCCGTGTACTTCTACGCGATGGGGTAGGGCTGGCCCTTATGTTCGTAATGCCTATTGTGCTGGTGGTGGTGATCACTGATATCCAGAACAGCACTTTCCAGCTCATTAATAAAAACAAGCTGCCTGTTTTGGTATGCAACCGCGACACCGGGGCATCAGCAAAACAACTGATTGCGGCTATTGAAAAAATAGGGATGTTCAGTGTATCGGCGCTGCCCAAAAACCAGGATGAAAAAACCATTGCCGATTCGATGAAGAAAAATGATGCGTTGATGAGCATCATTATTCCAGCGGATTTTACACAAAAAGTAATGGCCAAATCCAAAACAACTGCCGGGAAGGCGCTCACCAGCTTTGGCCTGCAAGCTGATTCAACCCAAAAGGATCTGGGCGACCCGGAGCCGTTAAAGTTATATTATAACCCTGTTTTGCAGGAATCGATACGCTTGTCGGTAAAAGGAGCTTTGCAAAGCGCATTGCAGTTGGTGGAAAGCAGGCAGACCTTAAGAAGTCTTTATTTTTCCATCAACGAAAAACCGCTGCCTTCCAAACTGGAGGACGAAATGCTGAATAATAAAGCGGCAATTAATGATATCCCGGTTTCTATCAGCGGCTCCCTTAAACCGCCAAATGCCGCACAGCACAATGTTCCGGCCTGGACGATATTTGCCATGTTCTTTATTATCATGTCACTTGGTGGCAGCGTGGTAAGGGAAAAAGTGAGTGGCAGCTTTATACGGCTTAAAACTTTGCCGACAAGCTACCTGGTCGGTATGGCTTCCAAACAGATCGTATATATTGTCGTTACCCTTATACAAGCTGTTGTAATATTCTCGCTGGGTATATGGTTATTCCCGCTGATAAATTTACCTGCGCTCAATTTACCCAATGATATTTTGGGCCTGTTTGTGGTAACGATTCTGACGGGGTGGTGCGCGGTAAGTTATGCTATTTGCGTGGGTGTATTTTCAGAAACCCATCAGCAAAATAATGGGTTCGGTGCAATCTCTATCGTCATTTTAGCGGCCATTGGCGGATTGATGGTGCCCACTTTTTCAATGGATACCTCGCTGAAAGCCATAGCCAATTTCTCGCCGATGCACTGGTGCCTCGAAGCTTATTATGGCTTATTTTTGGAGAATGGCAAACTAATCAATGTAGCAGGTTATCTTGCGCCGCTTGTGGTGATAATAATTGTGCTCCAGTTGGTGGCGTTTTGGGGACTGAAAAGAAAAAATTTAATATAATTACCAAATGGAAATTGCAGAACTGAAAGAAAAGCTGAAAAGCCAGATCATATTATTTTTAAACCTGACCGATCTTACTCCAGCCGATATTAAGGACGACGAGCCTTTGTTTGGCGATGGTCTTGGGTTGGATTCTATCGACTCGCTCGAGTTGATCGTATTACTGAAACGCGAATACGGCATTACTATACAGGACCCAAAAGAAGGCCGCAAGGTACTGGTGGATGTGAATACCATGGCTGAATATATTCAGCAGCACGGGAAGCAGTGATTAGGCGAGGGCATTTTGCCTGACAAGCATTTTATACAAACGCTCTACATCATCTTTATTGCACAAACCGGTGCCTGGGTTCATCGTTGCAGCGGTGCCACAGGCCACGCCGTATTGAAGCGCTTTTTCCAAAGTGCCATTGCGCGCCAGGCTAAGTACCAGCCCTGCCACCATGCTGTCACCCGCCCCAACGGTTCCTTTTACATCGACGGTCGGCGGCTTTGCCTTCAACACCACGTCTTTTGTTACAAGTATCGCTCCATCACCACCCATCGAAACCACCATCACTTCGCATCCACCCATGTTGATCACTTCTTTTGCCGCATCAATAACGTCTTGTATTTCCATATGTTCCCGTTTTATCAGGGCCGCCAATTCTTTTGTGCTGGGTTTTATCAGATAGGCACCCGCTTTTATGGCATCTTCCAACGGCTTACCCGAAGTATCAACCACCAATTTGGCTTTCTTCCGGTGGGCTATAGCTGCTAATCGTGCAAAAATATCAGCGGGCATCCCGGCGGGTAAACTTCCGCTTGCAACAATAAACGGTACGTCGGCTAACTTTTCGATACTATTAAGGCAATTCATCCATTCTGCTTCAGCTATGGTTGGTCCGGGCATAACAAAACGATATTGACGGTTCGTTCCCGTTTCGGAAACAACCAGGTTTTCCCGGGTATTTTCCTTGATCTCCGTAACTACCGATGTCACCGCTTCTTCCGCCAATAATTGATTGAATTTTTTCCCTGAATGCCCACCGGCCATATAAACTGCGATCGCGTCGCCACCGAGTTTTTTTATCACGCGGGCCACGTTTACACCGCCGCCCCCGGGTTCATAAACAGGCTCAGAACAATACATCTTCTTTTCCGCAACCAGTAGAGGAATCGTTGTGCTTTTGTCGATCGCAGGGTTAAAGGTAATGGTGATTATTGGTTGCATTTCAGGGTTTGTTTCATAGCATAAAACAACCCAATTTTACAAAGCTTCACAATAGCTATCGTCATGGCAGATAATGACCTCTGTCACTTTTGCGCGGAGAAACGGGCCGGCCTTTATTGCTTTTTATTCTTTTTCATCCTCATTATCCTGTCTTTTCTGCCGATAAAATCATGCATTGGGGGGCGCATTGGTCCAATTCCCAGTACAGTTGCAAGAGCCGACGAACTGTCGGTTTTCAAAAAGGCGTTAAAATCAAAAGGGACATTCAGGATGGCATCTATCTGGCGGCTTATCGCTTCCCTGCTGGGTGCATTGTAATTGGGATGGCCCAGGTCGGCCATTACGCTGTAAAGCTCGGGGCGATAAACGCCCGTTGCCCGGTAATACCCGCCGGCATAAGCGCCGACGATCCCTTTATAAGCATGTACCGGGAAATATTGCGCCCATTTTATCTTCGTGGGGTCATTCGTTGTATCCGTATTCGGGAAAAATTGAGCATCAGAGGCTGTTGTAAAAGCAGCTTCCTGGGCATCGATATATTCGTCGGCCAAACCGCCGAAGGAATGGCCGATCTCGTGGATCATGATATATTTTGAAAGCTCATTGGTGGATACTACGGCTAAATCCCCACCCGACCCACCATAAGTCTTATCATTCACCAGTACTACCATCATATTAGCTGCGTAAAGCGGAACGGCATTCTGGACATATTTATAGCAAGTCGCGTAATCCCCTACCTGGAGCAGGCGGGTGACATCTGTCGAAAAATAAGACTTTAACCTCGTGGAGGTATCGTCAGGATGATACCCCTGGGACGCACCCCGCTTATTAGATTGCGTATAGACTACATAAACATTAAAATGTTCCTTATTTTGTTTATAAGGCGGCACACTAAAAAAATAATCAACCAGCATCTTAACCTGTTGGTCGTAATACCCGCCGGTATCAAGGTCGTCTTTTATAAAAGCATCGCCCACAATAACCATGTTAACACCATTGGGGTCATTGTCGTGCAATTTTTTTACCTCTCCGTCAGTATGATAAACAAGGGGTTTAGGCTCGGTTTTAACTGGCTTTTTCTGGCACGAAAAGAAAGCCACCATCAGGCCAATGCAACCAACGATAAGGCATTGTCTCATTTTAATCGTTTACGTTTAATCAGGATTACAGGTAATTGCTTAATATGAAACAAGATAGCTACATTTTTACGAAAGTACATTGCAATTTAAAATATAAATTCTCTCCTGAGAATAACCTGGATGTGAGAAAGACAGCGTCCTCATCCAAAAAACGGTATGTTATTTCAAGCTGCACAACGCGTTGGTTATCAGCTGCTATCAGCGATACGAATTTCAAATGGTCGGCCTTCTTTAGTCGGAGTGTCCTGTCCAGCGCTCTTTCCAAAACTTCTTTTACGACCTGCAGCATACAGGCGCCCGGCACGACAGGGTGACCCGGGAAGTGCCCTTTCAATATCGGGCTATTGGGGTTGACGGAAATGTCAGCCAGCACTTTGCCTTCTTTGTGTTCGGTTTGAAGGGCACGGAAAATATCGTTGCCTGAAGCGTCCATCGTGCAGCATTAAACAGCAGAAACAAGTATCAGCGAATGATACTTGTTTTGATAGTGATTATAAATGAGAATATTTTTAGGAGCGCCATCGCCCGCCTTTCTTTCTAAAACCACCCTGGGAATAACCCCTTTTTTCGAAATATTTGCCGCCAGCCATAAGGCAAATGATGTCGATACCGGGTACTCGCCGCAAAGATGCTTGTAATTTGCGATGGTGCTGTTTTTAAATAACCCGGTTGATAGTTCCTTGTAGATCGAATCGTTATTTATATCGCCGTTTTTGCCTGTGATCAGCAGGCCGATATCTTCTGGCCCAAGTTTATTTGCAGCAAGGAACGCCCTAATGGTTTTTTGCAGGTTATCCGGCTTATAGAATGCCTGTACGGCAAGCAACGTAGCCATATTTTCGGCAGATGGCTTATCGGTAAGCAGGAAAAATGCAGCCCCCTCGCCGCCTATAGTGCCCTTTGATTCCTCTTCAAAAAGTTGGAGGTTAGAAACCGGGTGCCGCTTGTACAGGCCGAGCCGTGTCAGCACTTTAAAGCTGGTATCTACCATTTCTTCGGTACCGCCAACCAATATGTTATTGGCGTCGCCTTCGTTCAACAGCATTATAGCGTCGGTAAGTGCGCTTTCAAAAGAAATACCCTTATGCACAAAAGTATTGTTGTATTCATGGCATTTCAGCATCAGGGCTATCTGCGCGGCAACGGTGTTGTGGGTTGATTGAATAAATGCCGTTGGCGGAAGCATCTCCTCGTTGCCTTCAACTATCCGGGTTAAAAAAGTAATAGTATCTTCCATACAGCCGAAAGCCGTTCCGGTTATTACAGCACCCGGCATTTCGATATCGGCCTCGTTCAGGCATTCTCTGGCAGCTGCAACCCCTCTTTTGATCACGTGGCTCATGCGCCGTATCAGTTTGGGATCGATGTATTCTTTATAGTCAGGCTCGATAATAGGCAGGCGTGTGCCGGTGTGCTCCACAGGATCATCCAGGAAGCCTTCGTTACGAAAGGTGTTTTGTGCAGATATGGCGGCGGCCGACCGGATAAATACTTTCATATTATGCCTGCGAAAATATTAACGATGTACAATTACCACCAAATCCAAACGAGTTGGACATAACGTTTTTAATGTTTTGCCCGCTCAAAAATTCTGTTTCCGGTGCAAAGGGCAGCTCGCTCATTTGCGTTTCAAAACGCAGGTTTGGATAGATGATGCCATGCCTGATAGCCAACACCGAAAACACTGCTTCGATTCCACCACTTGCCCCAAGCGTGTGCCCGGTATAGGATTTGGTCGAACTCATCGGCGGATAATGCGGGTCGAACAGGCGCTTGATAGCTGTGCCTTCCGCGCTGTCGTTATTAGGTGTTCCCGTGCCATGCAGGTTGATGTAACTGATATCCGACGGTTGCAGCCCTGCCTTTGCCAATGCCCCCTTCATAGCCAGGTACGATCCCGTACCATCAGGCGACGAGGCCGTTTGGTGATAGGCGTCGTTGCTGTTATTGTATCCGCTTATTACTCCATAAGGCTCCTTGTTCAAGGCTCTCATCACCTTATCCGAAACCAATACAAGGTATCCGGCGCCTTCTCCCAAATTCAACCCCTCACGGTGCTCGTCAAATGGCTTGCAAAACTGCTTATCCAATATCATCAGCGTATTAAAACCATTAAGGGTAAATTTGGTGAGCGCATCGGCCCCGCCGGCAATCACGACATCCAGCACCTCATTTTTAATAAGCCTTGCGGCATAAAATATAGCGTTTGCAGATGACGAACAAGCGGTGCTGATAGTTGTCATGAAATCACGGATACCCAACTGGTCGGCTACGATCTCGGTCATGCTGCCGCATTCGTGATCGAATACATTCCGAAGTTTACCCTTGTTATTATCCGCCAGGAAGTCGATAAAGAAATCCTCGCTTTTGTCCATACCGCCCACTGTATTTGCCGAAACAAAGCCAACACGCAATGAATTCAGATCAGGAATACCTGCATCCGCCAAAGCTTCTTTAGCCGCTACCAGGCTCAATAGGGTGGTGCGGCTGTTGTGCGTGGTCAGGCCGGTCATGGCAACCATTTCAGCATCGGTCAGCTTTACTTCAGCAACGGGCAATTCGCCTTTGTGAATGGTATTAAGCATGGTAATATCACCCATCCCCGCCTCTTCTCGCTCAAAAGCGGTCAAATGCTCCGCCACGTTATTCCCGATAGCCGAAATAACCCCTGCACCTGCTATATAAACTGTTGAACTCATTATGATAAAAAGATCTTAGTCATGTTTTCAGCAGAAAATTCGATGGCCGATCGGCCGCCTTCCTTTTCCACCAAATATAAAACCGCCTTGTATTCTTCACCCAGCACATCTACCCAGCCACAAATACAAGCCTGTAAAATATTATTACCCAACAGGTAATTTACCTGCTTCGCTATAAAATCGGCGTCAAACTGCTCCTGTATATAAAAAGTATGTTCACCCTTAAAATGATTGCGGATGCATATCTCGCCGATCACAATATTAGGCAAAGTATATACGAATAAAGACGGACTTGCGACTTCCTTTGCCGACTCCCAATATTTAATATCATCGTCCAGGCTCGAGTTTCTGTTTGCCAATACCAAGCCCACTTCTTCCGGCTTATAGCGATCTTTTTTAAAATCCTTCAGTAACACCTCCGCTGCCAGCCAGCCCAGCTTGCTCAAATTATCCATCTTATAAAATTTAGGATAATTGATTTGGAAGCGTTGGTAAATTGAAAGTAAAAACGCGGACATATCAAGCCCGTCGCATTCAAAAAGGGATTCACCATTCCTGAAAACGGTTGCATTGCTGATGGTACAGCTTGCTGTTGTATATAAAATTCCGGACAATGTGTTCTTTACCTTAGCCGCAAAAATAATCGATTATTTGCCAAAAACCACGGCAGCATTACAACCGCCGAAGCCCGATGCTGTTTTGAGAATATTTTCAGCTGAAATATTCAGCTGTGAGGAGCAGACATTTACCGTTTGCGTAACACCCAATTCGTTGAACCCTGGAGTAGGTAGGAACAGACCCTCTTTCATAGACCGGATAGATATAATGGATTCGATCAACCCGGCCGCACCCAAAGTATGACCGTAATAACCTTTCAGGCTATTCAATGGCACATGCTGCAGTTCCGATAAGCCGATAGCGTTGGCTTCCATTTCATCGTTATACAGCGTAGCCGTACCATGGGCCGAAATAAATTCAATATCCCCGGCGGTAAGCCCTGCATCCATTAATGATCTGTTTATGGCGTAAGCCAGTTCCTCGCCCGTACGCGACGGGCCCGAGATGTGATTGGCGTCATTACTTATACCGCCACCCAATACTTTAATACTGCCGGCATACTTTTCATGAGACGATAGTATCATCGTCGCCGCTCCTTCACCTAAATTCAAACCATCACGCGATTTGTCAAATGGCCTGCATACCTCCGCACTTAATGCCTGGAAGGACCGGAAACCTGACAATACAAATTCTGAAATAACATCGGCTCCCACAACCACAGCGGTTTCATATTGCCCGGTACGAAGTAACCGCATAGCGGTAATAATAGCCACTACGCCTGAAACACAGGCATTGGAAATAACGACGGGTTGATTAACAAAACCAAAATGTGCTGCTACCAATTTCGCTGAAGTAGATAAAGCAATTCGTTCTTGTAAACCGGGACTATTTTCTTCCGTTTCCAGCAAGCTGATATTTCCCTTGGTGGAGGATACGATCAACACAGTATGGCTATCGGCGGCATCAATATTGCCTTGCTTTAGTGCATCAGCAATTGAAGCGATGAGCAACTGCTCAAATTTGGTACAAGCTGTACCGTCATTAAGATCCATATCACCGAAAAACGCAGCGCAATGATCCCCGTGCCGCTTTACAGCGGACAGGTTTTGCGTCAGGTTCGAAAAATTTTCCGTGGTAGTTTTACCCAAAGGGGTATAGACATTATCGGCAACTACAAATACATCCGTTTTAATCATATCTCTATTTTTCCAGCAGTATTTTCTTATTTTGGCTAAAGCCGAATGTTGTTCACTTTTAATCCGTCTCATAAATGGGACGGCAATGAAGTCCGATCTGTTATCATAGCCCTGCCCTTTAGGGCGGGGTTAAGAAGAATCAAAAATCTGGCTTTAGCCAAAAATCGCCTTCAAAGAAGCGGAACAGATACAGAAAAACTTATTCATTTTTGCTGAACACTTTCATTTCGCATTGAGCTATCAGCGTTTCCCCCAGCCAAACCTTTCCTGAAAGTACGGCAATGTCAAATACCTGGTTTTGAATGCTGATCTCTGTCACAATTTCGTCGCCTGTTTTGGGCAGGTCAAATACTTCAAATTTGCTTACCGCGCCTATATACCCTACGGCAACAGGCTTATTTTCTGCCTGTGCTATATAGCCTGCACGTAAGGCGGCAGTTTGGGCGATGTTTTCCATCAATCCGGCTTCCTGGAAAAATGTATTCTTCACAAATACGTTATTTGCCGGGATAACAAAACTGCTCCGGGTCAGGTTTTCATCACTGCTGAGCAGTTTACCAACCATCACAAACGGCGGCTTTTGTGGAATTAACGGGATAATATCTTCAACCGGCAGTGTCATGTCAGGTATATAACCCTCCGTTGATCGATAACACCTGCCCGGTAATATAAGCCGCCTCCGGCGACGCGAAGAACGCAGCGGCATGGGCAACTTCTTCGGGCAGACCGAAGCGTTTGGCAGGTATAACGGCTTTCAATTCTTTTTCATCCAGGCCTTCGGTCATGTCTGTTTTAATGAAACCGGGGGCCAGCGCATTTACAGTAATGCCCTGCCGCGCAACTTCCTGCGCCAGCGCCTTGGTGGCGCCGATAACCCCTGCCTTGGCAGCCGAATAATTGGTTTGCCCGGCCAGTCCTTTGATGCCCGAAAGAGATACGATATTGATAATGCGCCCGTATTTATGGGCGAGCATGCTGTTTAAAACGATGCGGGTGACATAGAAGAAACTATCAAGGTTAGTTTTTAATACGTGGTCCCATTGCTCCTCGCCCATCCAGGCCATCAGGCTATCATCGCGGATGCCGGCGTTGTTCACCAGCACTTCTATTGGCTTATCTTCATTGGCGGATATCCAGCCGCCTAATATCTGTTGGATCTGTTCCCGTTCCGCTACATCAAATTGCAGTAATTCGCCTTTGCCGTTTATTTGTGCAAGTGTATTTTCAGCTTCCTCTTTATTGCTTTTATAGTTAACCAGTACATAATAGCCCCTGGCAGCCAATTGCAGGCAAATGGCCCGGCCAATACCCCTTGAACCGCCG
>Ga0310811_10000238_pt1 | contig 79014 bp, 70 predicted proteins | sample YCmetagenome_FD_207642 | JGI IMG/M metagenome (GOLD analysis project Ga0310811, IMG submission 207642) | Soil microbial communities from experimental microcosm in Duke University, North Carolina, United States - YC | ecosystem: Engineered > Artificial ecosystem > Soil microcosm > Unclassified ... | reverse complement strand
AACTACGCCGCCTCCAAGGCCGGCATGATCGGTTTCTCCAAGGCGCTGGCCCAGGAGGTCGCCGCCCGCAACGTCACCGTCAACTGCGTGGCCCCCGGCTTCATCGCCAGTCCCATGACCGACGTCCTCAATGACGCGCAGCGCGAGACCATATTGTCGCGCATTCCCGCCGGCCGGCTCGGCGAAGGCGCCGAGATCGCCGCCGCCTGCCTCTATCTGGCCAGCGCGGAGGCGGCCTACGTCACCGGCCAGACCCTCCACGTCAACGGCGGCATGGCCATGCCCTGACGCCTTCCGAATTCGACGCTGGCCTTCAGGCGCTAGTCTCCCCAAAAGGAGTATGGTAGGCGTCCGAGCCAACCGGCGTCGCCGTAAGGGTCTTAACCAGGGTCCTCATCGACACGCGACGGGTCCGGAGTTTTCCGGACCTTCGCCATCACCAACCAAAAGGGGCTGAAAAGCGTATGTCCGATATCCTCGAACGCGTGCGCAAGATCGTGATCGAGCACCTCGACGCCGATCCTGAAAAGGTGACGGAGAAGGCTAGCTTCATCGACGACCTGGGCGCGGACAGCCTGGACAATGTCGAACTGGTGATGGCCTTCGAAGAGGAGTTCGACATCGAAATCCCCGACGACGCCGCCGAACACATCCAGACCGTCGGCGATGCGGTGAAGTTCATCGGAGAGCGGCTGGGCGCCTGAGCCTGCGCTCGCGATCGGCTTTGACGGCGCGGCCATCAAGTTGTCTCCGGTCCAGGCTACGCCTGTGCGGCGGCGCCTGATGTCCCGCGTTCGTCCAGGCGAGCGGCCGAATAGGTAGGAAGTCGCCCATGCGTCGTGTCGTCGTCACCGGCATCGGCCTGCTCACCCCGCTCGGGTGGGGGGCCGACGTCAGCTGGAAGCGTATCCTCGCCGGCCATTCCGGCGCGGGTCGCATCTCCGCGTTCGATCCCGCCGACTACGCCTGTCAGGTCGCCTGCGAAGTTCCGCGGGTGGATGGGCGCGGCGGCGGCGGCCCCGACGTCGAGGGGTCCTTCGACCCGGACAAGGTGCTGTCGCCGAAGGACCAGCGGCGGGTGGACGACTTCATCCTCTACGCCATCGCCGCCGCCGACGAGGCGGTGAAGGATTCCGGCTGGACCCCGGAGGACGAGGAATCGCGCGAGCGGACCGGGGTGATCATCGGCTCCGGCATCGGCGGCCTCAACACCATCGCCGAGACCGCCGTCGAACTGGAGACCAAGGGCCCCCGTCGGGTCAGCCCCTTCTTCATCCCTTCGGCCCTGATCAACCTGGCCTCGGGCCACGTGTCGATCCGCTACGGCTTCAAGGGCCCGAACCATTCGGTGGTCACCGCCTGCGCCACCGGCACCCACGCCATCGGCGACGCGTTCCGGATGATCCGATACGGCGACGCCGACGTGATGGTGGCGGGCGGGGCGGAGGCCGCGGTCTGCAAGATCGGCATCGCCGGCTTCATCGCCTGCCGCGCCATGTCGACCAACTTCAACGCCGAGCCGCAGAAGGCCTCGCGTCCCTACGACAAGGACCGCGACGGCTTCGTCATGGGCGAGGGCGCCGGCATTCTGGTGCTGGAGGAGTACGAGCACGCCAAGGCCCGCGGCGCCAGAATCTACTGCGAGGTCAAGGGCTACGGCCTGTCCGGCGACGCCTATCACATCACCGCCCCGGCCTCCGACGGGGACGGGGGCTTCCGCGCCATGAAGGCGGCGTTCAAGGACGCCGGCATCGAGCCCGGAGAGATCGACTACATCAACGCCCACGGCACCTCGACGCCGCTCGGCGACGAGATCGAGCTTGGCGCGGTGGAGCGGATCCTGGGCGACGCCGCGACCGGCATGACCATGTCCTCCACCAAATCGGCCACCGGACACCTGCTGGGCGCCGCCGGGGCCATCGAGGCGGCTTTCACGGTCCTGGCCATCCGCGACCAGGTCGCGCCGCCGACCATCAACCTCGACAATCCCTCGGTCGAGAGCGCCATCGACCTGACGCCCCACAAGGCCAAGCCGATGACGATCAACGCGGCCCTGTCCAACAGCTTCGGGTTCGGCGGCACCAATGCGTCGCTCATCCTGACGAAGGTCGCGTGACGCGCCGCTTCGATCGTTATGACGACGCCCCGCGCGGACGGGGCTTCCTGGCCGGTGTGGCGAGCGCCACCCTGACCCTTCTGGTGCTGGGGCTGGCGGCCGTCGCCGCCGGCGCCTTCCTCTACAACATGCCCGGCCCCAAGGCCCGCCAGGGCGCCGAGACCGACGTGGTGCTGCGCAAGGGCGCCGGCGTCACCGAGATCGGGGCCGAGCTGGAGCGCACGGGCGTGGTGCGCTCGGCCCCCCTGTTCATGGCCGCGGCCCAGCTCGGCGGCGCCGGCCGACGGCTCAAGGCCGGCGAATACGCCTTCCCCTCCGGCGCGTCCCTGTCGCGGGTGATCGCCAAGCTGCGGCGCGGCGACATCGTCCACCACCGCGTCACCGTGCCCGAGGGCCTGACCTCGCAGCAGGTGGTGGACATCCTCGACAAGACCCCGGTCCTGGTCGGCTTGGCCCCGACCCCGCCCGAGGGCGCCCTGTTGCCCGAGACCTATGATGTGGTCCGCGGCGAGGAGCGTTCGGCCGTGCTGCAACGGATGATGGACGCCCGCGACCGGCTGCTGGCCCAGTTGTGGGCCAAGCGCAAGGCCGGCCTGCCGTTCGAGACCCCCGACCAGGCGGTGTCGCTGGCCTCCATCGTCGAGAAGGAGACCGCCCTGCCGGCCGAGCGGCCGCGGGTGGCCTCGGTCTATGTCAACCGCCTGCGCGGGGGCGTCCGCCTGGAGGCCGACCCGACCCTGATCTATGGGATCAGCGGCGGCCAGCCGCTGGGCCGGGGACTGCTGAAGTCCGAGCTGCTGCGGCCCGGCCCCTACAACACCTATCTGAACGCCGGCCTGCCGCCGACGCCGATCGGCAATCCCGGCCGCGCCTCCCTGGCCGCCGTGCTCGATCCCCCCGACACCAAGGACCTCTATTTCGTCGCCGACGGTGCCGGCGGCCACGCCTTCGCAGCCACCTACGCCGAGCATCAGAAGAACGTCGCCCACTGGCGCAAGGTCGAGCACGACCGCGCCGCCGTCCCCGCCACCGGCACCGGGGTCTCCGCCCCCGCCGAAGCGAAACCTTGAGGGAAGCCATGTCGAAGCTTTCGGGCATGACCGGCTTTTCCCGCCGCGACGGGGCGCTCCTGACCTGGACCTGGTCGGTGGAGGCGCGCTCGGTCAACGGCCGCAACCTGGAGGCCCGCTTCCGCGGCCCCCCTGGCTTCGATTCCCTGGAGCGGGCGGCCCGCGACGCCGCCCAGGCTCGGTTCCAGCGCGGCCAGATCACCATCGGCCTGCAGGCTAAACGGGTCGGCGGCGCCGGCAAGGCGCGCATCGACCTGGCCGAGCTCGAACGGCTGGTCGCCCTGTCGCGACCCTATGTGGCCAGGGGCGAAGTCGCTCCGCCCGCGTTCGACGGCCTGCTGCTGGCGCCCGGCGTGGTCGAGATGGACGACGAGGCCGACGACGCCGAGGCCCGCAAGGCCCTGGAGGCGGCCATGGCCGTCACCATCGGCGAGGCGCTGGACGGGCTGAAGATGGCGCGGGACGAGGAGGGGGCGGCCCTGGCCGTCGTCCTCGTTGGCCTGGTGGACCGGATCGAGGCTTTGCGCGCCGACGCCGAGGACCTGGCCGCCGCCCAGGGCCCGGCCCTGAAGGAGCGCTATATCCGCCGCATCGCCGAACTGGCCGGGGAGGGCGCGGCCAATCTGGAGGAGCGTATCCTCCAGGAGGCGGCCATGCTGGCCATGAAGGCCGACGTGCGCGAGGAGCTGGACCGGCTGTCCGCCCACGTCGCCGGGGCCCGCGCCCTGCTGGCCGACGGCAAGGGGGCGGGGCGGCGCCTCGACTTCCTGGCCCAGGAATTCATGCGCGAGGCCAACACCTTGTGCTCGAAATCGGCCTCATCGGCCTTGACGGGGACCGGACTGGACCTCAAGGCGGCGATCGAACAGTTCCGCGAGCAGATCCAGAACGTCGAATGAGCATCAAGACCGAGCACGACCCCCGCCGCGGCCTGATGCTGGCGATCTCCAGCCCCTCCGGGGCGGGCAAGACCTCGCTGTCGCGCCGCCTCCTGGTCGACCATCCGGAGCTGACCCTGTCGATCTCCTGGACCACCCGCGCCCCGCGCTCGCGCGAGCTGGACGGGCGCGAATACCACTTCGTCACCCGAGAGGCCTTCGACGCGATGGTCGCCAAGGACGGCTTCCTGGAGTGGGCCGAGGTGCACGGCAACTGCTACGGCAGCCCGCGCCAGCCGGTGCTGGACGCCCTGGCCCAGGGGCAGGACGTGCTGTTCGACATCGACTGGCAGGGCGCGCGCCAGATCAAGGCGGCGGCCGGCGACGACGTGGAGCTGGTGTTCGTGCTGCCGCCGACGGTGGCCGAGCTGCGCCGGCGGCTGTACGCCCGCGGCCAGGACACGCCCGAGGTGATCGAGCGCCGGGTCGCCTGGGCCAAGGCCGAGATCGAGCACTGGCGCGAATACACCCACGTGCTGGTCAACGACAACTTCGACCACACCTACACCAACCTGGCCCACATCTACCACGCCGCGCGCCTGGCCCGCCGGCGCAACGGCTGGCTGGAGCCGCTGGTGCAGCGGCTGCTGGACGAAAAGATCTAGGGGCGACGCGACCAGAAGCTGCCCGATTGCGGACGACCTGAAGGTCCGAGATGGGTAGGGAGCGGTCTCGCGCGGGTCGCCAAGAAGCGGACACTGCAAGCGGCCGCTACGGGTGGGGCAGCTGAAGTTGGCGCGTGTCCTTGGGGAGGGAGGCGGTGTCGCGCGACCAGGCTGCAGAGCCATTGAATGGCGACAAGCGCATGAAACAGGCCTCTGCCGTTGACGCCAAGAACCTGTTAGATTGCCGGCGATGGTTCAGACGCGAGTGCATCAGCAGGAGGCCCCTTCGGGCCTCACAGCGACGCCCGTTTTGCGCTGGGGCAGCCACGTTGGCCATCTATTCGAACGCGCTGACGAACTGCGCGACGTGCTCGCACCCTACTTCAAAGCCGGCCTGGAGAATAACGAACGCTGTCTTTGGGTGACCGGAGCACCGTTCGGCCCCCGCGAGGCTCGAACCGCGATGCGCGCCGTGATGGCCGATTTCGATGAACGCGAGCGCAGCGGCCAGATCGAGATTCTTGACGGGGACGCCTTTTACGACCCCAACGAGCCGCTGCCGACGGACGCGCTTCTGGCCGACCTTGAGGCGCGGGCGGTAGCGGCGGTGGCGGCGGGTTACGAAGGTCTCCGCACGAGCGGCAACTGCGCCTGGGTCGGACACCAGAACTGGAGGGAGTTCCGGAGCTACGAGGCGCGAGTCCAGAAGTCCGTACGCGGCCGACGGATGATCTGTATGTGCAGCTATCGGCCGGAGAAACTACGGGCGGCCGAGATGATCGATGTCATTGATTGTCACGATCTCGTCCTTCGGAGCGCCCAGGACGTGGGCAATGTCCGCACTACTGAGGTGATCAGACAGCTCAGCAACTCTCTCGCGGAGCCGCCCACCCTCGAGGCGTGGCTCGAACTCGATCAGTCGATCCTCGACGCGCTGCCCGTCGGCTTCTATTGCTGCGACGTCGATGGTTCGATCCTGCGAACGAACCAAAAGGCCACTGAGCTGTGGGGGCGGCCAGGACGGCTGCTCGATGCGGGCATCCGGTTCTGCGGGTCGTTCCGACTTGAGAACCTTGACGGCGGCTTCATCGCGCCGGACCAGACCCCAATGGCGCGTGCCGCCCTACATGGCGAAACTTTCGACGCGACTGAAGCCGTGGTCCAGAATCCAGACGGAAGGCGCTGGGTCGCGCGGGTGCATGTGGCGCCGCTGCGTGACGCGGCGGGCCGCGTCGTCGGCGCAGTGAACTGTTTTCAGGACATCACGCGCGAGCACGAGATGCGCGCGGCTCTCGAACGACAGCAGCAGACGTTCGACTTGGCCATGGTCGCCTCGCAGATGGGGACATGGCGCTACACGCTTGCCGACAACATCTGTGTCTACGACCATAACGCCCAGCGGCTTTACGACCTGACCGAAGCGCGCTTTCTGCACGACGAAGAGGGAGTTAAGGCCAAGTTCCATGCCGACGACATGGATGTGATGTGGTCACGGGTGGCGCAAGCGCTCGATCCGGAAGGCGACGGGAAGTATGAGGTCGAATATCGGGTAAAGCAGTCGGATGGCAGCTGGCGCTGGCTTAGCGCCTGGGGAACGGTGGAGTTCGAGGGCAAGGGCGCCGACCGCCGGCCTGTCGCCATTTCCGGCGCAAGCCGGGACCTCTCGGAGTTGAAGCAGGCCGAGGAGCTTCGGCGGCTGCTCGTCAATGAGCTGAAACACCGCGTGAAGAACACGCTCGCGACTGTGCAGTCGATCGCTGCTCAGACCTTGCGGGGCGCGAGCGATCTACAGGTCGCGCGGCGGGCGCTCGACGAGCGCATCATTTCGCTTTCAAGGGCGCACGACCTCCTCACCGCCCGGGATTGGGCAGGGGCCGACCTCACTGAGGTGGTCCTGCGGGCGATGGAGCCGTTCCCGGCCGAGCAGGTTGAGATTTCGGGCCCGCACTTGGAGGTGCCATCAGGCCACGCACTTGCGCTGTCGCTCGCCCTGCATGAACTGGCGACCAACGCGGCCAAGTATGGCGCTCTCTCCGTGCAGGCAGGGCGTATCGAAATTCGTTGGCTGTTCGAGCCTGGGCGCCTTCGGCTGATTTGGCAGGAAAGGGGCGGCCCGCGCGTATCCCCGCCCGCGCGGCGTGGGTTCGGCAGTCGCCTTCTGGAAGAAGCTATCTCTCGAGACTTAGCGGGTGGCGCGACGGTGGAATATGCCCCCGAGGGCGTACGCTGTGAGCTCACCGCTCTGATCTAGTAACCGCTCCGCAGAAGCAGGCGCTCACCGTCCGTTCCTCGGCGGATGGTCCCCTCTCACCGTTTTGCGGGGAAGCGATCCAAGCGAACTCTCCAAAGGTCCGCAATGGATCGGAAGCCGACCTGGGATGACGGTGTGCGAGCCTTCAAAGGTCGCTTTCCGACACATGGCCAGCGTCACCCGCCCGACGGGTCGAGGATCCGTGGCCCCGGGCCCTCCCGGCCGAGGGCGTCGTCCGGGTTGCGCAGGGGGCAGTCCTGGAGCGAAAGGCAGCCGCAGCCGATACAGCCCGACAGCTGGTCGCGCAGCCGGGTGAGGCGCTCGATCCGCCGGTCGAGATCGGCCTTCCACGCCGCCGAGAGCCCGGCCCAGTCCTCGCGGGACGGCGCGCGATCCTGGGGCAGGTGGGCGAGGGCCGCGGCGACCTCGGCCAGGGACACGCCGGCCCGCTGGGCCACCTTGATGATCGCCACGCGCCGCAGCATCCCTCGGGGATAGCGGCGCTGGTTGCCGACGCTGCGCCAGCCGCGGATCAGGCCCTTGCTCTCGTAGAAGTGGATGGTGGAGACCGCCAGGCCGCTGCGGCGCGCGAGCTCGCCGACGGAAAGTTCCAAGGGGCGCTTGACCTCAACCATGCTTGAGGTTCTAGCAAGGAGGCTCCGCAACGCCAAGGAGCCTCCCATGCCCAAAGACACCCACGTCCTGCAGGTCACCGTCTTCACCCCGCACGAGGGGCAACTCGACGCATTCGTCCGCCGCCAGCTCGAGGGCCTGGCGAAGTTCGGCGACATCCCGGGCTCGCGCGGGAGCCGGTTCTACCGGTCGCTGGACAATCGGACGGCCGTCCTGATCTCCAGTTGGGACAGTACCGAGGACGTGCAGCGGTTCGGCCAGACCGAGCTGTTCGCGGCCCATCGCGCCACCCTTTTGTCGCTGCTGGAGAGCGCCTCATCCGGCGCCTATGAGCTGGTGTACGAGCGCAGGCCCGAGATGGCCGTCTGAGGGCCTTGGCCATATCGTTGGCGATCTCGAATCTTCGGGGAGCCAGGAATGCTGACCATCCGCGAAGACGATCTGTCCGGCGACGCCGTCCGCGCGCTCCTGGCGCTTCATCTCGCCGGCATGCATGCGACCTCGCCGCCGGAGCATGTGTTCGCGCTCGATCTAACCGGTCTGCGGGCGCCGGGCGTGACCGTCTGGACGGCGTGGGAGGGCGCCGCCCTGGCCGGGATCGGCGCGCTCAAGGCGCTGGGCGGCGGCGCCGGCGAGGTCAAGTCGATGCGCACCGATCCGAAGCACTTGCGCAAGGGCGTCGCCGCCGCGCTTCTGGAACACCTGATCGCCGAGGCGCGGGCGCGGGGCTTTTCGCGGCTCAGCCTGGAGACGGGCAGGGGACCGATCTTCGAGCCGGCCCTGGCGCTCTATCGCAAGCGCGGCTTTGTCGACGGGGAGCCCTTCGCCGACTATGGGCGCAGCGACTACAGCCTGTATCTCCACTTGGCCTTGTGATCCTAGATCGCCGCCGCCAGCCGCAGGAACCCCTCTACCGCAATCGTCTCGGCCCGCGCGCCGGGGTCGATGCCGGCGGCGCGGCACAGGGCCTCGCCGCCCAGGGTCTTCAGGCTCGACCGCAGCATCTTGCGCCTCTGGCCGAAGGCCGCCGCCGTCACCCGTTCCAGCCTCGCCAGCAGGGCCGCGTCAGGCGCGTCGGCGCGGGGGATCAGAACCGCCACCGCCGAGTCCACCTTCGGCGGCGGGGTGAAGGCGCGGGCGGGCAGGGTCATGGCGATGCGGCAGTCCGCCGTCGCCTGGCAGATCACCGCCAGCCGCCCATAGGCGTCGGCCCCCGGGGCGGCGACGATGCGCTGGGCCACCTCCTTCTGGAACATCAGCACCAGGGCCGAGGGGCGCCAGGACCCGGTCAGCCATTTGATCAGCAGCGGGGTGCCGACGTTGTAGGGCAGGTTGGCCACTACCTTGGTCGGGGCGCCGCCGGTCAGCGCCGCCTCCTTCACCGCCAGGGCGTCGGCCAGGATGACCTCCAGCCGGCCGGGGGCGGCCGCGCCGAGGTCGGCCAGCAGGGGCAGAAAGCGGGGATCCTTCTCCACCGCGACCACCCGCGGCGCGCCGGTTTCCAGCAGGGCGCGGGTCAGGCCGCCGGGGCCGGGCCCGACCTCCAGCACGGTGAAATCCTCCAGCGGGGCGGCCAGGCGGGCGATCTTGCGGGTGACGTTGAGGTCGAGCAGGAAATGCTGGCCGAAGCTCTTGCGCGCCAAGAGCCCGGCCTGCTCCATGGCCTCGCGCAGGGGCGGCAGGTGCTCAAGGCTCATGGATGGACGGCGGCGCGGCGGGCGGCGATGTCCCCGGCGGCGCGGATGGCGGCGATCAGGCTGTCGGCCCGCGCCAGCCCGCGCCCGGCCAGGGCGAAACCGGTCCCGTGGTCGGGGGAGGTGCGCACGATCGGCAGGCCCAGGGTGATGTTGGTCCCGCCCCAGAAGTCGATGGTCTTGACCGGGATCAGGGCCTGGTCGTGATAGAGGCAGATCACCGCGTCATAGCCGGCCCGCGCCTCGTCGTGGAACAGGCTGTCGGCGGGTTTGGGATCGGAACAGTCGATCCCCTCCGCCCGCAGCCGCATGGCGGCGGGGGCGACGATGTCGATCTCCTCGCGCCCCAGGCTGCCGCCCTCGCCGGCGTGGGGGTTCAGTCCGGCCAGGGCCAGCCGCGGACGGGCGACGCCGAAGTCCTGGACCAGGGCGTGGGCCGTCACCCGGCCGATCTCGACGATCCGGTCGGTGGTGAGCGCGGCGATCGCCTCGGCCAAAGGCGTGTGGATGGTGACCAGCACGGTGCGCAGATCGGCCGCGGTCAGCATCATCACCGGCCCGCGCGGCCCGGCCATGGGCGCGCCGGCGGTCAGGGCGGCGACGAATTCGGTATGGCCCGGATAGCGAAAGCCGGCCTCGTACAGCGGCGCCTTGGAGATGGGCGCGGTGACCAGGCCGCCGGCGGCGCCCGAGAGGGCCAGGCCCACCCCGGTCTCGATCCAGCGGACGATCATCTCGGCATGGTCGACGCAAGGCTTGCCCGCGATCACCGGCGCCCGCAGGGGCAGGTCCATCACCGGCAGGGCGTGGGAGAACAGGCCGAGCGCCTCGTCGGCCGAACCCACCCGGCGCACGGGGGCCGAACTCTGGGCCGCGGCGACCAGGACGTCGTGGTCCCCGACCACGAAGAAGGCGGGGCCGCTGTCCTTGAGAGCCCGCCAGGCCTTGACCACGATCTCGGGGCCGATCCCGGCCGGGTCGCCCAGACTCAACGCCAGGGGCCGGGCGGCGAGGGGGGGGCGGCGGGGCCCGGCGGCCAGGGTCACCGGTTCTCGATGCTGGCGGAGTTGCGCAGGTTGCGCAGCTCGCGCCGGGCGATCATCACCAGTTCCTGCTCGGTCAGCCGGTTCTCGACGTCTTCGCGGCTGAGCTGGTTGGCCCCGCCGCTGCGCTTGCCGCACAGGGCGACCAGATGCAGGCCCGCGTTGGTGCGCACGGGGGCGGAGACCTGGTCGACCTTCAGGTTGGCGATGGCGTCGCGGAAGCTGGCCGACAGGTCGTTGATGTCGGCTTCGCCCAGGTCGCCGGCCACCACGCCGGCGACCTTGCCGGCCTCGGCGTCCATGGCCTTGCAGCTGGCGATCTTGGGCCGCAGGGCCTCCAGCTTGGCCTGGGCGGCGGCGACGTCGGCCGGGGGCGCGTCGGCGGCCAGGCGCACGGCGGCCTGCTTCAGGCTGACCAGGGTCGCGCCCACGCCGGTGCGCTTGTCGCGCAGCAACAGGAGATAGACCCCGCCGTTGACCGGGACCGGCGGCGAGAGCTGGCCGGGGCGGAGCTGTTCGAGAGCGGCCTCGATCGCCGGGGGCATGTCGCCCGAGACCATCCAGCCCGCGTCGCCGCCGGCGGCGGCGCTGGGGGCGGCGGAGAACTGGCGGGCCACGTTGGCGAAGGGCGCGCCCTGGGTCAGTTGCTGCGCCAGGGCGCGGGCGCCGTCCATGGCGGCGGCCTCGCTGCCGGCGCGCTGGGAGTCGATGAAGATCTCGCCCACCTGGTACTGGGTCCGCGACTGGGCGGCCTCGGCGCGCTTCAACGCCGCCTGGATCTGGTCCTCGCCGATCTTCACCGTGCCGCCGAAGCGGCCGCCGACATAGCGCTGCCAGGCGATCTCGGCCTGGAGCTGGCCGGTCAGGGCGCGTTCGTCCACCCCGGCCTGGGCCAGGGAAGCGACCATCTGCTGGCCGCTCAGCCCGTTCTGCTGCGCCAGGTGGTCGACCTGCTCGGTCAGTTCGGCCTTGGTCGGCTCCAGCGTGGACTTGGTCCGCTCCTCGATCCGGCGAACCTCCTGCATCTGCAGCCGTTCGTCGATCAGGTCGCGCAGGGCCTCGGCCTGGATCTGCGGCAGGTTCTGCTCAGTGACCTGCACGCCGGAGGTGACGATCAGCAGCAACATCCGCTGGCGCAGGTCGTAGGTCGAGATGATCTCGTCGTTGACCAGGGCCGCCACGCCCTCGCGCAGGGTCGGCACGGCGGCGGCCGGCCCTGCGGGGGCGGCGACCTGACCCGAGGCCGGTACCGCCGCACAGGCGAGCGCCAGGACCGCGCCGGCGCACGCCGCCCAAAGATCGAGCGACCGCCGCCGCCCCGACGAGCGGGCCGTCGCAGCCACGAAATCCCCAGTAAATGACATCTATCTTCCTTGTCCGCCCAATGTGGCGAGGGTTAGGCGCACTTGCAGCGAGTTCGACGGTACGATCGTGCTCGCGAAGGTCTGGTCGTGAGTATAGATGAAATCGACCCGTATGCACTCGTCGTGGTAGTACAGGGTGAGCGAGGTCAGGGGCCAAAGGCCTGCGTTAAGATCGCGCACGCCCACCGCGCTCACCCCCCAATGTTTGGTGATGTTGGTGTTTGCGCTGAGGCTGATCGACTCGCTGCGCACGCCCGCCGCGTCTTGCTCGGTATAGAGATAGCGGGCGCTGGCGCTGACCTTGAACACATTGACGTCCATCCCCGCTTCCTCGCGCCGGATGCGCAGGGTGTCGCCGTCCAGGCGCGAGCGGGAGAACAGGTTCAAACCCTTGAAGGGAGACAGGGTGACGGCCGTGACCCAGTCTGAACTGAGGCCCTCTAGACCTGACCCCACGTAGAACGCCGGGTTCGACTGGTCGCGGAAGGACCGTCCCACCAGCACCGAGGCGGAATGGTTTCCGTCCCAGTTGAAGGTCGCCCGCCCGCCCACATTGGCCCGCCGCCCCCCCTCGTAGAGGTCGAAGCCCGGGAAGCGATTGGTGCTGAACAGGTTGGTGGAGTCGAACTCCAGCGCCACGCTGTCCTCGTTGGGGACGTTCGGGTTGAGGTGGTAGTCCGGCGACGCCGCCACCTGGACCAGGGGCTCGAGGATGATGGTGGAGGACCCCTTCTGGCGGATGAAGGGATAGCTGAAGTCCGCCCCGACCGTGGCCAGCCCCCGGGCGAAGGTGGTGTGCTTGGTGACCGCGAAGGGGTCGCTGATCGAATAGGCGTCGGTCCTGGCCTGGACGAACGGTTCGGCCCGCATGCCGTTGTCGAAGGTGAAGGTGCGCCGCCAATCGACCTGGGCGGTGGCCCGGCGGCTGTCGACGCCCTGGTTCTGAAGCTGGCCGGCCGCGGTGGGGGCTACGTCCTGGTTTCGGGTTAGGGCCACGGCGGATCCGAGGAAGCGGAAATGGCCGCCCAAAACCGGCTCGACCGGGTCGATCCGCGCCTCGATCAGCGGTCCGACGGTCGGGAAGGCGTTGGTTGGGTCCAGGGAGACCAGGGTCCGGCCGACCTGCTGGACCCTCAGGCTCTGGAAGTTGAGCGCCGACACCGACAGGTAGGAGGTGTCGTTCTGGCGCACCGTGAATATCTGCGAGATCAGGCGCTGGGTGTCGGTGGTGAACAGTCCCCGCTGGCGGTAGATGTTCTCGATCCCGTAGCGGGCGAACAGGGTCGGATCGGAGACCCTTTCCGCTCCGAAGCCCCAGTACCAGTTGTCGCTGAGCTGGAACTTGCCGTCGGCCAGGATGTAGCTGCGCGAGGTGGCGGTCCCGTAGCGGCCCTGGCCGTCGAAAAGCTTTTCGTAGGTGTAGCCGAGGCGGGCGTTCAGCACCCCGGAATAGAACCGTTGGCGGTATTCCAGGTTCAGGAACGGGTTCACCTCGGTGGTGAAGATCGGGCTGATCACCAGGTCCGCGTAGGGGGAGATCGCCCACAGATAGGGCTGTTCGTAGGACATCCCCAGCCGGTTGGCGTAACGCAGCTTGGGCGCCAGCAGGCCGGAACGGCGGGGCGAGTCCGGGTCCGGGTGCCAGAAGATCGGCGAATACAGGACCGGGATGCCTTTGATCCGGATCACCGCGTTCCGATAGTAGACGACCTGGTGTTCCTTGTCCTCGATCACCTTGGTGGCCTGGATCGACCAGGTCGGCTGCTTGGGGGTGACGCCGTCGGCCTTGCAGATGTCGCAAGGGGTGTAGATGGCGCTCCTCAGTTCGTAGACCTCCGGGGTCCGGCGGATGGCGGCGCCGGCGGCGATGGTGACATTGCCCGCCAGCCGCGCGGAGAAGGCGGTCGCCACCCCCGAACTGAGGTCCTTGTCCAGCTCGACGTCGTTGGAATATTCGACCGAGCCGTCCGGGTTGATCACCATGACGTGGCCGTGGGCGTGAACCTCCCCGGTCGTGGTGTCGTAGACCACCTCGTCGGCGCGCAGGGTGCGGCCGTTGTGGCGAGCCTCCACCGCCCCTTGGGCGGTCACGGTGTGGTTGGGGCTGTCGTCGGTGACCAGATTGGCTTCGAGATAGGTCTCCTGGCTCACCAAACCGTCGCTGCCTGGCGCGACGGAGACCGCCGGCTTGGGCGCGGGCGGGGCGGCCGGGGGCGGAAGCGGTTGCAGGCCGCGCAGGCCGAAGGCGTCGGCCGCGTCCTCGAACTCCGGGGTCGGCTGGGCCAGGGCCACGGCGGGGGCGAGCGCCAGCGCCGCCGCGCCGGTGAGAGCCCAGGCCCTCCAACGGGCGCCCATGCGCCCTCTCAGCCGAGGCGCTGTCGCCGAACGCGGGCCGGACAGTCCGACGTGACGCATTGCAGAAAGGTCCTATCCACTGACGAACGCGAGGGGTCCAAGCAGCTATAGCGCGACGGCCGCAAGTGGAACCCGGCTGCGGCGGCCGTTACGCTCTAACACTTTGATTAGAGCCTTTTTATCCGGTCCGGATGGTTTCTTCCGAACCGGAAAGGCTCCTGGCGGGTTTCCTCCGACGCCCGCCGCGGGAGGTCAACCGTCTTCGGTGTAACAGAGCAGGGTGAAACCTGCCAAAAGCGCCAGGGCCGGGGGAGTCCAGGCCGCGGCCATGGGCGGCATCACCCCCGCCCGGCCAAGCGACGTGCAAAGTTGGTTCAAGAAAAAGAACAGGAATCCGAGCGCCACGCCGGATCCGGCCAGGGCCGCCAGTCCCCCCAGGCGCAACAGGCCCAGGGAAAAGGCCGCGGCCAGCACCGACATGCCGGCGAACATCACCGGGGTGGCCAGCAGCTGGTGGAACTGAAGCCGGTAGCCGGTGGCGGAGAACCCGGCCCGCTCGGTCCGCTGGATGGTCAGGGGCAGGGCCCAGAAGGGCACCGCCTGGGGCGAGGCCAACTGTTCCAGGGCGGCGGTGAAATTCAGGCTCGACGGCACCGAAACCTCGCTGAAGCGCACGGCCAGCGAGCCGGGCGTCGCCGCCCGCACGCCCAGCAGCACGAACTTGCCGTTCTGCAGCCGCGCCTCGTCGGCGTCGATGCGGCGCGAGAAGCGCAAGCCCCCGTCGGGCTGGCGGCGGTAGACCATCATGGTCACGTCCATCAGCCGCACCCCGGGCCCCTGCTGCCTCGCCGCCCGGATGATGATCTGATTCTTGCCGTCGCCCTGCTGGCGCCAGATCGCCTTGGGGGCGGTCGGAAGGTAGTTCTCCATCATCCTGGCCTGACGCCGCTGGAACTCCGCGTTCAGCTGCGAGGCCACCGGGTTGAGCACGGTGACGGCGAACAGGCCGATCACCGCCGCCGCCATGGCCGCGGGCAGGATGAACCGCCAGGCCGAGACCCCGGCCGCGCGCATGGCGATCAGCTCGCTGCGCCGGTTCAGGTTCATATAGGCCCCCAGCACCCCGAACAGGAAGGCGAAGGGCAGCAGCAGCAGGATCACCCCCGGCGATTCGAGGGAGGCGAGGCCGAACACGTCCAGGACCGAGGCGTCGCGGGCCCGAACTCCAACCGTGCGCGACAGCTCGACGAAATCGACCAGCACGATGACGAAGCTGATCACCAACAGGGCCGCGAGGACGCCCATGAGGCTGCGGGCCAAGACGTAGCGCTCGATATGGCCGAAGCGGAAGAACGCCGGTCTCACGTTGGAGCCTCCGCCAATTGCGGTTCCGCATGGCTATAGGGCCGGAACCCCCCGCGGCGCCTCGGCCAGTTGGCGAACAACGGCTTGAGCGCGATCAGCGTCGGGACGATCGGCAGGGCGTACTGCAATATGTTCAGTTGGGGGTTCGAACCGCACGCCGCCTGGACCCCGAAGCCCATGATGCGGATCATGGCCGCCGCCATCGCCGCCCGCGCCACCCGCCGGCCGTAGCCCAGGCGGGAGAACGGCCCGCCCAGCACCGCCCACAGGGCCAGGGCCATGAAGGTGATCGAATAGAGCGGCGAGGACATCCGATAGTGCGCCTCGGCCAGCATCTGCTTGCGGTTGCGCTGCTCCCACCACTTGCTCAGGTCGGGGTGCACCAGCTCGTGCAGATAGCGGTCGGCGGTCTTGAAGTGCAAGGGTTCCTCGGTGGTGAGGTAGGCGCTCAGGTCCAGGGTGTACTCGTCGAAGGCGAGATAGTTCAGCACCCCGACCGAGTTGAACCCCTCGTTGGAGCCGTTGCGCATCACCATCACCGGCTTGCCGTTGCGCTTGGTGATCAGGCCCTGCAGGGCGGTGTAGGTGGTCGAGCTCCCGTCCGGCATCTCCTGGTAGATGAACAGGTTCTTCAGCACCCCGCCCTGTTCGACCTGCTGGACATAGAGGGTAAGGCCCGGCGCCGGCTGGGTGAATTCCCCCGGCTTGACCAGGCTGGCGGCCAGGTCGGTGCGGATGCGGAACAGCTCCTCGCGCATGCGCTGGGCGCACCAGGGCTCCACCCACAGATTGACCACCAGGGTCAGCAGGGCGGCCATGGTGGCGAGCTTCACCGCCGGCGCGATCACCTTCCAGCGGCTCATCCCCGCGGCGAAACAGACCACCAGCTCCTGCTCGACGTGCAGCCGGTTCAGCGCCAGCAGGGCCGCGACGAACACCGCGATCGGCAGGACCAGGGCCAGCAGCTCCGGCAGGCTGAGCGCCACGATGTGCAGGAAAACCAGGATGCTCTGGCGCTGGTCGACCAGCAGGTCGAGGCTGGACAGGCTCTGGCTCAGCAGCGCCACGCCGCCCAGGGCGAGGGACGCCGCCAGGGTGGGGGCGAGAAGCTGCCGGAAAAGATAGCCTTCGATCAGTCGCATGAAGCCCAGGCGACGCATTCAAGCAGCGTCGAAATCGCCGTGTTGCGGGGGAAGGCCGCCCGAGCCATGTTCTACACGCGCCCTGAGCCGGGCCACAACCATAACCCTCCGCGACGCGGCGCTTCGTCCGCCTCCGTCCACAGATCAGCCGCGCCCCACCGAAACCAGGGCGCGAGGAGTACGGCATGGATATCGAGTTCGTTTCCGAAAGCCTCGTCCCCGGCGACGCGGGCGCCCTGGCGGTCCTGTCCTTCGAGGATTCGGGCCTCAGCGCCGCGGCCGCGGACGCCGACGCCAAGGCCGGCGGCGTGATCGCCCGCGCCCTCGCCGCCGGCCGGTTCAAGGGCGGCAAGGGCCAGACGCTCGACATCCTGGCCCCCGCGGGGGTCGAGGCGGCGCGCCTGGTGGTGGTGGGCGCGGGCCCGCAGAGCGGCCTGGACGACATCGGCGTCGAGCATGCGGCGGCCAGCGCCTACGCCGCGGTCAAGACCTCCGGCCTGACCAGCCTGACCCTGCGATTCGGCCTCGATCCGGCCCGCGCCGCTTCGGCGGGCCTGGGGGTGCGCCTGGCCGCCTACCGGTTCGACAAGTACCGCACCAAGGAGAAGCCCGAGACCAAACCCTCGATTCTGACGGTGCGCATCGCCGTGGCCGATCCGAACGCCGCGCGGGCCGCCTTCGCCGAGGCCTCGGCCATCGCCGACGGGGTCCGGTTCACCCGCGACCTGGTCTCCGAACCCGCCAACATCCTCTATCCCGCCGAGTTCGCCCGCCGGGTCAAGGCGCTGGAATCCCTGGGCCTCGAGGTCGAGATCCTGGGGGTGAAGGAAATGACCGCCCTGGGCATGGGCGCCCTGCTGGGCGTCGGCCAGGGCAGCGCCCGCGAGAGCCAGCTGGCGGTGATCCAGTGGAAGGGGGCGGCCGACCCGGCGGCCCAGCCCGTCGCCTTTGTGGGAAAGGGCGTCTGCTTCGACAGCGGCGGCATCTCCATCAAACCCGCCGAGGGGATGGAGGACATGAAATGGGACATGGGCGGCGCCGGCACGGTGGCCGGGCTGATGCATGTGCTCGCCGCCCGCAAGGCCAAGGTCAATGCGGTGGGGATCCTCGGCCTGGTCGAGAACATGCCGGATGGGAACGCCCAGCGTCCGGGGGACATCGTCACCACCATGTCCGGCCAGACCATTGAGGTGATCAACACCGACGCCGAAGGCCGCCTCGTGCTCGCCGACGCCCTCTGGTACTGCAAGAAGCGGTTCGAGCCGAAGTTCATGGTCGATCTGGCCACCTTGACGGGGGCGATCATCGTCAGCCTGGGCAACGACTACGCCGGCCTGTTCTCCAACGACGACGCCCTGTCCGACAAGCTTCTGGCCGCCTCCGAGGCCGAGGCCGAGCCCCTGTGGCGCATGCCCCTGCCGGCGTCCTACGAGAAGCTGATCGAGAGCCCGGCGGCGGACATGAAGAACATCGGCGGGCGCTGGGGCGGGGCGATCACCGCCGCCCTGCTGCTGCAGCGGTTCGTCGACGGCTGCCCCTGGGCCCACATGGACATCGCCTCGACCGCCTGGAAGAAGCCCTCGTCCGTCCCCACCATCCCCGAGGGAGCCACCGGCTACGGCGTGCGCCTGCTCAACCGCCTGGTGAAGGACGGCTACGAGGACGCATGATGGCGGACGCGGCGGCGCAACCCTGCGAGGTCTGGTTCTACCACCTGGAGCGCAGCACCCTGGACCAGGTGCTGCCTGAACTCCTGGAGCGGACCCTGGCCCGCGGCTGGCGCGCCCTGGTGCGCAGCCCGATGCGCGAGCGGCTCGACCAGCTCGACGGCTACCTGTGGAGCTACCGCGACGACGGCTTCCTCCCCCACGGGTTGGAGGACGAGCCCCAGGCGGAGCTGCAGCCGGTGCTGCTGACCACGGCCATGGCCGCGGCCAACGGGGCCCAGGCCCTGTTCCTCATCGACGGGGCCGAGCCGGGGGAGCTGGCCGGCTTCGCCCGCTGCCTGATCCTGTTCGACGGTTGCGACGAGGCGGCCCTGGCCGCGGCCCGCGCCCGCTGGAAGGCGCTGAAGGAAACCGGCCTGCCGCTGTCCTATTGGAAGCAGACCGAGCGGGGCTGGGAGAAGGCGGCATGAGGCGAATAGGGGCGACCGCCGTCTTCGCCCTGGTCCTCGCGGCCTGCGCCGAAGGCTCCGCGCCCGCGCCCCCCGCCGCATCGCCGCCGGCCTCGCCGCCCGCCGCGCCGACGCCTCGGGCTCCGGCCGCCACGCCGCCGGTGGCGCTGGGGCCCGCCCCGATCTCCGTCCCGCCGCCCAAGCCCCCCGACCAGTGCGGCGCCTATGCCCTGGGCGGACTGATCGGCAGGCCGCGCACGGAGATTCCGGTCCCGGTCGATCCGGCCAAGCGGCGGGTGGTGTGCAGCACCTGCCCGCGCACCGAGGATTTCCGCCCCGACCGCCTGACCATCGAATACGACCAGGCCACCGGCAGGGTGACCAAGCTCGGGTGCAACTGAAGCGCCTTGGATCTTCCCCGGTAGGGGACGCGCCTACTTGCTCGCCTGTTCGTACTGCTCCGCCAGGGCCATCCACTCCGCCTCGGCCGCGTCCAGCCGCTCCTGGGCGCGGTGGCGGCGGCGGGTGAGTTCGGCCGCCTTGTCCGGCTGTTTGTGGAACAGGGCCGGGTCGACCATGGCCGCGTCCAGTTCGGCGATGGCCTGGTGGGCGCGGGCGAGGGCGGTCTCGGCCGCCTCCAGCTTGCGCTTCAGGGGGCCGATGGGCAGCGGCGCCGGCTTGGCCGGGGCCGGCGGCGGGGCGGCGGCGACCTGGGACGGCGCGCGGGCGTTGGCCTTGGCGCGGTCGAGGACGTAGCGGGCGTAGTCGTCCATGTCGCCGTCGAAGGGCTTCACCCCGCCGTCCGCCGCCAGCCACAGCCGGTCGGCCACCAGCTCCATCAGCGAGCGGTCGTGGGTGATCAGGATCACCGCCCCCTCGTAGTCGTTCAGGGCGTCGAGCAGGGCCCGGCGGCTGTCGATGTCGAGGTGGTTGGTCGGCTCGTCGAGGATCAAGAGATGCGGCGCCTGGGTCGCCACGAGGTTCAGCAGCAGCCGCGCCCGCTCGCCGCCGGACAGGTTGGCTACGGTGGTCTCGGCCTTGTCGTAGCCGAAGCCCCATTGCGCCAGCTTCGAGCGGCGCTGGGATTCGCTCGATTCCGGCATGGTCCGGCGGACGATCTCCAAAGGCGTGTCCGCGGGGTCCAGCGCCTCGATCTGGTGCTGGTGGAACCAGCCCACCTGCATGCGCCGGTCGCGGTGCAGGTTCCCGCTCATGATCGGCAGGGCCCCGGCGATCATCTTGGCGAAGGTGGACTTGCCCGCCCCGTTGACGCCCAGGAGGCCGATGCGGTCGTCGATGTCGAGGCGCAGGTTCAGGTTCTTCAGGATGGCGCGGTCTTCGTAGCCGACGCTGGCGCTCTCCAGCCGCACCAGGGGCGGGGCCAGAGGCCGGGTCGGGGAGGGGAGGATGAAGGGCGCGACCCGCTCCTCGATGGTGGCGGCGATCGGCTCTAGCTTGGCCAGACGCTTCATCCGCGACTGGGCCTGGGCGGCTTTGGAGGCCTTGGCGCGGAAGCGGTCGACGAAGGCCTGCAGGTGGGCCCGCTCGGCTTCCACCTTGCGGCCCTGGGCGGCCATCAGGCGCAGCTTCTCCCCGCGTCGCTTCTCGAAGTCGTCGTAGCCGCCGGTGTAGAGCTCCAGCTTCTGTTCCGACAGGTGCAGGATGAAGCCGACCGAATTGTTCAAGAGCTCGCGGTCGTGGCTGACGATCAGGGCGGTGTGCGGATATTTCTTCAGCCGCGCCTCGAGCCAAAGCGCGCCTTCCAGGTCGAGGTAGTTGGTCGGTTCGTCCAGCAGCAGCATCTCCGGCTCGGCGAACAGGGCCGCGGCCAGGGCCACCCGCATCCGCCAGCCACCCGAGAACTCGGCCATCGGCCGGGCGAGGTCGGCGGTGGAGAAGCCGAGGCCCGCCAGGATCTCCGCCGCCCGGGACGGCGCCCGGTCGGCGTCGATCTCGATCAGCCGGGCGTAGATTTCGCCCAGGTGCACCGGATCGGCGGTCTCCAACTCCGCGGTCAGCCGCGCCCGCTCGACATCGGCCTCCAGCACCGTGTCGAGCAGGGAGACCGGGGTGGCGGGGTGCTCCTGGTCGACCGAGCCGATCCTCGCCGCCTTGGGCAGGCTGATCTCGCCCCCGCCCGGATGTAGTTCGCCCAGGATCAGCTTGAACAGGGTGGACTTGCCGATTCCGTTCCGGCCGACGAGCCCCACCTTGACGCCCACGGGCAGGCTGACGGTGGCGCCGTCAAAGAAACGTCGACCGTAAGCGTCGAACGTCAGGTCCTTGATTTGCAACATGAGGTGATATTGGCCCGGAGCGCGCCTTGGCGCGGCGGCGAGGCGTCGCTATAAGCCCGCGACCTCCCATCCGACAACTCATGTGATTGAACCAATGACCGAACGCACCTTCTCGATCATCAAGCCCGACGCGACGCGGCGTAACCTGACCGGCAAGGTCAATGCGGTGATCGAAGACGCCGGCCTGCGGATCGTCGCCCAGCGCCGCATCAAGATGACCCGCGCCCAGGCGGAAAAATTCTACGAGGTCCACAAGGAGCGACCGTTCTTCGGCGAGCTGGTGGAGTTCATGATCTCGGAGCCCGTGGTCGTCCAGGTGCTGGAAGGCGACAACGCCGTCGCCCGCTATCGCGAAGTGATGGGCGCCACCAACCCCGAAAATGCCGCGCCGGGCACCATCCGCAAACTCTATGCGGTCAACGTCGGCGAGAATTCGGTCCACGGCTCCGACAGCGCCGAGAACGCCGCCGTCGAGATCGCCCAGTTCTTCACCGAACAGGACATCGTCGGCTGAAGCCGGCGCCGGTTCGCCTCTCCCTGCGGGGAGAGGCGCTTCAGGTCTTGATCCGCCGGTAGAGGTCGTCCGACTCCACCTTGCCGCCGGAGCCCTCCACGATGACCTCGGCGTCGTGGCCGCTGACCTGGGTCAGCCGGGCCAGTCGCTCGACGTGGGCTTCGGCCTCGGCTCGGGTCGGATGCACCGCCAGCTGCTTCTCCAAGTGCCGGACGGCCCAGCCGCCCCCCGTGGCGACGACGCTGTAGACGTGGTGGACCATGGCAGGCTTCCTTGTCTTGGCGTTCGAACGCGCAAGCGGGGCAGTCCGTTCAACCGCGCAGCGACCGGGCTGCCTCCGCCAGGGCGCGGGGGTAAAGCCTGTGCTCCTCCACCAGCACCCGCGCCGCCAGCGCCGCCTCGTCGTCGCCTGGCAGGACCGGAACCTCGGCCTGGCCGACGATCGGCCCGGCGTCGAGCTCGGCCGTGACCCAGTGCACCGTGCAGCCGTGCTTCCGGTGGCCCGCGGCGAGCGCCCGCGCATGGGTGTCGACGCCGGGGAAGTGGGGCAGGAGGCTCGGATGGATGTTGAGCATCCGGCCGGCCCAGGCCTGCACGAACCAGGGCGTGAGGATGCGCATATAGCCGGCCAGGGCCACGAGTTCGACGCCGTGGGCGCGCAAGGCCGCGTCCAGAGCCCGCTCATGCGCCTCGCGGTCGCCCCGGAAGGGCCGATGGTCGACGGCGACGGTGGCGATCCCGGCCGCGGCGGCGCGAGCCAGGCCCCCCGCTTCCGGCTTGTTGGAGGCGACGAGCACAATCTGCGCGGGATAGGCCGGATCGGCCGCCGCCGCGATCAACGCTTCCATGTTGGAGCCGCGGCCGGAGATCAGCACGCCGACCCGCACCCGGTCGCTCATGCCGCGGCCAGCTCGCCGATCACCACCGGTTCTTCGCCGGCGTTGAGCAGAGCGGCCATCACCGGGGTGGCGGCCTCGGGGCTCACCACCAGCATGAAGCCGATGCCGCAGTTGAAGGTGCGGCGCAGTTCGTGGTCGGCGACGCCGCCGGCCTGTTGCAGCCAGGCGAACACCGGGGGCAGGTCCCAGCCGTTCCAGTCGAAGCGGGGGACGAGGCCGGCGGCGATGGCGCGGGGCGGATTCTCGATCAGGCCGCCGCCGGTGATGTGGGCGCCGCCCTTGATCAGCCCCGCCTTGATCAGGGGCATCAGGCTCTTCACATAGATCCGGGTCGGCGCCATCAGCGCCTCGGCCAGGCCCAGCCCCTCCGCGAACGGCGCGGGCGCTTCCCACCCCAGGCCCGAGCGCGCGACGATCCGGCGCACCAGGGAATAGCCGTTGGAGTGGGGTCCGGACGAACTCAGGCCGATCATCAGGTCGCCGGGCTTCTGCGACGCCAGGTCCGGCAGCACCTTGCCGCGCTCCACCGCCCCGACGGAGAAGCCGGCCAGGTCGTAGTCGCCCTGTCCGTACATCCCCGGCATCTCGGCGGTCTCGCCGCCCACCAGGGCCGCCCCCGCCAGCTTGCAGCCCTCGGCGATCCCCGCCACCACCCGCCGCGCGGTCTCCACGTCGAGCTTGCCGGTGGCGAAATAGTCCAGGAACAGCAGGGGCTCGGCCCCCTGGGCCAGGAGGTCGTTGACGCACATGCCGACGAGGTCGATGCCGACGGTGTCGTGGCGGCCGGTCTCTATCGCCAGCCGCAGCTTGGTGCCCACCCCGTCGGTGGTGGAGACCAGCAGGGGATCGTCATAGCCGGCGGCCCTCAGATCGAACAGGGCCCCGAACCCGCCCAGGCTGGCCTCCGCGCCCGGACGCCGAGTCGCCTTGGCCAGGGGCTTGATCGCCTCCACAAGCGCGTTTCCAGCGTCTATATCGACGCCGGCGCTGGCATAGGTGAGGCCATCGGGGCGTTCGATCATGCGGGAAATCTCCGAAAACTGCAGCTTGGACTGGTCACGCCGGGCGCGCGGGCGGCTATAGCTACCTCATGACGCCGATCACTTCCAACGCCGACCTCCAGGCCTTTTGCGGCCGCCTCGCCGCCGCTCCCTTCATCGCCGTGGACACCGAGTTCATGCGCGAGACCACCTACTGGCCGATCCTGTGCCTGATCCAGGTGGCGAGCCTGGAGGATGCGGCGGTGATCGATCCGATGGCGGAGGGTCTGGACCTGGCTCCCCTGCTGGCGCTGCTGGCCGACCCGAAGATCGTCAAGGTGTTCCACGCGGCCCGCCAGGACGTGGAGATCTTCAACAATCTGGGGGTGATCCCCAATCCCCTGTTCGACACCCAGATCGCCGCCATGGCCGCCGGTTACGGCGAACAGGTCGCCTACGACGGCCTGGTGCGCCAGATGCTGAAGGTCGAGATCGACAAGTCGAGCCGCTTCACCGACTGGGCCCGCCGGCCGCTGTCCAGCGCCCAGCTCGAATACGCCCTGGCCGACGTCACCCACCTGGCCAAGATCTATCCCAAGCTGAAGGACCGCCTGCAGAAGGAGGACCGCCTGGTCTGGGTGGCCGAGGAGATGGCGGCCATGGCCAGCCCGGCCCTCTACGACGTCAATCCGGAAAACGCCTGGAAGCGGCTGAAGCCGCGCAAGTTCAGCGCCAAGTACCTGGCCGCCTTCCGCGCCGCCGCCGCCTGGCGCGAGCGCACGGCCCAGGTCCGGGACCAGCCCCGCGGGCGCATCCTCAAGGACGAGGCCATCGACGAGATCGCCACCCAGTTGCCGCTGGACGCGGACGGGCTGAACCGGCTGCGCTCGGTGCCGCGGGGGTTTTCCGGCTCCAAGTTCGGTCCCGACCTGCTGGACGCCCTCAACGCGGCGATGAAGGACCCGGAGGCCTATGCGCCGGTGATCGAGCGTCCCGACGGCCGCGGCGGCCCGCCCCCGGGGGCGGTGATCGAGCTTCTGAAGGTGCTGTTGAAGGCCCGGGCCGAGAACGCGGGGGTGGCCTCCAAGCTGATCGCCACCGTCGCCGACCTGGAGAAGATCGCCGGCGACGACCTCGCCCCGGTCCAGGCCCTGCAGGGCTGGCGGCGCGAGCTGTTCGGCGCCGACGCCCTGAGGCTCAAGCGCGGGGAACTGGCGCTCGTGCTCGACGGGGCGCGGGTGCAGGTGGTGGAGATCTGAACGAGGCGCCGCCGCGGCCCCCCTCCGTCGGCTTCGCCGCCCTTTCGGATTTTCGCCGACAAATCGTTGTCGGCCCCGATCGGGTGCTCGCATGTCCTGCAAACCCCCGCTCTCGCGGTGGAGGGAGGGTTCGCGTCCGGTTAAGCCGACAGCCGCTTGGGCGTCTTCACGTCCGGCAGGACGCCGAGCTGGCGGCCGACTTCGGCGAAGAGGTCGATGGCCGTGTCGATCTGGGCGTCGGTGTGGGCGGCCGAGACGCTGGAGCGCAGCAGCGGCGTGCCCGTGGGCGTGGCCGGCGGCAGGGCCAGGTTCAGATAGAGGCCGGCCTCCAGCAGGGCGTTCCAGAAGGCCACCGCCAGGCCGCGTTCGGGTATGGACACCGCGACCACCGGGCTCGGCTGCGGGCCGGTGGTGAAGCCCAGGGCGTTCAGCCCGTCGTAAAGCCGCTTGCCGTTGGCGACCAGCTTGGCGCGCAGTTCGGGGCGCTTCTGCATCTGGGCCAGGGCCTCGATGGTCGAGGCGATCACCGCCGGCGGCAGCGAGGCGGTGAACATGTAGGGGCGACAGGCGACGCGCAGCAGGTCGAAATCGTCGATGTCCGAGACGCAGAAGCCGCCGACGCTGCCCAGGCTCTTGGAGAAGGTGCCGACCACGAAATCGACGTCGGCCTCGACCCCAGCCTCTTCGGCCAGACCCCGGCCGTTTTCGCCGAGCACGCCCATGGAGTGCGCCTCGTCGACGACCAGATAGGCCCCGGTCTCGCGCTTGACCGCGGCGATCTCCTTCACCGGGGCGGTGTCGCCCAGCATGGAGTAGAGGCCCTCGACGACGATGATCTTGTCGCCCGGCTGGTCGTTCAGCCGGCGCAGGCGCTTGTAGAGGTCGTCCGGATCGTTGTGGCGGAAGCGCACGACCTCGGCGTGACCGAGGCGGCAGCCGTCATAGATCGAAGCGTGGCTGTCGGCGTCGATGACCAGATGGTCGCCGCGCGCGGCCACCGTCGACAGCAGGCCGAGGTTGGCCTGGTAGCCGGTGGAGAACACCATGCAGTCCTTGCGGCCGAAGAACGTCGCCAGACGCTGTTCCAGTTCGCGGTGCCCGGAATAGGAGCCGTTGGCGATTCGCGATCCGGTGGTGCCCGTGCCCTGAGCCTTCAGCACCGCGATCGAGGCCTCGATGCAGTTCTCGTCGAAGGTCAGGCCGAGATAGTTGTTGGTGCCGAGCAGGATGGTCCGGCGACCGTTCAGCACCCCCTCGGTCGGCGAGAGGATCTCGTCGAACTTGAGGGAGAAGGGATCGGCGCCCTGGGTCCGGAGAAGGTCATAGGCCTCCTTCAACGGAGCAAACTTGGACATGATGCTCATTTCCGCAAATTCCCCCGAAGTTCCTCGATCGTGCGGACCAAATCGCCGACGGTTTGCACCTCGGCCATCCGATCGAGCGGCATGGAAATATCGTACTCGTCTTCGAGCGCCATGACGAAATTCATGACGGCGAGCGAATCAAGCCCAAGATCGTTGACGATATCGGTTTCGTCGGACACCGCGACTGGGCGACCGACCACTTCCTGGAGCGCCGCGGATATCCGCGAACGAACCTCCTGGTCCACTGTTTCCATCGATAATCCAAGCAGTGCTGAGGCATCCCCGCCCAAGTCAGCCCTCATCTATAGCCTACCGCGTCCGTCCGGCGCTAGTGCGACGGTTGGCGCTTTCGGCGCCGGGTCCGTTTAGCCTAGCCAGCCGGCCCGGCGGTACCAGTCCGCCGTGGCGGCGAAACCTTCGTCCAGGGACCATCGGACCGGCGGGGCGCCCGGAGCCAGATCCTCAGGGCGGATTGCCCAATCCTTGTGCAGGATTTCCCCGACTTTTTCGCGCGACAGCAGGCCGGCGGCGACCCCGATTCGCGCCAGGCCCGGCAGGGCCCAGGCGGGGACGGGGACCAGGGCGGGTCCGCGACCGACAGCCGCAGCCGCGGCGGCCAGGATTTCGCGCCAGCCGTACCCCTCGGGGCGCGAATCGGCCAGGGCCCAGACCCCCGGCGCCGGAGCGAGGGCCAGGGCGGCGACGGTCCGGGCGGCGTCCTCCACATGGACCAGGGCCATCCGGGCGTCGGCCGACAGCACCGGCAGCAGGGGGCTGGTCGCCGCCGCGCGGAAGATCGCCAGGGTTTCCCGGTCGCCAGGACCGTAGATGGCGGGAGGACGGATGACGGTCGCCCTTTCGCCCAGGAGCTCGACCGCGACGGTCTCGCCCGCCCGTTTGCTGGCGGCGTAGGCGGACAGCTCCGGCTGGCGGGCGGCCAGGCTGGAGACCAGGACGAAGGGCGCCTCGGGCGCTCCGACGCGGCAGGCCCGCGCCAAATCTACGGTCCCGTCGCGGTTGACGCGCATGAAGCCGGCAAGGTCGTCGGCCTTGATCGCCCCGGCGGCGTGGACCACGGCCTTGGCGCCCTCGACCAGCCGGGCCAAGGCGTCCGGGTCGGACAGGTCGCCGGGAATGACTTCAGGACGAACCTCGCCCCAGCCGGGCGGCGACGGCTCCCGCCGCGCCAGCACCCGCACCGAGAAGCCTGCGGCGTCCAGGGCCTGCACCAGGTGCGCGCCCAGGAATCCGGTGGCGCCGGTCAGGGCGGCGATGGGTCGGGAAGTCATTGCCTTCTCCCGCAAGGGGAGAAAGAGGACAATTACTCCACCGTTTCCAGCGCCGGGGCGAAGGCCCCGCGCAGGTACATGGCCTTGGCCGAGGAGCGGCTGAGCTTGCCCGAGGAGGTCTGCGGCAGGGCGTGGGGAGGCACCAGCACCACCGAGACGTCCAGTCCGTGATGCTGGCGCAGGATCTTAGCGATCTCGTCGCGCAGGCCCTGGCGCACGGCCTCGTCGCGGATGCGGCACTGGACCAGGGCCACCACCGTCTCCAGCTCGCCCCCGTCGAGAGAGAACACCGCCACGTCGCCGCTGCGCAGGTTGGTCGCCTCCGCCTCGGCGGTCCATTCCAGGTCCTGCGGCCAGATGTTGCGGCCGTTGACGATGATCAGGTCCTTGGCCCGGCCGGTGATTACCAACTGGTCGCCGGCCATGTAGCCGAGGTCGCCGGTGTCCAGCCACCCGTCGGGGGAGATCGCCCGGGCGGTCTCCTCGGGGCGGTCGAAATAGGCCTTCATCAGGCTGGGGCCGCGGGCGAACACCCGCCCGACCCGTCCGGGCGCCGTCAGGGTCCCGTCTTCGGCCCGCACCTCGACCACGTAGCCGGGCAGGGGACGGCCGCAGAGGGCGAATTCACGGGCGCGGTCGCCGGAGCGCGGCGCGGCCACCCGGTTCTCCTGCTCCAGCAGGGCCGAATCCACCATTTCGGTCTTCAGGCCCTGGTCCAGGGGCGCGACCGAGATCGCCAGCACCGCCTCGGCCATGCCGTAGCTGGCCACGAAGGCGGTGGCCGGGAAGCCGACGGCGGCGAACCGCTCGGCGAAGGCGTTGAGGGTGGCGGGCCGGATCATGTCGCCGCCGATCCCGGCGCCGCGCCAGCTCGACAGGTCCAGGCCGTCGAAGCTCAGGGTCTCGGCCCGGCGCGTGCACAGGTCGTAGCCGAAGCTCGGGCTGTAGGAGAGGGTGCCCTTGTTGCGGCTGATCAGCTCCAGCCACAGGAACGGGCGGCGGGCGAAGGCCCGGGTCGGCATCAGGTCGATCGACAGCTGGCAGGCCAGCGGCGTCAGCAGGAACCCGACCAGGCCCATGTCGTGATAGAGCGGCAGCCAGGACACCGCCCGGTCGCCGCGCCGCACCGCCAGGCCGTCCCGGCAGATCGCGGCCGCATTGGCCATCAGCGCCCTTTGGGTGACCGAGATGCCCAGGGGGAATCGGGTCGAGCCGGAGGAGAACTGCAGGTAGCAGAGGTCGTCCGCCTGCACGGTCGGCAGGGACGATTCGGGCAGGCCCTGCTCGGGGAAGGCCTCGAGGCCGCCGACGATGGCCAGGTCCAGTCCCTGCGCCGCCTCGGCCAGCCAGGCCTGCAGGTCCGCAGGGCCCAGGGCCGCGGTCGCCCGCGCGCTTTCGATCATCCGCCGGATGTGGGCGATATAGGCGTCCTTGCCGCCGAAGGCCGCCGGCAGGGGCATCGGCGCCGGCGCCAGGCCCGCGTACTGGCAAGCGAAGAAGGCGCGCACGAAATCGGCGTCGGTGTCGGCGATCATCGCCACCCGGTCGCCGGGCTTCAGCCCCGAGGCCAGCATGCGGCAGGCCAGGGCGCGGGCCTCCTGGCGCAGGGCGCCATAGGGGATCGCCGCGACCAACTCGCCCTTGGGCGAATGCAGGTTCATGCCCGTCTCGCCGAGGGCCGCGTAGTCCAGCGCCTCGGTGAGGGTGGCGAAGTCGCCGTGGCGCAGGGGCAGGGATGCGTTGACGGAAGGCGTTGCGCTCACTGACGATATCCAAATTCACCGTGCGGGACGGCGGCGGCGAAACCTATAGCCGAAACCGGCGGTCCCGCGACCACCGTCAGCATGCTCCGGGGGCGGATCGACTCGCCGACCCTGGCCGGAACTCGTGCGCGTAAGGCCAAGATCACTCGGCGGGGGCAGGATTGCGGCGCCGGCGATCCGGCGACAGGGCGGCGACCCAGGGGAAGCGCCGGGCTTCCGCCTCGTCGTAGCCGAGATTGAACACAGTGCGGCTGCGCGGACGCTCGGTCATCTCCTCATAGGCGGTGCCCGCGAGGCGATCGACCCAGAAGCTGACGATGCCGAAATTGCCGGTCTCGTCGTGGAAGTGGTGGGCCATGTGCAGCTTCTTGATCCGCTTCAGCCAGGGGTTCTTCGGCTGGTAGTTCAAGTGCTGGATGCAGTGGAAGAATTCGTAGGCGCAGGTGGTCAGCAGGCCCGAGGCCGTCGCCGTCGCCGCCCCGCTCCAGCCCCCCGCGATCCAGTAGCCCACGGGGACGGTGGCGATCATCAGGGTCGGCAGGGTGTTGGTCAGGGAGCCGAACAGCACGTCCAGGCGATTGGGGTCCTGGTGGTGGTCGAAGTGGATGCGCTTCCACAGCCGGGCGGTGGCGGGGAACCGATAGAGGAACCGGCTGTGCAGGATGAAGCGGTGCAGCAGGTACCAGATCACCGGGTACATCGCGACCGCGGACCCCGCCGCCAGGATCGACCGCAGCGGAATCGCCAGGGCGCCCAGGCGAATCGCCGCCGCCGTGCTGACCACCGCCAGGGTGAGGTAGACGATGATCGCCGGGTAGGTGAAATAGGCCGGCACCAACTCGCGCAGGCCCATCTTGCCCAGGTCGTGGACCTTGGCTTCGGCCTTGCGGGTAAAGAGGAATTTCGCCTTCACGCCGCCTCCATATCGCAGGTGCGGCGCCGAGCCCACCCCTCCCGCCGCGCGGGCCAGCCCTATACCATAGGCGTTTTGCGGCGGTTTCGCCACCGCCGCAGCGCTTGGGGACCCGTTTGAACCGCATCCGTCTGGCCCATGTCTCGGATCTGCACCTGCCTCTGGCCCCTGCGGCGCCGCGGTTGCGAGACCTTTTTTCCAAGCGGCTGCTGAGCTGGCTGTCGTGGCGGTGGAAGCGCCGGTCCGTCCACCGCCCGGAGGTGCTGGCGCAGGTGATGGCCGACGTGGGCGGGGCGGGGATCGACCATCTGGCCGTCACCGGCGACCTGACCAATCTGTCCCTCCCGGACGAGTTCGCCCGCGCCCGCGACTGGCTGGCGGCGCAGGGGCCGGGAGCGGCCGTGACCGCCATCCCCGGCAACCACGACGCCCTGGTCGATACGCCGCAGGCCGAGGGTCCGGGGCTCTGGAGCCCTTGGATGGGGGAGGGGACGGACTTTCCCTTCGTCAAGCGGGTGGGCCCCGTGGCCCTGGTCGGGGTGTCGTCGGCGGTCCCGACCGCGCCGTTCCTGGCCTCCGGGCGGATCGGGACGGCGCAACTGAAGCGGTTGGAAAGCTTGCTGCAAGCGCTGGAATCGGAAGGGCTTTTCCGCGTCGTCCTGGTGCATCACCCGATTACCGACGGCGCGGTCTCGGAACGCAAGGCCCTGACCGACCGGGCGGCGCTCAGGGCGGTGCTGGCGCGGGCGGGGGCGGAGCTGGTGCTGCACGGCCACAGCCACGAGGCGGCCATCGCCTCCGTCCCCGGTCCGCGCGGTCCCATCGCCGTGGTCTCGGCCCCCTCGGCCTCGGCCGCCCCGGCGGCGGGATGGGGGCTGGTCGAGGTGGAGGCGGCGAACGCGGCGTGGCAGGCAGTGGTGTCGTTGCGGATGCGGGACGCGGACGGCCGATTCTCCGCGGGCGAGTCCATCGACCTGCAGATCGCGAGGCTCCCTCGACCGGAGCGCTGACGCGCCTCGGTCGAGGAGACTCTTCGCCCCCGTTCAAGCCGCCTTCGCCGCCCTGGTCACCTCGTCGGCCAGGCGGCCGGTCAGTTCGGCCATGTGGTCGTACTGGGCCTCATAGGTCGCCAGGCCCTGGGTCACCGAGCGCAGCTCGACGATCAGGTCGGCCCGCTCGGCGTGGGGCAGGAACACCTCGATGCGGTCCCAGCCGGGCCAGTCCTCGCGGTTGTCGAAGCCGAGGATCTGGCCGCGCCGCGCCGACACCGCCGAATTGATCCTGGAGGTCGCCGTCGAGGGCGCGAAGATGGTCAGCTTCTCGATCGGCTCCAGCAGCACCGGCTCGCATTTGGGCAGGCCCTCATGCATGGCCAGCCGTCCGGCGGCGCGGAAGGCGAATTCCGACGAGTCCACCGCGTGGTACGAGCCGTCGGTCAGCACCACCCCTACGTCGATGACCGGAAAGCCCAGGGGCCCGAGCTCCAGGGCGTCGCGCACCCCCTGCTCGACCGCCGGAATCCACTGCTTGGGCACCACCCCGCCGGTGATCCGGTCGGTGAAGGAAAAGCCCTCGCCGCGGGCCAGGGGCCGGATCTCCAGCACCACGTCGCCGAACTGGCCGTGGCCGCCGGTCTGCTTCTTGTGCCGGCCGCGCACGGTGACCCCCTTGCGGATGGTCTCGCGGTAGGGGGTCTTGGGCCGCAGGGCCGCGACGTCGAGGCCATAGCGGCGCTTCAGCCGGTCCAGCGCCGCCCGCAGGTGGCCCTCGCCCTGCCCCTTCAGCAGGACCTCGCGGGTCTGGGCGTCGTGGACCAGGGCCAGGCCCCGATCCTCCTCCACCAGCTTGGCGATGGCGGTGGACAGGCGGACGTCGTCCTTCTGCTCCCGCGCGGCGATGGACAGGGCGTAGACGGGCAGCCGCGACGGGGGCGACAGGTGGGGCCGGCGCTGCTTGCCGTCGGACGACAGCAGCTCGCCGGGGGTCGCGTTCTCCAGCCGGCCGATGGCGACGATCTCGCCGGCGGCGGCCTCCGACACCTTCTTGGTGGTGGCGCCGTGCAGGAGGAACAGGCCGCTGGCTCGGACCTTGTCGCCGCCGGCGCGGGTCAGCTCGGCCCCGTCGGCCAGCTTGCCGCCGAGCACCCGGGCGTAGGCCAGCTTGCCGGCCTGTCCCGCGTGGCTGGTCTTGAACACATAGGCGCAAGGCGCGCCGGCGCCGAGGCGCGTGGCGGCGGCGTCAGGCTCGGGCGTGTCGTGGCGCAGGGCCTTCAGCAGGCGGCGCAGGCCGAAGCCGTTCTGGGCCGAGCCGAAGAACACCGGCGCGATCAGCCCCTCGCCGGTTTCGCGCACGATGTCGGCGAAGACGGCGTCCCGGTCGGGGACCGCGTCGGTGAGCAACTGCTCCATCAACTCGTCGTCGTAGTCGGCCAGTTGCTCCAGCATGTGGAAGCGGGCGTCGGCCTCGACCGTGGCCAGGTCCTCGGGGATGGCGACCTGTTCGGAGGGCTTGCCCGGCCGGTAGATGAAACCCCGCTCGAGGGCGAGGTCGACGAAGCCGGCGACGTGCTCGCCCCGGCTGATCGGGATCTGGCGCGCCACCAGGGGCAGGCGGCTGACCGGCTGCAGCGCGGCGATCAGATCCTGAATGTTTCCGCGGGCCTGGTCGATCTTGTTGACGAAGATCGCGTGCGGGACGCCCAGAGCCTCGATCTGCTTCAGAAAGGGCTGCAACAGCGCGGCCTTGGCCGGGTCGGGGTCGATCACCAGCAGGGCCAGGTCCACGGCGGCCAGGGCCGCGTCGCCGTCGCAGGCGAACTCGACCGAGCCCGGGGCGTCGATCAGGGCGTAGCGCTCGCCCATGAACTCGAAGGCGGCGAGATTGAGCTCCACCGACTGGCCGCGGGCCTTGGCCTCGGGGGTGGTGTCGCCCAGGCCCCCCTGGCGCTCAGACCCGTTGGCGACGGACGCCAGGGCCTCCAACAGGGTGGTCTTGCCCGAGCCGCCCGGGCCTACCAGGGCGATTGCCCGCACCCCTCCTGTTCCTTTGCGCATAGCTTCGCTCCCGCAGGGAGAGCGCTCGCGCCAAAACAGAGACCAGTGGCGCTAAAAACGCTCTCGGGTCCAGATGGCGGCGGGTCGGCGCGACGTCGCCGCGCGCGGACGCCTTCGAGACGCCGCGCGGAACGATGCAACGCCCGCGGCGACGCGGGCGCAAGCCATGCGGCGCTCACAGAAACGCGATCAGGCTCTAGCGGCGGCGGCCATGAGCGCGAGGCTTTAGCTTGGGCGCGGCGGGCGCCTCCGAGAAGGCCTCGTCCGAACCCGCCGGCCGGAGCAGGACCACGCCAGGCTTGGCGAGGGCGGCCTTGGTCGCCTTCGGGTCATCGGCGACGGCGGCGGCCTTCTGTGCGAACAGGTCCTCGTGGACGTCCCAGGCCGCCAACGCCGCCGCCTGGTTCGGCGCAGCCACCACCGTGTCATGGAAGCCGATGCGGGTGGCGTAGACTTTCAACCTGGCGGCCATGGGGGTGAAGCGCGCCAGGGAACGGTTGGTTCAGGGGATCTAATCCCGCGCTTCGATCGCCTCGATGTCGTCGTCGGAAAGTCCGAAATGGTGGCCGATCTCATGCACCACCACGTGCTCGACCAGGGCGCCGAGGGCCACGTCCCCCCGCTCGGCCCATTCGTCCAGGATCGGGCGGCGGTAGAGGAAGACATGAGGGGTGTGGGGCAGGGGGTCGCTGAACGAACGGCGGAGCCTGTCCACCCCGCGATAGAGGCCGGTCAGCTCGAACGGGTCCTCGATGCCGAGGTCGTCCAGGGTCTCCTCGTCGGGGAAGTCGTCGATGTGGAACACCACCTCCCCGGCCAGGGCGCGGAACTGTTCGGGCAGGCGGTCGAAGGCGGCCCGCGCCAGGGCTTCGAAGTCGGCCAGGGACGGGGCGGGAAGGACGCCCCAGGCGTGGGAAGGATCTGACACGGTCACCGGCCCAGCCTAGCACAGGGTCCGGATCGCCGCCCAGGCGGGGCCGGGCCACCGCGGGTCAGGCCGCCGCCTCGCTTTCGGCCACGATCCTGAGCACCGCCGCGCCGTAGCGCTCCAGCTTGCCCTGGCCGACGCCGTTGCAGCTGGCCAGCTCGTTGGAGGTTCGCGGACGCATCATGGCGATGTCGGCCAAGGTCCGGTCGTGGAAGATCACGTAGGGGGGCAGGGCCTGGGTCTGGGCCTCGGTCCGCCGCCAGGCGCGCAGGGCGTCGAACACCGCCATGTCGCGGGCGGGGACCTCCAGCGCCTCGCCGCCGGCGCGGCGGGCCCCGCGGGGGGCTCGCGCCGACGGATGCGGCTTGGCCGGCTTGCGCATCTGCACCCGCCGTTCGCCGCGATAGACCGCGCGCACCGCCTCGGCCCCGCCGAGCGCCACCAGGGGGCGGCCGTCGTTGGGGTCCTCCAGCAACAGGCCCTCGAACAGAAGCTGGTCCAGGAGTTCGCGCCAGCCGACGACCCCGAGCTCCTTGCCCACCCCGAAGGTGGAAAGCCCGGTCTCGAATTCGGAGGGTTCCTTGGTCCGCCCGGTCAGGTGGTCGACCACCCGTCCGCGCCCGAACCGGCCGCCCAGGCGATGCACGGCGGACAGGGCCATCTGGGCCAGCTTGGTGACGTCCTCGGCCTGCGGCGGAGTCAGGCACAGGTCGCAGCGGCCGCAGGGCGCGGCGTCGGTCTCGCCGAAGTAGTAGCGCACCGCCGCCGCCCGGCAGCCCATGCCGTCCAGCATGGCGTAGAGCTGGCGCACCTTGCGGTTCTGCACCTGGGCCACCTCGGCGGCGAAGTCGCGGGTCTCGATCCGCCGCAGCGCCCAGGCCAGGTCGCCGGCGCCGTAGAGGGTGATCCCCTCCGCGTCGGCCCCGTCGCGTCCCGCCCGGCCGACCTCCTGCCAATAGGCCTCGATCGAGGCCGGCGGATCGGCGTGGATGACGTAGCGGACGTCGGGTTTGTCCACCCCCATGCCGAAGGCGATGGTCGCCACCATCACCGCGTCGTCCTCCTCCAGGAACTTGTGCAGCCGTTTCTCGCGCACGCCCTTGTCGAGGCCCGCGTGGTAGGCCAGGGCCGGGATCCCTTCGGCGACCAGGGCCTCGGCCAGTTTCTCGGTGGTCTCGCGTGAACCGGCGTAGACCACGCCTGCGCGACCCGGCCGCTCGGTGACCAGCTCGATCACCCGCTTGCGCCCCGATCCGCTCTTGCGCTCGGCCGAAAGCTGCAGTTCGGGCCGGGCGAAGCTGTCCATGAACACCCGGGCCTCGGGCATCCTCAGCTGGGCCAGGATGTCGGCGCGGGTGCGGGCGTCGGCGGTGGCGGTGACCGCCAGCCGGGGCGTGTCGGGGAACAGCTCGGCCAGGCGCCCGAGGTTGCGGTACTCGGGGCGGAAGTCGTGCCCCCACTGGCTGACGCAGTGGGCCTCGTCCACGGCGATCAGGGCGAGCTTCACCCCGCTCAACCGCTCCAGCATCCACGGCTGCATCAGGCCTTCGGGGGAGACGTAGAGCAGGTCGAGCGCCCCGGCCTCCACGCGCCGCCAGGTCTCGATGCGGTCCTTGGGGTCGGTTCCGGAGTCGAGACGGGCGGCGGCGACGCCGGACTGCTGCAGGCCCGCCACCTGGTCGGCCATCAGGGCGATCAGCGGCGAGACCACCAGTCCCAGCCCGTCCAGCACCATGGCCGGCGCCTGGTAGCAGACGCTCTTGCCCCCGCCGGTGGGCAGGACCGCCAGGGCGTTGCGGCCGGCCAGCACCTCCTCGATCACCGCCCCCTGCAGCCCGCGGAAATCCGCATGGCCGAAGGAGCGCTGAAGCACCTCGCGGGCGTGTTGGAAGGAATCGCGGCTCACCGACCGGATATAGCGCGCCGCGCCTGTTCTCCTCCACCGCGAAGCGGGGGAGGTGGATCGACGCGGACACGCGGCGAGACGGAGGGGACGTCCAGCGGAGCGGGCGCGCGCCCCCTCAGTCGCCTTACGCCGACAGCTCCCCGTTTCACGGTGGAGCGAGACGCTTCTTTCAACCCGCTATTCGGCGTGAACAGCTAGCTTGCACAGCACGCTAGTGTGCGTTACAAGGTAGCTACTGAAGCGAGAGACCGTCCGTGGAACCCATCCAGGTCCAATTGAAGAAGGGGGTGCTCGAGCTGTGCGTGCTCGCCCTGCTCTCCCGAGGGGACAACTACGCCTACGAGATCGCCAGCCGGTTGGCCGAGGGAATCGATATGGGGGAAGGCACCATCTATCCGCTGATGCGGCGGCTGCAGGCGGAGGGTTTCGTCGACACCTATCTGGTCGAGAGCCCGTCCGGCCCGCCGCGCAAATACTATAAGCTGACCGCGGCCGGGCGCTCGAGCTTTTCCGCCCAGAGGGCGGAATGGACAGCCTTTTCGAACGCCGTCGAAGCCATCTTGCAGGAGCCCGCCCGATGATCCGCGACGCCTTTCTGGCGCGATTGCGCGAGGGTCTGGGCGGACTTCCGCCCGCGGCCGTGGACGACATCGTCGCCGACTACGCCGCCCATTTCAGCGAAGGCGCGGCGGCCGGACGCAGCGAGGAGTCCGTGGCCCAGGCCCTGGGCGATCCCGGACGGCTGGCCCGCGAGCTGCGGGCCGAGGCCGGCCTTCGCCGGTGGGAGGAACAGCGCAACCCCACCGCCGCCGCGGGGGCGATCTTCGCGGTCCTGGGTCTGGGCGCCATCGACCTGTTGATCCTGGCCCCGGTGCTGATCGCGGTGGGCAGCGCCCTGTTCGGCCTGTTCCTTGGCTCCCTGGGGGTGTTCGTCGCGGGGATCGGGATGTTCGTCGCCGGCCTGTTCAACCAGATCCCCGGCGGCGGTCCGTCGCCGGCCCAGGCCGCCTTTGCGGGCCTGGGGATGATGTCCGGATCGGTCTGCGCGGCCGCCCTTCTTAGCTTGGCCGTGATCGGCCTGGTCAACCTGCTGGTCCGCTACGGCCGGCTGCACTACCGGCTGCTGCAGCCGGCGGTCCGAACCTGAGAACGGAGCCCATGCCATGACCCGTCCGCTTCTCATCACCGCAGGCCTGAGCTTTGTCGTCGCCGTCATCTGCTTCGCCGTCGTCGCCGCCATCGGGCCGATCGATCCCTTCAACTGGTCGATGTTCCACCATGACCACGGCCGGCATGGTTGGCATGGCTGGCGCGCCTGGCCCACGATCTCGACGGATGGGCCGCAGGTCAGCCGCGACCTGGTCTGGAGCGGGACCGATCAGCTGGCCGTCGAGGCCCCGGCGGAGGTGACCTACACCCAGGGGCCGGTCGCTCACCTGAGCGTTTCGGGGCCGCAGGAGATGGTGGACCATCTGGTGGTCGAGGACGGCGCCCTGCGCCTTGACGGGTCGCTGAGAGGCGAGGGACGGTTGCAGATCGCGCTGACCGCCCCCTTGGTGCACAGGTTCGCCATCGACGGCGCCAAGCGGTTGTCGATCGTCGGCTACGACCAGGACAGCCTGCAACTGGCCCTGCACGGCAGCGGCGACGTGGTCGCCCGCGGCAAGACCCGCAACCTGGACCTGGCCATGGCGGGATCGGGCGACGTCGACATGGGCGGCCTGGACGCCGACACGGCCAACGTCGCCATCGCCGGTTCGGGCGACGCCGCCGTGGCCCCGCGCAGCAGCGCCCGGATCGCTATCCTCGGTTCGGGCGACGTGACCTTGACCACCCAGCCGGCGAATCTGGAAAGCCATGTCATCGGTTCCGGCAGCATCCGGCGCGCGCCGTCCGCGCCGCCGCCGCCCGCGCCGAAAAAGGGCTGAGGGCCGCGAGCGCCCGCCGACGATCCGATCTATAAGCGGCGGAGCGACAAGACGCCCGAGGATCGCCCCCCCATGAGCCCTTCATGAGCTTGGCATTCGCCAGCGCCGCCCAGCGGTTCGACGCTGCGCAGGAGGCCTATCGCAGCGGCCGCCCGGCCGACGGGGCCAGACTGCTAGACGCCGTCCTGCAGACCGATCCGCGTTCGGCCCCCGCCCTGCACCTGATGGGGCTTTGCCTGACCGACCTCGGCGACCTGGCCGGCGCGGAGCGCGCCCTGCGCGCCTCGCTTTCCACCGACAAGCGCCGCCCGCCCGTCCACGTCGCCCTGGCCGAGGTGCTGCAGAGGCTGGGCCGGCCGGCCGAGGCGGAGAAGGCCTATCGCGCCGGCCTGGCCCTCGACCGTCGCCACCCCGGTTCGGCCGCGGGTCTGGCCGGCCTGTTGCTGACCGCCGGGCGGGCCCGCGAGGCGCTCCAGCTCACCTTGCCCCTGGCGGCGGCGGCCGGCGCTCCCGCCGCCGTGCTGGAGGTCCACGCCGAGGCCCTGCGGCGCCTGGGTCGCCCCGAGGAGGCGCTGGCCTTCGACCGTAGGGCCGTCGCCGCCGGCAGTCCCTTCGGCGAGATCGCCCTGGCCGGGACCCTGCGCGAACTCGGCCGCCATCAGGAGGCCGAGGAAGCCGCCCGCCGGGCGGTGGCCGCCGTGGGCGAACACCCCGTCGCCATGAACGCGCTGGGCCAGGTGCTGCGGGACCTGGGCCGGCTGGAGGAATCGGAAGGCGTCTATCGCCAGGCGCTGACCCGGGCGCCCTTCGACCCCATGCTGCACCTTGGCCTCGCCAGCCTGATCTGGGCGCGCACCGGCGATCCCGGGCGGGCGGCGGCGGCCCTGGATTCGGTGCTGAGGCAGAGGACCACCACGCCGCTGCTGGCGGTCCGGGCCAAGCTCCACACGCGGTCGGGCCAGCCGGCGCAGGCCTACGCCCTGCTGGCCGAAGCTTCGACACAGGTGCCGGACGATCCGATGCTGCACGCGGCGGCGGCCACCGCGGCGGTCCATGCCGGCCAGGTCGAGGCGGGCCTCGTCCATGCCGAACGGGCCCACGCCCTGGCCCCCGGCGTGGGCCAGATCCGCGCCCTGCTGGCCGAGGCGCAACTGGCCGCCGGCCAGCCGGAACGGGCGCTGGGGATCGTCGCCGACCTCGTGAAGCAAAGTCCCGAGGACCAGCAATACCTGGCCCTGCAGGCGGTCGCCTGGCGGCTGACCGGCGACCCGCGCTATCGCGGCCTCTACGACTACGAGGCCATGGTCGGGGTCTTCACCCTCGAGCCGCCCGAAGGCTGGTCCAGCCTGGAGGCCTATCTGGCCGACCTCGCCGTCACCCTGAAGGCCATGCACGCCATGGGCGGCGATCCCTTGGACCAGTCGGTGCGCAAGGGAGCCCAGACCGAACAGAACCTGGCGCTGTCGGCCGATCCGGTGGTCCAGGCCTTCTTCAAGGCGGTGGAGGCGCCGGTCGCCGACTATCTGGCCCGCCTGGGCAAGGGCCGCGACCCCTTGCGCGCCCGCAACGGGTCGGGCCATCGGATCAAGACCGCCTGGTCGGTGAAGCTGGAGCCCGACGGCTTCCACGCCGACCACCTGCATCCGGACGGCTGGCTATCCTCGGCCTTCTACGTCGAGCTGCCCAAGGCCATGGGCGACGACCAGGCCAAGCAGGGCTGGCTCAAGTTCGGCCAGCCCGGGGCGCCGACCCGGCCGGCCCTGGAGCCCGAGCATTTCGTCCGGCCAGAGCCCGGGCGGCTGGTGCTGTTCCCGTCGTACATGTGGCACGGCACCGTCCCCTTCGGCGGCGACGAGACTCGCCTGACCATGGCGTTCGACGTGGTTCCGGGGAAGTAAGACGCCCCGTACAGAAGGAACGCCGATGCCCCGCCTCTCCGACAAGGTCGCGCTGATCACCGGCGCCGGGCGCGGCATCGGGCGGGCGGTGGCGCTGAAGCTGGCCGGCGAGGGCGCGAATATCGTGCTGAACGACCTCGACCCCGAACCCGCCGCCGCCGTGGTCGCCGAGATCGAGGCGCTGGGGGTCAAGGCCCTGGCCGTTCCGGGCGACGTCGCGGCGGCCGACTTCGGCGAGCGGTTCGTCGGCGCGGCGACGGAGCGCTTCGGCGGCCTCGACATCGTCGTCAACAACGCCGGCTACACCTGGGACGGGGTGATCCAGAACACCGCCGACGACCAGTTCGAGGCGATGATGGCCGTCCACGTCTCGGCCCCCTTCCGCATCCTGCGCGCCGCCGCCGGGCCGATCCGCGAGCTGGCCAAGGCCGAGGCCGCCGAAGGGCGAACGGTCCATCGCAAGGTGGTCAATGTCTCGTCCATGGTGGGGCTCTACGGCAACGCCGGCCAGATCGGCTATTCGACGGCCAAGGCGGCGGTGGTGGGCATGACCCGCACCCTGGCCAAGGAGTGGGGCCGCTACGCGGTCAATGTGAACGCGGTGGCCTTCGGCCTGATCGAGACGCGCCTGACCCAGCCGGCGGGAGGCTCCATCGAGGTGGGCGGGCATGAGGTGGCCGTCGGCGTGCAGCCCGGCCTGTTGCAGATGATGAAGGCGGTGATCCCGCTGGGGCGGGCCGGCACGCCGGAGGAGGCCGCGGGCGCGGTCTGGCTCTTCTGCACCCCGGAGAGCGACTACATCTCCGGCCAGGTGGTGCTGGTCGGCGGGGGGCTGTTGATCTGACGGCGCCGCGTGATCATCCCGCCGCGGGCGGGGACTGCATGCCCACGACCGCCACGCAGGCCAGGACCAGGGTCGCCAGCACCGTCTCGGCGACCACGCTGGCCCGCAGGGCGCTCAAGGCGGCGCGGCCGGGTCCGCGCGCCAGGGCCGGGGTGAGGACGAAGCGGTTGGCGGCGGCCAGGCACAGCATCAGGCCGAACAGCGCGAGCTTGGCGATCAGGCCAAGGCCGTAGGCGCTGCGGGGCAGGTCCAACAAGTGCTCCGGCCCGACCAGGACCCAGCTGTTGACCAGGCCGGTGGCGACCAGGGTCCCGACCACGGCCAGGCCGACGCCGGAAAAACTTTCCAGCCCCATGTGCGCGGCCTTGCGGTCGGTCTCGACCGCGGCGGCCCGGCCCGAGCGGACCACCAGCACGGCCAGGGGGACGAGCGCCCCGATCCAGACCCCGGCGGCCAACAGGTGCGCGACGTCGGCGGCGAGGTGGACGGCGGACAGGGCCCCGTCGCCGCTCGACCCGTGACCGAGCCGGGCCAGGCTGGCGGCGACCAGCGCCCCCACCCCGGCCGATCCCAGCCAGCGCGACCGGCCGGGGGCGGTCGCCCACGGCGCGACCGCGGCGGCGAGGAACAGGATGGCGCGGACGGAGCCCGCCCGGCCGACGCCGGTGTCGAGCGCCACGCTCCAGACCTTGGCCGGGTCGAAGGCGTCGGACGGAGCGCCGAAATTGGCCGCCTGGGCCATCAGCCAGCCGAGGGTGGCGAGCCCCCCGGCCGCGCCGGCGAGGCTGAGCAGCCGCCGCGGCCACGGCCCGGACGGGGCGGGTCCATAGAGGAAGAACAGCGGCGTCCCCAACAGCACCATCCCGGCCGCGATCTGGAAGAACCGGCTGAGCGCGATGGCGAGGTCCACGGGCGCTACTTCACGGTGAAATTATAGTCGCCGTTGGTCTTGTGCCCGTCGTCGGCGGTGACCGCGTGCCACATCACCATGTACTGGCCGGGCGCCAGCCTGGTCTTGGGGGTGGCGTCGACGGCCTTGCCGTTGGCCTTGGCGACCACGTCGATGTTGGTCCCGTCGGCCTTCATCAGCTGGGCGCCGGAGAACTTGGGCTCCAGCTTTTCGCTGAACTCGAGGTGGATGACCTGGGGGGCGCCCACCGCGGCGTTGGCGGCGGGATCGGCCTTGACCAGCTTGGCGTGGGCCTCGGCGCCCGACCCGATCAGCGCGAGGGGCGCGGCCAGCAGGGCCAGGGCGGCGAACTTCGACAGGGCGTTCATGGTCGTTCTCCTTCGGGACCCAGGATCGGCCCTCTGATGTGAACCTCGTCTGTACATACGCGCCGGGCGCCTCAGTCCAGCACCAGCCGGGCGAAGCCGGTCGTGCCGTTCGGGCTGTCGCCATAGGACGGGCGCAGGCCGGCGGGGACGAAGTCGAAGCTGTGCAGGACGCCGACGCCGACCTTGGCGTGCCGGGCCACGGGGAAATCGCGGATCACCCCCAGGCTCAGCTTGCCCACCGTCTGCAGCGCCGCATGGCCGGGACCGCCGAGTTCGTCGGTCTTCAACCGCTCGGCCCGGCCGAACAGGGTCCAGTCCGCATCCGGCTTGAAGGCGCTCTCCAGCAGGAAACCGTCCGAACTCACCCCGTCCGACCGTTCCTTGCGCCCCCAGGCGGCGGTGGTCGCCCACGAGCCCTGGGGGCCGACGGGGACGGTGTAGATGGCGCTGGCGGACCAGCGGCGCTCGTTGTCGGTGGGGTTCAGGGCCTCGGGGCTGATGAGCTCGGCCCAGGACCCCTGCAGCGACCAGTTGGCGGTGGGGTTCCAGCTTATCCGGGCGGCGGTGGAATCCAGCTTGGGACTCTCGATGTCCCATCTGTGCTGGTCCGGTTCACGGCCCTTGAAGCGCGAGGCCTCGATCTTCCAGTTCCGATGCACCCATCCGGCCGTGACCACCCCGAAGGTGATGTGGGTGGAGTCGAGCCAGTGGTGGGTGATCGGCGCTTCCGGGCTGTCCATCCCCGACTGGCGGTGCATGAAGGCCGGCGGTCCAAAGGCCGGCTCCCCCGGCAGGCCGGCGTAGACGAAGACGGCGTCGTCGATCGACAGGCGGCGGCTGTAGGAGACCGACAGCTCCATGAAGAGGTCGTGGGGATGCTGGCGGTCGACCAGGGTGGTCTTGCCGTCGGCGGTTTCGCCGGCGGCCAGCAGCAGGGGGTAGCCGCGGGGGCCCATCAGGGGGTCGGGGCTCAGCATGGCCTTCAGGTTCAGGACGTCGCCGCCCGCGAAGTCCCGCCGCGCCATGCCCATGACCATGCCGGCGACAAAGGTCCTGTCGTCGCCGCGCGGACCGGACTGGTGGTCGAAGACCCCGTTCAGCATGGCGTGGCCCATCAGCGACCAGCCGTCGACCGAGGCGTGGACGCCTTGGTGAGCGGAGGCGTCAGGCTGCCAACTGGTGCCCGAGGCGTCGCGGGTCATCGGATAGAAGCCCTGCACCCCGGAGTAGGGCATGTTCGCCATGCCCTTCATCCCGGCCATGCCCGGCATGTTCGCCATGTCATGCGCCGAATGATCCATGCCGGGCATGCCGGCCATGTCATGGGCGGGCGGCGGGGCGGCTGAGGAAGCGGCCGAATGGTCCATGCCCGGCATATTGGCCATGTCGTGCGCGCCCTCCTGGCCCAGGGCCGGGAAGGCGGCCAGCAGGCCGGCGACGGTGGCGGACGCGGCGAGGATTCGGTTCATGCCCGTTTCATGCAGCTTCCCAGCATGGGAAGGTCAAGAGCGATCGTCAGGGGATGGCGCATGAACATCGGCGAAGCGGCCAAGGCCTCGGGCGTCTCGGCCAAGATGATCCGCTATTACGAAAGCGTCGGCCTGATCCGGGCGGCCGACCGCAAGCAGAGCAACTACCGCGACTTCGCCGAGCGCGACGTCAACGAACTGCGCTTCCTGCGCCGGGCCCGGACGCTGGGCTTTTCGGTGGAGGAGATCGCCAAGCTGCTGGAGCTGTGGCGCGACCGCGCCCGGCCGAGCCGCGAGGTCAAGGCGATCGCGCTCAGGCACGTGACCAATCTCGACGCCCGCATCGCCGAGATGCAGGCCATGGCCGACACCCTTCGCCACCTCGCCCACGCCTGCGCCGGCGACCACCGGCCGGATTGCCCGATCCTGGGGGATCTGGGGCGGTAGGGGCCGCCCTACCGCGTCGGCACGTCCACGTCGCACAGGGTGAAGGCCGCGCCCTTGGCCCTGGAGGCGGACTGCAGCAGGGCCTGGAAGGCCGGCCCCCTGGTGTCCATCACCTGCAGCATCGGCCGCTCGGCCGCCGGCATGTCGGCCATCACCCGCACCCGGACCATCTTGTCGGCGGGAGGCGGAGGCGGCTCGCCCATCTTCAGGGCGGTGACCACGTCGTAGCCCTGCACCACCCGGCCCCAGGCGGTGAAGGTCTTCTCCAGGTTGGTCCCGCGCACCTTCATGAAGAAGATCTGGCTGTTGGCGCTGTCGGCTGGCGCGCCGTGGGCGAAGGAGGCCACGCCGGGGCAGAAGATCACCGAGCCGCGCCCGCTCGTCGGGGCCTGGCCGGCGGGGAGGGCGGGGTTCGGATCGATCAGCACCGGCAGGGAGCCGACAAAGCCCAGATCCCCCTGGGCCGAGGCGCCGAAGGACGCGTAGGGCGTGGCGGCCGTCAGAGGGAAGAAGAACTCGTCCTTCAGGTTGGGCAGGGGCGAGCGGAAGCTCCTGTCGCCCTTGTCCCCGCCCTGGGCCGCGAAGCCCAGCACCCGATAGAACTGGGCCCCGTTGTAATAGCCCTGACGGGCCAGGGCCTTGATCCGGGCCACGTGGCCCGGGGCGATCTCGGGGTGCATCTCGACCACGATGCGGCCCTGGGTGGTGTCGATGACCAGGGTGTTGGCCGGATCGAGGGCGCGCCAGTCGGCCGGGCCGGAGGATGGCGCGGGGGGCGCCGGCGGAGCTTCGGGGGGCGGGACCTGAGCCGTCGCCGCGCCGGCCAGGGCGGCGATGAGGACGGCGGCCGAAAGGGCTCTGAACATGGGCGCTCCACTGAGGTCTTCGACCCGATCCTATCCCCGAGCCCCGCCGTCGTCCCGTGCGCAGCGATTAGGGGAATCCTTTTCCGTCTCGCCGCGTTTATCGTCCGTCACCGCTGCGGAGTCCCTCATGGCCACCCTCTTTCTCGCCCGGACCAGCGCCGACGGCCGCGCCTTCGCCCAGCCGGTCCCCGACGCGTCGACCCCGATGGAGGCGGCTATCCTGTTCGCCGAATGCTGGGGCGCGGGGGAGGCGTCCGGGGAGGTGGCGATCACCGTCACCGATTCCGAGACGGGCCACGAGCAGTGTTTCCGGATCGATCTGGGCGACCACACCATCGGTCCCTGCTGAGGGCGCTTTCCAGCTTAGCCGGCGCCCCGGCGCGTCGCCTCCCAGTGGAGCGAGGTTTCTTCGCGGCCGCAGCAAGGCATGCCGCGGCCGGCTTTTAATCTAGACGATTAAGTGCCTTACAGGTCTCAGTTCGGGCGAATTTCTCCACTTGGACCTCGCCAAAAAAGATCACGGGCTTGCTCAGCGGGGCTCGGGAGTCTACCAACCCGGCTTCCGAGGCGACCGGTTGAGCACCGGCGGGGACGGCGTGCGCGCGGTCCTTCCGTGTGCTGCGTAAGGGAGACCGCTCTTGTCCACTGCCAACATTCCCGGCCTTGATCGGGCCCCGACCAAGCACCGCAAGCTCATCGAGTGGGTGCGCCAGATCGCGGCGCTGACTGAGCCAGACCAGGTCTATTGGTGCGACGGGTCCAAGGACGAGGCCGAGCGCCTGGCCAAGATCCTGGTCGACGCCGGCACCCTGAAGCCCCTGAACCCGGCCAAACGGCCCAACTCCTATTTCGCCGCCTCCGATCCCCGCGACGTCGCCCGCGTCGAAAGCCGCACCTTCATCTGCTCGGAGAAGGAAGAGGACGCCGGCCCGACCAACAACTGGACCGCCCCGGCGGAGATGCGCGCCACCCTGAACGGCCTGTTCAAGGGCGCCATGCGCGGCCGCACCCTGTATGTCGTGCCCTTCTGCATGGGCCCCATCGGCTCCAAGATCTCCGCCTATGGCGTCGAGATCACCGACAGCGCCTATGTCGCCCTGTCGATGGGGGTCATGACCCGCATGGGCAAGCAGGCCCTGGACGCCATCGGCGAGGACGGCTTCTTCGTCCCCGCCGTCCACACCCTGGGCGCGCCGCTGCAGCCGGGCCAGAAGGACGTCTCCTGGCCCTGCAACGAGACCAAATACATCGTCCAGTTCCCGGAAACGCGGGAGATCTGGTCCTACGGCTCCGGCTACGGCGGCAACGCCCTCCTGGGCAAGAAGTGCTATGCGCTGCGCATCGCCTCGGTCATGGCCCGGGACGAGGGCTGGCTGGCCGAGCACATGCTGATCCTCAAGCTGACCTCGCCCCAGGGCGCGTCGCACTATATCGCCGCCGCCTTCCCCTCGGCCTGCGGCAAGACCAACCTGGCCATGCTCCAGCCGACCCTTCCGGGCTGGAAGGCCGAGACCATCGGCGACGACATCTGCTGGATGCGCTACGGCGACGACGGACGCCTCTACGCCATCAACCCGGAATACGGCCTGTTCGGCGTGGCCCCGGGCACGGGGATGTTGACCAACAAGAACGCGGTCGACGCCCTGCACTCCAACACCATCTTCACCAATGTCGCCCTGACCGATGACGGCGACGTCTGGTGGGAAGGCCTGACCGACGAGCCCCCCGCGCACCTGACCGACTGGAAGGGCCGCTCCTGGACCCCGGACAGCCCGGAGCCCGCGGCCCACCCCAACGCCCGCTTCACCGTGCCGGCCAGCCAGATCCCTTCGGTCGCGCCCGAGTGGGAGGACCCTGCCGGCGTGCCGATCTCGGCCATCCTGTTCGGCGGTCGCCGCGCCACCGCCGTGCCGCTGGTGACCGAAGCCTTCGACTGGAAGCACGGGGTGTTCCTGGCCTCCAACGTGGCCTCGGAAGGCACCGCCGCCGCCGAGAACAAGGTCGGCGAACTGCGCCGCGACCCCTTCGCCATGCTGCCGTTCTGCGGCTACAACATGGCCGACTACTTCGGCCATTGGCTGAAGATGGGCGAGAAGGCGGGCGCCAAGCTGCCGAAGATCTATTTCGTCAACTGGTTCCGCAAGGACATGCACGGCAAGTTCCTGTGGCCGGGCTACGGCGAGAACAGCCGGGTGCTGAAATGGATCGTCGAGCGCCTCGAGGGCAAGGCCGAGGCCCAGGAGACACCGATCGGCATGCTGCCGACCAAGGAAAGCCTCGACGTCGAAGGCCTGAACCTGAGCGAGCACCAGCTGTTCCTGCTGCTGTCGGTGGACCGATCGGTCTGGAAGGAAGAGGCTTCGCTGATCCCGGCCGCCTACGACAAGTTCGGCGACAAGATGCCGGCCGAGCTTTGGGCCCAGCACGAGGCCCTGGTCGCGCGCCTGGAGATGGCTCCCGCGCCCGTCCACGGCGAACTGGCCAAGGTGGTGGAGTTCCCGCGGGCCGCCGGAGTTTAAGGGCCAAAAGGCCGAAGGGAGCCTCAGGCGCTAAACCAGGGGCAACCCCACGTAGTTCTCCGCCATGGTCTGCTGCGCAGCCCTGGACTGGAAGATGTACTCAAGCTCGGCGATCTGCATCTTGCGGGCGAAGGGGTCCATGTCCGGGAAGCGGTGGGTCAGGCCGGTGAACCACCAGCTGAACCGCTCGGCCTTCCACACCCGCGCCAGGGCCCGCGCCGAATAGCCGTCGAGTCCGGCCGCCCCCTTGCCCGCATAGTGGTCGGCGATGGCGTCGCTGAGGAAGGCCACGTCGGAGGCGGCCAGGTTCAGCCCCTTGGCCCCCGTCGGCGGCACGATGTGGGCGGCGTCGCCGGCCAGGAACAGGCGGCCATGGCGCATGGGCTCGGAGACGAAGCTGCGCAGGGGGGCGATCGACTTTTCGATCGAGGGGCCGCGGGTCATCCGGGCCGCCGCCTCGGGCCCCAGCCGGACGGCCAGCTCGTCCCAGATCCGCTCGTCGGGCCAGTCTTCCAGCCGCTCGTCCAGGGAGCACTGGATGTAGTAGCGGCTGCGGGCGGGCGAGCGCATCGAGGCCAGGGCGAAGCCCCGTTCGTGGTTGGAATAGATCAGCTCGTGGTCGCAGGGCGGCACGTCGGCCAGTATGCCCAGCCAGCCGAAGGGATAGACCCGCTCGAAATCGCGCTGGACGGTCCTGGGGATGGAGGATCGGCTGACCCCGTGGAAGCCGTCGCAGCCGGCGACGAAATCGGCTTCGAGGCGCACCGGTTCGCCCTCGCGGGTGAAGACGACATGGGGGTTGTCGCCTTCGACGTCGCGCACGGCGACGTCCTGGCAATTCCACAGGATGGGCACGTCCCGTTCGTCGCAGGCCTCGATCAGGTCCTTGGTCACCTCGGTCTGGCCGTAGACCAGCACCCGCTTGCCGCCGGTCAGGCCCGATAGGTCGATGCGGTAGGTGCGACCGTCCAGGGCCAGGCTGAAGCCGTCGTGGGGCAGGCCCTCGGCGCGCATGCGCTTCGACACCTTCACCTTTTCCAGCAGGTCGACGGAAACCTGCTCCAGCACTCCGGCGCGGATGCGGGCCTCGACGTAGTCGCGGTCGCGCCGCTCGACCAGCACGCTCTCGACGCCGGCGATATGCAGCAACTGCGACAGCAGAAGGCCGGCCGGGCCGGCGCCGATGATGGCGACCTGGGTGCGCAACGGGGTGCTCCTTGGACCTCCAAAAGTCCTTAGCGGTTGACAAGGTGCTCGGCCAGGGGCGGGACGCAGCTTGGCGGCCGTCGAGGCGGACGGTCCGAGGCGGATTCGATGCGGCGCTGCAGCATCGGTTCGCGGACGCGGTATGCCCGAGCGGCCGGAGGGGGTGAAATGCTGCGCCTTGGTCCACAGCAGTTGATTAAGTCCGCGCCGCGGGTATGGAATGGGGGTTCAAGCCATCCTGCGACGGGGCCGCCCAGGCGCGTCCCCCCAGACGGGACGGCGAAAACAGGGGGAAACGCCTTGGCCGGACCAACCACATCCACCACCGCCGGGCCTAGCTCGGGCAAGTGGGACACGGGCTACGAATGGAAGACGGTGGCCTTGCTGACCGCGGGCTTCGGCCTGGTCGGCCTCGACCGCTGGGTGATCGTCGACCTGGCCCAGTTGCCGACCTCGACCATGGTCCCCGACCTGGGCCTGGGCCCGGCGACGGCGCCGGGGGCCATCGGCAGCCTGGTCTCGGCCCTCGGCATCGCCTGGGGCCTCGCCGCTCTGTTCGGCGGCAACCTCTCCGACTTGCTGGGCCGCAAGAAGGTTCTGGTTCCCGCGCTGGTGGTGTTTTCGCTGCTGTCCGGCTTCTCCGGCCTGGTCTCGACCGTCGGCCTGATGATGGTCTGCCGCGCGATCATGGGCGTGGCCGAGGGCGGCTTCTGCCCGACCAGCTTCGCCACCGTCGCCGAGGCGTCCCTGCCCAAGCGCCGTGGCTTCAACCTCGGCCTGCAGCAGTCGGCCTTCGCCCTGTTCGGCCTGGGCTTCGGCCCGCTGATCGCCGCGTGGTTGCTCAACTTCGCCAGCTGGCGCTGGGTGTTCGCCATCGTTGGCATCCCCGGCCTGATCGTCGCCCTGCTGGTGGCCATGACCATCCGCGAACCGGCCACCATCAAGGCGCGCCGCGCGGCCAAGGTCTCCGGCTCGGCGTCCGAGATCGCCGCCGCCAAGGCGCCGAAGCTGTCGGTGGCGGCCCTGTTCAGCCACCGCAACGTGCCGCTCAGCATGCTGGCGCTGCTCTGCGCCATGTGCGGCATCTTCGTGCTTTCGGCTTTCGCGCCCGGCTATCTCGCTGGCTACCTGCACCTCAATATCGGCGACACGGCGTTCGTGGCTTCGGCCATCGGCTTCGGCGGTTTCGCCGGCCAGTGGTTCCTGTCCGCCGTGTCCGACCTCTTCGGCCGCCGCACCATGGCCGTGGCCGGGTTCCTGGTCGGGGCGATCTTCCTCTACGTCTTCACCCGCCTCGGCGCCGGCAGCATCCCGCTGCTGTTCGTGGTCCTGTTCGTCTCGGCCGGCTTCTCCTTCGGCCTGCTCAGCCTGATCACCGGACCGATCGCCTCGGAGGCCGCCCCCCTCGGCATGATCGCCGGGGCGACCGGCGTCATCGTCGCGGTGGGCGAGATCTTCGGCGGCGGGGTGGCTCCGGGGGTCGGCGGCTGGATCGCCCAGCACTACGGCATCCAGAACGTGCTCTGGCTGGCCCTCGGCGGGCTGGTGGCCGGGATCGTGGTCAGCCTGTTCTACAAGGAGACGGCCCCGCGTCTCGCCAAGCAAGGCGTCGGCGAGGAATCCGCCCTGGACGTGTTCGAGGACCAGCACCCCGAGGGCATAGCCGGCCAATAGTCGGACAGCGGGGACGACCGGCCAGCCTGGCCGCCCCCGCGCCAATTTTTTGCGGAGAACTGCGAATGAAGGCATGGAAGAGTGCGGCGGGCGCCGGAGCTTTGCTGATCGCCGCCCTGGCGGCGGGGGCGGCGTCGGCTCAGGCGGTGATCAAGGCGGACGGGAGCTATGAGTATCCCAAGGCCGAGTACAAGAACGCCATCGCCCACTACGAGGCCCTGAAGGCGGCGGCCCACGGCGGGACCAAGAAGACCTTCGCCAATCTGCCGGACTGGACCGGGGTCTGGACCCGGGCGGGCGGGGGACTGAAGTTCGACCCGAAACAGCCGGCCGCCAACATCACCACGGCCAAGCTGACGCCCAAGTACCAGGCCAGCTACGAGAAGAAGGTGGCCGAGGTGAAGGCCGGGGTCGAATGGGACCGGCTCAGCTACTGCCTGCCGCCCGGCATGCCGCGCTGGCTGACCGAGCCTTTCCTGCGCGAGTTCGTGGTGCGCCCCGAACAGGTCTGGCTGATCGAGGAACAGGTCAACGAGATCCGCCGGATCTACACCGACGGCCGCGGCCATACTCCGACGGACGAGGCCTATCCCCTGTGGGAAGGCGACTCCATCGGCTTCTGGGACGGCGACACCCTGGTCATCAGCACCACCCAGCTGAAGGACGGCCAGTACCAGCGCGCCCAGCCCGACTATTCCGACAAGATCGAGCTGGTGGAGAAGTGGCGCAAGATCAACCCGACCACCATCGAGGATGACGTCACCATCTACGACCCCGAGGGCCTGACCGAGCCCTGGCATGTGGTCCAGGCCTACACCAAGGTGACCAACCCGCCGGACCTGCGGGTCCGTTACTGGTCCTGCGAGGAGAACAACAACGTAGTCAACCAAGGCGGGACGACCCAGTTCGTCCTTCCGGGCGACCCCGGCTACAAGGACCCCAGCGTCTTCGGCAAGGAGCCGGAGCGGACCCCCGGCAAATAGTCCGCGTCGCCGGACGGATTTTAGCGGCGCGCCCCGGCGGGCGCGCCGTTTTCGTTTCTGCAACCCATTGTTTCACCATGGGAGTGGGCGGCCCCGGCGCTTAGTCAACTCCTGATGACAAGATCGTCCGGACCGCATATGAAGGGCCGGCAAAAAAAATCCAGGGAGGACGACGTGAAGGTTTTCGGCGAGGTGGGGCGGCTCGCGGCCGTTCTGGCGGCGGCGATGCTGGTCCCCGCGGCGGGTTGGGCCCAAGCCGCGCCGGCGGCCTGGGGGACGAAGGACGGGCGCTGGGACGACTGGAAGGACGGGACCTTCCCGACCTCGGCGGCGCACTACGCGGCGCTGAAGGCCGCGGCCAAGGGCGGGGTCAAGCACACCGTCAACGACATTCCCGACTGGTCGGGCATCTGGTCCAGCTCGCGCCAGCCCGGCTGGGGTACGCCCGCCTATCAGAACGCGCCCGGAGCCCCCGTCCGCCTCGGCCCCGCCTTCCCAGGCGCGCCGGCGCCGGACCCCAGCGCCCCTCGGCCCGAAGTTCCCAAGCTGACCCCGGTCTATCAGAAGAAGCTGGAAGAAGAGCTGGCCCGCGTGGCCAAGGGCATCCAGTGGGACTACCTGTCCTACTGTCTCCCGGCCGGCTTCCCCCGCTGGTACACCGAGCCCTTCCTGCGCGAGTTCATCACCACGCCGAACCAGACCTGGATGACCAACGAACAGCAGTCCGAGACCCGCCGCATCTACACCGACGGCCGCGGCCATACGCCGGACGACGAGAGCTACCCCCTGTTCGAAGGCGACTCGATCGGCTTCTGGGACGGCGACACCCTGGTCATCCACACGATCAATGTGAAGCCGGGCAGCTGGAACCGAAGCGAGCCCGAATACAGCGACAAGACCGAGACGGTCGAGCTGGTGAAGAAGAACGCCGCCGGCAAGATCGAGACCCGGATGACCGTCTACGACCCGGAATCGCTGCAGAACCCCTGGCACGTGATCTGGGGCTCGGATCGGGTGAACACCCCGAACCTGCGGATCAACATGTGGTCCTGCAACGAGAACACCAACGTCGTGAAGACCGACGACGGCGCCACCCAGTTCGTCCTGCCGGGGGAGAAGGGCTACAAGGACCCCAAGAACTTCGCCGCCCCTCCGCCCGTCGCCGCCAACTAGGCGCGCGGCAGGGGGATACCTTTAGCCTCCAGTCTCGAGAAGGTCCCCGATGCAGCCGTTCTCCTATACCGCTTTGCCGGGCAAGGTGATCTTCGGATCGGGGACCTTGGCCCGGGTCGCCGACGAGATCCGCGCCCTGGGTTGCGGTCGGGCGCTTCTGCTGTCCACGCCGCAGCAGGCCGATCAGGTCAGGCGTCTCTTCGACCAGCTCGGTCCCCTGGCCGCCGGCCTGTTCACCGAAGCGGCCATGCACACCCCGGTCGAGGTGACCGAGCGGGCGCTGGCCTACGCCCGGGAGGTCGGGGCTGACTGCACGGTGGCGCTGGGCGGCGGCTCGACCACCGGCCTCGGCAAGGCCATCGCCGTGCGCATCGACCTGCCCCAGGTGGTGATCCCGACCACCTACGCCGGCTCCGAAGCCACACCGATCGTGGGCGAGACCAAGGACGGGCTGAAGACCACCCAGCGCAGCATGACCATCCTGCCCGAGGTGATCATCTACGACGTCGACCTGACCATGACCCTGCCGCCGGGGATGACCGTCACCTCCGGCATGAACGCCATCGCCCATGCGGCCGAAGGGCTGTACGCCAAGGACGCGAATCCGATCATCTCCATGATCGCCGAGGACGGGACCCGCGCCATCGCCCGCGCCCTGCCCAGGATCATCGCCGACCCCTCCGACCGGGAGGCGCGTTCCGACGCCCTCTACGGAGCCTGGGCCTGCGGCGTCACCCTCGGCGCGGTGGGCATGTCGCTGCACCACAAGCTCTGCCACACCCTGGGCGGGACCTTCGACCTGCCCCACGCCGAGACCCACACCGTCGTCCTGCCCCACGCCATGGCCTACAACGCCCCCGCCGCGCCGCAGGCCATGGGCCGTCTCGCCGCCGCCATCGGCGCGCCCAACGCGCCGCAGGGGCTCTACGATCTGGCCAAGTCGCTCGGCGCTCCGACCTCGCTGAGGGAACTGGGCATGCCGCAAAGCGGCCTCGACCGGGTGGTCGAGATGGCGGTGGCCAATCCCTACTGGAACCCGCGCCCGCTGGAGCCCGCGCCGATGCGTCGCCTCCTTGAGGACGCCTGGCATGGGCGGCGTCCGCCCGAAGCGATCTGAGGCGGCGACCGCCGAGCCACGGCGACGCTTGCCGTCGTGGCGCCGGACCCCGATTTATGACACAACTGGCGCTTAGCCATGGAGTGGAAGGGCCAATGGCCCAGGCGAACCCAAGGGCGATCGATTTCGGCGTCGAAGAGACCCACGGGATTCTCTGGCGGCCGGAAAACCATATCTACGCCAAGAGCGACGGCCGCGGCTGGTCGTCCCTCTACGCCTCGACCCAGCGCGAGGCGCCCTATGCGGCGGAATATCCCGCCGTCCAGGACCATCTGATCGTGCTGCACCTCGACGGCCCGGTCGGCGTGCGCCGGTTCATCGGCGGCGACGAATCCCGCCGGGTGGTGCCGCCGGGGGGCCTGTTCATCCTGCCTGGCGGGACCGAGTTCGGGGTCCAGCTGGAAGGCGAACTCGACAGCCTGCACGTCTATCTGCGCCGCCAGCTGGTGCAGGAGGTGGCGGCCGAACTCGGGGTGGACAAGGCGGGCCTGACCCTGATCCCGCGCCTGGGCGAGCGCGACCTCCTGATCGAGCGGCTGGCCCTGGGGGTCCGCGAGGCCCTGACCGACGAGGACGACGCGGCGGGGGTCTATGTCGATTATCTGTCGCGGGCCCTGGCGGCGCGCCTGCTGCGCGAGCATTCCAACGTCGCCCCCGAACGCAACGAGCAGGCAAAGGGCGGCCTGACCGGGGCCCAGGTGGCCGTGGTCGGCGACTTCATGGAGGCCCACCTGGAACGGCCGGTGGCCCTGTCGGAAATGGCCTCGGCCTGCGGGCTCAGCCCGACCCATTTCGCCCGCCGCTTCAAGGCGGCGCTGGGCGTGCCGCCGCACCAGCACCTGATGCAGCTGCGGGTCGAGCGGGCCAAGCGGCTGCTGCAGGGGACGGCGCCGATCGTGGAGGTGGCCCTGGCCTGCGGCTTCGCCCACCAGGAGCACTTGACCCGGGTGTTCCGTCGGATGACCGGCATGACCCCGGCGAGTTTCCGGCGGGCGGCGCAGAGCTAGCGCCCCGGCCTTCCCGCACGGGGCCGGAAACTGACGAAAGCGACAATTCCAGTCTCGACGCGCGGTTCGTGCAGAAGCGTCGCCTGCATCGTGCAGGATTTTTTGCGCCGGAAGGCGGATTGTCCGAGCATGCAATGGCGCCAGTCAGGCGCCGTCGGTCCGCCAGAGGCCTGAGGAAACCGCGATGCAGTACGAGACCCGCTTCGGCTCGATGAACGACTTCGACAAGGGCGGCGTCGAGATCATCGACGACGACCCCAAGAACTACGTCTTCTCCAACATGTTCGAAGTGGCCAGGACTTCGCCCGCCTATGAGCGCGTGGCCGTGGCCAAGAACTTCGAATATGTGATCGAGACCGCCCGCGCCGAGGGCGTCTCCGGCTGGTACGCCTGCGCCCACGACGAGTTCGTGGTCTGCATGGACGGCGTGGTCGAGGTCCACCTAGTCAAGCTCGACGACATGGCCTCGGTGGTCGATCCGGCCAGCCAGGGCGCGCACGCGCTGAAGGGCGACCCCCAGGGCCGCAAGATGGGCCGCATCGTCCTCGGTCTCGGCCATCAGGCCCTGCTGCCCCGCGGCGCGGCCTACCGCTTCCAGGCCGACAAGCCCGCCTGCCTGATGTTCCAGACCGTGGCCGGTCCGGTCACGGTGCAGAAGTGGGACCAGATCTGCCAGACCGGCGACTACGTCGCCAACTGAACCCGCCCCAGTTTCCGATCAGCCTAGAGGACCCAACCCCATGGCCATGCTCGACACCCCCAAGGCCGAAGGCGGCCCCCCCTCGGACGCCCTGACCTTCACCAAGATCCTGCCGGTGGACAACCAGACCGGCTACCGCTCGTTCCAGGCGGGCAGCTTCACCTTCAAGCGCGACGAATATTTCGCCCGCATCGCCTGGCCGGGCGGCACCCACGTCATGCCCATCGACGTGTTCCTGCGCGCCCTGATGCGCGACGTGGCCTGGGGCTTCTTCTACGGCGTGGTCAACTTCGACGACGTGGTGGGCACTATCAACCACTACGGCGAGGTGACCCTGTTCGCCGGCCGTTTCAACGACGGCTACCGAAACGGCGGGCGCGACTACGCGGAGCGCTTCACCTCGGAGGCGCTGATGCCCCTGTTCAAGGCCATGGTCTCGGACTTCACCAACGCCGGCTACGACCCCTTCGCCGCACCGATGGAGACCGGCGTTCCGTGGGGCTCCAAGAACGGCGACAACGACGAGGCCGTCACCCGCACCCGCGTCGCCGCCCGCCGCATGGTCGGCCTGCCCGGCGACACCCCCGTGCGCACCGACGCCAACGGCTATCCGAAGAACCGCATGTTCCAGGACGTGTCTTCGGACCAGCCGCTGGTGGAGGCCGAGCCGGGCTTCGAGAACGAGGTGTCGGCCTACAACCTGTTCGACTACCTCGCCCGCTCGGACGTGACGTGGAATCCGTCGGTGTGCTCGGTGGTCGGCGACAGCCTGTTCTGCCCGACCTCCGAGGAGTTCACCCTGCCGGTCGACCATGGCAACGACCGCTGCGAGTGGTTCATCACCCTGTCCGACACCATCATCTGGGAGATCAAGGACAAGGAGAGCGGCAAGCCCCGCGCCAAGGTGGTGGCCAAGGCCGGCGACGTCTCCTGCATGCCCGCCGACATCCGCCACAAGGGCTACGCCGACAAGCGGGCCATGCTGCTGGTGTGGGAAAACGCGTCCCCGAAGATCCCCGACATGATCGCCAAAGGCGAAGCGCCGGTGGTCTCGGTCACCTGGTAGGCTCCCCCCGCCTGCCAGTTCGACGCGCCCGCCTCCCTTCCCCGAGGCGGGCGCGTTCCTTTATGTAGGCCCAGCTTCAGAACTCATAAGGACTCAAGGACCATGGCCAAGCTACAGCCGGTGGACGTCTCCAAGATCCAGACCCGCCTCCTGATCGACGGCCAGTGGGTCGACGGCGCGGCCGGCGCCGAGATCGACGTGATCAATCCCTACACGGCCGAAAAGATCGTCTCGATCGCCGAGGCCCGCGAGGCCGACGTCGACCGGGCGGTGGAGGCCGCGAAGAGGGCCTTTCCGGCCTGGGCCCGCACGCCCGCCTATGAGCGCGGCCGGCTCCTGAGCAAGCTGGCGGACGCCATCGAGGCCGACGCCGACTACCTGGCCCGGCTGGAGGCCACCAACACCGGCCACCCGGTGCGCGACTGCCAGAACCTCGACGTGCCGCGCACCATCATGTGCTTCCGCTATTTCGCCGGCATGGCCGACAAGTTGGAGGGCTCGGTGGTGCCGGTGGACGCCGGTTTCCTGAACTATGTCGAGCGCGAGCCCATCGGGGTGATCGGCCAGATCGTGCCGTGGAACTTCCCCCTGATGTTCGTCAGCTGGAAGCTCGGCCCGGCCCTGGCCGCCGGCAATACGGTGGTGATGAAGCCGTCGGAGATCACCCCCTTGTCGGCCCTGCGCATCGGCGAGCTGATCAAGCAGGTCGGCTTCCCAGACGGGGTGGTCAACATCCTGCCGGGCTACGGCGCCACCGCCGGCCAGCGCATCGCCGACCATCCCGGCATCGGCAAGGTTTCCTTCACCGGCTCGACCAACGTCGGCCGTTCGATCGTCCGCGCCTCGGCCGGCAATCTGAAGAAGGTGCAGCTGGAGCTGGGCGGCAAGGGACCCAACATCATATTCGAGGATGCGATCATCCCGGCCGCGGTGGGGGGGACGGCCTTCGGCATCTTCCACAACCAGGGCCAGGCCTGCATCGCCGCCACCCGCCTGATCCTGCACGAGTCCATCGCCGACCAGTTCCTGGATAAGTTCGCGGCCCTGGCCAAGTCGATCAAGCTGGGCGATCCCCTCGACACCGACACCGAGATGGGTCCCTTGACCTCCAAGGTCCACCATGACCGGGTGATGTCCTACATCCAGGTGGCCAAGGACCAGGGCGGGACCATCCTCACCGGCGGGCGCATCCCCGACGATCCGGCCCTCAGGGGCGGCTATTTCGTCGAGCCGACCATCGTCAAAGCCGACCGCAACGACCGGGTGCAGCAGGAGGAGGTTTTCGGACCCTTCGTCGCCTACACCACCTTCAAGGACGACGAGGAGGCCCTGGCCATCGCCAACGGCACGGCCTACGGCCTGGGCTCGGGCCTATGGACCCAGAACCTCGCCCGCGCCCACAAGTTCGCCAAGGCGCTCCACGCAGGCATGGTGTGGGTCAATTCCTACAAGCGGGTCCACCCGGCCTCGCCCTTCGGCGGGGTAGGGGAGTCCGGCTACGGCCGCGAAATGGGCTTCGAGGCCATGCGCGAATACACCAACGCCAAGTCGGTCTGGATCAACGTCGAGGCCAACATCCCGCCCTTCTACAAGCGGTAGGCCGGGCCTCGCCGGAAGCGGAAGAGCGAAAGAAAAGGGGCGGGCCCCTTTGGGGGCCCGCCCTTTGTGCATCAGGCGCGGGCGGCCGCGGGCGGAACCTTGGCCTTGTATTCGGCCACCAGCCTGCGGGTCGGACCCATGGGGTCGTTGATCATGGTCGGCTGGTCTGCGGTGGTGATGACCATGGTCGGCCGGGTCTGCAGGTTGAAGGGCTCCCAGTGGGGAAGTCCCGGCCCGTTGGGATTGCCGGTCTTGGCGAAATTGGCCCAGTAGGCGCTGCACTTGTCGGCCAGGGCCTGCTTGGCCGGGTTGACCGTCCCGACGATCGGGGCCGAGGCCTTCAGGCTGTCGAGGACATAGGGGATCTCCGAGGTGTGCGGGGCGTGCAGCCGGTCGCCGCGGACGTCGGTGTGGTGGGCGAAGTAGAAGAAATAGACCGGCGCCCCGCCCGCCGCCGCCTGCGCCGCCTTGCGTTCGGCCTGGATGGTCACCCCGTCGGTGAAGCTCCACTGGCTGAGCAGCAATTGGGCGATATAGGCGTTGTCCTTGCCCGGATAGTTGGTCTTGTAGAGGGCGACCAGGGCGGCGGCGTCGCCGTCGGCCAGCCGGGTCGCGGCCTTCACCGTCGTGGCCAGTTGGGTGTCGTCGATAGGATCGACGGGCGCGCCCCAGGAGGCGCTTTCGGTCTCCACCGTCGAGGAGATCAGGGGTACGTCCCGCGACAGGGGCGAGGCCGCCGGGTCGAACACGTGGGCCGGCAGGTTGGTCCCGTCGACCACCGGCCCGTTCCCGCCGGAGCCGCGGTTGGCCTGGGCGGTGGAGACGATCTTCTGCCAGGGCGTCGCCTGCAGTTCGGCCAGGCTCTTGACCCCCAGCGCATCGACCAGGCGCTTGGCGTTGGCGGAGACCTGTTCCTTGACCCCGCTGCGCACCGCCGAGCCGCTTTCGGCCACGGCCCGGTGGAACAGGCCCTTGGCCGCGGGCATGCCCATCAGGGTGGAGACCTTGCCGCCGCCGCCGGACTGGCCGGCGATCATCACCCGGCCCGGATCGCCGCCGAAGCCCGCGATGTTGTCATGCACCCATTTCAGGGCGACGACGAGGTCGAGCATGCCGACGTTGCCGCTGTCGGCGTAGGCCGGGCCGTAGAGGTCGGCCAGGTACAGGAAGCCGAAATGGTTCAGCCGGTGGGTCACGGTCACCACCACCAGGTCCTGCTTTGCAGCCAGGTTGGAGCCGTCGTAGCTGGCGGCGCTGCCCGATCCGGCGGCGAAGCCCCCGCCGTGGAACCAGACCAACACCGCGCGCTTGCCCGAGGCGGGTCCGACCGCGGGGGTGTAGATGTTCAGGTGCAGGCAGTCCTCGCTGATCGGCGAGGTCTGCAGCATGGCCGTCTCCTCGGCCATCGGGGTGACCATGGGGACGTTCTGCGGACAGGCCGGGCCGTATTCGATGCAGGCGCGCACCCCGGCCCATTTGGCCGGAGGCTTGGGCGGCAGCCAGCGGTTGGCCCCGCCGGTGTCGGCGCCATAGGGCACGCCCAGGAACACCTTCACCTTGCCCCGGGCTTCGCCGCGGATGCGGCCGTAGGTGGTGGCGGCGACCGGGGCGGCGGCCGGCGCCGCCATGGCCGACCCGGCGCCGGCTGCGGCCACGGCGGCCCCGGCCGCGCCGAGCATGGCGCGACGGTCGATGCCGGTCTTCCTGCCTGTGACGTCCTTCATGCCCTTAGCCTCCTCCGGAATCTCTTGTTCCATGGCCGCGATCGTCGAGGACATCGTATGTCATCGACTGCCGACTCCAGGCCACCATAGCTGGGGCTCCGCGGCTTAGCAAAGGGGACCGGTCAGCTTGGCGCCGCTGCGCAGCAGGGCTAAACCTCGGCCCCGTTCATCCCTCAGACAGAAGAGTCCGCGTGGCCGCCGTCGAGGTTCCCCAGCCGGATCTGTGGAAGACGCGGCCGTTCGCGCCGGCGCCAGGCGATCGGCTCGGTCCCCTGGACGAGATCGCCGACGGCCAGGCCAAGGAATACACCTTCGGGGTCGGCATAGCCGCCTTCCGCATGTTCGTGGTGCGCCGGCAGGGCGAGGCCTTCGGCTACGTCAACCAGTGCCCGCACTATTCCCTGCCGCTGAACCACAGGCCGGACCAGTTCCTGACGCGCGCCGGCGACAAGATCATGTGCACCCAGCATCTGGCCCTGTTCCGCATCGAGGACGGGGCCTGTCTCGACGGCGCCTGCGAGGGGCGGTCCCTCGACCCGGTGCCGGTCGAGGTCCGCGACGGCCAGATTCACATAGGATGACCCCATGCCTTATTTCATGTTCTTCGGTTCGGACGGTCCCAACGGCAAGGAGATCCGCGCCCGGGTGCGCGCGACCCACCAGGCCTATGTCCGCACCCCCCAGCCCGGGTGCCGGCCGGCGGCGGCGGGGGTGCTGGTCGACGACGACGGGGAGGGGATGAACGGCTCCCTGCTGATCTTCGAGGCCGACGACCGGGCGGCGGTGGAACGGTTCGTGGGCGGCGATCCCTACGCAGCCGAAAACCTGTTCGAGCGTACCGAAATCCGCCGCTGGAACTGGGTCCTGGGCGCCCCGGCGGCCGACGACTGAGGCGCCGGGCAGGGGGCGCCGCAAACGTCGCTCCCCCGTGCGCCCGCCTTGACCCCGAGGGCGGTATAAGTCATCTTGTGACGACTTATCACGTCGATCCGCCCCATCCCGGACACGGGGCCCCGGGGGCGCGTCGTTGTCGTATCGGGCGAAGCGTGTCATTGACGCCTCGAGGTTTTGCTCGAGAACCATAAGAAGCTGTGGAGGACTCGATGAAGAAAACCGCTATGGCGCTCGGCGCTACGGCCCTGCTGCTGGCTTGCGCCGGCGCGGCCGCCGCTCACCATTCGGCCGCCATGTTCGACGCCAGCAAGGAAGTCAGCCTGTCGGGCACGGTCAAGGAATTCCAGTACACCAACCCGCACTCCTGGCTGGTGGTGAACATCCCCGACGCGGCCGGCAAGGTCACCGAGTGGAGCTTCGAAGCCGAAGGCCCCTCGACCCTGCTCCGCGCCGGCATCAAGAAGTCCTCGCTGATGCCGGGCGACAAGGTCACCGTGAAGGGACACCCGCTGAAGGACGGCCGCCCTGGCGCCGGCCTGATGAACGTGACCAAGGCCGACGGCACCGTGCTGACCCCCCGTCCGGCCCCGCCCCCGGGCGGCGCCCCGGCGGCCCCGCGGCCCGCCGGCTGATCGGCCGCCGAATCGAGATGCGAAGGGCGGGTTCCGAAAGGAGCCCGCCCTTTTCTTTAGCGGCCTAGACCCCCGGCCCGTAGTTGAGGATCGGCGACAGCCACTTCTCGGCCGTGGCCAGATCCCAGCCCTTGCGGCGGGCATAGTCCTCGACCTGGTCGCGGTCGATCTTGCCGACGCCGAAGTAATGGGCCTCGGGGTGGGCGAAATAGAGCCCCGAGACCGAGGCCGGCGGGGTCATGGCGAAGCTCTCGGTCAGGCCCATGCCCGCGACGGCCTCGGCGTCCAGCAGCCGGAACACCTCGGCCTTTTCGGTGTGGTCGGGCTGGGCCGGATAGCCGGCGGCGGGACGGATGCCCTGGTATTTCTCGGCCAGCAGGTCGTCCAGGCTCAGCGCCTCGTCGGGGGCGTAGGCCCAAAGCTCGGTGCGCACCCGCTGGTGCAGGCGCTCGGCGAAGGATTCCGCCAGCCGGTCGGCCAGGGACGTGGCGAGGATGGCCGAATAGTCGTCGCCAGCGTCGCGGTACTGTTTGGCCACCGCGGTCTCCCCGTGCCCGGCGGTGACCGCGAACAGGCCGATGTAGTCGGGAACGGTCCCTATCGGTGCGACGAAGTCCGACAGGGCGGTGTTGGGCTTGCCCTCGGTCTTGGCGATCTGCTGGCGCAGGGTGTGCATCCGGGCGAGTTCGCTGGTGCGGCTTTCGTCCGTGTAAAGCACGATATCGTCGCCGTCGGCGTTGGCCGGCCAGAAGCCCACCACCCCGCGGGCCTCGAACAGCTTTTCGCCCACGATCCGGTCGAGGATCTCGCTCGCGTCCTTATAAAGGGTCCGCGCCGCCTCGCCGACCACGTCGTCCTGCAGGATGTCGGGGAAACGGCCGACGAGGTCCCAACTGGAGAAGAACGGGGTCCAGTCGATGGTCTTGCGCAGTTCGGCCAGGTCGTAGGGCGCGAAGGCGCGGGTTCCCAAGAAGGTCGGCTTGGGCGGCTGGCCCGCCCCGCCCCAGTTGATGGAGAACTTGTTGGCCCGCGCCTGCTCGATCGGGGTGCGGGCCTTGGCCTCGCGACCGCGGGCGAACTGCTCGCGGATCTTGAGGTATTCGGCCCGGGTCTCCTCCTCCAGCCGCGGACGCTCCTCGGACAAAAGCCCCGAGACCACGCCCACGGCCCGGCTGGCGTCGAGCACATAGGTGGTGGAGCCTTTGGTGTAGGCGGGCTCGATCTTGACCGCGGTGTGGGTGCGGCTGGTGGTGGCGCCGCCGATCAACAGCGGAATGTCGAAGCCCCGCCGCTCCATCTCGCTGGCGACATAGACCATCTCGTCCAGGGACGGGGTGATCAGGCCGGACAGGCCGATGATGTCGGCCTTGTGCTCGACGGCCGCGTCCAGGATGCGGTCGGCGGGGACCATGACGCCGAGGTCCACCACCTCGTAGTTGTTGCACTGCAGGACCACGCCGACGATGTTCTTGCCGATGTCGTGGACGTCGCCCTTGACCGTGGCCATGACGATCTTGCCGGCGGCCTCGCGGACGCTGCCGGCCTTCTCCGCCTCCATGAACGGCAGCAGGTAGGCCACCGACTGTTTCATCACCCGCGCCGACTTCACCACCTGGGGCAGGAACATCTTGCCCGCGCCGAACAGGTCGCCGACCCGGTTCATCCCCTCCATCAGGGGGCCTTCGATCACGTGCAGCGGACGCGCCGCCTCCAGCCGCGCGGCCTCGGTGTCCTCGATGATGAACTCGGTGTTGCCGTGGACCAGGGCGTAGGCCAGCCGCTCGGCCACCGGGGCGTTGCGCCAGGTCAGGTCGACGACCCGCGCGGCGGCCTTGTCGCCCTTGTAGTTGGGGGCGATGTCGACCAGCCGCTCGGTGGGGCTGACGGACCCGTCCTTGGGCTTGCGGTTGAGGACCACGTCCTCGACCGCCTCGCGCAGCACCGGATCGATGTCGTCATAGACCGGCAGGTCGCCGGCGTTGACGATGCCCATGTCCATGCCGGCGTTGATGGCGTGGTAGAGGAACACCGAGTGGATGGCCCTGCGCACGGGATCGTTGCCGCGGAACGAGAACGAGACGTTCGACACCCCGCCGGAGACCCGCGCATAGGGCAGGGTCTGCTTGATCCGCCGGGTCGCCTCGATGAAGTCGACCCCGTAGTTGTCGTGCTCCTCGATCCCCGTCGCGATCGCGAAGATGTTGGGGTCGAAGATGATGTCCTCGGGCGGGAAGCCGACCTCCTTGGTGAGGATCTCGTAGGCGCGGGTGCAGATCTCGACCTTGCGGTTGGCGGTGTCGGCCTGGCCCTGCTCGTCGAAGGCCATGACCACGGCGGCGGCGCCATAGCGCAGGCAGGCGGTCGCGTGCTTGCGGAAGATCGCCTCGCCTTCCTTCAGGCTGATCGAATTGACGATGGCCTTGCCCTGGACGCAGCGCAGCCCGGCCTCGATCACCTCCCACTTGGAGCTGTCGATCATGATCGGCGCGCGGGCGATGTCAGGCTCGGCCGCGATCAGGTTGAGGAAGGTGACCATGGCCGCCTTCGAGTCGAGCAGGCCCTCGTCCATGTTGACGTCGATGACCTGGGCCCCGGCCTCGACCTGCTGGCGCGCCACCGACAGGGCCTCGCCGTACTGCCCTTCGACGATCAGCTTCTTGAACCTGGCCGAGCCGGTGACGTTGGTGCGCTCGCCGATGTTGACGAAGACCGGCCGCGCCGGGGCGGTGGCGTCGAGGTCGCTCATGCCAACTCAAAGGGTTCGAGGCCGGACAGGCGCAGGGCCGTGGGCCGTTGGGCCGGCTTGCGCGGCGGCAGGCCGGCGACCTCGGCGGCGATGTGCGCGATGTGCTCGGGCGTGGTGCCGCAGCAGCCGCCGACGATGTTGACCAGGCCGGACTGGGCCCATTCCTCCAGGAAGTGGGCGGTCTGATCGGGGGTCTCGTCGTATTCGCCGAAGGCGTTGGGCAGGCCGGCGTTGGGATAGGCCGAAACCAGGGTGTCGGCGATCCGCGACAGCTCGGCGATATGCGGCCGCATCAGGTCGGCCCCGAGCGCGCAGTTCAGCCCGATGGCGAAGGGCTTGGCGTGGCGCACAGAATTCCAGAACGCCTCCACCGTCTGGCCGGACAGGGTGCGCCCAGACCGGTCGGTGATGGTGCCGGAGATCCAGATCGGCAGGGGCTCCAGTCCGTCGTCCTCCAGGTCCATCAGGGCCTTGATCGCCGCCTTGGCGTTCAGGGTGTCGAAGATGGTCTCGATCAGGAAGATGTCGATCCCGCCCTCGTGCAGGGCCAGGGCCTGCTGGCGGTAGGCCGAATAGACCTCGTCGAAGGTGACAGAACGGGCGCCGGGGTCGTTGACGTCCGGCGAGATCGACAGGGTGCGGTTGGTGGGGCCGATGGCGCCGGCGACGAAGCGGGGCTTGCCGGGGTCCTGAGCGGTCCAGCGGTCGGCGCTTTCGCGGGCCAGGCGCGCCGCGGCCAGGTTCAGCTCCGGCACGATGTGCTCCAGCCCGTAGTCGGCCTGGGCGATGGTGGTCGCGGAGAAGGTGTTGGTCTCGGAGATGTCCGCACCGGCGGCGTAATAGCGGTCGTGCAGCTTGGTGACGATGTCCGGCCGGGTCAGGGCCAGGATGTCGTTGTCGCCCTTCAGCGGGTGGTCGTGGTCCTTGAACTGGGCGCCCCGGAAGTCGGCTTCGTCCAGGTCTTCGCGCTGGATCATCACCCCCCAGGCGCCGTCCAGCACCAGGATGCGTTCTTTGGCGGCCGCCTTCAGGGCGGCGATACGGTCGGCTCGGGTCATTTCGCGGTCGCCTGTTCGCGTACGCCCAGCACCCGGCAGATCGCATAGACCAGCTCGGGTCGGTTCAGGGTGTAGAAGTGGAAGTCGTTGAACCCGTCTTCCCCCAGCCGCGCGCAGGTCTCGGCGGCGACGGAGGTGGCGATCAGCCGCCGGGTCTCGACGTCGTTGTCGAGGCCCTCGAACAGGTTGCCCAGCCAGGCGGGGATGGCGGTCCCGCAGGACGCGGCCATCCTCTGCAGCCCGGTGAAGTTGGTCACCGGCATGATCCCCGGCACGATCGGTATGGTGACGCCGGCGGCGCGGACCTTGTCGACGAAGCGCCGGAAGGCGTCGATCTCGAAGAAGAACTGGCTGATGGCGCGCACGGCGCCGGAGTCGATCTTGGCCTTCAGCACGTCGATGTCGAAGTCCAGGGACGGGCTTTCCGGGTGTCCTTCCGGATAGCAGCCGACGCTGATCTCGAACGGGTGGATTCTGGTGATGCCGGCGGTCAATTCGGTGGCGTTGGCGTAGCCGTCCGCGCTCGGGACATAGGTCTCGCCCAACCCGCCGGGGGGGTCGCCGCGCAGGGCCACGATGTGGCGCACCCCCGCCCGCCAATAGTCGCGCACGACGGCGTCCACCTCGTCGCGGGTCGCGGCCACGCAGGTGAGGTGCGCGGCGGCCTGCAGCGGGGTCTCGTCGACGATGCGCCGGACGATCCTGTGGGTGCGCTCGCGGGTCGAGCCGCCGGCGCCGTAGGTGACCGAGACGAACCTCGGGTTCAGGGGGGCCAGCCGCTGGATGCAGGCCCACAGGCTCTCCTCCATCTCCGGGGTCTTGGGCGGAAACACCTCGAACGAGACCTGCACGCCCTTGCCGCCGCGCTCGCCGGCGCGGGCGATGGGACCGGGCATCCCCATGTCGGGCTCGAACAGGCTCATGGAAGATTTCCCCGCGCAGTCCCGCGCAACGTTCGGGGGGAGATACGCGCTCGAAGGTTGGTCGGCAATCCCACTTTTTCGAGTGGGACGACCAGTTTTATAAAAAGTGGGACGAAAAGTGGGATGACATCCGCGCACAGACTAGCCGATGCCGCGACATCGGACCATCGCCCGAAGCCGGATGGGACCGATCAGCGCCGACCGTAGCGCAGGAGCGCCGGCCCCAGCTCCTCGCCCGGCGGGGCCATGGCCTGGACGGGGTCGTTTCCAAGCGTGACCTCCATGGCCTGGTAGCTGTGCAGGCCGTTCTCGCGGATGGCCTCGATGTGGACGGTGTACTTGCCCTGACCGACCGGCTGGCCGTCGTCGTTCTTGCCGTCCCAAACCACCGAATAGCGTCCGGCCCGGCGGGTCGGGCGGGATATGGCGGCGACCAGCTGCGGCCGGGCCCGGCCGAACCGGCGCCACCAGATGTAGTTCTCGCTGACATAGTCGAGCTTGCCGCCCAGCATGGCCAGGCCGCGCACCAGCTTGCCGTCATCGTCGGTGACCCAGATGGCCACATAGGGCGCATAGGCCCGCGCCTCCTTCTGCGGCAGGGTGTAGTCGACGGTTACGGCGAACCTGGCCGGCCAGGGGAGCGCGGCGGCGCCGGCCACGGCGTCGGCGGTGCGGATCAACCGGGCCGGGGGCGCGTCGGCACTGAGGGTCAGCCCCTGCCAGCCGCTCGAGGTCCTGATCCTGCCGTTCGCGTCCACCGTGCGGGCTTCGACCCCCGGGAGGGACTCGATCAGATCACGGCCAGCCTGGGCCGGCATGGCGCAGAGGGCCGTGGCCAGGGCGTCCGCCTCGGCGGCGGTGGGCGCGAGCACGCTGGCGCTCAGGCTCAGCTCGCCGCCGACGATGTGGTGGAAGCCTTCGTCGCGGCGCCCGCTGGTGGCCAGGGCCCGCCCGCCCAGGCCCAGCACCACCGCCGGGCGGGCGTTGTCCTCGCCCGCGGCGGGATCGGCCACGCCGGCGATCCAGGCGGAGCCGCCGGGACCTCGGCCCCAGCAGCGCAGGTCGCCGCCGATATCGACCATCAGTCCGGCAAGCTCGGGGGCGGCGGCGCGGGCGGCGGCCAGGGCGGCGTCGACGACATAGCCCTTGGCCAGGGCCTCCGGAGCGAACTGCACGGGAGCGGGGCGGAACACGGTGCGGGTGAGGGGATCCAGCCGCACCTCCGCGCCCGAGGCCGCCGCCCACAGGCGGGCGAGGTCGGCGGCGTCGGCTTGCTGTCCATGTTCGGCGGCCGTCCGCCGAAGCGAATATACCGCTCCCTGGCGCGCGTCGAAGGCCCCGCCGGTGAGGGCCCGCCACCGCTCGCAGGCCTCCAATACGGCGAACAGCTCAGGCGAGACCGCAAGGGAGGCCGACCGGTTCAGGCGGGAGAGCTCGCTGTCGGACCGCCAGCCGCTGAGCAGGGCGTCCAGGCGGTCGATCTCGGCGCGGGCGGCGTCGGCGGCGCGGCGGGCGCTCGCCGGCTCGGCGGTCACGGCCGCCAGATCCATCGACGTCCCGAGCACCGGGTCGGCGTGGAAGCGCCAGGCCTGGGCCTCGGCCTGGGCGGGGGGCGCGACCGCCGCCGCCCCGGCCGCCGCCAGCAACGCCCCCAGCCGACCCCAAGCCCGCATCCATGTCTCCTGTTTTTAACGCGGGGCGGGGGCGCCCTCGCGCCGCCCCGCCCATGGTCTTGGCGCCGGATCAGCGTGTCTGCGTCCGGGCGATCCGTTCCTGCATATGGACGTCTTCGGGTTGAGGCAGGCCCAGGATGTCGGCCCGGGCGCTCAGGGTGCGGAAGGAGCCGGGGCTGATCTTCAGCTCGGCGTCATACTCCTTCACCGCGGCCTCGGGCATGTTGAGGGCCCGGTAGGCGCGGCCGCGGCCGAAATGGGCGCCCACCATTTTCGGCGCCAGTTTCAAGGCCTCGCCATAGTCGTCGATGGCGGCCTGGTAGGCTCGCCGGCGGTTTTCCGCTTCGGCGCGGCTGAACAGGGTGTTGGCCCGGGCGGCGTCGTCCTGCTTAAGGGCGAGGGCGGCGGTGAAGTCGGCGATGGCGAGGTCGCCGTGGCCGCTCGTGGCGTAGATTTCTCCCCGGCCGAAATAGGCGCTCGCCTGGAGGGCGGGGTCGCCCGCGGTCTCCACGATCGCCTCGCCGTACAGCTTGACCGCGTCCGCCTCGCGCTCCTCGGCGAAGGCCGTTTCGGCGTCGGCGATCTTGGAGGCCATGGCCTGGCCCGCGGCGGCCAGGCTGACCACGGCGGCGCAAAGGAGGGCGAGGCGCATGACGGTGCTCCTTCGGTTCGAGCCGCTTTGACCGGTGTCCGCCCAAAGCTGTCCGGCTTAGCCTACAGGCTTGGTCGCCAAGGCCAATGGAAGATTGCGGGACGAGGGGTCCGTCTTCCGCCGGGCCGCGCGCCCGATCTCAGCCGACGGCGGAGCACGGTTCCGGCTTGCCGGCGAGGCAGGTCTCGATGGCCGAGAACAGGGCGTGGGTGGTGATCGGTTTGGCCAGGTGCAGGTCGGCGCCGGCGGCCAGGGAGTCCTCGATCTGCTGCGGCATGGCGTCGGCGGTCAGGCTGATGATCGGCGTGCTGATGCGGCTCAGGCGTCGTTCCTCGGCGCGGATGGCGCGGATGGCGGCCAGGCCGTCCATGACCGGCATGTGGGTGTCCATCAGGATCAGGTCGAAGTCCCCGGCGCGGAAGGCGTCCAGCGCCTCGGAACCATTGACGGCGAGGGTGAGGGTGGCCGATCCGGCGAGGATGGCGGCCACCACCTGCCGGTTGACCGGGTGGTCCTCGGCCAGCAGCACCGAAAGCGGCCGGTCCGGCCGCCGCGGCTCCTCGGCCGGAGTCAAGGCCGCCGCGTCGGTGGCGCATGCGGCCGGCAGGGCCACGGTGAAGGTGAACACCGAGCCGACGCCGGGCGTGGATTCGCAGGCGACGGTCCCCTTCATCATCTCGGCCAGGCGTTGGACGATGGCGAGGCCGAGGCCGCTGCCGCCGTAACGACGGGTGATCGAGCTGTCGCCCTGCTCGAAACGCTTGAACAGCCGCGCCTTGGTGTCGGCGCCGAAGCCCGGACCGGTGTCGCGCACCGTGGCCTGCAGGGTCATCATGCCGTCTTGCGGGGGGGCGAGCGTCACGTCGAGCGAAACCGACCCTTCCTCGGTGAACTTCACGGCGTTGGAGACCAGGTTGGCGATCACCTGCTTGATGCGCATCGCGTCGCCCTTCACCACCCCGGGGGCGGCGACGTCGAAGTGGACCTGGAAGGCCAGGCCCTTCTTGCGGGCGATGGTCTCGAACAGAAAGGCGCTGGGGCCGATGGCGTCGCGCACGTTGAACGCCTCGTCGGCGAGTTCGAGCGCGCCGGAGTCGGACCGGGCCAGGTCGAGGGCGTCGGTGAGCAGGCCGGTCAGGGCCTTGCCGGATTCCAGCACCACATCCAGCATCCTGCGCTGGGCGGGAGCCAGGTCGGTGTGCGACAAGGCGTCGGCCAGGCCGATCACGCCGTTCAACGGCGTGCGGATCTCGTGGCTCATGTTGGCCAGGAACTCGCTCTTCACGGCGGCTGCGGCGTCCGCGCGACGGCGGGCGGCGCGGGCGACCAGGGTGCGCCGCGCCAACTGGCGCTGCACGCGGGCGTGAGCCCCCAGCGCCCCGGCCGCCGGCAGGATGGTGAGGCAGACGATGGCCTGGAAGAAGGCCAGCCACTGCAGCTTGCCCTCAAGGGTGTTCTGGCCGCCGATCGCCGCCCGGTCCAGACCCCCATGTCCCACGAACACCAGGGCCTGCACACAGATCGCTAGGGCCGCGGAGGCCGCCCCGATGGGCCCGTAGCGGAAGGCGATCAGCATCATGGCCGGGAAGGTCAGGAACATCATGGACGGGCCCGCCGTCATCGGCAGGATCACCTGCCCGACCAACAGCGCCCCGACCACGGCCGCAAGCTCCAGGCCGCCGGGGAAGGCGGCGCGATAGCGGCGACGCTCGGCGAACACCATTATGAAGGGCAGGGTCATGGCCGCCCCGAGATAGTGGCTGATCAGCCAGAACTCGGCGTTGCGGACCGCGATCACGGACGGGAGCGTCCGGGCCAGGGCCATCACGACGATCGCCCCCGAGCTCAAGGCCGGCGCCGCCGCGAGCAGCAGGAACTTCAGCAGCCGTCGGCCGTCCGAGAAATCGAGGTTCTGGCCGAACAGGCGCCGGACCAGATAGGCCAGCAGGATGCTCTCGCTAAGGTTGATCGGCGCCAGGGCCAGCGGCCGGTAGATAGGTCTTCCGGCCGACAACATGACGACCAGATAGCCTATGGCCGAGCCGACCAGGACCCAGACCCACGATCGCCGGGGGAGCAGCAGCAGGGCGGACGCCAGGATGCCGACGCCCGGCCAGATCGCCGGGAAGGCCAGCGGCGAAAGCACCACCGAAACCAGCACCGCGACCATATAGGCCGCGATCCACGGCAGCGCCGCGCCCGGAGCCGTGCCGATGAAAGATCGCATTCCCCGAAGACTGGTCACCGGCCCTCCCTCCCGAGCTGTTCGGTCGCTCCTCTGTGAAGGCTAGAAGACGCTGCTTAACAAAAAGCACGGTTTACCGTCGCCGGAGCGAGGTCGACGCCGGTCTGCAGATCAACCCGTCGGAGCTCGGACTCTTTTCTAGGTCTTCATCCAGCGTGATCGGCACGCGGAGGATCGATGACTTATCATGTAACGAATGGGGCCGCCGAAGACTTCCGTCCCGGGATGGGCCGGCGAGCCCGCCGGCTGACACCGTGTAACCAACTGGAAGTGCAGGGTTTTAAGGATATTATACGGCTGCAGCGGTCTTCCGGGAGCCGGCGCTGGCGGCGGCAGGCTGCGTCGCCGCCCGTCGCCGGGAAGACATGGAACGGCTGATGCCGACCGCTCCGGCGCCGGGCGGGCCGGACGTCGCCCGGCGCACGCGACTTTTCGCCGCTGGGTTGAAAATCATCGTTTTTGAGGGCGGCGCACTTCCCGGCTGCAGGATCACGCGCCGAATCCTCCGGTTCCGCCGGGTGTCCGACCAGAGAGAACGAGGCTCGAAGCAATCGCTGGCGCAGGCCAATCAACGGGTCTAGCATCCGCTGTCTTCAAGCCTCGTCCGTGCGATTGGGGTTCAGTAAGAGCGGCCCCGGCGTTTGGCCAACGACAAGAGGCGAGGGAGGAATCGTCACATAACGGAGGCACGGCGTGGAACCGACATCTATCGGGACGCCCGAGTACTTCCATCGCGTTGTTGATTGCCAATGGGCCTGTCCGGCCCACACCCCGGTCCCGGAATACATCCGGTTGATCGCCGCCGGGCGTTTCGCCGACGCCTACATGATAAATTGGAACTCCAACGTCTTCCCCGGCATATTGGGCCGCACCTGCGACCGCCCCTGCGAGCCGGCCTGCCGGCGCGGCCGGGTCGAGGCCGAACCGGTGGCCATCTGCCGCCTGAAACGCGTCGCCGCCGACCACAAGGGCGACATGGCCGGGATGATGCCGACCGTGTCGGCGCCGCCCAACGGCAAGCGCATCGCCTGCATCGGCGCCGGTCCTGCCTCTCTCACCGTGGCCCGCGACCTGGCCCCTCTCGGCTATGAGGTGGTGGTGTTCGACGCGGACGCCCGCGCCGGCGGCATGATCCGCAGCCAGATCCCCCGCTTCCGCCTGCCCGAGGAGGTGATCGACGAGGAGGTCGGCTACATCGCCGCCTTGGGGCCGGAACTGCGGCTTGGCCAGCGGATCGACAGCCTGGGCGCGCTGGTGGGGGAAGGGTGGGACGCGGTCTTCGTCGGCACCGGCGCGCCCCGCGGCCGCGACCTCGACATCCCCGGCCGCAAGGAGGCCGCCGCCAATATCCACATCGGCATCGACTGGCTGTCGAGCGTCTCCTTCGAGCACATCCATGAGATCGGTCGCCGCGTCATCGTGTTGGGCGGCGGCAATACCGCCATGGACTGCTGCCGCACGTCGCGGCGCCTGGGCGGCGAGGACGTCAAGGTGATCGTCCGCTCGGGCTTCGAGGAGATGAAGGCCTCGCCCTGGGAGAAGGAGGACGCGATGCACGAGGGCATCCCGATCCTGAATTTCCTGGTCCCCAAGGCGTTCACCCACGAGGAGGGCCGTCTCACCGGCGTGACCTTCCAGAAGGTCGCCCCCGTCCGCGACGACACCGGCCGCCGGCGCATCGAGCCCACCGGCGAGCCGGACCAGTGGTACGCCTGCGACGACGTCCTTCTGGCCATCGGCCAGGAGAACGCCTTCCCCTGGATCGAACGCGACATCGGCATCGAATTCGACCGCTGGGGCATGCCGCTGGTCGATGAGGTCACCCATCAGTCGACCCTGCCGGGCGTGTTCTTCGGCGGCGACGCGGCCTTCGGGCCCAAGAACATCATCTGGGCGGTGGCCCACGGCCACCAGGCGGCGATCTCCATCGACCTGCACTGCCGCGGCGAGGACGTGGGCGCCCGCCCGCCGCCGATGACCACCCTGGTCAGCCAGAAGATGGGCATCCACGAGTGGAGCTACGACAACGACATCTCGAACGACCTGAGGCAGCGGGTCCCCCTGAGGGAGAAGGTCGAAGCCCTGTCCAGCGTACGGCTGGAGGTCGAGCTCGGCTTCGACGCGCAGCAGGCCCTGCGCGAGACCGAACGGTGCCTCAACTGCGACGTCCAGACCGTCTTCGCCCCGCCGCTCTGCATCGAGTGCGACGCCTGCGCCGACATCTGTCCGGTGGACTGCATCACCTTCACCGCAAACGGGGACGAGGCCGACCTGCGAAGTCGACTGCAGGCCCCCTCGGTCAACCTCGACCAGGCGCTCTACGTCTCGAGCGCCCTCAAGACCGGCCGAGTGATGGTCAAGGACGAGGACGTCTGCCTGCACTGCGGCCTGTGCGCCGAACGCTGTCCCACCGGAGCCTGGGACATGCAGAAGTTCCTGATCAACGTCGCCCACGCTGGGGATCACGCATGCATGCGGTAAGCGTAGAAGCGGGCGAGCCAGCCGAACGGATCGCCGCAGTCAACGACTTCGTGGTCAAGTTCGCCAACGTCAACGGGTCCGGCTCGGCCAGCGCCAACGCCCTCTTCGCCAAGGCGATCCTGCGGATGGGGGTGCCGGTCGCCACCCGCAACATCTTCCCCTCCAATATCCAGGGCCTGCCGACCTGGTTCGAGGTCCGGGTCTCCGAGGCGGGGTGGCTCGGCCGCCGCGGCGGGGTCGACCTGATGGTGGCGATGAACCCCCAGACCTGGGGCAAGGACCTGGCCGAGATCGAACCGGGCGGCTACCTGTTCTACGATTCCACCAAGCCGATGCCGGCGTCCGCCTTCCGCGACGACATCAACGTCGTGGGCATGCCGCTGACCCGGATCTGCAACGCGCGCTACGCCGACCCGCGCCAGCGCCAACTGTTCAAGAACATCGTCTATGTCGGGGCCCTGGCCCACCTGTTGAACATGGACCTGTCCGCGGTCGAGGGCCTGCTGGCCGAGCAGTTCAGGGGCAAGGAGAAGCTGATCCCCGCCAACGTCGAGGCCCTGCATCTGGGCCGCGACTACGCCCGCGAGAACCTGGCGCCGCTCGGCCTGCGCATCGACGCCGCCGACAAGGTGGGCGATCGCATCTTCATCGACGGCAACAGCAGCGCCGCCCTGGGCGCGGTCTACGGCGGGGCCACGGTCTGCGCCTGGTATCCCATCACCCCCTCCACCTCCCTGGCCGAGGCCTTCGCCCGCTGGTGCAAGCGTTTCCGCCATGACCCGGACACCGGGGCGGCGCGCTACGCCATCGTCCAGGCCGAGGACGAGATCGCCTCGATCGGCATGGTCATCGGGGCCGGGTGGAACGGCGCCCGCGCCTTCACTTGCACCTCGGGGCCGGGGGTGTCGCTGATGACCGAGTTCATCGGCCTGTCCTATTTCGCCGAGGTCCCCGCGGTGATCTTCGACGTCCAGCGCGGCGGCCCCTCCACCGGCATGCCCACCCGCACCCAGCAGGCCGACCTGACGGCGGCGGCCTATGCCGGCCACGGCGACACCAAGCATCCGATGCTGTTCCCGCAGGATCCCCACGAGGCCTTCGAGATGGGGGCCGAGGCCTTCGACCTGGCCGACCGGCTGCAGACCACCGTCTTCGTCATGCTCGACCTCGACATCGGCATGAACGACTGGCTGACCAAGCCCTTCGCCTGGGACGATTCCCGCACCCTCGATCGCGGCAAGGTGGCGACGGCCGAGATGCTGGACGCGGGGATCGACTTCGGCCGCTACCTCGACGTGGACGGGGACGGCATCCCCTATCGCACCTATCCCGCCACCCACCCCTCCAAGGGCGGCTATTTCACCCGCGGCACCTCCCGCGACCGCTACGCCCGCTACAGCGAGGAGGGGGCCGTCTATGTCGACAACATGGAGCGGCTGCTGAAGAAGTGGGAGACGGCCCGCTCCCTCGTCCCCGCGCCGGTGCGCCGCGACGCCGGCCGGCCGACGCCGACGGCGGTGATCTATTTCGGCTCCACCTCGGTGGCCATGGACGAGGCGCTGGAGGCGCTGGAGAAGCAGGGAGTCCACCTCGACGCCCTTCGCCTGCGGGCCTTCCCGTTCAGCGACGAGGTGTTCAGGTTCATCGCCGACCACGACCAGGTGTTCGTGGTCGAGCAGAACCGCGACGCCCAGCTGCGCCAGCTTCTGGTGACCGAGGGCGACGTCGATCCGGCCCGGCTGATCCCGGTGCTGCACTACGAGGGCGCGCCGATCACCGCCCGCTTCATCACCGCCCAGATCGCCGGCCTCGCCTCGTCCCGCGGCGTGGTCCCCCTGCGCGAGGCCGTCCGATGACCTATATCGCCAAGCCCAGGCTGCACCACCCCAACCTGCCGACCAACGCCCTGGGCTTCACCCACCGCGACTATGAGGGGACGGTCTCGACCCTGTGCGCCGGCTGCGGCCACGACTCCATTTCGGCGGCGATCATCCAGGCCTGTTTCGAGCTGTCGATCCCGCCGCACCGGGTTGCCAAGCTGTCGGGCATCGGCTGTTCGTCCAAGACGCCCACCTATTTCCTCGGCGCCAGCCATGGCTTCAACACCGTGCACGGACGGATGCCGTCGGTGCTCACCGGCGCCAACCTGGCCAACCGCGAGCTGATCTACCTGGGGGTGTCGGGGGACGGGGATTCGGCCTCCATCGGCTTCGGCCAGTTCGCCCATTGCCTGCGCCGCGGGGTCAACATGACCTATGTGGTGGAGAACAACGGCGTCTACGGCCTGACCAAGGGCCAGTTCTCGGCCACCTCCGACAAGGGCTCCAAGAGCAAGAAGGGACAGGTCAACCACGACCAGGCCATCGACCTGGTCAGCGTGGCCCTCCAGCTGGGGGCCAGCTTCGTCGCCCGCAGCTTCTCCGGCGACAAGCACCAACTCGTACCCCTCCTGAAGGCGGCGCTGGCGCACAGGGGGGCGGCCTTCCTCGACGTGATCAGCCCCTGTGTGGCCTTCAACAACCACGTCGGCTCGACCAAAAGCTTCGACTATGTGCGCGAGCACAACGAGGCGATGAACCGGCTCGACTTCGTCACCCCGCGCGAGCCGATCGCCGCCGCCTACGCCCCCGGCCAGCTGAGCGAGGTGGTGCAGCACGACGGCTCGATCCTGCGCCTGCGCAAGCTGCACGAGGACTACGACCCCACCGACCGGGTGGGGGCGATGAACCACCTGATGGAACGCCAGGCGGCTGGCGAGATCGCCACCGGCCTGTTGTACCTCGATCCGGAGCCGGACGAGATGCACGACCACCTGGGCACGGTGGCGACGCCCTTGAACCGGCTGGCGGATGCTGAATTGACGCCCGGTTCGGCGGCGCTGGACAAGCTGAACGCCAGTCTGCGCTAGCTGGAATATTCGGATCGTGGCGGCGGCGCGGCGCCCGCCGTAACGCGGGAAGGGGCCTTGAGGCCCAATTGCGTCAGACCCGTCAGCCCCATCATCCGGCGTGCGTCCGAGCTCCCCAAAATCAGCCCGAAAACCCGCACCTGCGGCGCTGGCGCCACAGGTGAAGGCATTCGCATCACACCCAAATTGGTTGCAATTGACACTATTCTGTCATGCGCCTATCCAAGCACGGCAGCAACCAAAGGGGGCCGCCGGTTCTGATTTCCGGCCGAAGGAACCCAAGCCTTCGAAGAGGCGGTTTAATCCGGCCTGACGAAACGCTGAAAAAAACATAAAAGCCACTAATAAGGGGACTGTCAGATGAAGAAGAGCTTATTCGCTACTGTCGCTATTCTTTCCGCCCTTGCCGCCAGCGAGCAGGCCTGGGCCCAGGCGCCCGCCTCCACCAGCTTCGAGGAAGTCATCGTCACGGCGCAAAAGCGCACCGACAAGCTCCAGGATGTGCCGCTTTCAGTGACCGCGGTCACCGGCAACGTGCTGGCCCAGGGACAAGTCACCAATCTGGCCGACCTGCAGAATTCGGTTCCGAACCTCAACATCTCGCCGCGCAACAGCTCGGGCGTGGTGGCGATCCGCGGCATCGGCTTCGACGTCCTGACGGTCGGCGCCGAAGGCAGCGTCGCGGTCCATACCGACGGAGTCTACCAGTCGCGTCCCACCGCGGCCCTGGCCAGCCTCTATGACGTCGACCGGATCGAAATCGCCCGCGGCCCTCAAGGCACCCTCTACGGGCGGAACGCCACCGGCGGGGCCATCAACATCATCTCGCGTCGTCCCGGCGCGGTCTACAACGGCTACGTGAACCTGTCCTATGGCAACTACGGCGCCTATTCGGCCGAAGCCGCCATCGGCGGACCGGTGGCCGGCGACGTCCTGCGGCTGCGCATCGCGGGCAAGGTCGACCATCACGACGGCTACGGCACCAACCTCTACAACGGTTCCGACATCGACAACCTGAACAGCGGCGCCGTCCGCGGCACGCTGGAATACAATCCCACGCCCAAGGCGTCGTTCAGCCTCATCGCCGACTACTTCAAGCGGGACGACAACGCCTACGCCCCCCACTTCGCCGGTTGCCTGGCCGTCTGTTCGCCGGCCACCGCCACGCAGCGGGGCTTCACCGTGCCGGCCAACCTCCGCGACGTGAACATCGACGTCGAACCGACCAACCGCAACGAGCTGTGGGGCACGGCGCTCACCTCCACCTTCGACCTCAACTTCGCCGAGCTGACCTCGATCTCCGCCTTCCGGCACGGCAGCAGCTACTACATCTTCGACCTCGACGGGACCGCCCAGAAAAACGCCTTCCTCACTCGTGAGGAAGACTATCACCAGGCCTCGCAGGAACTTCGGTTGGGCAAGCAGAGCGAGACCATCGACTGGCTCGTCGGCGCCTATTACTTCCATGAGCACAACAACGCCCGGTCCAACGGCCACTTCCCGGACTTCCAGGCGCCGGCCCTGACCCAGATATTCATGGGCGGGATCCTGACCACCGACGCCTACGCCGCCTTCGGCGAAGGCACCTGGCGTCCCATCGACAAGCTGTCCCTGACCGTCGGCGCCCGTTATTCCGACGAGACCAAGCGGGTCGACGACGAGCGGTTCTTCACCGGCGGCCCGGCGGCCATGATCGCCCGCCAGGCTGCGCCGACCGCGGCCGTTCCCTGCAAGACCTGCCTGGGACTGCCCAACGAGGTGTCGTTCCACGCCTTTACGCCCAAGGCCAGCCTCGAATACCGGCCGGCCAAGGACGTGATGCTCTACGCGACCGTGCAGAAGGGCTTCAAGAGCGGCGGCTTCGCGGTCGGCCAGGTGGCGCCGGCCTTCGCGCCGGAGACGATCTGGAGCTACGAGGTCGGGATGAAGGCGAGCTGGCTGGAGCGCCGGGTCATCACCAACATCTCGGCCTACCACTACGACTATTCCAACCTGCAGGTCGGTCAGGTGCTCGGCCTGTCCTCGGTGATCAGCAACGCCGGCCGCGCCAAGGTGGACGGGGTCGAAGTCGAGGCCAAGGCCAAGCTCGGCTACGGCTTCCAGATCGACGCCCAGGGCGCCTACAACGACGCCCGGTTCACGTCCTACCAATCGGCCAACGGCGGGATCAATCCGAACCTGCTCTTGAACCTGAAGGGCAACCAGCTGTCGAACGCCCCCAAGTGGACGGGGAACCTCGGCCTGGAATATATGGCTCCGGCCTTCGGCGGCGACGTCACCCTGCGCGGCGAGATCTTCAAGTCCTCGCGGGTCTACTTCTCGCCGTTCAACGACCTGAACAACAGCCAGCAGCCCTACGCCCTGCTCAACGCCTCGGTGAAGTACCAGCCGAGCGGCGGCCACTGGTTCGCCAGCGCCTATATCAACAACATCGAGAACGAGACGGTGAAGGGCGGCTCCCTGGTCACGGTCGGCGCGGTGGGCTCCTGGATCAACACCCAGCTGCTTCCGCCCCGCACCTTCGGCGTCAAGGTCGGCGCCAGCTTCTAAGCCGAAGCCGAGCTGAAGCTTCGCCCCCGTCGGCTCCGGCTGGCGGGGGCTTTTTATTTCGTGCTCTAGACTGGTCCCAGCGCCTGCGGCAGCAACCGGCCGATCAGCGCCGCGGCCCAGGCCTGCCCGGCCGGATCGCCGATCAGGTCCTGGCGCACCTCCAGCTCCAGATAGTCGAGACCGCGCGGGTCGACGTGCAGGGGCACGGTGTAGTCGGTCGTGTCCATCCGATAGGGCTGGTTGTCCCCCGCCTCGGTCCCCAGTTCGTCCTGCAGCAGGGCCAGCATCCGCGACGACAGTCTTGAATCGCCTCGGTGCAGCACGCCGATCCGCCACGGCCGGACCTGGCCCCGCATCGCCGGGGTGAAGCTGTGCAGGGAAACCAGGGCGCAGGCCCGCCCCCCCGCCGTCCGCCGGTCCAGTTCGGCGGCGATGGCCGCCTGATAGGGCCGCGCGATCTCGTCGACGCGGACGGCGATGTCGGCCTCGCCGAGCGCGATATTGCCGGGGATGACCGTCCCGTCGCTGATCTCCGGGATCAGGTCGGGGGCGTCCGGCCTGCGGTTGCAATCGATCACCAGCCGCGAATAGGCTTGGGCGATGAAACAGGCGTCCAGGGCCCGCGCCAACCGCCCGCCCAGCCCGGCGACTCCGATATCCCAGGCGATGTGTCCGTCCATTTCTGCCGGGGCCAGCCCCAGTCCCCCCAGCGCCCGCGGGACGGCGCGGCCGGCGTGGTCGCCGATCAGCAGGAAAGGGGACGATCCTCCCGGATTTTCCACCACCACGGGAAACCGCTCGCCTGCGACAAGCAAACCCTTCGCCCCTGGCGGTGAATCGGCTCCAAGCTTATCCAATGCCGATCCTCTCGATCCGCCACGTGACCCGCTACCGCTA
>Ga0310811_10000237_pt1 | contig 79158 bp, 64 predicted proteins | sample YCmetagenome_FD_207642 | JGI IMG/M metagenome (GOLD analysis project Ga0310811, IMG submission 207642) | Soil microbial communities from experimental microcosm in Duke University, North Carolina, United States - YC | ecosystem: Engineered > Artificial ecosystem > Soil microcosm > Unclassified ... | reverse complement strand
CACATAAATCGTCGTGACCTTACCGGACTCACTGGAAATCTTCTGCGCCTCAGCCAACGGGATGAAATAATCCTCATTGGACGTAGTAGTCACAATGCCGACAACCTTGAAACTGGTACCCCCGAGCTTCTCGGTACTGCCGACGGTGATGCTCTTCTGAGTGGCGTAGCTGGAGTTCACCACGGCGACGGCGGAACTGGCGTCGCTCGCGGCGAGGTCGCGGCCGGACTTCAGCGTCACCGAGGACATCGGGCCCATGGACAGGTCGCTGACGTCCACGCCCTGCATGGTGGTCTGGTTGAAGTTGAAGTTGCCCGAGGGCGGACCGGCCGAGAAGCCGCCACCGCCCGAGCCGCCGCCGCCCCGGGAGAAGCCGCCGGTGGACGAGGCGCCCGGCTGCTGGGTGAAGGACTGGGTCAGCGCGCCGCTGATGTTGAAGTCCGTCAGCGAGATGCTGCCGACCGCGCCGGAGACGCCGGACAGGGCCTTGATCTTCGTCAGAGTGGTCGTGGCCAGCGTGCCGGAGCCGGGTGCCACCGAGGCGGTGTCCTGCGAGGCCTGCGTGGTCTTGGTGCCCGTCGTGCTCTGCGACTGGCCGCGGAAGTTGAAGCTTCCGCCGCCGCCGGAGCCGCGGGTGGCGGGCTGCGTCACGGTGATGTCCGTGCCCACCCCGTACAGCGACTTCAGCACGTCGTTCTGGGCCACCTTGACACCCGACGACGCGGCGCTGACCGCGATGGTCAGGCCGATGCCGAGCGCCAGGCCGAGCGCGATGACGAGGGCTTGTCGACTGCGTCTGCGCAGCTCCCGGCCCAGGTAGGTGAAGAACATCTCTATGGTCCCTGATGAGTAGGTCGAGGACATGACATTACGACCTAGGAATGTGGACCCCATGCCTTCGCGTGAAGTTAAGGCTCAATGAGAAAGAGATGAGTGAGCCAAATCCTTACCTTATTCTTGGCTTGGTCTCAGGCTCGAAACGCCAGGTGGCGAGGGGGCCGCGGAATTCCGCGCTCCGGTATGCTGGTCCGATGGCGGCGCGCGGCCGGTCTGAGGGGAACGGGGGGCCAAGCTCATGCCTGGCGCAGAACGGGACGCGGTGCGGCTGGCGCGGGCGAACCTCGCCGAAGCCGAGGAGGTGCTCGGTCCCGACCACCCGCACGCGGTGAAGCTGCGCATCACGATAGCCGACGCGCTGAACTCGGCCGGCCGGTACGCCGAGGAGCTGCCGCTGCGCCAACGCGTCCTCGCCGACCTGATGACGCGGCACGGGGCTGAGCACAATGATACCGCCGTCGCCGCGCACAACTACGGCTTCTGCCTTTATCGGAACGACCGCCCGGAAGAAGGCATCCCCTATATCGAGCGGGCTCGCCGGGATATCGCGCCCTTTGTGAAACCGCATGGCCCGGCATTGTTCTTCCTGTGCCGCAATCTCGCCACGGTGCTGCGGGCGGCCGGGCGTACGGCTGACGCGATGGCGCTGCTCGAGGAGATCAGCGACGAGAACAGGGATCTGACGGTCGTCGAGGCGAAGGCCCTGCGCGGTGTGCGGGTGACGCTGGCCGACCTCTACCGCACGGTGACGGGGCCGGGCGCGGAGCGGGCGCTGGCGAAGGGTGACGCGCTCTGGCAAGTCATCGTGCGGACGCAGGAGGCGATCGCAGGCCCCGATGATCCGCAGACGCTTCGCGACGTCAACCAGTTCGCCGTCTACTACGCGAACACGGGCCGTCAGCGCAAAGCCCTGCCGCTCTATCGGCGCGCGCTCGAAACACGCGAACGGGTGCTCGGCGCCGAGGATCCGGAGACGTTGCTCTCGCGCAGCAATCTGGGCATCTGCTATGCGGCGCTGACCGAGCGCGAGTCGGCAGCCAGGCTTTTCGAGCCGCTGTACGAGCAGCGGGCGCGCATTCTTGGCGAGGAGCACGAGGACACCCTCGACACTCTCGACCGCCTGGCCGTATGTCTCTATCACCTGAACCGTTATCAGGATGCCGAAACGCATTTCGCGCGCCTGGCCATCCTGCGGGAGAAGCTCGGCGGCGAAGACGACCGCCAGCGCGCGACGTACCTGCACTGGCTGGGCTGGTCGCAGTACCACGCGCACCGCTACGGGCCGGCGATCGAGTCGCTGAGGGCCTGCCTGACCGAGCGCGCGCGAATACTCGGGCCGCACCACGAGGACACCGTCTCGGCCCGGCACGACGTCGGCGACTTCCTCCAGTCGCGCGGCGAGTACGACGAGGCGATACCGCTGCTGGAGCGCGCGCTGAAGGACCGCGTGCACGTCCTCGGGCCCGACGACGCGGACACCGTCAAAACGCGTTCGGTACTGGCCAAGGCGCTGAGCGGCGCCGATCGCGACGAAGAGTGCGCGGACCGGCGCCGGGAGAACGTCGAGTCGATGGAGCGCGTGCACGGCCCGGACGCCCCGGAGACCATCAAGGCCCTGATCTACCTTGGCTACGCGGAGAAGAACGCCTACCGCTGTTCCGACGCGGCCGAGGCCTACTCGCGGGCGCTGGAGGCGGGCGAACGCGCGCTCGGGCCCGAGCATCCCGACACCGTCGAGGCGCGACGCTGCCTTGCCTACCGTCACATGTGGGCCGGCCGGTTCGACCAGGCGCGGGCGCTGTTCGAGCAGGTACTCGGCAACTTCCAGCGCAGGCACGGCGACCGGGATGACAATACCCTGAACATCCGCTGGTCGCTGGCCCGCTGTACCGACGGATCCGGCCGGTGCGACGAGGCGCTCGCTGAATACCGGGCCCTGCTGGCCGACGCCGTGCGCGCGCTGCCTGAGAATTCCTTGATCCGCAAGACGCTCGGCGCGGACCTCTCCCGCGATGCGCCCGAGGCCTGGCGCAACCGGCGGGTGCTCGACGGACGCAGGCTGTGGCAGGTCGCCCTCGGCGCGGTGATCGTCGCCGAGCTGGCCGACCAGGGGCACGCCCTCGACACGCTGCACTCGAGCCGCTGGCTCGATGCCGGGAACACCGCGAACTCGGTGAGCCGCTGGTGGGGCATCGGTTCCCGGCAGGAGCTGCTCGACTCCCTCGAACGCCTGGAGACCGCCGGGCACCGCGGCTCGTTCGCACCGGACCTCGGCCACGAGCCGCTGGCGTGGGACATCGCCCGGTACGCCAACAACGTCAGGGACGGCGCCACCGTCGGCTGGCTCAGTGAATCAGAAGCCTGGGAACTTCTGGATAAGATCACTGTGATGACGGTGCAGACGTACGACTCCTGGCATGCGTTCCTCGGCGACTACCTCGCCGCCCGGCAGCTGTGGGCGAGACTGGACCCGGGCGACCCGGGATCCTGGCCGCTCCAGCACCGGCGGAAGATCGAGTCCGTGCAGCGGCTGCTCGACCCGGCGGACGGCCGCAGCGTTCTCAACCGCGCGCCGTGGGGGGTTGCCGCCTGATGGATGCGCCGATCCTGGACGTCTACGCGTACCCCGAGCCGTGGCGGGTGCCGGACGGGACGATCGAGAAGATCACCAAGCGGGCCGCGGCCCTGATGAACGACCCGCGCGCCGGCGGGCGGCCCGAGGTGGTGCGCGCCGAGCTCTCCCGGATCCTGGACTACCTGCTCGGCATCGGCGCCGTCCGCAGCGGCTCGCGGGTCGACGTCGAGAAGGAGATCCTCGGCTCGTTCTACGATCCGCCGCGCGAGCCGAAGCGGGAGCCCGCGACGTGGGCCGTGGCGTGCACCGAGTGGCGTCCGCCGCACAACTTCGACCTGCACTCGCCGGAGTGGTACCTCAAGCACCGGCAGGATGCGATCGGGCTGGCCGCGGACTGCGTGCGCGCCTTCGAGCCGCTGGTCCCGCTGCGCGAGCGCATCAAGACGCTGCTGGCCCTCTACGCGAAGCCCGCGGCCGACCACACGCTCTTCCCGAAGGAGCAGCGCAGGCTCTGGGCCGCGGCGGCCGACGACCGGGCCGTGCAGGTCCTCCCGGAGCTGGCCGGGCCGATCAACCATCTCGGCTGGGTCGCCGACGGCGTCGTCGCGGCGCACGAGTTCCTGCGCGCGGCGGTCCCGGAGGCGCCGGAGTCCTCGATCGCCGGGCTCTCCGGGCTGCTGCAGGCGGCGGGCTACGACACGCCCCCGGTCGAGCTCACGGCCGCGCTCGGCGACCGCGCGGCGCAGGTGCTCGCGCCGTGCGAGATCGGCAGTCCGGCGCAGTGGACCAAGCAGACCCGCTCGTGGCTCGCGCGCGCCGTCGCCGCGGGCCAGGAGGAGGCCGCGCGCACTTGGGTGGACATGGCCGTGCGCCTGGTGTGCGCCCTCAGGGGCCTGCCGAACGAGCCCGTGGACGTGGACGACTACGTGGTGCAGATCGGCGGCTTCACCTTCGACCGCGTCCGGCTGACCGAGGCGCGCCGCGCGACCGAGAACCCGATCGCGGCGCGGTTGGCGCGGCGCGGGCGGGGCTCCGCGGCCGGGGCCGGGGCCGGGGCCGGGACTGCGAAGAAGCCGGCCGAGGGCGGCGAGATCGAGTCGCGGCTCATCGGGCAGCAGGAGGCGGTCACGGCACTGCGGTCACTGGCCGCGCACCCGCGGGACCAGCTCAAGGTCCTCATATCCGGCCCGGATGGCACCGGCAAGCACGATCTGACGCTGGAGCTTGCCCGGATGATGCGGGCCCGCGGACTCAAGGAGGACCCGCTGTGGGTCTCCGACGCCATGTTCGCCCGGCAGGCCGACGCGGTCTCCACCTTCCACAAGCTGGCCCGCGAGTGCGTCGGCGAGCGGCTGCTGGTGATCGAGAACCTGGACCTGATCGCGCTCGACCCGCAGCACGGCGGCAGCCTTGCCGAGGAGCTGCACCGGCTGGTCGACGTCCATCCTCGGCTGCACGTCGCGGCGCTCACCGAGGAGGACGGCGACGAGCAGATCCGCCGCGTCAACCCGGCGCTCGTGCAGCGCTTCGAGATCGTGCACACCCGGGCCTTCGACGAGCACGGATACGCGGAACTGTTCACCCGTGCCGTCGAGGAGCGCGGCGGCACCGTGACCCGGCCGGCCGCCGTCGCCGCGGGCGGACTGCTCGCGCGCACGGCGCCGTACCGGAACCTGCGTAACGCGCGACTGGCGCATCGGCTCGCGGACACGGTGCTCGCCGGCCAGCGGCCCGACGAGGCGGCCGGCGTCCGCACCGTGCGCAAGGCGGACATCCCGGCGCCCGGCGCATTCCTCGCCGACGCCGACTCGGGGGACCCGCTGGCCGAGCTGCGCGCGATGATCGGCGTGGAGGAGGTCAAGGAGGAGATCGACCTCTGGCTCGCCCAGGCCGCCGCGGCCAAGCGCCGCCGGGAGAACGGGACGGTGCTGCCGGAGCCGGCGCGCCACCTCGTGCTGACCGGCAATCCCGGCACCGGCAAGACGCAGGTCGCGCGACTGGTCGCGCAGATCTGCAAGAACCTCGGCGTGCTCTCCTCCGGGCACCTCGTCGAGGTCTCCCGGGTCGACCTGGTCGCCGACTACGTGGGCCAGACGGCCGCGAAGACCCGGCGGAAGATCCGCGAGGCGATCGGCGGCGTGCTGTTCATCGACGAGGCGTACGCGCTCGTCGGCGGGACGGGCAACGACTACGGCCCCGAGGCGATCAGCGAGCTGGTCCGGCACATGGAGGACTCGCGCGACGAGCTCGTCGTGATCGTCGCCGGGTACGAATCCGAGATGCACCAGTTCCTCGCGGCGAACCCGGGCCTCGCCTCGCGCTTCCCGACGACGCTGCGGCTGCCGGACTACACCGACGATCAGCTGCTGGATATCCTGGAGGCGCAGGCGCGCTCGGCCGGGCTGGTCCTCGGCGCGGGCGTGCGCGAGAAGGTCGGCGGCATGCTGCTCAAGCAGTCGCGCGGCCGTTCCTTCGGCAACGCCCGGCTGATGCGCAACGTGCTCGACCGCGCGATGGCCCGTCAGGTGCGCCGGCTCTCGCTCCTCGAGTCCACGCCGACCGCCGAGTTCGCCGAGCGCCTGCCGGCCGAGGATTTCCCGGACACGCTCAGCGGCCGGATCCGCACCACTCCGCCCGGCGATCCGCTCAAGGAGCTCGAGGCGATGGTCGGGCTCGCGGACATCAAGCGCGAGGTGGCGATGCTCACCGCCGGCGTCAAAGCGGAGACACTGCGCCGCGAGGCCGGGCTGCCGGTCACGGCCCCGGCGCGGCACATGGTCTTCACCGGCAACCCGGGCACCGGAAAGACCGTCGTCGCACGGGTGATCGCCGAGGTGTACGCACAGCTCGGCCTGCTCTCCTCAGGCCACCTCGTCGAGGCCTCGCGCGCGGACCTGGTGGCCGGCTACGTCGGCCAGACCGCGGCACGGGTCGCGGGCGTGGTCCGGCAGGCCCTTGGCGGGGTCCTTTTCATCGACGAGGCGTACGCGCTGACCCCGAGCGCGCCGTGGGACTACGGCCAGGAGGCCGTGGCCACGCTGCTGAAACTGATGGAGGACAACCGCGGCGATCTGATCGTCATCGTGGCCGGGTACGAGGCGGAGATGGCGGCCTTCCTGACCAGCAACTCGGGTCTGGCCTCACGCTTCCCGCTGCACCTGCGCTTCCCGGACTACGCCGACGCAGAGCTGGCCGAGATCTTCGCCGCGATGGCCGCGACGGCCGGTCTCACGTTGGACGAGCGCCTGCGCACGTCCCTGCTCGACCGGCTCCGCCCCGTCCCCCGCGACTCCGCCTTCGGCAACGCCCGCCTGATCCGCAACGCCCTCGAACGCACCATCGCCCGCCAGGCCCTGCGCATCACAGAGCCCGGCTTCGGCGGCGACATCGGCTTGCTGCTCGCGGAGGACCTCCCGGATTCACTGGCCACGGCGCACGGTCCGCTGCCGGGGATGTATCTGTGAGAGTGGCGATGAGGCCGGTAGGAGTCAGTTGCCCAGGTTGTACCAGCCTGGACTGGAACCGGTGAAGTCGTAGGCGTTCGCCACGGTATTGATGTCGGACCAGCCCAGCTTGCCCGTCGCCGAGATCACATAGGCGCTCATCACGAATCCGCTCGGGATGTCGCTCTTGGCGTTCTTGTAGACGGCCATCACCCGGTAGAGCAGTCCTTCCTGCTTGCCCGACGGAACGTGCTTGATGACCGTGTTCTCATAGCTTTCCATACTGGGGTTGTTGACCCGCTTGAAGCAGGGGACGATGTTGACCGTGTCGTTCCTGCCGCCGAACTGGGCACCGATGAGGTGGCACTTCTGGAGCATCGCCCGCGCGTCGGTGTAGGACAGATGCCGATCACTTGCGAGCTTCCGAACTGCGGTCTCGTACTCGTAGGGCTCGTTCGGAGCGTTGACGTTCGAGATGACGTCGCCGGTAAAGCATGCGTCGTTGTTGAGGGCGATCTGAGAGCGGCCGGGGGTGTACCGGACCCAGCTATCGCCTCTGATGTCGGCGTTCGCGGGCCTGATGCTTTCGCAGAGGTTCTCGTCTTCGGTCGGCTGCGGGCTGGCCGCCGTCTGGTTCGGCTGCGCCGGGGCGGGTGCGGGGTTCTGGGTCGGGGCGGTGGTGACCGGGTCGGTCGTGACCGACGAATAGGTGGTGGGGTTCACCGGCTCGTACGGGTTCAGCGAGTTCGGGTAGACGGTGCCGTAGGGCGTCGTGACGGTATCCGAGGACGGGGACGTCTCGGTCGAGGCTGATTCCGCGGCCGATGCCGAGGCGGACGACGACTCCTGTGACGACGCGGAAGGCGATGACGACGGCTGCTCGGTGGGGCTGGCCGACGGGCTTGGCTCGGTGGAGGTCTGGCTGCTGGGCGTGGAGCCGTCGTCGGGTGACGGCTCAGTGGTGTCGATGCTGTAAGGATCGGGCGAATCGTCAGCGTTCTGCTGCTCCTGTTGGACCTCCTGCACGAGCACCGCTACCTGGATCGTCGCGAGTGCGGTGACGAGGGCTTCGCCGGTGCAGTCGACGGTGTATTCGACCTGGGCGCCGCCCTCGGCCTCCGACTCGGCTTGGGCCTGGGCCTTCTTCTTCGCGGTCTCGCTCGCGACTTCGGCGCCGGCCGCACCGTCGTCGCAGCTGATGGTGCTGGTGGTGTTGAGCGGGAGCGTGGAGGCGTTTTCGCAGCCGCCGGCGCTGATTCCGTCAACGGCGACCGTGGCCACGAGCTGGGCGGTGACGCTGCCGCCGGTGACCTTCGTGTTCGACGACGTGCTGGAGGCCCGGCCGGTTACGGTTGACGTGACGATGCAGCCGCCGTCGCTGCACGAGAGTTTGGCGTAGGAGTTCTCGGTGAACGTCACGCCCTCGTCGGCGGCGGTGCTGAGCTGCTTCACGAACGAGCCGAGGCCGTTGTAGATGTTGTTCACCTGGGCTGAGCCGTGCGGGGTCTGGGTGTCGACGGTGCTCGGCAGCGTCGCGACCGCGGCGTCCGCATCGAGGGCGGCGAAGGTGCGGTGGGCGTGCGTGGCTGCCGCGGACGCCTTTGCGGACGCCGCCGTCGTCGGTGAGGCGGTAGATGAGGTGTTCGTCGAGGTCGTCGTGCGCTGGTACGACGCGTTGATCGCGCTCGCGTGGCCTGTCGTGGGCTCGGCCAGGCGGTCGAGCGTGGCGGGCAGGGCGCGCATTTCGGCGAGCGCGGCCGATGGCACGGCGCCGATGGAGCTCAGCGACGTGGTGCTGACGGACGGCGTGGCCGAGGTCGTGGACGATGCCGGCGCCGTGCCGGGGACGATACGGAGCACGCGGTACGGCATGCTCTGCGAGACGTAGATCTCGCCGATCGAGGTCTTGGCCTCCAGCGCCGACGTGCCGTCGATCTTCGTGGTTTTCGCTCCGGGGGTCGGCCAGCGTGTGGACGAGTCGTTCAGCGCGCTCAGCAGCTCGTCGGAGAGCGCTTCCGGGGTCGGCAGGCTCGTGGTCGCGGCGGAGAATTCGCTCGTGATGTCGGCGTCGGTGATCCACCGGTTCGCCAGCAGGGCGCCCGACGAGCTGTCGCCCGCGTAGGAGTCGAGCAGGTCGGTCGGCGGCTTGAAGTACGTCTTGCCGCCCACGATGAGCAGGCCGAATCTCTCCCCGTCCACCACGATCGTGCCCGAGATCTCGCTGCTGTCGGTGACCCAGGCCGTGACCGAGACGCCGCCCGTGCTCGACGGCGTCTGGTAGCTGACCGCAGGGCTTTGCGACATGGCGATGACGGCGCCGTAGAACGGCCCGCGCTGCTGGGGCGTCGTGACGGACGCTCCGGCCGGGTTCCAGCTCCCGCTGCCGCCGACGCCGATCACGCTCACGAGCAGCGCGGCCACACCGAGCGCGACCCCCACCGCAGGCCACGCTCCATGCAGCGCGCCGCGCCACCCGTGCCCGGGCCGCTTCTGCGGTCCGCCGGGGTCGCCCGGTCCACCCGGTCCACCCGGTCCACCCGGTCCGCCTGGTCCACTCGGTCCGCCGGACCCGCCGCCCGGCACCGCCGTCCGCTGCCAGTACCCGTACGTTGCCATCGTGCCCTCCGCGCCCTCGGCCGCGCTCTCAGGGCTCGATTGTGAGCGAGCGCCGCAGGGACCGGTCCCCGGAGCGGGAAGCGGCCGCCGCGGCTACCGGGCGGAGCAACGGAAAGGGCCGCGCGGATCCGGAGCGGATCCGCGCGGCCCCTCGGCCGTCCGCGGTGGCGGTGCGGCGTCGTACGGTGCGGTGCGAGTGCGGTGATTCGGAGCCTACGAGTGCTGGAGCACGTAGTTGGCCTCGGGCCCGGCGGTCTTCGCGCCGAAGTTGGAGTCGGTCACCTCGGCGGCGATCGCCAGGTCCTTGCTGGGATCGAACACGATCATCCAGCCGTTCGGGTAGTTGTCCTTGTTCGCGTCGGCCTCGGCGGTGCCGGTCTTGCCGTAGACGCCGGAGCCGAAGCCCACCGCGGACGCCGTGCCGCTGGTGACGACCTCCCGCATCACGGTCCACAGCTGCGACTTCACCGAGGACGGCAGCGAGGTCGCGGTCGCCATGTCGGTCAGTCCGGACACCAGGTACGGCTGGTGGAACGCGCCGGTGTCCACGGTCGCCGCGACCGAGGCCATCGTCAGCGGGTTAGCCTCGATCTCGCCCTGGCCGTACAGCTCCTCGGCCAGCTCCGAACCGCTCTGGTGCGAGGGCATGGAGAAGTACGAGCCCTTACCGCCGAGGCCGATGTCCCACTCCTCGTTGAGGCCGTAGTACGTCGTCGCGGCGTTCGCCAGCTTTCCGCCGGCCATCTGCTGCCACCACTGCGTGAAGGCGTTGTTGCAGGACAGCGCGAAGTCGGTGCTGAACGGCGTGGTGTTCGGCTCGAAATCCTCGGTGCCCGCCGAGCTGTTCGCGCTGGTCGTGCTGTTGTGGATCTTCACGCCCTGCACGGTTTCGACGAGCGGGCAGCCGACCTTGGTGTCGATGCCCTGCGGCAGCATGCCGTCCATCAGCAGGCCGGTCGTGGTGACCACCTTGAACGACGAGCCGGGCGCGAGCGTCCCGGTCAGCGCCACGTCGCTGTTCCCGGCACTGTTGGCCACGGCCAGAATCGCGCCGGTGGACGGCCGGATGACGACCATCGAGCTGCGCGGGAGTTCGCCGACCGCGCTGACGGCGAGGGACTCCACCGCCGGGTCGATGGTGGTCTTGACGGTGGCCGTGCTGACCGGCTTGGACAGCACCTGCTTCGACCCGGAGACGACGTTGCCCGACGAGTCCTCGAGCGCGATCTCCAGGCCCGCGGTGCCCTGCGTCGACTTGGTGTTCTCCTTGATCGTCGCGGAGATGTTCTGCAGCGCCGTCTGCGTGCTCGCGGACAGGTCGGTGCCGGAGGAGTCGGTCACTTTCGCCGCGCCCGGCTTGACGGCTATCGCCACCGGGTGCGTCGTGGCGGTCATACCCGGCACGACGAGGCTCGGATCCCACTTGATCCACCAGCCGCCGTCCTTCTTGTAGGCGGTCAGCTGCGACGTGTAGGTCCAGGTGCCACTGGCGTAGCTCGCCTTGCTCGTGCTGGAGCCGCCGCTGGTGACGTCGGCCGCCACCGAGAACGACACCGTGCCCGCGGCGGTCGAGGCGCCGGACGTGATCTTCAGGCCGCCGAGGTTCAGGCCGGAGGTGTAGGAGCCGAGCGCGCTCTGCGCGGCGGCCGCGTCGTCGGTGTACGACGCGGCCAGCTTGAAGTTCCCGCTCTGCCAGGCGTTCAGGAACACCTCGGCCGTCTGCGCGGCGGCGGCCGCGGGAGCGGTCGCGGTCGGCTGGAAGCCGCTGGGCGTCGGCGAGGCCGAGGCGCTGTGCGAGGAGCCGCCGGCGGTGTTGCCGCCGGGCGCGGCGCTGCTGCTCTGGCTCATGATCAGGACGGTGGCCAGGCCGATGATCCCGACCACGCCGATCCCGGTGGCCACGGCCACCTTCGTGCGCGGCTGCCGGCGCCCCGATTGCTCCGCCCCGAACGGCTCACCGCCGGACGGCGTGAAGGGGCCGGGCGACGACATGAACGGCCCGCCGTTGGACGAGGTGAACCCGTCGCCGTTGGACGCGAAGGGGCCCGGATTCGGCGCGGGGGCGCCGGGCGCGGCGCCGGGCAGCGCGCCGAACTGCTCGGTCGGCGCGGCGGACAGCGGCGCCCCAAGCTGCTCGGTGGGCGCGCCGGGACCGACGCCGGGGGCCGGCACGGGCTGCTGCGGCTGACCGTAAGGATAGGCGGGCTGCTGCGGTATCTGCCCGTACCCCGCGTACGGCTGGGGCTGCTGCGGCATCTGCGGCTGCTGCCCGTACCCGTACCCCGTGGACGGCTGGGGCTGCTGCGGCGCCTGGGCCTGCCAGGCCTGCCCGTCGGCGGGCTGCTGCGGCGGCTGTGCCTGCGGCGGCTGGCCGTAGCCCTCGGCCGGCTGCTGCTGGGGCTGCGGCGGCTGCTGGCCGTAGCCGCTCGGCGGGCCGGGCCGCTGGGCGTTGTTCCAACCTTCCGGCCCGTTGCCGGGATTCTCGAAGCTCACGGTGGAGACCCCTCCTGGTTATTCCCTCGGGGGTTAAGACGTGTACGGGCCCCGGAACGTTGCGTCAATGCCGCGGACGCGGGCTACCTTGTCGTGCGGACCGAGGCGGCCGGCGCGAGATTCCGGGGTGACGGCGGCCCGGCAGGCCAGGATCGCCGAACCCTGTCGATCACGCGTCAATGCCGGGAGGCCTGGACCCGCCCGGCGCCCGGCGTTACCTTGGGTGGCGCACGAAGCGTATCAGAATATTGATGCTCTACCCCACACACTGCACCAAGGAAATACTGTGTCTACCCACATGATGAAGCGCATCGCGCTGCCCCGGCGGACCGCGGCGGTGCTGACCGCGGTGCTGGTGGCGGCGGGGGCCGGCGTGACCCTGACGGCGGGTCCGGCCCAGGCCGAGGTCTACGGCTCTTGCACGATCTCCGGCTGCGGCGACGCCGCGTCGGCGGTGAGTACCTGGGAGTCCCTGGGACTGCCGATCACCCGCGGCTGGTACGACCTGTCCGGCGGCGAGTGCGACTACGCGGGCGGCGAGTACTACAACGACGACGGCCAGCTGCCCGACGGCGACACCTACTACGAGTACGACGTGTACGAGCGCGCGTGCGGGGCCCGCCGTGACGCGTACCGGATCGTGCACGACATCGACATCGACACCGACACCGACACCGACACCTGGTATTACAGCCCGGACCACTACAGCGACTTCTACCAGATGTCTTAGCCCGGTGCGCTGGTCCGGGACGCTCAGGTGCCCGGGCCCCTTGCGGGGTCCGGGCATAATCGCCTCATGACGACGATGTCGAGCGCCGGCGAGATCGCGCGCGCAGTGCGAGCCGGGCAGCTGCGCCCCACGGACGCGGTACGGGAGTCCCTGGACCGGATCGCGCGGCTGGACCCGGGGATCGGCGCGTTCCGCGCGGTCCGGGCCGTGCGCGCGCTCGCCGAGGCCGCGCAGGTCGAGGCGCGGGCGGATCTTGCCGAGCTGCCGCTCGCGGGAGTGCCCGTCGCCGTCAAGGACAACATCGAGGTCGCGGGCGAGCCGATGCGCAACGGCTCGGCGGCCACCGACGAGGCGCCGAGCGCGCAGGACCATCCGGTGGCGGCCCGGCTGCGCGCGGCCGGCGCGATCGTCGTCGGGCTGACGAACGTGCCCGAGCTGTGCCTGCCGCCGATGACCGACAGCGTCTACGGCATCGCGCGCAACCCCTGGGACCGCGGCCGCACGCCGGGCGGTTCGTCCGGGGGCAGCGCGGCGGCGGTCGCCGCGGGCATGGTGCCGTTCGCGCACGGCAACGACGGCCTGGGCTCGATCCGGATCCCCGCCGCGTGCTGCGGGCTGGTCGGCATCAAGCCGGGCACCGGCGTCGTCCCGGCGAGCATCGACGGCACGCCGGTCTGGGGCGGACTGTCCGAGAACGGCCCGCTGGCCACGACCGTGCGGGACACCGCGCTCGCGTTGTCCGTGATGGCGGCGAATCCGGATCTCGCCACGCTCGGTGATCCGGGCCCGCTGCGCATCGGCTTCTCGCTCCGCCAAGCCCAGGCCGGCCTGCCGATCGATCCGCAGTTCGTCACCGCCGCCAAGGCCGTCGCCGCCGCGTTCGCGGAGATCGGTCATCCGGTCACCCCGCATACGGCCGCGTATCCCCTATGGCTGGGCAACGGCGCCGTCCGCAGCTGGTTCAGCTTCGCGGCCGAAACCTCCAGGCAGCTCGACCGCGCACGGCTCGATCGGCGCACGAGGCAGATGGCTGTGATCGGCCGCACGCTCAACACCCTCCGCCTCGACGGCGCCGGATCCCGTGCCAAGTGGCGCGACGGCGCCGCCGAGCAGTTCTTCGGCGACGTCATCGACGTGCTGCTTCTCCCCGCGCTCTCGCGGCCGCCGGCGGCCGCTGACCGCTGGGGGCAGCGCGGCGCCCTGCCGAACACGGTCACGAGCCTCAAGGTGGCCAGCCTCTTCGCTCCGTGGAACATCGCCGGCTGGCCCGCGATGAACGTGCCGGCCGGCATCGACGACCGCGGCCTGCCGATCGGCGTCCAGCTCGTCGCCCGACCGGGCGGCGAGCACACGCTGCTGAACCTGGCCGCGCAACTGGAGGCCGCGCGGCCGTGGCCGCCGCATGCGCCAGGGTTCTAACACTCCTCCCGCCGCGAGATCCGCTCACGGATCTCGGCGAGCACCTTTTCCGCAGGCCGGGCGTCGAGGCGTCGGCCATCGCGCAGGCGCAGCGAGACGGCGTCGTTCGCGGCTTCCTGCGGGCCGATGACCGCCTGATACGGCACGAGGCGGGACTCGCGGATACGGGCACCGAGGCTGCCGCGTTCCGGGTCCCGGAGTTCGGCGCGCAGACCTGATTCCAGGCACCGGGCGACGACGGCGCGGGCCTGCGGGAGCTCGGCGCCGGTGAGCGGTAGGACGGCGATCTGGACCGGCGCGAGCCATGCCGGGAATCTGCCGCCGTGCACCTCGATCAGGTGCGAGACGACGCGCTCGACACTGCCGATGACGCTTCGGTGCACCATCACGGGCCGGTGCTTTGCGCCGTCCGCGCCGATGTAGCGCAGGTCGAACTGCTCGGGCTGGTGGAAGTCGACCTGCACGGTGGACAGGCTGAATTCACGGCCGGCGCTGTCGTCCACCTGCACGTCGATCTTCGGGCCGTAGAACGCCGCCTCGCCCTCCGCCTCCTCATAGTCGAGCCCTGACGATTCGAGGATCTCGCGGAGCAGTGCGGTCGAGCGCTGCCACATCTCCGGGTTCTCGACGTACTTGCCGCCGGGACCGGGCAGCGAGAGCCGGTAGCGGGCGCCCTCGATGCCCAGCCTGGCATGAGCCTCCCGGATCAGCGCGAGCGCCGCCTCGGCCTCCTCGGCGACCTGGTCCGCGGCGCAGAAGACGTGCGCGTCGTTGAGCTGGATCGAGCGGACGCGGTTGAGCCCGCCGAGCACGCCGGACAGCTCCAGCCGGAACATGCCGCCGAGTTCCGCCATCCGCAGCGGCAGTTCGCGGTAGCTGTGCGGGCGGGAGCGGAAGATCAGCGCGTGGTGCGGGCAGAGGCTCGGCCGCAGCAGAACCTGCTCGCCGCCGACCTCCATCGGCGGATACATGTCCTGGTTGTAGTGGGACCAGTGCCCTGAGATCTCGTACAGCTCGCGCTTGCCGAGGACGGGCGAGTACACGTGCCGGTATCCGGCGCGCCGCTCGAGTTCGCGCACGTATTCCTCGAGCTCGTGGCGGATCACGGCGCCGTCCGGCAGCCAGTAGGGCAGGCCCGCGCCCATCAGCGGATCGGTGTCGAAGATGCCGAGCTCGCGGCCGAGTCTGCGGTGGTCGTTCACGGTGGTCTCCCTGATCTCAGGAGGGCGGGCTACCTGCGGGAACGTGAGAACGACGAAGCCCCGGGCGCTCGCCCGGGGCTTGCGGAAGATGACATTCGTCAGCGCGCCGGGACAGCCTCCGGCGTCGTCGTCTGCGGTGCGCGCTGCATCATGGGATGGACCGTAGCAGAGCGCCCGAAGATCCGCATCCCATTATCAAGCGTTATCCGATTGATCTTGTGGAGAATACATGTACGTGATATGCTGTCATATATTCTGGGAGAATTCCTGTTAGTCTCCGCGCATGACCGAGAACATGCCCGGAATCCTTTATCCCGCCGCGAACGCCGACGGTCCGCGCCCCGGCTTGCTGCTGATCCACGGCGGCGCAGGGCTCGATGACCACGCCCGCGGGCAGGCCGAACGCTACAGCCGGCTCGGATACACGGTGCTGGCCTGCGACATGTTCGGACCCGGGGTCGCGGGCGATCGGGCACGCATCATCGAGACGGTCACCGCGCTGCGCGACGATCCGGACCTGCTCGTGGCACGCGGCCGCGCGGCGCTCGAAGCGCTGGTGCGGTCGTCCGGGACGGACGGCCGCGCGGCGGCGATCGGCTTCTGCTTCGGTGGCCTCGCAGCGCTCACCTTGGCGCGCGCCGGCCTGCCGCTGACCGCGGCCGTGAGCATGCACGGCAGCCTCGCCACGCCGCGTCCCGCGGAGCCCGGCGCCGTGCGCGCGCGGCTCCTCGTCTGCCACGGCGCGCGGGATCCGCACGTCCTGATGAGCGACGTCGCCGCATTCGCCGCGGAGATGACGAACGCCGAGGCCGACTGGCAGCTGAACGTCTACGGCCGCGCCATGCACGGATTCACCCACGACCACGCCGTTCCGGGCGCGATCCCCGGCGTCGAATACGACCGCGAGACCGACGAGCTGTCCTTCGCCGCCGCGCGCGAGCAACTGGAGCGGTGCTTCTCCCGGTAGTGGTCAGTCGCCGCGTTCGCCGTGCCAGTGCGCGAGTTTTCCGGCGCGGCTGACGGCGCGGACCCGGCGCTCGGCGTCCCGGCGGACGCGTGACGCGGCGACGATGACGAGGCGGTCGCCGACCTGAAGTCGCGTCGTCGGTGCTGGGACGAATCCGCTGCCGCCGCGCACGACGAGAGACATGCTCGCGCCCTCTGGCAGCCGCAGCTCCCACAGTTCGACACCGTGCAGATGCGAGCCCTCGGGGATCTGCACCTGGAGCATCACCGCGTGCAGGTCCTCCAGCGGCGCGGACTCGACGTCGAGTTCGGTCGGCTCGACGGACGTGAGGACGCCGAGCCTTCGGGCTACGGCGGGCAGCGTCGGACCCTGCACGAGGGTGAATCCGCCGACCACGAGGAATACGAGGTCGAACAGGCGCGAGGCCTGCGGCACCCGCGCGCTCATCGGGATCGTCGCGAGCACGATGGGCACGGCTCCGCGCAGCCCGGCGTACGAAAGGAAGGCCTGTTCCCGCCAGCGTATCCGCAGGCCGATCGTGGATATCAGGACCGCGACGGGCCGCCCGACGACCGTCAGGACCAGGCCGATGACGATCGCGGGCACGATCTGCGCGGGCAGCCGCGAGGGCGCGGCGAGCAGCCCGAGCATCACGAACAGGCCGATCTGCGCCAGCCACGCGATGCCCTCGGCGAAGCCGCGCGTCGCGGCGCGGTGCGGCAGCCGGACGTTGCCGAGGACCAGCGCGGAGATGTACACCGCGAGGAAGCCGCTCGCGTGCGCCGTCGAGGCCGCGCCGTAGCCGGCGACGATGATCGCCAGGACCGCGATCGGGTACAGGCCGGAGGCGGGCAGCGCGACGCGGCGCAGTCCCTCGGCGCCGAGCAGGCCGAGCACCAGGCCGATCGCGGCGCCGACGATCAGCTCGTAGACGACCTCGCCGGCGATGAACACACCGGACGGATGGTGGCCGCCCGCGCTCAGCAGCGTCACGGCGAGCACCGAGGGCGGGTCGTTGAGGCCTGATTCGCCTTCCAGGATCCCGGTCAGCCGCGGCGGCAGCGGGAGTTTCCGCAGCACCGAGAACACGGCCGCGGCGTCGGTCGGCGCGAGCACCGCGCCGAGCAGCAGCGCCTGCCGCCAGGGCAGGTCGACGAAGACGTGCGCGGCGACGGCGACGATCACGGTCGTGACGCCGACGCCGACCGTGGCCAGCAGCAGCGCCGGGGTCGCGCCCGCACGGGCGTTGTCCAGCCGCGTGGTCAGGCCGCCCTCGGCCAGGATGAGCACCAGCGCGCTCAGCCCGAGCACCTCGGCCAGGCCGGCGTCGTCGAAGCGGATGCCGAACCCGGACTCGCCGAGCAGCAGCCCGAGGCCGAGGAAGACCAGCAGGCCCGGCAGCCCGATCCCGTGCGCCAGCCGGGCCGCGCCGATGGCTGCGAGCACCACGGCGGCGCCGACGAGCAGTAGCACATCGAGGTTGGCGGGGTGCAATGATCGGCCCGTCGTCGAAGGTGAGGGTATTCCAGGATAACGGCGGGAACGATCTCTGCCAGTGCTCGGCGGTTAACTGCGACCGTTCGCAGGTTAACTCTCATGCAGCGAGCCGCTTGCGGTGCCGCAGATGCCGCGGTGTTCCGGCGAGCGGCGGCGGGGGCACCACGAACACGGAGCAGTCCGCGTGGGCGATGCAATAGCCTGCGACGTGGCAGTGGGTGAGCCGGTGGAACATGCCGTGCCGGCCTGAGCCGACCACGATCAGGTCGTCCGGCTGGTCGGCGACGTCCACCAGGGCGGCGCCGGCCGGGCCGCGCACCACCTGCGGCTCGCAGTCGATGTCGATCGGGACCGCGCCGAGGCCCTCCTCGAACGCGGCGTTCAGCCGGTGCTCGGCACCGTGCCACCAATCGCGTTCGAGTTCGGGGACCGGGCGCAGCCGCGCGGTGGACTCGCCGCCGGGCGGCGTCCAGGCGAGCACCGGATACAGCGGAGCCCGCCAGGCTCGGGAGAATTCGACCGCGCGGCGCAGGGCGTGCAGGCTGCCAGGAGACCCGTCGACGCCGACGATCACGCGGCCGATGCTGGTTGGCATCATGGCGTCCCTCCTACCAGGACGCCTTCAGTCTATCCGGGCCTCCGGTTTTCGCCACCGAGCGCGCGAGGCCTTCCGTTCAGCGGTTGAGGTAGGCCAGGACGGCCAGCACCCGCCGGTTGTCGTCGTCCGAGGGCGGCAGGTCCAGCTTGGCGAAGATGTTCGAGGTGTGCTTCGCCACGGCCCGCTCGGTGACGACCAGCTTCGCCGCGATCGCGGCGTTGGAGCGGCCTTCGGCCATCAGCCCGAGCACTTCGAGCTCGCGCGGGGTGAGGGTGCCCAGCGGCTCCTTCGCGCCGCCGTGCGCCAGCAGCTTCGCGATCACTTCGGGGTCCATGGCGGTTCCTCCGGCGGCCACGCGGCGCACCGCGTCGACGAACTGGGCCGCGTCGAAGACCCGGTCCTTGAGCAGGTAGCCGATCCCGCCCGCGCCGTCCGCCAGCAGTTCGCGGGCGTAGAGCTGCTCCACGTACTGGGAGAGCACCAGCACCGGCAGGCCGGGGACGCGGGCGCGGGCCGCGAGCGCGGCCCGCAGGCCCTCGTCGGTGAAGGTCGGCGGCATCCGCACGTCCACCACCGCGACGTCCGGCCGGTGCTCGACCATGGCCTCCAGCAGGTCGGGCCCGTCGCCGACCGCCGCGACGACCTCGCAGCCGTGCGCGATCAGCAGCCTGGCCAGGCCCTCCCTCAGGAGGTAGAGGTCTTCGCCGAGGACGACGCGCACGGGATCTCCAAGGTCACTTCGGTGGGGCCGCCGACGGGGGAACGCACGGCCATGACTCCGTCGAATGTACCGATCCGCCGCTCGATCCCGGCCAGTCCGCTGCCGGTCGAGCCCACCGTGGCGCCGCCGCGGCCGTCATCGGTGCAGGTCACCCGCAGCCGGCCGTCCCGGTGCCACAGGTCGATCCGGACGCGGCTCGCGTGCGCGTGCTTGGCCGCGTTGGTCAGCAGCTCGCTGACCGCGAAGTACGCCGCCGACTCGACCGCGGGTTCGAGCCGTCCGGGCAGGTCGGCGGTGACGTCCGCGTGCAGCGGGCTGTCCAGGGCCAGCGCGCGCACGGCGTCGCCGAGGCCGCGGTCGGAGAGCACCGGCGGGTGGATGCCGCGTACCAGTTCCCTGAGCTCGGTCAGCGCCTTGGCCGAGGACTCGCGCGCCTCCGCCATCAGCGCCTTCGCCGCCTCGGGGTGCTGGTCGATCAGCGCCTCCGCGGCGCCCAGGTTCATGCCCATGGCGACGAGCCTGGCCTGCGCGCCGTCGTGCAGGTCGCGCTCGATCCGGCGCAGCTCCGCGGCCTGGTTGTCGACCGCGTCGGCCCGGGTCTCGGTCAGCCGGGCCACACGGCGGTTGAGCGCGGCCTCGCGGGCCCCGGCGGTCGGGCCGAGCAGCACGGACGTCCACCGCGCGTGCAGCCTGATCAGCGCGGGTCCTGCGTACGCGCCGCCGACCAGGAACGCGGCGCCGACCGGGAAGGTGGCCCAGCGCAGGTTCGTCAGCGCGCCGGACTTCGAGACGTGCACGAAGGTGTACCAGTCGTTCATGCCCGCGTTCGTGAGCGTCGGCCAGAAGACGCCGATCACGAAGCCGTACACGCCGTAGAGCACCAGGCCCGCGGCGAGGCTCGCGATGCCCACGCCGACGATCGAGTCCAGGATCGCCCAGGCGAAGTCGCGCCAGGTCTGGGTGTCGCCGACCCGCGCGAGCAGCCGGCGCAGCATCCCGCCGAGGCCGGGCTCCGCGGCCAGCTCCGGGGGAATCGGCCGGTACGGCTCCTCTATCTCGACCCCGCCCCACTCCCGCGCCAGCCGCCTGGCCGTGTTCGCGGTGGAGCGCAGCATGGCCAGCGTGGCCGGCAGCAGCAGCAGTCCGACGCCCATCGACGAGATCAGCGAGCCCGAGGTCACCACCAGGCTCCACAGGATCGCGTTCCAGATCCCGAAGCCGATCAGCGCCCAGCCCCGCAGCGGCGCCAGCAGCAGCCGCTCCTTCAGTTCTCCCATGGCTCCAAGTCTCCCGGTCGCGCGGCCCGCGCGCACTGGCCCCACCCACCCGGCCGGGGGTGTATCCAGTGCCACCCCCAAGACACCGGTTGGCCGGATGTCGATGCTGACGCCGCGTCAATAGCGTGGTGTCCGACCCGGTGACCTGCACCGGAATCCGAAATCCCAGGGGGACGGACACCATGGCGCACAGACGCAGCCCCGCCGCCGCGCTCGGCGGCTGGAGCGCGACACACCGCAAGACCGCAGTGTTCGGCTGGCTGTTCTTCGTGATCCTCGCGACGGTGATCGGCGGCGCGGTCGGGCAGAAGCAGCTCACCGACGCGCAGCAGGGGGTGGGCGACTCGGCGCGGGCGATGCAGATCCTGCAGGACGCCGGCATCTCCGACCCGGCCTCCGAGATGGTGCTGGTGCACAGCACGACGCAGACGGCTGACGCCGCGACCTACCGGCAGGCCGTGGACCAGGTCCTCGCCGCCGTGCGCGGGACCGGGCAGACCGACAACCTGCAGAGCCCTTATTCGACGGGGCTGATCTCCAAGGACCGGCACTACGCGCTGGTCGAGTTCGACATGACCGGCGACGCGTCGACCGCCGACGGCCGGGTGCAGCCGGTGCTCGACGCCGTCGCGAAGGTGCGGGCGGCGAGTCCCGGCCTGCAGATCAGCGAGGTCGGCGACGCGTCCGGCAACCACTGGGTGAACGAGACGCTGGGCACGGACTTCAAGCGCGCCGAATGGACCGCCGTGCCGCTCGCCTTCGGCATCCTGCTCGCCGCGTTCGGCGCGCTGATCGCCGCGGTGCTTCCGGTGCTGCTCGCGGTCACCGCGTTCATGGCGGCGCTCGGCCTGCTCGACCTGATCTCGCACGCGGTGCCGCAGTCCTCTTCCTCGAACTCCGTCATGCTGCTGATGGGCCTGGCGGTCGGCGTCGACTACTGCCTGTTCTACCTGCGCCGGGAGCGCCAGGAGCGCGCGGCCGGGCGTGACCCGAAGGACGCACTCAGCGTCGCGGCGGCCACCTCGGGCCACTCGGTGCTGGTCTCCGGCCTGACGGTGATGGTCGCGATGGCCGGCATGGTCGTCACCGGGATGCACATCTTCGAGGGCTTCGCGCTCGCCTCGATCCTGGTCGTGGCCATCGCGATGGTCGGCTCGGTCACGGTGCTCCCCGCGCTGCTCGCGATGCTCGGCGACCGGATCGACTGGGGCCGGCGCAAGTCCAAGCGGCACCGTCCGGCGAAGCCGAACGGCGGCCGAATCTGGAACGCCACGATGGGCAGGGTGCTCGACCATCCCAAGGGCTTCGCGACCGCCGCCGCGGCCTTCCTGATCCTGCTCGCGCTCCCGGCGCTCGGGCTGCGCACCCAGTCGCTCGACGTGAACCAGCAGCTGCCCGCCGACTCGCCGCTGGTGCAGACCTACGACGCGATCAGCGCCGAGTTCCCGGCCAGTCCGGCGCCCGGCATGATCGTCGTGCAGACCCCTGATGTGAGCTCGAGCGCGGTGGTGGAGGGGATCGCCGCGTTCAAGTCCGAGGCGGCGGCGGACGGCGCGCTGGGATCCGGTCCCGTGCAGGTCAGCTCGTACCCGGCACAGCACGTGGTGAAGATCCTCTTCCCGGTCGCCGGACAGGGCCGCGACGCGCGGGCGATCGCCTCGCTGGACACGCTGCGCGGCAAGGTACTGCCGCACACGCTCGGCGCGATCCCGCACACCACGGCCCTGGTCGGCGGCAGCATCGCCTTCAGCACGGACCTCAACGACCAGCTCGACGGAGCCATCCCGGGGGTGTTCCTGTTCGTGCTCGGAGTCACCTTCCTGGTGATGCTGCTCGCCTTCCGCAGCTGGGTGATCGCGGCCACCGCGATCGTGCTGAACCTGCTCTCGACCGGCGCGGCGTACGGCGTGATGGTCGCGGTGTTCCAACACGGCTGGGGTTCTGGCCTGATCGGCACGAAGCCGGTCGGCGCGCTGGAGTCCTGGATCCCGCTGTTCGTGTTCGTGGTCCTGTTCGGGCTCAGCATGGACTACCACGTGTTCGTGGTCTCCCGGATCCGCGAGGCGCACGACCGGGGTCTGTCGACCAAGGACGCGGTGGCCCAGGGGCTGCGCGCCACGGCCGGCACGATCACCAGCGCCGCGGCGATCATGGTGGCGGTGTTCGCGGTCTTCGGCACGCTGAGCATGCAGGACTTCAAGCAGCTCGGCGTCGGCCTCGGGGTGGCGATCCTGCTCGACGCGACGGTCATCAGGGTACTGCTCCTGCCGACGGTGATGACGCTGCTGGGCGAGCGCAACTGGCGCGGCGGGCGCCGGGTCCCGGCGGCACCCGCGCTAGACCTCGAGGGCGCAGCGCGCGGCACCGATCAGGCCGGCATCCCGGCCTAGCGTCCCCGGCAGCGCCTTCACCCGCTGCACGAAACCGAGGGTGGCGCGGCGGGCCTGGTGGGTCCGGAGCGGATCGACAAGCACCGGGCCCGCCGCCGCCACTCCCCCGCCGATGACGACGACGTCGAGATCCACCAACGCGGCCGCGCCGACGATTCCGCAGGCCAGCGCGTCAGCCGCCCGATCGAAGGCGGCCCGCGCCACGGAGTCGCCGGCGCGCGCGTCGTCCGCCAGTTCCTTCGCGCTCGCGCCCCGCCAGCCGAACTGCGCCGCCCAGCGGACCATCGAAGGGCCGCTGGCCAGGGCTTCCACGCACCCTGTCATACCGCAGGCGCACAGGACCGGCTCCAGGTCGGTCGGCATGTGCCCGAAGTGGCCCGCGTTCCCGGTCGGCCCCGGATAGGAGTGACCCCGCAGCACGAGACCGCCGCCGACGCCGGTGGACACGACGAGGCCGAGCATCGCCTCCGCGCCGACGCCCGCCCCGCGCCAGTGCTCGCCGACGGCGGCGGCCACCGCGTCGCCCACCAGCACGGCCTCCGCGCCCGGGAAGGCGTCGGCGACGGCCTCTCGCAGCGGAAACCCGCGCCAGGACGGGATGTTCACCGGGCTCACGGTGCCCGCGACCACGTCCAGCGGGCCGGCCGAGGCCAGGCCGACCGCGGCCGGCCGTTCGCCGTCGGCGACCTGCCTCGCCAGCTCGATCAGCGTCTTGTCGACGGCGACCGGCGGGGTCGGCGTCTCGGCCCGGCGCAGCACGGTCCCCTGCCGGTCCACCACTGCGGCGGCGAGCTTCGTGCCGCCGATGTCGATCGCCAGGATCGGTGCGTTCGCGGTCACGGCGTGGTCCTCTCGGAGCGGTTCGGGTTCATGGGCTCAGCAGCGTCGTGAGCTGGGGTGCGAAGGCGCGGTGGAAGACGAGCGAGGCCGCGCCGACCGCGCCGGCGCTGCTGCCCGCCGGAGAGAGCGAGACAGGTGCCTTATGCACCCGCCGGGCGATCGGGCGGGCGGAGAGCGCCTCGTCGATCGCCTCGCGGTAGATCTCGCCGACCGGGCCGAGCGCCGGGCCGCCGAGCACGAACAGCTCCACGTCCAGCATGTTCGCGACGCTGACCGCGACATCCGAGAGGTACCCGGCGACCCGGTCCACGACCGAGCGCGCCAGCGGGTCGCCGTCGGCTGCGGCGGTGCAGATCGCGTCGTGGTCCACCTTCGCCGGATCACGCGCGTACGCGGCGGCGAGTGCTCCACCGCCGCCGTCCGCGAGCAGCTTGTGCACGTCGGCGACCATCGCGTCCGGGCACGCGACGGCCTCGAGGCAGCCGCGGTTGCCGCAGTAGCACTGCGGGCCGCCCGGCGCGACGGCGATGTGCCCGAGCTCCGCGGCGTTGCGGTAGGCGCCGCGAAATACCTGGCTGCTCAGGAAGAGGCCACCGCCGATGCCAGTGCCCATGTACACGTAGACGAAGTTTCCGACCTTCTTCGCCACGCCCGACCACCGCTCGCCGATCGCCGCGGCCGTGGCGTCGTTGTCCAGCGTCACGGGCAGTCCCGTGGCCTCCGCGAGCAGCTCGCCGAGCGGGACCCGCTCCCAGCCGGCCAGCCGCGGCGGGTAGAGCACCAGGCCGAGATCCTGGTCGATCGGCCCCGGGCACGCCAGGCCGGCGCCGAGCATCTTGCGCTGCGGGACTCCGCCGTCGCGCACCACCTTGCGTACGGCCTTGGCCATCAGCGCGACGGCCTCCTCGGGCCGCACCGAGTGGTGTATCTCGCGCCGCGTCTCCGCGACGATGGTGCCCGCGAGGTCGACCAGCACCGCGTCGATCCACCCCGGGTCGAAGTGCAGGCCCACGGCGTAGCCCGCGGTCGGCTCGACCCGCAGCGTGGTGCGCGGTTTGCCGCTGCCGGACGGCCCGGCCGAGGGCTGCGCGCCGTCCTCGCGCACCAGGCCGTCGGTCAGCAGCCGGCGCACGATCACCGAGATGGTCTGCGCGGTCAGCCCGGTGCGCTGCGCGAGCTCCACGCGGCTGGTCGTCGCCGAGGACCTGATCGCGTCCAGCACCACGTTCTGGTTGTAGCTGCCCACCTTCGGCAGGTTGGTTCCCGCCTGCTGCCGCATCCGCACTCCTGACCTTCCGGACCCACTCCGAAGAGTTTGTACATCAAATGGATTTACGAAGGAAGCCGGGGGTCCGATCCCGGAGTCGCTTTCCATGGTTATACACCGATTTGCCCGTAAAAGAAGGGATCTACAATAACGATTCAGTAGCAGCGAGGGCCGCCCTTGACTTCATAAATCAAATGGACTTACGTAACTGAGCAACGATCGCTCCACCCGTCACACCGTCGTCACGGACCAGGAGATCCCCATGCACGGACGCAGAAAGATCGTCGCGGCAGCCGGCGCGCTGCTACTCGGGGCCGCGAGCGTGAGCGGCTGCACGCTCTCCTCGGGCTCCGCGTCGTCGAGCTCGAAGACGATCACCGTGGCCTATCAGGAATTCGGCTCGTTCATCCAGCTCAACACGGAGATGCAGACCCTCAAGAAGCAGTACGAGGCCGCGCACCCCGGCACCACGGTCCAGCTCGAGCCGATCCAGGCCTCGGAGAACGACTACTACACCAAGCTCACCCTGATGAACCGCTCGGCATCGACGGCGCCGGACGTGATGTACGAGGACACCTTCCTGATCAACTCGGACATCCAGGCCGGCTACCTCGCGCCGCTCGACTCGTACCTGTCGAAGTGGTCGGACTGGAGCGAGTTCACCGCCACCGCGAAGAGCGCGGCGGTCGGCCAGGACGGCAAGACCTACGGCGTGCCGATGGGCACCGACACCCGCGCGCTCTACTACAACAAGACGCTGTTCGAGCAGGCCGGCATCGCCGTGCCCTGGCAGCCGAAGACGTGGGCCGACGTGCTGTCGGCGGCCGAGACGATCAAGGCCAAGCTGCCCGGCGTGACGCCGCTGAACGTCTACTCCGGCAAGGGCGCCGGAGAGGGCGCGACGATGCAGGGGCTTGAGATGCTGCTCTACGGCACCGGCGACCAGCTCTACGACTCGGCCACCAAGAAGTGGACGCCGTCGACCCCCGGCATGCTCGCGTCGCTGAACTTCGTCAAGCAGATCTACACCACCGGCCTGGCCCCGGACGTGCAGGACGCGCTGAACCCGAACTTCGGCACCACGCTCTCGACCGAGCTGATCCCGCAGGGCAAGCTCGCCATCGACCTCGACGGCTCCTGGCTGCCGAGCACCTGGACCCCGACCGGGGCCAAGCCGTGGTCCGCGTGGTCGAGCACGTTGGGGGTGGCCGCGATGCCCACCCAGAACGGCCAGGCGCCCGGCACGACGAGCATGTCCGGCGGCTGGGTGCTCTCCGTCGGATCGCACGCCCCGGACAAGCAGGCCGCCTTCGACTTCGTGTCGCTGGCCGAGAACAAGGCCAACGCGCTGAACTACGACATCACCGCGGGCCAGATCGCCGAGCGGACCGACGTCGCCGCGGACTCCTCGTACCTGTCGACGAACCCGATGACGGGGTTCTTCACGAACCTGGTGAAGGTGACCCACTTCCGGCCCACCTATCCGGTCTATCCGCAGATCTCGGACCAGATCCAGGTGGCGATGGAATCGGTGATGACCGGGCAGTCCTCGCCGTCCTCCGCGATGTCCACGCTCGCCACCCAGGTGAGCGGCATCGCCGGCGCCTCGAACGTGGCCGCCGGCTGATGACCGTCGCGACCCAGTCGCCGCGCACGGCGCGCATCCCCCTGGACAAGGGGGGTGCGCGCCGTCCGCGCCGCGTCCGCCGTCTGCTCGGCCGCCTGCTGCCGCTCGGCCCGGCGCTGCTGCTGCTCGCCGTCTTCTTCGCCGGGCCGCTCATCTGGAGCGTGTACACCGCGTTCACCGACATGGCCCTGTCCGGCGCGGCCACCACCGAGTTCACCGGCCTGGAGAACTTCCGCCGGATGTTCTCCGACCCGGTGTTCGTCAAGTCGCTGGAACTGACCGTGATCTTCGTGATCGGTTCCGCGGTGATCGGGCAGAACCTGCTCGGCATGCTGCTCGCGCTCATCCTGCGCGGCCGCAGCGGAGCCGTGCGCACGATCGTCAACGGCGTCGTGATCGGCGCCTGGGTGGTGCCCGAGGTGGTCGCCGGATTCGCCTGGTACGCCTTCCTCTACAAGACCGGCACGCTGAACGCGATCCTCGGCCATTTCGGGCTGTCCCAGGACTGGCTCTACACGATGCCGATGCTCGCGGTGATCCTCGCGAACATCTGGCGCGGCACGGCGTTCTCCATGCTGGTCTACTCGGCCGCGCTCTCCGACGTGCCGCCGGAACTGCTGGAGGCGGCGGCCGTGGACGGCGCGTCCTCGTGGAAGCGGCTGCGCTACGTCACCCTGCCGCTGATCCGCCGCTCGATCGTCAGCAACCTGATGCTGATCACGCTGCAGACGCTCGCCAGCTTCGGCCTCATCTACGTGATGACCGGCGGCGGCCCGGGCAACGCCAGCTCGACCACGCCGCTGTACATGTACCAGGAGGCCTTCCGGTTCTACCAGCTGGGCTACGGCACCGCGATGGCGCTCGTGCTGCTCGTGCTCGGCGCCCTGTTCTCGCTGATCTACCTGCGCCTGATCAAACTGGAGGACTCGTGAGCGAGCTTGCGAGCGAACAATCGGGCACAGCTCTCACGCGAATGCGCACCGAGCGCCGGCGAGGTGGTCGCCGCGGTGCCGCGAGCGGGATCACCTCCCCGAAGAAGGGTCCTGCGGCACTCGCGTCCTACGCGGTGATCCTGGTGCTGTTCCTGGCCTTTCTGCTGCCGTTCGCCTGGCTGATCGTGTCCTCCATCGAGACCGGGTCCGGCCTGAACGCGTCGCCGACCTGGCGCTTCACCCTGGCGAACTTCAAGGCCATCATGAACGTCGCCACCGTCTACCAGCCGATGCTCAACTCCCTGATCCTCTCGGCCGGCACCGCGGCGCTCACCGTGATCTGCTCGGCGCTGGCCGCCTATCCGCTCTCGCGCTTCCACATGCGCTTCGGCCGCTCGTTCCTCTACACGATCCTGTTCGCGACCGGCCTGCCGATCACGGCGGTGATGGTGCCGGTCTACTCGCTCTACGCGCGCTTCAACCTCGTCGACTCGGAGCCGGCGACCGTGCTGTTCATGACGGCCAGCTCGCTGCCGTTCGCGATCTGGATGACGAAGAACTTCATGGACGGCGTGCCGGTCTCGCTGGAGGAGGCCGCGTGGACCGACGGCGCCAACTGGCTCCAGTCGCTGTGGAGCATCGTGCTTCCGCTGATGGCGCCCGGCATCGTCGTCGTGTTCATCTTCACCTTCGTGATGCAGTGGGGGAACTTCTTCGTCCCGTTCATCCTGCTGCTCACGCCGGACAAGCAGCCCGCGTCGGTGACGATCTACACCTTCTTCTCCCAGTACGGCGAGGTCGCATACGGGCAGCTCGCGGCGTTCTCGATCATCTACACGGCGCCGGTCATCGCGCTCTACGGCGTTCTGACGAGGTTCCTCGGCGGCGCGTTCAACCTGACGGGGGCGGTCAAGGGCTGAATCGGCTTCACCCCGCCATACGCGCGAGCTGATTTCCGGGCGCAACCACGAGTTCGTCCGCGCTCGGCGGCGAGCCCGTGGCGTACGGCGGCGGCGTCGTCGACCGGATCACGACTCTGAGTCCGTTCGGCGCGACCGCCGTCGCGGACTTCGGCGGCGGGCAGCTGGATACGACCGTCGCCGTGCTCGCCTCGGGCGGCCTGCACGTCTCGATCGCCGATCCGACCGTGGAGCGGCATGACGGAGCGTGGGTGTGGGTGCCCGGACTCTCAGACCTCTTCCGTGCGGTTCACCGCGCTCCGGATCGCGTCCTCGGTGATCCGGAAGTGGTCGCGGGCGATGTGCGCCGCCGCGTCCGGCTCCCCGCCGATGACGGCGGCCGCGAGCGCACGGTGGTGCGCCAGCGCGCGCTCGCGCAGCTCGGGGTTGAAGGGCTCGTGGCTGATCCCCAGGCTGACCTGCGCCAGAAGCTGCCTGCTGAGGGCGGCGAGGGACGCGTTGTGGGTGGCGGCGGCGATGCTGCGGTGGAGATCCACGTCCGCGGCGCGGGCCGCGGCGGAGTCGTTCGCGTTCTCGTAGCGCTGCAGCGCGGCGCCGATGGCGATGTCGTCGGCCATGGAGTGCCGGTCGGCCGCGGTGCGCGCGATCAGCGACTCGATCAGCCTGCGCAGATCGAAGAGCTCTTCCAGGCGGGCCCATTCCTCTCCCAGCAGCGACTGCACGGCGCCGGCCGTGCGCATCCCCCAGTCCGTGCGCACGAACGAGCCGCCGGAGCGGCCGCGCCTGGCCTCGACGTAGCCGGCCTCGCGCAGGTCGGCCAGCGCGGCGCGCACGGTCACCCGGCTGACCTCGAGCATCGCGGCCAGTTCGCGCTCGGCGGGCAGCCGCTCGCCGGGGCTGTAGTCGCCCACCGCGATGGCCGCGATGAGCCGGTCGGCCACGGCCCGCGCCGCGGTCACCGGGGAAACGGCGCCCACCCCCGTCACCGACGTCGCCCGAGGCGGGTCTGATGAGGTCATCGCTGCAGTTCCTCCGAAACGGTATTCATGTGTGGGTGGCCGGCCCGTTGGGTGCGAGCCGGTGAACGCGAGTCGAAAAGTGGTCAAATCGGACAAGGAGTCCGCCCACCCTCGGTTCCACCGTAGATCCTCGCATCTCGACGCCGTCCGCGGTGCCCACCCGCGTATGCATCCGGATCACCGACCCGGCCGAAGGAATATGCGCGATGCCTGATTCACTCCTTCACCGATCCCGCCGTGATCCCGGCCGCCACGTACTTCTGCGCGATGACGAGCAGAACGGTCGCCGGATCGAGGCGACCACCGCCCTCGCCATGATGGCGTTCCACTGCGAACAAGGACGCTGTGACGACGGCGTTTCGGCTGGCCGGCAGGACGGTCGACCAGAGAGTACGGAAGCGTACGGCGCCCCGTCGGTGGCCGCCGCCTGGAGCGGTTCCTCGGGGATGGCGGACATGAACGCGGTGAAGATGAACACGGCGAACGGCACCGCGATCGTCGAGTCCGCGACCACGAGCCCGGGGATCGTGTTGATCCAACCGGTCGAGAGCAGGATCGCGCAGAGGCCCATCGCCAAGATGACGCCCGGGATCATCTGCGCCGCGAGGAGCGGGAAGCTCAGGATCCCGCCACCTTTCGGGCGAAGCTTCGCCAGGGCGTGGCCGGCCGGGGCCGACACGACGGATGTGAGCGCGACCGTGAGCAGGCCGATCAGCAGGCTGTTGCCCAGGTACGGGAGCCGCCGGCTCAGCACGGCCCGGTACCCGGCGAGCGTGCCGTCGAGCGGGATCAGGTCAGGCGGGCTCTTGCGCAGATTCGCGTCCGTGGTGAAGGACGCGTCGACCATCCAGTACATGCGCTGGTCGAGCAGGCCGCCGCGGACGCGGTCAGTTCCTTCTCCCTACGGCCGAGTCCATTCCGCGTGCGACGCCCGAGTCCGCCAAGCGATCCCCGTCCCCACCACCAGCAGCACGACCGCGCACAGCAGGCTGATCGCCGAATGCCCGTGAATGATCAGCAGCGCGCCGATCAGCGCCCCCAGGAACATCGCGGCGATCGACAGCAGCCGCCGCCCCGCCTTCCCGCCCGGTCCCCCGGCGGCCTTGCTGTCTGCGCTCGTCCCGGTGATCGTCTGCGTCAGCACCGTCGTCGTCAGATCCGGCACCGCCAACGCCCGCGCCGCCGCGTTCTGAGTCCCCATTCCGAGCCCCAGCAGCGCGATCAGCGTGTACCGCTCAGCAGCGCTGGCCTCCGGCGACGGCCCGAACTGCCCCACCAGGTACGCCGCGAGCATCAGCGCCCCCTCGATCACCATCGCCGTGGACAGCAGCCGCCCCCGATGCGACCGCCCCACACTGCTGACTCGTCCCCCCAGCAACGCCCCCACCGCAAACGCGGCCAGCGCCGCCAGCGAAGCCAGCAGCGAGAACCCAGCCGCCCCCGCGATCGCAAACCCCGAGAACACGACGTTGCCCGTCATGTTCGCGACGAACACGTGCCCGAGCGCGAGGTAGCTGTACGCGTCCACGAAGCCGGTGACGATCGTCAGCAGCAACATCAGCGGCGGCAACGGCCCGAACCGCGCGCCCCGCTCGGGCACGATCGTCCGCCAGGCCTGGTGCAGGTTCTCGGAGCTCATGCTCCAGAGTCGGCCGCCGCCGGCCATAAGTCAAAGATCTCTGTATTCGAATTCCGTGGTCAGGCCTGGTGGGGGGGCCGAGGACGAACGGCGTTCGCGGTCACGCGCGGACCAGAAGCCGGAGCCGAGCCGCACCGGGAAGTGATCGGGCCACGATCCGGATCAGGAGGGCGGGGAGATGGTCCGGTTGTCAGGTCGGCTGTCAGGTCAGGCGGCGCGCCCTGCCGGGTGGCGGTGCCAGAGGAGTTCGCAGACCCGGTCGAGGCCCTGCACGAGGTGCCGGCGGTACGTGCCGAAGGGCAGCCCCAGCTCTTGGGCCACGACGTGCTGCTGCTTCGCGTCGGCGTCGAGGTACGTGCAGGTGATGGCGAGGTACTGCTTCTCACCGTGCCGGTCCTCGCGGAGCTGGCGTAGTGCGAGCGATATCGCGGCACGGACGCGTTCGGCCGGGACTGCGTTGTCATCGTCGGAGGCCACGAGGTTCGTCTGGTGCAGCAGGCTGTCGGCGAGCGTGTCGGGCCGGTGCCAGGCGCGCAGCGCCGAGCGCACCGCGGCGTTGAACTCCTCGCGGGAGACGTCGGCGGCGTCGGGCGCAGGCGGCACGTCGACCAGGTGCGACCGCACCCTGGCACGCAGCACCTGATGCCGTTCCGGGTCACGCCATTTGAGGTCCGCGTCGAGGATCTCGCGGACGACGTCGTGCGGGTACACGCCGAGCGAACCGGACTCGATGAACGGCAGCTCGCGCAGCCAGGCGAACAGGGCCGGCGTGTCGGCGTCCGGGAGCGCGGCGCGCAGCAGTTCCTCGTTCGTGGTCGGCAGCAGCGCACATACGTCCAGTGCCTGCCTATGCTCGGCGGACGGCGCGTCACCGACCAACTGGTCCACGAGCGCGCCGATGACGTCGTACGACGGTGCCCAGTCCACCTCGTCGTCCGCACTCTCGTCGCGCCGAACCGAGTCCGCGGCGAGCGACAGGGCGAGCGGGTTGCCACCGGCGAATGCGAGGACCGACTTCGTCTGCGCTTCCGGCACCTCGCGCGCAGCCAGGAGCTGCCGCGCGTCACGCTCGCTCAACTCCCCCAGCTCGACGACGTCGAGGATGTCGTGCCACGCCGGGTCGCTGCGCCATTCGCGCGCGGGCCGCGTCCGTCCGGCGAACACGACGATCGTGCCGAGCGGCAGGCGCGGCAGGAAGTCCTCGCGCAGCCACGACTCAAGAGCCTGACATGCCTCGAAGCCGTCCACGAGGAGGATCGCGCGACCCGCGTCCGGCGCGAGCATCTGCGAAGCGGCGGCCTCGAAGGCGGACGGCGTGCAGTCGACGTCGCGGACCGCGTCAAGCTCGACGACCGTCCGGCCGACCTCCGCCGACTCCTCCGCGAATCGGCGGAGCAGCGTCGTCTTGCCGACGCCGCCGGGGCCGGTCACGAACAGCAGGGTGAAGGCGCGTCCGGCGTCGCCGAGGGCGGACCGGAACGCCGCGATCTCGGCTTCCCGGCCGACGAAGGCGCGGCGGCGGGCCTCCTGGAGCTGCTGCGCGAGAGAGGAGCGCGACGCTCTCGCCATCGGCGGGGTCGGAATGTTCGACGGGGCCCGCGGGATGACCTCGGCGCGCGGCTCGTGGCGTTGCGGCGGAATGTCGATCATGCGTACGGTCAGGGCATCGCCGGCCTGCCTCCTGCGGACGGCCAGCGCGGTGACGCCGGTGCGCGGCGCGGAAAGCGGGACCAGGGCGTCGTCGGCACTGAGCACGCGTAGCTGCATGCGCTTGAGAGCCGGGCCCGGCTCGATGCCGAGTTCGTCGCGCAGCACGCGGCGGGCCCGCTCGTAGACCTCCAGCGCGTCGGCCTGCCGTCCGGCGCGGTAGAGCGCGAGCATCAGCAGTTCGTGCAGGGTCTCGCGCAGCGGGTACGTCGTGATCAGCGTTCTGAGCCCCGCGATCGCGGCGAGGTGGTCGCCGGCCTCGACCTGCGCCGCCGCCTCGATCTCCGCGGCGTCGGCGCGCAGCTCCGTGAGCCGGGCGCGCACCCAGTCGAAATGCGGTCCCGGTACGCCGACGAGCGGTTCGCCGCGCCATTCGGCCAGCGCCCGGCGGCAGAGTTCCGCCGCATCGGCGCCCGCGCGCCGCGCGGCCATCGCGGCGGTGACCCACTCCTCGAAGACGTCGGCGTCCACCGTGACCTGCTCGCCGCGCAGCGCGTAGCCGTCGCCGAACGGCTCGATGACGATGCTCGCGCACGCGTCGCCCGCGTTCAGGATCTGCCGCAGCCGGGAGACGTACGTGCGCACGGCCCCCGCACCCGACTTCGGCGGGTGCTCCCCCCAGAGCGCGTCCAGCATCGACGCCATCGAGACGTGCGCGCCGCGCGCGAGCAGCAGCACGGCGAGCACCGCCTGCTGCTGCGGCGGCCCGATCTCCAGCTCCGTCCCCGCGCGCCACGCGCGCACCGGCCCCAACAGCCGGAAGGTGAAATCGTCCATCCGTAGCCCTCCCCGCTCCCCGACCGCCCCGTGACCCTGCGGACGGCCGAGATACGCCTGCGGTCCTCGGGTGATCTTCGCGGGCCCGATTCCGCGAGACATCCGTCAATCTCACTGAACATACGCTAAGAGGGGGCTGAACGAGCGAGGGCTTTTCCTTAAGCCAGGGTTACGCAACCGGTTCTTCAGGCGCATTGACGGGGCGTAGACGGCACATTGATCGGCCGCCCCTAGCGTGCTGCGCCGTGGAGGACATACGAATGCGGGCCCTCTACGCGACCCACGGCCGCTCCCTGCTGTCCTCGATCATCCGATGGACGAGCGGGGACCGGCAGGCCGCGGAGGACCTGCTGCAGGAGACGATGCTGCGCGCGTGGCGCAATCTGCCCACGCTCGAGGACGCCTCCGCCCGCGCCTGGCTGCTGACCGTGGCCCGGCGGCTGGCGATCGACGCGTCGCGCAGCCGGGCCGCCCGGCCCGCCGAGTGCGGCGACGGGCCCCTCGCGGCCATCGCGGCCGGACCCGACCACGTGCAGCAGGTGCTCGACCGCGCGCTGCTCGCACCCGCGCTGGCCGACCTGCCCGATCCGCAGCGCCACGTGCTGTTCCACGTCTACTACCTGCGCAGCACCATGCGGCAGACCGCCGAGACGCTCGGCATCCCCGAGGGCACCGTCAAGACCCGCACCCGCCACGCGCTGCGCACCCTCCGCGGCCACCTGGCCGAACAGAACCCGCACCCACTCACGAAGAACATTGGTGGTGGACCAGCTCCGTGTACCCGCCGCTCGCCCCAGAACCCGCCGTCCCGGCCGGATCACCATCGTCAGTCCGCGAGACCCCGGCCATCCCGGGGGAACGGATGACGGAGGCGGTCATCGACCTCGCGGCGCTCGCCGAGAACCTGCGGATCTTCCGCGCCCGCACCGACGCCGCGCTGATGGCCGTGGTCAAGGCCGACGGCTACGGCCACGGCGCCGTGCAGATCGCGCGCGCCGCGCTGGCCCACGGCGCGACGTGGCTGGCAGTGTCCTTCATCAGCGAGGCGCTTCCGCTGCGCGCGGCCGGAATCCAGGCGCCGATCCTGACCTTCCTGCACCTGCCGGACGAGGACGTGACCGAGGCGGTGCGCGCCGGACTCGATCTGACCGTGTCCTCGCAGGCGCAGCTCGCCGAGATCTCCGCATGCGCGAAGCGGCTCGGCCGGACCGCCGAGGTCCAGCTCAAGGTGGACACCGGCCTGCATCGCAACGGCGCCTCGCCCGCGCAGTGGCCCGCGCTCGTCGAGGCGGCGGCCCGGCTGGAGCGCGAGGGCTCGGTGCACGTTCGCGGCATCTGGTCGCACCTCGTGCATCCGGATCAGCCCGGTCATCCGACGACCACGCGTCAGCTCGACCTGTTCGACGCCGCGGTCCGCGAGGCCGAGGGCGCCGGTCTCACCGACCGTCTGCGGCACATCGCGAACTCCACCGCCGCGCTGACGCTTCCGCGCTCGCACTACGACGTGATCCGGCTCGGCAGCGGCCTGTACGGCATCGACCATGCCGGCGGAAACGGCCTGGTCCCGACAATGACCCTGCGCGCGCGAATCGCGATGGCGCGCCGGGTCGATGCGGGTGAGGGCGTCTCGTACGACCACGTGTACCAGACCACTGAGACGAGCAATCTCGCCCTCGTGCCGCTGGGATACGCCGACGGACTGCCGCGCGCGGCGTCCGGCAGCGCACGAATATCGGTGGCGGGCGAGCCGCGATCGGTGGCCGGGCGCATCGCGATGAACTCGTGCATCGTCGACGCCGGTCAGCTCGATGTGATGCCCGGGGACGAGGCCGTCGTCTTCGGCACCGGATCGCAGGGGGAGCCGACCGTCGCGGACTGGGCGGCGTGGTCCGGTACGACTCCGCTGGAGATCCTGACCCGGGTCAGCCCGCGCGTGCCGCGCCGGTACATCACCGCCGCCGAAGGCGAGGTGCCGGCCGCGACGGAATCAGGGCACGACGGCAAGCTGCGGGTGGTCGTGCTGTTCGGCGGGCCCGGTGGCGAGTACGACGTCTCCTGTGCTTCGGGCGCGACCATCGTCAGCTACCTCGACCGCGAGCGCTACCGCGTGCAGCCGGTGCGGATCAGCCCGGAGGGGCGCTGGATCCCCGGCCAGACCGACTGGCCCGCCGGGGTCTTCGGTCCGCACGACCTGGTCGCGGCGACGCCGGATCCCGCCGTGCGCAGCGGCGCCGGCCACGAGCAGGCGCTCGACGTGCTGGCCGCGGCCGACGTGGTCGTGCCGGCGCTGCACGGCCCGTTCGGCGAGGACGGCACCGTCCAGGCGCTGATGGACGCGCTCGGCGTGCGCTACGTCGGATCCGGCATGGCGGCGAGCGTGCTCGGCATGGACAAGGACGCGGCCAAGCGAGTGCTCGTCACCAGCGGTCTTCGCGTCGCGGACTGGGCCGTGCTGCGCCGCGAAGCCGACGACCTGTCCGACGCGGACCGCGAGCGGCTCGGGCTGCCGGCGTTCGTCAAGCCCGCACGGTCCGGATCCAGCGTGGGCGTGAGCCGGGTCAAGAACTGGGAGGAGCTGGGCACGGCGCTGGCCACGGCCCGCAAGTGGGACGAGAAGGTGCTCGTCGAGCGCAGTGTGATCGGCCGCGAGGTGGACATCGCGGTGCTCGAGCATCCGGACGGCCGGATCGAGGCGAGCCCGCCGGTCGAGATCGTGCTGCACGAAGGCGGCCGAGACTTCCTCGACTACGCGGCGAAGTACCAGGACGCGACGGCCACGGACATCCTGCTGCCCGCGCCGATCGCGCCGGAGATCACGGCCGAGCTGCAGCGGATGGCGGTGCAGGCTTTCGAGATCCTCGGCTGCCGCGGGCTCGCGCGGGTGGACTTCCTGCTGCGCGACGGGGTCGAGCCGGTGTTCAACGAGATCAACACGTTCCCCGGGTTCAGCGCCACGTCGCTCTATCCGCGGATGTGGGCCGAGGCCGGTATCCCGCTGCCGCGCCTGCTCGACACGATGATCGACACGGTGCTCGCCGGAGTGCCCGCGTAGCTGCTCGGCGACGGCGAGGGGCGGGCCGGCCGGCCCGCCCCGCGCCGTCGCTCGACGCTGGTCAGCTCATCGCGACCGCGTCAGTGAACCGTTTCCGGCTGTCCGGCCAACTGCTCGGCGAGCGGCTGCAGCCCGGCGGGCTGCGAGGCCTTGAAGAGCACGGTGTCGCCGGAGGCGAGCAGTCCGTCGAGCAGGATTCTCGCCTCGACGTTGTCGACGGTGCGGTGCACTGTCATCCCGGCGCCCTCGGCGCCGTCGGCGATCCATCCGGCCTCCTCGCCGCCCTTGAGCCCGCCGACGGTGATCAGCAGGTCCACGCCGAGTTCCGCGGTCAGCGCGCCCATCGCGCGGTGCTCAGGCTCCGCCTCGTCGCCCAGGCCCAGCATCGCGCCGAGCACGGCGATCTTCCGCCGGCCGTTCGCCATCGCCGACAGGGCCCTGAGAGCGGCGCGGGTGCTGTGCGGGTTGGCGTTGTACGCGTCGTTGACGACGACGATGCCGTCCGGCCGCTCGGTGATCTCGAGCCGGCCGCCGGAGGCCGCGGTCGCGGTGCCGAGGCCGGCGGCGATCTCCTCGGTGCTGAGTCCGATGTGGCGGGCCACGGCCGCGGCGGCGAGCGCGTTGCCGACCTGGTGCTCGCCGATCAGCTGCAGCGACACGGGGGCCGAGCCCTCCGGGGCGTGCAGGGTGAAGTGCGCGCGTCCGTGCTCGTCCACGCGCAGATCGGAGGCGCGGATGTCAGCATCCTGAGCGAAGCCGAACAGGACCACGCCGGCCTTCGTCCGCGAGCGCATCGAGAGCACGCGCTCGTCGTCCGCGTTGAGCACCGCGAGACCCGTGGCCGGCAGCGCTTCGACGAGTTCTCCCTTGCCCTGCGTCGTCGCCGCGTAGCCGCCGAACTCGCCGAGGTGCGCGGTGCCTATGTTCGTCACGACGCCGATCGACGGCGGCGCGATCTCCGTCAGGTACCTGATGTGCCCGATCGCTCGGGCGCCCATCTCCAGCACCAGGAAGCGGGTGCCCGCGGACGCCAGGCTGACCGTGAGCGGCAGCCCGATCTCGTTGTTGAAGTTGCCGGGCGTCGCGACGGTCGCGCCCCGGGTGCTCAGCAGGTGCGCGATCAGGTCCTTCGTCGTGGTCTTGCCCGCTGAGCCGGTGATGCCGAGCACCGTCATCCCGGGACCGCCGCGAGCGACCAGGTGCGCGGACAGCCGGCCGAGCGCGTCGACCCCGTCCGCGACCACGACCGCGGGCGCACCGACCGGGCGCTGCGCGAGTACCGCGGCGGCGCCGCCGGACATAGCGGCCTCGACGTAGTCGTGCCCGTCCACCCGCTCGCCGGGCAGCGCGACGAACAGCCCGCCCGCCTGCGCCTTGCGCGAGTCGACGAACGCGGGGGCCTTCACCACGATGTCCTCGGCGCCGTCGTGCACGGTGCCCCCGACCACGTCGGCGAGCTCCCGCAGCGTTATCTCTCTCATGCACCGTCATACGGATACGGCGCGGATCCGGATTTCCCAGCGGCTATCCCGGCCTTCGCACGTCGTAGACCGGCATCCAGGCGATCTTCTCGAGCCTGATGGTGGTGCCGTAGTGCGGTGCGACGACGACTTCGCCGTTGCCCGCGTAGATGCCGACGTGCGATGCGCCGGCGTAGAAGACCACGAGGTCGCCGAGCCTGACGTTCTTCAGCGACACGGGCGTCCCGAAGGCCGCCTGCTCCTGCGAGGTGCGCGGAATGTCGATGCCCGCCGCGCGCCAGGCCTGCTGCGTGAGTCCGGAACAGTCGTACGCGGCGGGGCCGTTGCCGCCGTACTCGTACGGTTTGCCCAGCTGGGCGAGGGCGAAGGCGAGGGCCATCTGGCCCCGGGTCTCGCCGGCCAGTCGCGGGTGGCTCTGTCGCCACTGCGCGCCCGCGCCCACGTCGGCCCAAGCGGGTGTGGCGGCGACGCTCAGCAGCGTCGCCGCCAGCAGGACCGCGCACGCGGCCCGCGGCGCTCTACGCCGGCCTCCGGATAATCGAACACTTCCCGACTCGCGTTCCCAGGGAACTCGCATGGTGCCTGCCCGTGCCGATCGATGGTTGCCCCACCCTCGGCGCAGGCAACTACCCGCGGCCCCGAAAAGCTAACTCCCGGTAATCGGCGGCACGCCGCACCCGATCTTGGACAAAGCCCCGATTGGGTCAACGCCGAGCGTGGCTCAGGCGGCGTCCTGCGGCCTGAGGTGGAAGGCGATCTGGCCCCCGGCGGCGGTCTCGGCGTCGAGCACCTTGTCGGAGAGCTGCTGGGCCGCCTCCGGCTCCAGGTAGACCCGGGCCTCGTGGACCTCGAGGACCTGGTCCTCCGGCCCCGGGCCGCTGGTCAGCGCCGCGGCGAGGGCGGGGCCCTGGCTCTCGTCGGGGCTCGGTGCGATGCGCAGGCCGGTGGTCTCCGGCATGTTCGGCTGCGAGGTGAGTTGGTTGATGGCGGTCGCGGCTGCGTCGGTGAGCGTCAGCATAGGCCGTCGTTCCTTTCCGATTGGCTTCGGGAACGGCCCGGGTACCCGCTCGCTCCGGGGGGAAACCCCCGCCGGACGGACCCGGTCGCTCAGCCGCCCGCGTGGAACAGCTCCGGATCGGGCCGCAGGAACCAGTCGCGGGCCGAACGGGCGACGGTCTCCAGCGCGTTCTCCTCGGCGAACAAGTGCGTGGCGCCGGGGATCACCTCGAGCCGGTGCGGGGCGGCGAGCCGGGCCGCCGCCTCCCGGTTGAGCGCGAGCACGTCGGGATCGTGGCCGCCGACGAGCAGCAGCACCGGCGCGCGGACCCGGCCGAGCGCGTCGCCGGCCAGATCCACCCGACCGCCGCGGGAGACGACCGCGGTCACCCGGTCCGGCCGCTCGGCGGCGGCGGTCAGCGCCGCGGCGGCCCCGGTGCTCGCGCCGAACAGGCCGAGCGGCATCCCCTCGGTCTCCGGGTTCGCGGCGAGCCAGTCCACCGCCGCGACCATCCGCCGGCCGAGCAGCGGGATGTCGAAGCGCAGCTCCCCGGTGAACTCGTCGACCTCCTCCTCGTGCTCGGTGAGCAGGTCGAGCAGCAGGGTACCGAGTCCGGCGCGCTGCAGCACCTCGGCGACGGCACGGTTGCGCGGGCTGTACCGGGAGCTGCCGCTGCCGTGCGCGAAGGCCACGACCGACCGCGCGCCCTCGGGCAGCACGAGGTCCCCCGAGAGATCGGCCGCTTGGACGACCGGTACGTGCACGGTGCTGGAGGTCACGACACGACCCTCTGCCCCGTTTTCGGCGGAAAATGCGTGAAAACGGGAAGGAGGTGGGGTGTGATGAGCCGAGAACCCGAGCTGCCCGCGCGCTTCGCGGACCGGCGGGAGGCGGGGCGGCTGCTCGCCGAGCGGGTGGCGCGCCTCGACCTGCGCGCGCCGGTGGTGCTCGGGCTGCCGCGCGGCGGGATCCCGATCGCGTGCGAGATCGCCGACCGGCTCGCGGTGCCGGCCGAGGCGTTCGTCGCGCGCAAGATCGGCGTCCCGGGCTTCCCCGAGTTCGGCATCGCGGCGATCGCCGAGGGACTGGACGAGGTCGTGCTCAGCCCGCAGGCCGGGCCGCTCGGCTTCGACGCCGGGCGGCTGGCGCCGATGGCCGTGGCCGAGCAGCAGGAGCTCGAGCGCCGCGTCGCCGTGTACCGGGGTGATCGCGCGCTGCCGGACATGCGCGGGCGCGAGGTCGTGATCGCGGACGACGGCCTGGCCACGGGCGTGACCGCGCGCGCGGCACTGCGCGCGGTGCGGCGGCGGGCGCCGAGCAGGCTCGTTTTCGCCGCGCCCGCCTGCGCACCGGACTCCGTCGCCGACCTGATCGCCAGCGGCGCGGCCGACGACGTCGTCTACCTGCTGGCGCCCGACGGCTTCGAGGCCGTCGGCGAGTGGTACGACGACTTCCGCCAGCTCAGCGACGCGGACGTGGTCCGGCTGCTGAGCGGCTGAAGGGTCGCCCGATCAGGGCGTCGGGCCCGTCAGGCCCCGGCGACGCGCAGGATCAGCGCGGAGAGCGTCCGCGCGGCGTCCGGCTTGCCGAGCTCGCGCGCGTGCTCGGCCATCGCTTCGCGCGCGGACGGCTCCTCCAGCAGGGCGCCGATCGCGGCGCGCAGGTCGTCGCCGGTCACCTCGCCGAGCAGCGCCCGCGCGGCGCCGCGCTCGTCGAGGTACCGCGCGTTGAACGCCTGCTCACCGCCGGCCGAGGAGGCGAGCGGGATCAGCACGGCGGGCTTGCCGAGCGCGGAAAGCTCGGCGATCGTGCCCGCGCCGCTGCGCGCGACGACGAGGTCGGCGAGGGCGAACAGGTCCGGCAGCTCCGAGCCGATGAACTCGGCGACGTGGTAGCGCGGCGCCAGTTCGGCAGAGAGCGCGGTGGCGGCCTCGCGCATCCGGTCGATCTCGGCGGCGCCGCACTGGTGGACGACGTTGGCCTGCTTGAGCAGCCAGGGCAGCGACTCGACGATCAGGTTATTGATCTGCCGGGCGCCGAGGGCGCCGCCCGTGACGTACACCGTGGGAAGCTCGCGGTCGAAGCCGTCGAGGCCGAGCGCGGCCACGGCCCGGTCCGGCTCTCCGCCGAACAACTCGGCGCGGATCGGGTTGCCGACCAGCTCGGCGCGGGTGCCGCCGGGCAGCAGGCCGAGGGTGGACTCCGAGGAGACGGCGGTGACCTTGGCCAGCCGGGCCAGGATCCGGTTCGCCAGGCCGAGGCGCACGGTCTGCTCGTGGATCACCAGCGGACGCCGGCACAGCCAGGCCGCGACGCTGACCGGCACCGCGACGTAGCCGCCGAAGCCGACGACGACGTCCGGCCGCAGCCGCCGCACGATCCCGCAGGCCTGCACCGCACCCCACGGCACCCGGGCCAGGTCCTTGATATTGGTCCAGGTCAGCATGCCGAGCGGGTTCCGGGCCCGGCGCAGCTTGCCGGTGGCCACCGGCAGGAACTCGATGCCGTGCTCCCCGGCGATCCGCTCCTCAAGCTTGCCGCGCGCGCCGACCCAGCTCACGGACAGCTCGCGGCCCTGCTCGGCGAGCACCGCGCGCAGGGCGTTCACCGTGGTCAGAGCCGGGTACACGTGTCCCCCGGTGCCTCCGCCGGTCACGATCACCCGGACGGGGCGCGCCCCGTCGGCTCGGCTGCTCACCTGGTACCGCCTCATCCTCGAGCCCCTTGTGCTGCTGACCCGCCAAGCCTCCCACACCTCGGCCCGCAGCCCCGAAACGTACGGTGCCGTTAGCCTGGACCGGTGTCAGTCTTGCGCGGTGGGCTCCTGGTCGGCCGGGACGACGAGGTTGCGCTGCTGCGCGGCCTGGTCACGGCGGCGCGCTCGGGACGCGGCGGCATCGCGCTGATCGAGGGCGAGCCGGGGATCGGCAAGACCGCGCTGCTCGCCGAGGTCGCGAGCCTGGCCTCCGCCGCCGGAGTCTCCACACTGTGGATCTCCGGCGTGCCGGGCACCGAGCCCGCGCTGCAGGACCGCTCACATCCGGCCCTGGTCATCTTTGATGATCTGCACGCGGCCGACGACGCGACGCTCGATCTCTGGCGCCGTCTCGCGGCGGCGACGGCAGACTCTCCGACGCTGGTCGTCGGCGCGCGGCGGCTGGTGCCGCGGCGGCCCTCCGTGGACCGGCTGCGCGAAGGCGCCGTCGTGATCCCGCTGCCCGGCCTCGATCCCGAGCACGTCGCCGTGCTGGCCGGTCCGGATAACCGAGACCGCCTCCAGGCGGCCGGCGGAAACCCGCGCTATATCCGTGAGCTGATGGAAGGGCCAACGCTGGCCGGTCCGATCGCGGAAAGGCTCGACTACCTCACGCCGCGCACGCTCGAAGTACTGCACGGCGCGGCGTTGCTCGGCGACCCGTTCTCGGTGGCCGATCTCGCGCTGATCACCGCGTTCTCGCCCATCGAGCTCGTCCCGGTGGTCGACGAGGCACTGGCCGCCGGCCTGATCGAACCGGCCGGGCATCAACTGCGGTTCCGGCACGCGGCGATGCGGCAGGCGCTCTGCGACGCGACGCCTCCTGATCGTCGCAGCACCCTGCATCTGGTGACCGCGTGGGCGCTGATGGCGACGGGCGCGCAGCCCGAGCGCGTCGCGCGGCACCTGCTGGACAGCGGCGACTCGCCGAGCGAATCGTGGGAGGCCGACTGGCTGGCGGCGCACTCCGAGACGCTGATGCGGCGCGAGCCGGGGACGGCCGCCCCGATCCTCGAACGGGTCCTCCACGGCCTGGACCCCGCCGATCCGCGCCGCGCCGACTTCGAGGACTCGCTCGCCGACGCCGACTTCCGGCTGTTCCGGTTCGAGGCGGCCGCGCGGATCGCCCGGCAGAACATCGCGCGCAGCACGGATCCCGAGCGGATCGGACGCAACACGTGGCTGCTCGGATACAGCCTGCTGAGACTTCGGCGGCTCGACGACGTGCTGCGCGAGCTGGACGAGGCCTCGGCGCGGCCCGATGTGACAGAACGTTGGCTCGCCCGGTACGCGGCGCTGCGGGCCGTCGCGTTCGGCGCTTGCGAGCAGCTGGAACGGGCCCGCGACGCCGCGCGCGACGCACTGGCCGCCGGACGGCGCGCCGAGGACCCGATGGCGATCGGCTACGCGCTGCACGCGCAGTCGTACGTCGCCATCGTCGCAGACCACGACGACGCCGCCGCGGCCACCCTGCTCGAACGTGCGATAGCGGCTGTACTCGACGAGCCGAACCTCTTCGACCTGCGGCTGCTGTTGTGGTGCAACCGCCTCGCCGTCGGATTCGAGGTCGGCGATCCGGCTGAGGCACTGATGGACTGGGCGCGGCAGATGCTGGTCACGGCCGAGGCCTCGGGTCTGCCGCGGCTGAACACGCTGCGCCTGCACGTCGCCGAGGTCGCCTTCGAGCTAGGTCTCTGGGACGAGGCCGCCGACGTCCTGGACCTGATATCAGATCAGGAGATAGCCCCGGCGGCCAAGCGGCACGCGATCCTCGCCCAACTCGCGGTCCGACGCGAGGACCCGGAGCAGGCGCAGCAGGCGCAGCAGGCGTTGACGGCGATGCGTGAAGCCTGGGCCACCGGTGCGCAGACCGAGTACGGCCGAGTGTTCACACTGGCGGCCGAGGCCTTGGAGCACGAACGCGAAGGCGCATCGGAAGCAGCCGTCGAGATGCTGGCGGTCTGCCTGCGCCTCGGGCGCCCGAACCACCCGCTCCGCTACCGACTGCTCCCCGCGCTGACCCGGCTGGCCCTGGCCGGCGGCGACAAGGCCCTGGCAGTGGATGTGGCGCGAGCAGCCGAGACGGACGCAAGAGAAGGCTCGGCCACCCGAAGGCGAGCCACCGATCTATGGTGCCGCGGACTGCTGGACGCAGATCCGGCCCCGATCCTCGAGGCCGCGAAGCTGCTGCGTGAGGCCGGACTGACGCCCGCGCACGGCAACGCCTTGGAGGACGCGGCCGAACTGTTCGCACGCGCCCACGACACCTCGCGCGCGAGGACGACGCTGGTCGAGGCCCTCAACGTGTACGAGGAGCTGGGCGCCGCCTGGGATGCCCGCCGCGCCACGTCCCGCCTACGCGCGAACGGCGTGCGCCTGCGCACCGTCGCGGGTGGCAGGCGCGCCGCATCGGGCCCGGAGTCGCTGACCGGGACCGAACGGAAGGTGGCCGACCTGGTGGCCGAAGGCTTGTCGAACCCGGATATCGCCGACCGCCTGAATCTCTCCCGGCGCACCGTCGAGAGCCACGTCTCGCGCATCCTGGCGAAGCTCGGCGCCGCCTCACGCGTCGAGGTCAAGAACCATCTCGGGTGAGCCGATCCCGAATCTCCCGCACCGAATCCTTCGCGTAACGAGCTCAGGACTCATTCCGCTCGAGCCGATCCCGAATCTCCCGCACCGAATCCTTCGCGTAACGAGGTCAGGACTCATTCCGCTCGAGCCGATCCCGAATCTCCCGCACCGAATCCTTCGCGAAGCGAGGTCAGGACTCATTCCGCTCGAGCCGATCCCGAATCTCCCGCACCGAATCCTTCGCGTAACGAGCTCAGGACTCATTCCGCTCGAGCCGATCCCGAATCTCCCGGCGTGAGCCGATCCGCAGCTTGGCGAGGATGTTCGAGATGTGCGTGTCCACGGTCCGCTTGGACAGGAACATCCTGGCCGCGATATCAGGATTCGAGTAGCCTTCGGCGGCGAGCTCGGCGACGCGCCGCTCGGTCGCGGTGAGCAGCCCGTTTCCGCCGCGGCCCGCGGTGCGTGCGCGGCTGCCGCGTACGCCGAGGCGCACGTCGTACGCGCGCAGCCGGGCCGCGGCGCGGCGGGCGTCCCAGGCGGCGCCCAGGTCCTCGTAGACGTCCAGGGCCTCGACGAGCGCCGTGCGCGCCTGCTGCGAGTCTCCGGCGTGGGCAGACAACTCGGCTGCGTCTTCCAGCGCATTGCCCGCGTCCAGACGCAGCCCGGCAGCGCGGAAGTACGCGACAGCGCCGATAACCGGCACCGGGTCCGCGTCGAGGAGGCCGCGGCACCAATCGGCGCACGCGAGTTTGCGCGGCGTCGCCTCCTGATCGGCCTCCCACTCCGCGGCCTCGGTCGCGGCACGAGCAGTCGCCGCGTCCTGATCCATCATCGCCAGGCGCACGAGCGTGGGCAGCACGGCGTGACGCAACGGGAAGCGGTCCTCGGCGCCGGGTTCCAGGAGGACCGACAGCAGCGCGACGCCTTCGGCCGGCGACCCGTTGCGCTCGCTTTCCAGCGCGCGGGCGGCAAGGTCGTAGATGCTCCTCGCCCCCTCCCGCGTCGCCAGATCCTTGAGATGCCGGGCGACCTCGGCCGAGTCGTCGCGGTGCGCGGCGATCAGCGCGGCGATCGCGTGGTCGCCGCTGACCTCGTCCCAACGGCCCAGGTCGTAGAGGACCTTCGTGGCCTGCTGCCGTACTCTGGTCAGCCACAGTGAGCCGGTGCGCTCACCGAGCGAGAGCACTTCGCGCATCCCAGCGGACACTCCTTCGTGCCACCCGAGCGCGAAGCGGTAGACGTGGCGGTTGCCGAGAAGCATCATTCGTAGATCGGGAAACTCAGGAGCTTGCGTCATCGCTGCGAGCCCTTGCTCCACATCCTCCAGCGCGCCGGCCACGTCGCGGCGTTCCGCGCGGGCGACCGAGCGGAGGTAGAGCGCGGCACCGACCGTGAACGGGTCCGGCGGGCTGACCTCGGCGGCCAGTGCGCGCTCCGCGGCGGCCCGCGCCTGCTCAAGCCGGCCCAGGATCTCCAGGACGACGGCGCGTACCGCGTCGTTCCGGGCGCGCCAGTACTCCGCGATCCCGGGGCAGAGGTCGAGATCCTCGAGCAGGCCGAGCGCCTCCTCGAAACGGCGCCTGGCCATCAGGCTGAGCGCGAGGATCCAGACGGCGGGCCCGACGCGGGCCGGGTCGCCGCTCTGCGTGAGGATGCCGCGCGCGATGCCTGCGGCCTGCTCGAAGCGGTCGAGCTCGAACGTGTAGCGGGCCCAGCTGTCCTCTAGCCGCGCGTGCCGCGGATCGGCCGGATCGATGCCGCGCAGCACGTGGCCGATGAGCTCGACCGCGAGCTCCGGCTCACGCGCGTGGACCGTGGCGGCGTGCTCGATCAGCCAGTCCGCCTCCCACCGCTCGGCCTCCTCCCCGGCGGCCAGCAGTTGCCGCGCGACGCGCTCCGGCGCAACATTCAAACCATTGAAGATCTTCGCCGTAAACCGATGCAATGCCATGCGGAGGCCGGCCGGAATCGCTTCGTACAGTTCACATCGGAGCTCCTCGTCCCGGAGTCGCAAGGCACCGCCGTCCGCCCGCAGAAGGCCCAAGTCGATCGCGTCGTCCAGCAGCACCCTGAGCTCTTCGGCGGGCCGGTTCAGCAAGGCCGCCAGCTCGCGCAGCGAGAACCCGTCACCGAGAACGGCCGCGCCACGCAGCATGTCCAGCATCGACTGCTCGGATCGCCGCCCCTCGACCATCGTCCCGCCCCACTCCACTTCTCTTCCGCGTCGTACCGGCCGTGCGCCCTGCCCTTGCGTGCTCCCCGTTGCGACGCCGTCCGGCGACAACGGTTGTTACAGATCGATCACGGGCGCCGCCGCGACCTGGCGGAAAAACGCCGGGAGTTTCTTTCAACCCCTCGGCGAGAACCGTCGTCTTTGGCGGCGTGACTACCTACGAACCGTGGCTTCCCCCGACGGACCCCAACGCGCAGACCCGCGCTCTGCCCTGGTCCCCGGCGCCCGAGCAGGATCCGATCGAGCGCACCCGCGTGTGGTCCTCGTCCGCCGCGTTCGACGGTCGTGACGCGGCGGACGCGGCGGTCGAGGAGCACGGCATCGGGCGTTCGGCGAACCGGCGTCGCGTGCTGTTCGCGGCCGGCGGCCTGATGCTGCTGGCCGGCGGCGGCATAGCCACCGCGACGGCCGCCTCGGGTCGAGCGCGCCGGCTGATCGGCGCGACCGGCGGCGGAACCGGCGGCCAGGGCGCGGCGCCGGTGCCCGGTTCGTCCTCGGCGGCGTCGTCGCACACGGCCTCGGCGCCGAACGCGCCGGGTTCCGCGTCCGGTTCGCCGTCGGGTCAGGGCTCGACATCGTCCTCGGCGTCCGCGTCGGCGTCGAACCCCTCCGCGTCCGCTTCGTCGTCCGGCTCGGCCTCGGATTCGGCGTCGCACGGGAAGGTGTACAGCAAGCCGCTGTACTACGTGGACGACCAGGGCCCGATGGCCATCGCGCTGACCATGGACGACGGCCCCGACCCGACCTACACACCGCAGGTCCTCGAGATCTTCCGGCAGTACGGCATCAAGGCCACCTTCAACATGATCGGCGAGCAGGTCGGCGCGAACCTGTCCCTGGTCCGCGAGGTCTCCGCGGCCGGTCACACGATCACCAACCACACCTGGGACCACGCGGACCTGTCGCAGCTGTCCTCCACGCAGGTACTCTCCCAGATGGATCGTTGCAACGATGCACTAGCGAACGCGAACCAGACCCCGACCATCTTCCGCGCCCCCTACGGCGCCTGGTCCCCGACCGTCCTGCAGGCCTGCGCCGCCCGCAACCTGATCCCCGTCGACTGGTCCGTCGACCCGCGCGACTGGGACACCGCCAACGTCGACACCCAGCAGATCGTGCACACCGTGCTGCGCCAGACCCGCGCGCACTCGATCGTCCTGGAGCACGACGGCGGTGGCAACCGCCGCAACACCGTCGCCGCCCTCAAGCAGTTCATCCCGGCCCTGCTCGACCGCGGATACAACTTCGTCGCCATGTAGCAGAAGGAACAGGCAGAGCAAGAAGGCCGAGGCGGAGCACTCCAGGGGATCAGAGCACGCGCCTCAGCCTTCCGGGTCATACGGGGGCAGAGCACGGTATTCAGTCAGCGGGATTCAGGGGCCAGATTCAGTAGGTGATTCGTCAGGGGCTCAGTAGGTGGGGTTCCGGGGTGGAATCCGCGGAGGTCAGTCGCCTCCGCCACCGCCCCCGCCACCACTGCCGCCGCCATCGCCACCACCGCTACCGCCGCCGTCTCCGCCATCGCCGCCGGAACTGCCGCCGTAGCCGCTGCCGCCGTCGCCACCGCCACCGCCGTCACCGCTGCCATCCGAACCGTCGCCGGACGCCGACGAAGACGCTGACGACCCGTCGCTCGCCGAAGCACCATTGTCGGAGCCGGAGCCGTCGGAGGACGCCGCAGCCGCCGATGAGTCGGACGACGCCGAGTCCGCCGAGGTCGAGTCGGTCGCCGCGGACGTGTCCTCACTCGCGACCGAAGCCGTGCTGGTGTCGGTCGACGCCGCAGGAGCCGACGCCGCCGACGCGTCATCCGCGGCAGCAGCAGGAGCCGCGGCAGTCGTCGCGGCCGCCGTGTCCGTAGATGTGGTGCTGGCCGCAGACGTCGCGGTCGCCGCAGACGTCGTCGCGCTCGTGTCGGTGGACGTGGTCGTGCTGGTGTCCGTGGACGTCGCCGTTTCCGTCGTCGCGGTGGTCGTATCCGTGGACGGCGCACTCGTGGTGTCCGTCGCGGTCGTTGTATCCGTCGACGGCGTCGCGTTGGTCATGGTGTTGGTCGACGGCGTACTCGTGGTGTCCGTCGAAGTCGCCGTATCCGTCGTCGCGGTGGTCGTATCCGTGGACGGCGCACTCGTGGTGTCCGTCGCGGTCGTTGTATCCGTCGACGGCGTCGCGTTGGTCATGGTGTTGGTCGACGGCGTACTCGTGGTGTCCGTCGAAGTCGCCGTATCCGTCGTCGCGTCCGTCGAGCTCACTTCCGAGGGCGTGGACTTGGTGACAGTGGAAGACACGAAGCCCCACGTGGTGGTCGTCGCGGTGGTCGGCGAGGTCATCGAGACGCTGCATCCGTCTGCGGTCGCGTCCTGGCCGGGGGCGGCGACCGAGGTCGACGACTTGTAGCCGCCGGGGGTGGAGGAGTCCGCGGCGGTGGCGGTCGCGGTGCCGCCGTTGACAGCCTCCGAGTGCGACGCGCTGGCGCCGCCCCACGCGTTGCCGACCGCGCCCGTGCCCGCCTGGGCGGAGCCCGTGTCGCTGGTGGCGCCGGCGGCGGTGTTCGCGCCGCTCGCGGCGCTGGAATCGGCCTCGGACGTTCCGGGGCCGTCGGTGGATGTGCCGCCGTAGGTGCCGCTCAGGCCGAACTTGCCTATCGAGGTCGAGCCGCCGAATGCGTCAGTGCTGCTGTCCGAGCTCGCGGACTCCGCGGTGCTGCCGACCGAGCCGACGGTCGAGGATTCGCGGGAGGCGCCGCTGTCCGTCGTGGACGCGGAGCCGTACGTGCCGACCGTGCCGGACGCGGTGGAGGTCTCGGCGTTGCTGCCGCCGCCGACCGCCTCCGCGTTCGACGAGTGGCCCGCGGTGTTCGCGTTGGACTCGGCGTTCGAGTTCGAGCCGGTGGACGAGGCTCCGGCACCGACGCCGCCGCCGGTCGGCGCGGACTTGCCGTCGCCCGCGCCGGCCGTGTCGGTGCTGCCGCCCCACGAACTCGAGCCCGCGCTGCTGGCGCCGTCGCCGACGTTGACGCCCGCCTGGGCCGGGTTGCCGCCGGAGCTCTTGCCCCATGCCTCGCCGGCGCCGATCGCGCCGCTGCTGTAGCCGTCGCCGGTGCCGCTCCGGCCGAGCGAGCCGCTGCCGTCGGTGCCGTACGAACTCGAGTGCGCACCGCCGTTCGCGCCGGTGGGGTCGGCCAGGGATGTGCCGGTCAGGTGGATGATGCCGAGGGTCGTGATCGTGGTGACGACCGCGGCCTTTCGAGTGACCCGGAGCATCGCGGAGGCCCGCCGGTGGCGGCGGGGTCCCCGGCGGCGCCGTGGGCCGACCGGCACCTGGGAGGTGGGCAGTGATTCGTCTGCTGACATGGAAGGATCGCTCCCCGGTCTTTGCCTGCGAAGAAAGCTGACATCCTCACGCTAGCCAGCGCCCGCCGCGCCGCCCTTGGCCCGGAGCGATAGAACACGCCTGCGGACTTGTCCGGCGTGGACAAGTCCGGGGCGGCCGTAGACTGCGGTCATGACGCGAAAGCTCGCCACAAATACGACCGTCGACCGCGCAGGGCTCACCGAGTTCCTGCGAACCCGCCACAACGGCCTGGTCATCACGTCCCGCGCGGACGGCGTGCCGCAGGCCTCGCCGGTGACCTGCGGCGTCGACGAGCAGGGCCGGATCGTCGTGTCGACCTACCCGCAGCGGGCCAAGGCCCGCAACGCGCGGCGCGACCCGAACGTGAGCATCGTGGTCCTGTCGGACGACTTCGGGGACGCGTGGGTGCAGGTCAACGGCACGGCCGAGCTCATCGACGCCGACGTGGACGTCGAGCCGCTGGTCGACTACTTCCGCTGCATCGCGGGCGAGCACTCGAACTGGGACGAATACCGCGCGGCGATGGTCAAGCAGGGCAAGACGCTGCTGCGGATCACCCCGGTGTCCTGGGGCCCGATCGCCACCGGCGGCTTCCCGCCCGAGCTCGCAGAGGGCTGATCCTAAAGCGCCGTCCAGGTCGGAGCTGCTGCTTCTGCAGGAAGCTCCGTCCGGGTCGAGGCCGCTACTTCTTCGGGCGATCGGCGGTCAGGACGCCGCCGATCGCCCAACTGCCGGTCGGCACCTCCTGGATCCACACCTGGACGCTCTCGGCCGGGACCTTCAGCGCGTCGACGAACGCGTCGGTGATCCGGCGACGAGGTCGCGCTTGAGTTCGACGGCGCGCGGACCCTGCTGCACGGTGACGATGGGCATGTGAAGCCTCCTGACGAGCCGGCGGATCTGCTGGCTGACCACCGACTGCGCGATCAGGAGCCGTTGCGCCGCGCGGCCGAGGTGGAGCTCCTCGGCGACCGTCGCGAAGTACCGGAGTCGGCGCAGTTCCACGCGGGGTAGCCTACGTGTCCATGGCTTACCGGGGATTCGATCAGCTGGCCGGGGCGGCCAGCGAGGGGATCGACTTCCGCCGCGAGCTGCGCAGCACTCGCTCCGGGGTCGCGCACCTCGCGGTGCACGGCGGCGGAATCGAGGCCGGGACCGCGGAGGCGGCCGACGCCATCGCCGCCGCGAACGGACACGACTACTACGCGTTCGTCGGCCTGCGCGACGCCGGTAATGCCGAGTTGCACATCCCGTCCATACACTTCGACGAGCCGACGTGCGCCGAACTGCAGCGCACCTCGAGGCGCACGGTCTCGTACCACGGCTGCGTGGGCGACGCGCGGATCATCCACCTCGGCGGCGCCGATCTCGGGTGGAAGCAGCGCGTCGGCACGGCCCTGACCGACGCGGGCTTCACCGTGGACTGGCACACCACCGAGAACCTGGACGGCACCGACGTCCGCAACATCTGCAACCGCAACGCCTCCGGCGCCGGCCTGCAGCTGGAGATGTCCGCCGGCCTGCGCGCGGCCTTCTTCCCCGGCGGTCGCACGAGCCGTGCGATGCGGGAAAGCGGCCGACGCACGGACCTCTTCCGACTCTTCGTCTCCGCCGTGGCGGCGGCTACGGTATCGACGACGACCCGGTCTCCGGCAGCAGACCGGACTGATAGCGGCTGATCGGCTCGCCGCCGTTGAGCGAGCTCGTAAGCGACCCTCCGGCGACCCGGTGGCGGCTATTCGACGACGAGCTCGACCGGGATGTTGCCGCGGGTCGCGTTGGAGTAGGGGCAGACCTGGTGGGCGGCCTCGACGAGCTTGTGGCCGGTCTCGTTCTGCAGCTCGTCCGGGAGCTCGACGCGGAGCACGACGGAGAGCGCGAAACCCTCGCCGGCCTTGTTGAGGCTGACCTCGGCGGTCACCGACGCCTCACCGGTGTCGACCTTCTGGCTGCGGCCGACGACGCCGAGGGCGCTGGCGAAGCAGGCCGCGTACCCGGCGGCGAAGAGCTGCTCGGGGTTGGTGCCCTTGCCGTCGCCGCCGAGGGACTCCGGGAAGGCGAGCGTCAGGTCCAGCCGGCCGTCGGAGCTCACGGCCCGACCCTCGCGGCCGTTCGCCGTGGCCGCCGCCGTGTACAGTGCGCTCATTTTCTCGTTCCCTCCACAAGATCCGATGCGGCTCGCGCCGCCTTCGGGATTCATCATGGCACACAATTCAGTTGTGCACAACTGAACTGTGTGCGACTGAGGTATCCTGGAGACGTGAACACCGCGCATACCTCACCCGCCGAAGCCGAGCTCGAACAGGCGATGCGCCTCGACGCGCAACTGTGCTTCGCGGTGCATGCCGCGTCGCGCGCCTTCGACAGCGTCTACCGCGTGACCCTGCGCGAGGCCGGGCTGACGTATCCGCAGTACCTCGTGCTGCTCGTGCTGTGGGAGCACGGCGAGCTCAGCGTGAAGGAGCTCGGGCGGCGGCTGCGGCTGGACTCGGGCACGCTCTCCCCGCTGCTCAAGCGGATGGAGACGGCCGGCTGGATCGAGCGTCGGCGGGATCGCGCCGACGAGCGCTCGGTCGTGGTCCATTTGACCCACGTGGGGCTCGGGCTGCGCGAGCGCGTCTGCATCGTGCCCGAGCGCACGGTCGAGTCGACGGGGATGAGCATCGCCGAGATGGGCGAGCTGCGGGACCGTCTCAAGGAACTGACCGACTCGCTCGACGCCGCAGTGGTAGGACTGTCCGGCACGGGGGCGCAGGCGTAGCGGAGTCGGCGGCGCACGGCCGATCGCGGGTGGCGTGCCGCACGAGGCGAGATACCGCGCCCGCTCACGCGATCGGGTGTGACGCATCCCCGCGCGGCATACGGGACCCGTCGTCGGGGGGATCGGATCAACGTGCTGGAAAACGCCGCGTCGCGAGAACCGGCCACCGGGGACTCGATCGGTGGCCGCCAACTGCGGATCCTGTGGTCCGCATACGCGATCAGCAGCCTCGGAAGCGCGGTCAGCATGGGCGCGATCCCGCTGATCGCCGTCTTGCGGCTCGGCGAGTCGGCGGGCGCGGTCTCGCTCATGACGGCGTTGGTGGTTGCTCGCCGACCACGCCGTGGCCAGCCGCGTCATCAGGCCGGCCGGCGTCTCGCGCATCCAGTACGAGGTCGTCACGGGGTTGAAGACGCCCGCGAGGAACAGCAGCAGCGACTCCGCGCCGACGATGGTCGATCACGCCGCTGTTCATCGCGCTCGACGGCTGGCTCGCGACGCTTCTCGGCGTGCGCGACGCGCTGCTGATCGCGGGCGTCATCGGCCTGCTGAGCGGGATCTTCCTGCTCTGGCGGCACGCTGATCGAGCAGGGCGCGCTCGGCGGCGTTCGTCGCGAGCGCGGCGGCGCGCGCGAATTCGGCCTCGGCTTCCGCATGACGGTCGAGGCGGGTGAGCAGGTCGGCGCGGACGGCGGGCAGCAGGTGGTAGTTCGGCAGCGCGCCGGCACCGACGAGTTGGTCGACGAGCGAGAGACCCGCGGCAGGGCCTTCGGCCATCGCGACCGCGACGGCACGGTTGAGGGCGACGACGGGTGTCGGGACCTGAGCGGCGAGCGCGCCGTAGAGCCGGGCGATGGTCGGCCAGTCGGTCTCTTCGGGTGTCAGCGCACGCGCATGGCTCGCGGCGATCGCCGCTTGGAGCGCGTACGGACCGGACGGGCGGCCCGCGGCGGTCGACAGGCTCTCAGCCGTGGCCAGCGCGGCGAAGCCTCGGCGGATGAACAGCTGGTTCCACCGGCCGCGATCCTGCTCACTCAGCAGCACGATGCGGCCGTCCGCCGAGGTCCGCGAGGCGAGGCGGGAGGACTGGATCTCCAGCAACGCCGCGAGCCCGTGGACTTCGGGCTCACGAGGCATCAGTGCACTGAGTACGCGGGCGAGTCGGACCGCCTCCTCGCACAGTGCGGGACGGGTCCAGTCGTCCCCGGCGGTGGCCGCGTAGCCCTCGTTGAAGATCAGGTAGATGACTTCGAGGACGGATGCCAGGCGCTCGGCGAGCTCCGGGCCCTCGGGGACCTCGAACGGCACCTTCTTCTCGGCCAGCGTCCGCTTGGCGCGCACGATGCGCTGCGCGATCGTCGGCTCGGGTACGAGATAGGCGCGGGCGATCTCGGGGGTGGCGAGGCCGCCGAGCAGTTTCAGGGTGAGTGCCACGCGCGCGGGGGCCGGGAGCACGGGGTGGCATGCGGTGAAGACCAGGCGCAGCAGGTCGTCCTCGATGTCGGGCTCGTCGAGGGCCGCCTCGGGACCCGGCGCGGCGGACGGCGCACCGGAGCCGCCCGACTCCAGGTCGCGGCCGATCAGCCGCAGCTTCCTCGTGTACGTCTGATCGCGGCGGATGAGATCGACGGCGCGGCGCTTGGCCACGGTCGTCAACCAGGCGCCGGGGTTGCGCGGCACGCCGTCGGCCGGCCACTGCTCCAGCGCGGCGACGAGCGCATCCTGGGCCAGGTCCTCCGCGAGGCCGAGGTCGCCGCCGACCAGACGGGTGAGTCCGGCGATCAGCCGCGGCGCCTCGATCCGCCAAACGGCGGAAACCGCCGCGTCGGCCGCGGCGGCAGGAGCAGGAGCACCCGACGCCGTGCCCGAGGCGGTCCCCGAGCCGGCGACCGCGCCCAGCTGCCCGTTGCCCGATTCGTCCACGTCGCCATCTCAGCAGGACGGGGACGGCCGCGCAAAGCGGCCGCCCCCACTCGTCACACACTCGTCACGGTTCTCCGGCGGTCACCGTCTCCGGCAGTCCCGGCTCACTCGGGTCCGAAGACCCCGCGCACCTCGGCGACGATCTCCCACTCGTCGCCGTGGATCTCCAGGAACCGCTTGGCCCACTCGGCGGCCTCCTCCTGGGTCGCCACCTGCAGCAGCGCGTAGCCGCCGATGAACTCCCTGGCCTCGGTGTACGGGCCGTCGACCGTCGTCACCCGGCCCGCGGACAGCCGCAGCACGCTCGCCTCCTCGGCCGGACCGAGGCCCGCCGTGTCGAGCAGCACGCCGGCCTTGGTCATCTCCGAGATCAGCGCGCCCATGTCGGCCATCAGCTGCTCGCTCGGGCCGCCGGCCGGCGCCTTCGCCAGATCCGGCCTGATCAGCACGATGTAACGCATCGTCGTCGTCCTTCCGTTCGGTGTCGGCGCGGGCCGGGGCCGTTCTCCCCCGCCCGCACCCAGGCGTCGATCGGCGGACGCCGGTTTCGACACCGTCGGCCGAAAGTCCTCAGAACTTGAGCGCCTCGGGGATGACCTGGTCGCCGAGGATCTCCAGCGGCCGGATCGACTCGACGTTCGGGACGGAGCCGTGCACGTGCGTGATGCCGAGCGCCGCGAGCCCGCGCAGCTGCTCGAGCAGCTCGTCCACCTTCTCGCCGTCCTTGCCCGGGTCGATCGGGCCCATGACGGTCTTCTCGATCTCGTCGTAGTCGCGGCCCACGGCGGCGCAGTGCTCGCGCAGCACCTCGAGCTTGTGCGGCAGGTCCGCGTTGCCGAACAGGTTGCAGGCCTGCGCGTACTTCGCGACGAGGCGCAGCGTCTTCTTCTCGCCGCCGCCGCCGATCAGGATCGGCGGGTGCGGGCGGGAGAGCGGCTGCGGCACGTTGAGCGTGCGCTCCAGCTGGTAGTGCGTGCCCTGATACGGCGCGTCGGACTCGCTCCACATCTGCAGGCAGATCTGCAGCGCCTCCTCGAGCCGCTCGAAGCGCTCCTTCGTGCTCGGGAACGGCAGGCCGAGGCCGCGCGCCTCCGGCTCGTTCCACGCGGCGCCGATGCCGAGCCAGGCGCGGCCCTCGGAGAGCACGTCGAGGGTGCTGACGGCCTTGGCGAGCAGGCCGGGCTCGCGGTAGACGACGGCGGTGACCCAGGCGAGCAGCTCGATCTTCCTCGTCCGCGCGGCCAGGAAGCCGAGCGCGGTGTACGCCTCGAGCATGTCGTTCTCGGGCGGGCCGACGTGGGCGATCTGCCAGACGTGGTCCATCACGCTGAGCTTGGCCATGCCCACGTCCTCCGCGGCCACGGCGATCCTGGTGAGGTCCTGCGCGATCCGCTGCGGTCCGTCGAGCCAGGTGAAGTTGGGTACGTGCAAGCCGAGTTCCACGAGATTCCCTCCTGGGGAGAGTGGTGTGCGGCGGGGCGGAACCCGCCGTGATCGAGCCTATCCGACGGCCCGTCACCTGGCGCGGGGTGGCATGCACGGATGGATCACGGCCGAGCGGGTAACCGGAGGGACATGTTCTCAGCCGTGACCTTCGTCCTGACAGGTGCCGTCGTGCTCGCGGGGTTCGGTCTGGGCTGGTGCGCGCGCCAGCGGATCGCCCCGCGCTACGTCCGGCGCGCCGACGCGCGCCGCTTCGCCAGGGAGTTCGCCGAACTGGTCGAGGGCACGGAGCTCGACCTGACCGCGCTGCGCGGTCCGGGGCACGGCGCGCACGACGGTTCCGCGTCTGAGGCGGCGACGGTCTCGGAGGGGTCGGCGCGCTCGGCAGGGTCGGCGACGTCGGCACAAGCCGCGCCGCCGGCCGTGGAGGCCGTCTACGCCGCGTTCATCGAGCCGACGAACGACGCCGCGCTGCTCACCCCGAAGCCGCTGAGCCTCGCGGATCAGGACTACTACGCGGCGAGCTGGCAGAACGTGCGGGGCGAGTTCGCCGCGTCGCCCGCCTCGGGTCTGCTGCTGGCCTCGCATCTGACGGCGAACCTCCTGCTCAACCGCGGCCTGCTGCCGGCCGACACGGCACGGCCGACCATGCTTCCGGAGTCCTGGACCTTCCCATCCGCTCATGCGTACCGGGAGGCGTTGCGCATCAGTGCGCGGACGGACGACGAGCGGGTGCCGGCGGACGAGCTGGGACGGGCCCTGCAGCAGTTCTCTGACTTCTACTTCGAGATGCTGACGCTGGCCGCCGTGCCCGAGTGATCTCTCGGCTGAGACGCGGAACCGGCACCGTACTGTGCTGCATCGACGAGATGCCGCCCACGACGTGCCCCGTAGCCGAGCGTGACGCTGTCCGGCCCATCGATCATCGACCTGCCCCCGGCACGACCGCGTGCCACGGCCGGCCGGGGCGCTGTGGCGGGCGTGGCTCCACCGCCGGGGTCCGTCAAGGCCGACTTCTGTCGGTGCGGTGACGTACCGTGGTAACCGACCTGAGGAGCTTGATACGGAAGGCTGCTTGCCATGACGCGTTTCACCGACCGGCCGAACACGGCCCTGCTCGTGATCGACGTGCAGAACGGGGTGGTGACCGGCGCGCCGCGGCGCGACGAGGTGGTCGCCAACATCGACGTGCTGGTGCGCAAGGCGCGGGCCGTCGGCACTCCCGTCGTCTGGATCCAGCACTCGGACGACGACGAGCTGGTCGAGGGCAGCGAAAGCTGGGAGTACGTGCCCGAACTGGTGCGCGAGGAGAAGGAGCCGCTGGTCGCCAAGCGGTACGGCGACTCCTTCGAGGAGACGGACCTGGAGCAGGTGCTGGCCGGGCTCGGCGTGGGCCGGCTGGTGGTCGCGGGCGCGCAGACGGACGCCTGCATCCGCTCCACGCTGCACGGCGCGATCGTGCGCGGCTATGACGCGGTGCTCGTCGGCGACGCGCACACCACGGAGGACCTGACCGCGTACGGCGCGCCGTCACCCGAGCAGGTCATCGCGCACACGAACCTGTACTGGAAGTACCAGACCGCGCCCGGCCGCCGCGGCGGCACGGTGGACACGGCCGAGGTGGAATTCGGGGATTCCGAGCCGCGTTAGGGTCGGTTGCAACCGACCGGAGAAGCACCCCCCGACCCGACTGGAGCCCGTGAACATGGTGGAAATCCCGGAGCGCGCCCGCGAACTGCTCGGCCGCCCGATCCTGGTGAACCTGGCCACGACCAGGCCGGACGGAGCGCCGCAGGTGAACCCGATGTGGTTCGTCTGGGACGGCGAGTTCATCTGGTTCACGCACACGAACCGGCGGCAGAAGTACCGGAACATCGCGCACGAGCCGCGGGTGTCGATCTCGATCCTGGACCCGGACGAGAAGTACGACTACGTAGAGATCCGCGGCGTGGTCGACCACATCGACCCGGACCCCGAGGCGAAGCTCTACCAGCGGCTGTCCGAGTGGTACGAGGGCACCGCGGTCACGCCGGACGACGCGGAGCAGCGCGTCGCGGTCGCCGTGCGGCCGACGAAGTTCTCCGGGCACTGATTCGTGTCCCGCGGCCTCGGGCGCTGCCGGTCCGGCGGCGCCCGCGCCCGTAGAATCGCCGGATGACCACGCGCGCCGACCTCGAAGCCGAACGCGTCCGGATGCGCGACCCCGAACTGGCCGCCGCGTATGCGCGGTGCAAGGCGATCCACCGCAGATACGATCCATCGTTCTACGCGGGCTGCCTCATGCTGCCGCCGGTCAAGCGGCCTTACATCGACTCGCTGTACGCGCACGCGCGCGTGCTCGACCAGATCGTCGACGAGCAGACCGGCTCCGATGCCGCCGCGAAGACCGCGAGCCTCGACGAGCGGGTCGCAGCGTACGTTCTCGCCGTGGAGACCGGCGACTCCCCCGATCCGGTGCTCAAGGCCGCCGCGCACACGGCGTCGACCTGGGACATCCCGATCGAGTACTTCCACGCGTTCAGCGACGCGATGCGCAGCGACCTGACGGTCACCGACTACGCGACGTACGAGGACCTGCTCGCCTACATGCACGGCGTACGAGGACCTGCTCGCCTACATGCACGGCGCCGGCGCACTGCTCGGCCTGCAACTCGTGCCGGTCCTGGAACCGCTCGATCCGTCGGCCTCGGAGACGCTCGATCGCCCTCGGGTACGCGTTGCAACTCACGAACATCCTGCGCGACGTCGACGAGGATCTCGACCGCGGCCGCGTCTACCTGCCGCAGGAGGACCTGGAGAAGTTCGGCGTCACGCGCGCCGACCTCGAAGCCCGCACGATGACCGACGGTATCCGTGCCCTGCTGAAGTTCGAGACCGGCCGCGCACGCGCCTACTACGCCGACGCGCATGCGGCCCTCACACTGCTGCACCCGTCGAGCCGCGCATGCGTCGGCACTGCGATGACCCTGTACGCGGGCATCCTCGACTCGCTCGAACGGGCCGACTACCACGTCTTCGGCGTGCGCCACGGATTCGGCAAGGCGAAGGCTCTGCGGATCGCGGCGCCCGCCTACCTGCGCGCCAGGCGGTCCTGGAGGTGAGCCGGATCCGCGATCACGCGCTGCACGACCGAGGTCGCCGCGCCGATCACCGGGCCTTCGCGTCTGAGGCCTGATACGGTGAGCCCGGCCGGTTGCCAGGGCCGGATCTTCACGCGCGCGCCGAGCTCGGTCTGCATGCCCGGGGTGAGCCACGCGGCCAGGTCGGCGTAGGCGCCGCCGAGGACGACCGACTCCGGGTCGACGAGGTTGACGGCGCCGGCGAGCGCGATGCCGAGTGCGCGTCCGGCCTGGTCGAGGGCGCCGAGCACGGCTGCCCGGCCGCCGTGCGCCTGCTCTACGAGCACTGCGACGCGGTCGCCCGCCGCGTCGTGCAGGCCGCAGTTGCGCAGCACCGCCTCCTCGCCCGCGTACTGTTCGAGGCAGCCGTGCGAACCGCAGGGGCAGGCGAGACCGTCGGGGTAGACGGGCATGTGGCCGAGTTCGCCGGCGAAGCCGCGCCGCCCGCGCAGCAGCATCCCGTCGACGACGAGGGCGGCGCCGATGCCCGCCTCCGCCGAGACGTGCACGAAATCGCGGCCGACCTCGCCGCGCCGCAGCTCGGCGAGCGCGCCGAGATTCGCCTCGTTCTCGACCTCGACCGGCAGCCCGGGAAGCAGGCCGCTGAGTCGCTCGGTGAGATCCACGTCGTGCCAGCCGAGGTTCGGCGCGTGCACGACGGTCGTGGACGAGGCGCCGACCAGGCCGGGCACCGCGACGACCGCGCCGACCGGATCGAGGCCGATCTCGTGGGCCTGGTCCAGGGCCGCGGTCGCCACCTGCGCCAGCTGCCCGATCACGGCGTCCGGATCGCGGCCGCGGTTGGGGGCGGGCACGCGGATGCGGGTCCTGACTTCGGCGGCGAGGTCTATGACGCACGCGCCGAGGTGCTCGACGCCGATCTCCAGGCCGAGCCCGGCGGGGCCGCGGTCGCTCAGCGAGACGACCGTGCTCGGCCGGCCGACGCGTCCCTCCAGCGACACCCCGTGCTCGCGCACGAGTCCGGCCTCGATCAGCTCGCTGACCAGACTGCCGGCCGCCGCCCTGGTCAGGCCGGTGGCGTCGGCGAGCTGGGCTCGCGAGGTGTCGCCGAGCCGGGCGACCGCGCCGAGTACGAGCGCTAGGTTCGCGCGGCGCATGCCCTGCTGGGATACCGGACCGACGGCGGTCCGGTATCCGTTGCCGTTGCGTGTCGGCGCGGTCAAGGTCCGCGGCTCCCCTTCGTCGGTGTCCTAGCTCTCCGTGGAGAGCAGCGCCTGCGCCCTCCGGCGCACGGAGGCGATCCGCTCGAGCACGTCGCGATCCGCAGGCAACGGATCATAGAGCGTGCCCTCCAGAGTCCTCCAGCGGCGGGCCACCTGGTCCGCGCGCTCGCCGGTCACCAGCGCCGCCGCCTGGGCCGCCGCGCCGACCGCGACGATCTCCTCCAACTGCGGCACCAGCACCGGACGGCCGGACAGCCGCCGGACGGTCATGCGCCAGGCGTCGCCCTTCGCACCGCCGCCGATCAGGACGAGCGGCACGTCGCGCGGCTCCTCGCCACCCGCGCGCAGCACCTCGTCGACCGCGGTGAGCAGGCTCGCCGCGGCGCCCTCGTAGGCCGCGCGCAGGATCTGGCCCGGCGTCGTGTCGTGCCGCACACCGTAGAAGAGCCCTGACGCGTACGGCAGGTTCGGGGTGCGCTCGCCGTCGAGGTACGGCAGCACGACCGCCTCGCCGCCGGGCTCGACGTCCTCGCGGCCGAGGCCGAGCAGCTGGGCGACGCGGTCCACGGCCAGCGTGCAGTTGAGCGTACAGGCCAGCGGAAGCCAGTTGCCGAGCGCGTCCGCGAAGCCCGCGACGGTGCCGGTCGGGTCGGCCGGGCGGCCGCGGGTGACGGCGTACGCGGTCCCGGACGTGCCGAGGCTGATGACCGGCGCGCCGGGTTCGAGCCCGAGGCCGAGCGCGGCGGCCATGTTGTCGCCGGTGCCGGTGCCGACCGGGATCCCGGTGCGGATCGGCAGGTCGGCGCGCACGGTTCCAGCGGCGGTTCCGGGCTCGGCGACGCGCGGCAGGAAGGATTCGTCCAGGCCGACGAGGTCGAGGATCTCCTTGTCGTAGCCCTCCGGCCCCCACCAGCCGGAACCCGACACGTCGCCGCGATCGGTGACGTGCTCGCCGGTCAGCCGCCAGGTCAGGTAGTCGTGCGGAAGCATCACGCGGCGGACCCGCTCGGCCGCCGCCGGGTGGTGCTCGCGCAGCCAGTCCCACTTCGTCACCGTGAACGAGGCGCCGGGGACGCTGCCGGCCCGCTCCGCCCAGCCCCGCGCGCCCAGCCGCTCGACGAGCGCTTCGGCGTTCGGGGCGCTGCGCACGTCGTTCCACAGCAGCGCCGGATGGACGCTGCGGCCCTCCTCGTCGAGCGCGACCAGGCCGTGCTGCTGGCCGCCGATCGACACCGCCACCGCCGTGTCGCTGTAACCCGTCTGGGCCAGCGCCTCGCTGAGCGCGTCCCACCACTGCTCGGGCTCGCTCTCCCGCCCGGCGCCCGCGCTCACCGTGTGCGACGCCCGGCCCTGGCCGAGGATCTCCCCGGTCGCGACGTCCACGGCCAGCGCCTTGGTCGCCTGGGTCGAACTGTCCACGCCGATGACCACTCCGTCACCCGCACTCGCGGCCATCGCCGCCTCCTCACGCCTCGGTCCGACTGGCAGCCCCCGGGGACTTCCCAAGGGCCGCACCCGCATACTAATTTGTTTTCTGCGTTTATCAATACCGATCCCGGGAGCAGCGATGAGCACCGACGCTCTTACTCCGAACCCCTCAGACAAGTTCACCTTCGGCCTGTGGACGGTCGGCTGGCAGGGCCGCGACCCGTTCGGCGACGCGACCCGGCCGGCCCTCGACCCGGTCGAGTCCGTGACCAGGCTCGCGGAGCTCGGCGCCTACGGCGTGACCTTCCACGACGACGACCTGATCCCCTTCGGCTCCTCGGCCGCCGATCGGGAGGCGCACATCGCGCGCTTCCGCAAGGCTCTCGACGAGACCGGCATGAAGGTCCCGATGGCGACCACCAACCTGTTCACCCACCCGGTGTTCAAGGACGGCGCCTTCACCTCCAACGACCGCGACGTGCGCCGCTACGCGCTGCGCAAGACGATCCGCAACATCGACCTCGCGGCCTCGCTGGGCGCCGAGATCTACGTGGCGTGGGGCGGCCGCGAGGGCGCCGAGTCGGGCGCGGCCAAGGACGTGCGGGTGGCCCTGGACCGCTTCAAGGAGGCCTTCGACCTGCTCGGCGAGTACGTCACCGAGCAGGGCTACAACCTGCGCTTCGCGATCGAGCCGAAGCCGAACGAGCCGCGCGGCGACATCCTGCTGCCGACGGTCGGCCACGCCCTGGCGTTCATCAACAGCCTGGAGCGGCCCGAGCTGGTCGGGGTGAACCCGGAGGTCGGGCACGAGCAGATGGCCGGGCTCAACTTCCCGCACGGCATCGCGCAGGCGCTGTGGCACGGCAAGCTGTTCCACCTCGACCTGAACGGCCAGAGCGGCATCAAGTACGACCAGGACCTGCGCTTCGGAGCCGGGGACCTGCGCGCCGCGTTCTGGCTGGTGGACCTGCTGGAGTCGGCCGGCTACGAGGGCATGCGGCACTTCGACTTCAAGCCGCCGCGCACCGAGGACTTCTCCGGCGTGTGGGCCTCCGCCGCGGGCTGCATGCGCAACTACCTCGCGCTCAAGCAGAAGGCCGCCGCGTTCCGCGCCGACCCCGAGGTGCAGGAGGCGCTCAAGGCTTCGCGCCTGGACCAGCTCGCGCGGCCGACGCTCGCCGAGGGCGAGAAGCTGGCCGACCTGCTCGCCGACAGCAGCGCGTTCGAGGACTTCGACGTCGAGGCCGCGGCCAAGCGCGGCATGGCGTTCGAGCACCTGGACCAGCTGGCGATGGACCACCTGCTGGGCATCCGGTAGGACGCAGGCGACTGAGCCCGCCCCCCGCCGCACCGGGGGGCGGGCTCAGTCGTTCGAGCGGCGCCGTCCAGCCGTCTATCCGCTGTAGACGGCCCGCTCTTCTCCATCGTGGTACGAGCAGGCGCCGCGCAGTCCGCCTGACATGCTGTACATGCCGTCGTTGCACTCGACCATGTAGCCGTTGCCGTTCCAGAAGCTGTTGATGCAGTTGAAGTAGTCGCAGACGTTGAGCGGCGGGCTCGTGACGTGCGCGCCGTTCCCGCAGAAGTTGTAGCCGAACGGGTTGCTCGGCGCACCGCACGTGGACGGCGTGTGCGACGCGGAGTGCGTCGTCGGCGCGGGCGACGGCTTGGCGGAATGCGTGGTGGGCGCCGCCGTGGTCCTCGGCGCGGAGACCACCGCTGCGGCCACCGTCGAAGCACTCTGCGACGGCGTGTCCGTCGCGGACGCGCTCCGGACCGGCTGACCGACTACGGCAGCACTCTGACTCGCACTCGGCTGCGCGGTCGCAGGGATCGAGGGCGAACCGGCTGCCGCACTGGACGCCGGAGCGGTGGTACCGCTCCCTGCCACCGGCGTGACCTGGACCGTCGTCTGCGTCTGGGGATTCGGGCTCACCAACGCGATGAGCACGACGATCGCCGTCACGCCCGTGACGACCCAGCGCCGCCGCGCCGACCAGTCCTGCCGCTGCCACACCAGCACGAGACCGACCGGGAAGAAGAAGACGAGGAACAGCACGATCGTGAGCGTGCGCTTATGCCACGGTTCCCGAGTCGGCGACATCGAGGCGTAGGGCGTGTACGCGTTGGGATACGGGGTGTACGGGGTGCTGGACCGGATCGGCGGCGGCGCCGAGATGACGAAGGTCTCCTCCTCTTCCACCCACAACGGCCAGCCGAACGGCGGTTGCGGCCAGAGCGGATCGGGCTGCCAGCCGTCCGGCGGCGTCCACCCGTTCGGGAACCGCGGCCAGTTCGGCGGTGGATTGAACCTCATTGACGCCCCCTCGGCGAAATGACACGTCGGCGGGCGGGTGCAGCGGTTCCCGCGCGCCGAATCGCGTTCGTGAGCCGGAGGTTACCGGGATCGGGGCGGGTTCAGTCAAGCGTTCGTCAAAGATAGGCCAACCTGTGACCAAAGCAGGACGCTGACGACGAGGCCCGGATTCCGCCGCCCACGCGCGCCACGCAGCGGTTCAGCCGCCCACGCGCGCCACGCTGCGGTTCAGCAGCTCCCTGGCCAGCCGTTCGGCGGCCGCGGCGTCCTGCCGCGCGATCCGGCCGGCGAGCTCCCGGTGCGCGTCGAGGTCGAGCAGTTCGGCGGAGCGCAGCTCGGGTGAGGCCTGCTCCATCGTGATCGCGCCGTCCACGAGACTGTTGAAGGACAACAGGTACGCGAGATTTCCGCAACCTTCGATGATCAGCCGCCACCACGCGACGTCGGCGGCGCTCAGCTCCTCGAGATCCTCGCCCACCTCGGCATACGCCGCGGCCGCCGCCACGATCGCAGTCCGCTGATCCTCCGACGCGCGCAGCGCGCTCAGCCGGGCCGCGTCGGCGCCGATGCACGCGCGCATCTCCAGTGCGTCGTGCACCACCCCTGGCACGCCCACCGCGTCCAGCGTGCCGGGCACGTCCACCACCAGGTCGAGGCCGGCCGTGCGCCGCCAGTCCAGCGCGCGGGTGCGGCCGCCGTGGAACACCTCGATCAGCCGGCACTGCTGCAGCCGTTTGACGGCCTCGCGCACGGCGTGCCGGTTCACGCCGTAGTCCGCGGCCAGGTCGCGCTCCGAGGGCAGCGGATCGCCGGGGGCGATCTCCCCGGCCAGGATCTGGTCCCGCAGGCGCGCGAACAGCTGGTCCGACACCGGTTCCCGGCGTAGGCGCACGGCGGCGGCCGCAGAGGGGCTTTCCACACGCAGAGCATGCCGGTCGGACGCGCCGCCGGTCAAACGACTGGTCAACTGTTTGGACCAGCTCTTGCCAAAGGCCTTGATCCGGTCCTAGCCTCCCTCGCGTGGAGCTGACTACCTACGCGATCCCCGCCTACGTCCTGCTGATAGTGCTCGAGCTCGTCTCGTACCGGTTCCTGCCGGATGAGACCGAGCAGGGCTACACCGTGCGCGACACGGCCGCGAGCATCTCCATGGGCCTCGGCTACGTCGTGTTCAACCTCGGCTGGTCGCTGCTGTACGTCGCGGCGTACGAGGGCGTCTCCAAGCTCACGCCGCTGCACATCGGCACCTCGTGGGCCGCGGCGATCGGGGTGTTCGTGGGCTGGGACTTCTTCTACTACTGGGAGCACCGCGCCGGCCACCGCGTCAGGATCCTGTGGGCCGCGCACATCAACCACCACTCGAGCCGGCGGTTCAACCTCTCGACCGCGCTGCGGCAGCCGTGGACCGGCATCGGCACGCTGCCCTTCGGCCTGCCGCTGGTGCTGCTCGGCTTCTCCCCGGCGATGGTCTTCACCGCGCAGAGCGCGAACCTGCTCTACCAGTTCTGGATCCACACCGAGCGCATAGACAAGCTGTGGCGGCCGATCGAGGCCGTCATGAACACGCCGGGCCACCACCGCGTGCACCACGGCTCGAACAGCCGCTACCTGGACCGCAACTTCGCCGGGGTCTTCATCGTCTGGGATCGGATGTTCAAGACCTTCACCCCGGAGACCGAACGGGTGATCTACGGCCTGACCGCGAACATCGACACCTACAACCCGCTGCGAGTCGCCTTCCACGAGTACGCCAACATCGGCCGCGACCTGCGCGCCGTCTCGACGCTCAGGGACCGCTACACGGTCCTGTTCCGGTCGCCCGGCAAGGCCTACTACGCGGTGCGCCGGGCCCAGCAGGCTCCGCGATCGGCTCCGGCGGCGTAGGGGCGGCGTAGGGGCGGCGTAGCCGAGGCCAGGGCGTGGAACGAAACCCAGTGTGACGACGACTGACGATCGCCGGGTCCTCTACCTCGTGGCCTGCGCCGCGCCGCCCACCCTGAAGATCGAGACCCTCATCGAGCTCGCCCAGGCCGACGGCTGGGACACCTGCCTGATTCTCTCGCCCCGCGCGGCGGCCTGGCGCGAGGCGACTGTGCCCGCCCTCGCGCAACTCACCGGCCACCCCGTGCGCCACGACTACAAGATGCCGTGGGAGCCCGACGTCCTGCCCGCGCCCGACACGATGCTCGTATGCCCGGCAACCGCGAACACGATCAACAAGTGGGCGCTGGGCATCGCCGACGAACTCCATCTGGGTCTCATCACCGAGGCGATCGGCAAGCGCCTCCCGCTGGTCGCCCTCCCCCACCTCAACGCGGCCCAGGCCGCGCACCCGGCCTTCCCCGTCAGCGTGGCCGTCCTGCGCGCCGCCGGCGTCAAGGTCCTCCTCGGCCCCGGCGGCTTCGTCCCCAACGAGCCCGGCGCGACCGCGCGTGCCGAATACCCCTGGGCCGCCGGCCTGGCGGCACTCAAGCACGAGACCCCCGAGAACGCCTAGCGGCGGGCGTCTCGGGGGTCGCCGGTCGCTTCGTCGCCGGTCGCTTCGGGGCTCTCCGGCCCCTCAGGTGGTCAGATCGCCGCCTGTACGGCCGTCATCGAACCGGTCACGTCCGGCGGCGGCTGGACCGCCACGTCCTTCGGCGGGACCGAGCCGTCGCGCCTCGCCGTACCCCGCCACGCCAGGAATCCCAGCAGCGCCAGTCCGATCGCGAACAGCAGGCCCTCCCCCGCCCAGGTCATCGGCGGCTCCCACTCGAAGTGGAACGGCAGAGCTGATCCGGCCTGGCCGACTCCGTACCGCCGGACCTCGAACCAGAAGATGGCCAGATGCCCCACCAACACGGTGGCGACCGTGATCGGCGTCAGGCGGCGCTCGACGACCGGGGCCCAGTCGGCGAGCCGCTTCTCGACGACCATCGCCGCGTAGACGGGCAGCCCTACCGCGAACCACAGCCCATAGCGTCCCTGCCACAGATTGATCAGACCGGGCCCGGTCAACGCGTTCGCCACGATGGGCATGAGCACGACTCCGGCGAACCAGAGCCCGAGCACGAGCAGTTGGCGGCGAGTGGCGAACAACGCCGCGCAGAGCAGCAGGAACCCGAGCAGGAGCAACCAGGCCGCTTCGGTTCCGAAGGGATAGAACGTGTCGCTCGTGCTGAAGGGGCCGATCATCGACCGGAGCATCCCCGGCGTCCCGCGAACCGAGTCCTCCAGGGAGTCCTTGAGCGTGTACTTGTCGCCGTTCGGCAGGGGGACGGAGTTGAGCCCGCCCCGCGTGAACATCCAGGTTGCCGCGTAAAGCACCGCGAGCAGCAGTCCGCCGAGGGCAGGCCACGAACGCCGATCGCGCACGAGCTGGTACGCGGGCCGGGCACCGAGCAGCAGCACCGCCATGACGGCGATCACCCCGAGCCATTCGAGTCCCGCCGGCCGCACGATGGCGACCACACCCGCGCCGAGCGCGAAGAACCACAGACGCGAGCGGACGAACGCGGGCTCCGGATCGAACGCGAGCGCACAGAGCGCCGTGAACGCGAGCAGCCCACCCGCCGCCTCCGGCCCGTTCGGGTTGACCGACCCGGCCTGCGCGAGCACCATCGGCGTAGCCGCCACCAGCACCCCCGCGAACGCCACCCGCCCGATCCGCAACGCGACGACCGCCGCGCACGCGACGAGGAGCGAGCAGATCAGAGCGCTGATGAGCCGCATCGCATAGAGCCCGTCGAGCCCCGGCAGCACGTAGACCGGCCACCCGACCGCCGCATAGTAGAGCGGGTTGTACAGGCTCATGATGGTCTTGCCGGTCACCATCCGGGAGGAGTCACTCGCCGAGGTCGAAGAGTTGCACGTCGCCGGTTCCTGCGGATCCCGCGCCGAGCACCCGCTCGTGACGCCGAGATCGGCGATCACCTCCGGCACCCGCACCCGCGCCGTCACCCACAGCACGTCATGCCCCCAAGGCACGTCGTACCGCGCCGGCGCCAACTGCCCGTCGGCCACCGCGGCCGCCCAGGTCATATGCGCGCCCTCGTCGATCGTGGTGCCGAGCGGAACCGTCAGCGCCCACGTCGCGGACAACGCGAAGAAAGCCGCGAACGCAAGCAGGAATACGCGACGCACCGACAACCCCCAAGGCTGAGCCCGAACACGGATGCGTATCGTAACGCGGTTGCGCGCCAGGGCGTTACGCCGGGACGACGTGTGCTCGTCTGTTCGTTTTCGGGCACACCGCGGCGGGCCGAACCCCTAGAAGACCGCCGAGACGTAGAAGACCACGTCGCAGATGGTGCCGATGGGGTAGCTGACGTCTTGGAGGTCGGCGTACGTCGTGTCGCCGGGGGCGTTGAGGCCGAAACCGGTGCTGTGGACGCAGACGACGGGGGATGCGTCGAACCAGGCGAGGTAGAAGGAGGCGGTCCTTCCCGAGGTGAGCGGGATCGTGGTGGTGCGGGGCGGGGTGATGTCGAGGTCGTCGGGGAACTGCTGCTGGGAGAGGGCGAGGTCGACCGTCGCGCCCGGGACCTGGGCGCTGAGCGGGCCCTTGGGGACGAGGTCGGGGACACCGGTCACGGTGCATCCGGCGGCGGTCGCGGGGCTGAGGGTGAAGCGCTCGACCTGGACGCCGTCGGTGACGCGGCGTTGGGTGGGGGTGATGGTCAGGTCGGATGCGGTGCAGGGGCGGGTGGGAACCTGTACTGCTGCGGCGGGGGCCGGGGCGGCGGACGCCGCGGTGCGGGGATTCGCCGCGGCGGACATGGCTGGCGCGGGGTGGGTCTGCCTGGCGGCGTTCGCGTTCGCGCCCGTGTCGGCGGCTGGGGGCTGTGGGGTGCCGCAAGCGGCGAGCGTGGCCAGGATGGCGAGAGTGGCAGCTGCTGCGGCCGCGCTCACGCTCACGGTTCGGATCACGGGCATGACCGTAGGCTCTCACCGAGCGCTACCGGAACGCGGCATTGAGTGGGCGCGTCGCGGGTGTGCGATGAGGGATGAGGTGAAGGGTTTCGCCATGCTAGCGACATATCGCTGACTGTCTGGATGGTGTACCCTTGCCGATATGTCCATCACACCATCTGCTCGTCCCACCCCTTCTCGCGGCCGCGAGCGCGGCGGCCCGGCGCACAGCGGGGTCGTTCTGCGCAGCGAGCGACTGAGCCCGCACATGGTGCGGGTCGTGCTCGGCGGCGAGGGGCTCGCCCGGTTCGCCACCCGCGGGCAGACCGACCACTACGTCAAGCTGCTGTTCCCGGCTGCGGGCGTGACGTACCCGGAGCCGTGGGACGTGGCGGCGATCCGCGAGTCGTTCCCGCGCGAGCAGTGGCCCACGACGCGGACGTACACCGTGCGCACCTGGGACGACGAGGCGCGCGAGCTGAGCCTCGACTTCGTCATCCACGGCGACGAGGGCCTGGCCGGGCCGTGGGCCGCGAACGCGCAGCCGGGCGACGTGCTGTACTTCTCCGGGCCCGGCGGCGGCTACGCGCCGGACCCCGAGGCCGACTGGCATCTGCTGGCGGGCGACGAGAGTGCGCTGCCCGCGATCGCCGCCGCCCTGGAGGCGCTGCCCGCGGACGCCGAGGCGCGCGTGTTCGTCGAGGTCGAAAGCGCCGAGGAGGAGCAGAAGCTCGACGCGCCGGATGGCGTGGTCGTGCGCTGGCTGCACCGTGCCGGCCGGCCGATCGGCGAGCCGCTGGTCGAGGCCGTCACGGGGCTCGGATTCCCCGAGGGCCTGCCGCAGGTGTTCGTGCACGGCGAGGCCGGGTTCGTCAAGGAACTGCGACGTCTGCTGCGGGTCGAGAAGGCGCTGCCGCTGGACCGGCTCTCCATCTCCGGCTACTGGCGGCTCGGGCACGACGAGGACGGCTGGCAGTCCTCGAAGCGCGAGTGGAACCAGCAGGTCGAGGTGGAGCAGGAGCAGGCCTGACCGGAGGTGCGGGACCGAGCAGCCGGGGCGGCAGGCGGCCGGAGTCGTCAGGCCGGGGGCCGGAAGGCGGCCGGAAGGCGGCCGGAAGGCCCGTCAGGCCGTCCTCCGCGGCAGGGGCTGTCGGTCAGGCCGCCCGCCGGAACCAGGCCGCGTTCTGCTCGATGAGGCGACGGTGGTTGGGCATGAGATCGGCGGGGAGCGCATCGATCGGCACGAATTCGGCCGAGACGACCTCCCGCCGGTCGAGCTCCCACGCGCCGCCGACCAGCTCGGCGGCGTACGCGACCTCGGCGCGCAGCCGGAATCCGCTGCTGACCTGCACGACGTGCGCGACCTCGACCTCCAGGCCGGTCTCCTCGCGCACCTCGCGCGCGAGGGCCTCCTCGAGCCGCTCCCCCGCTATCGCGTAGCCGCCCGGCAGCCCGACCGCCCGGCCCTGCGGCCAGAAGCGGTGGCGCACCAGCAGCACTCGCCCGTCCGGGTCACGCACCAGACCGGTCGTCCCCAGCACGAACTTGCTCTGCCTCAGCCAGACCAGCCGCCACTGGAAGCGGTGCAGGCGGCGCCAGACGGCCGCCGAGACGGTGGCGAGGAGCGGTTCGGAACCGGGTTCGGGGCTTCGCGGCACGCCGGAAAACTAGCAGCTCAACCGGCTCGGTGGAATCATCGTGGACATGAGCGCGATCTCCACCGGCGGCGGACTGACCCAGCAGGCCGTGCAGGCGGCCAACCGGCTGACCACGCGGTGGACCGCGGCGTTCCACGGCTCCGACGAGGCGACCGCGTACTCGGGCATCGGCGTGTGGCCGCTGCTCGGGCTGCTGAGCGCGGGTGCCGACGAGAAGGGCCGCGAGGAGCTCGGCACGGCCTTCGGGCTCGGCGCGGACGAGGTGCCCGACACCGTGCGCGGCATCGTCGACCTCTTCGACCGCAACGACGGGCTCTCGCTCGCGATGGGCTTGTGGCGGCGCGCCGAGCTGACCATCCGTGAGGAGTGGCTCGAAATCGTGCCGCCCGCGACTCGCGGCGTGCTCAGCGGCGACGCCGCGCAGGACCAGGCCGCGCTGGACGCCTGGGTGAGCCGGCACACGAACGAGCGCATCACCCGGATGCCGTGTCAGCTCGGCCCCTCGATCGAACTTCTGCTGGCCAGCGCGCTCACGGTCGACACCGAGTGGCTGGAGAAGCTGAAACAGTCCTCGGGCCGCGGTGTCGGGGCGTGGGCGGATCTGACCTTGCCGCTGCTCAGCCGCGAGGCGGAGCCGGAGGACCTGTGGCTCGCGAACACGCCGCGCGGTCCGCTGACCGTCAGCCTCCTCGAGGGCTCGGCGGACATCGACGTCTATCTGCTGCTCGGCGAGGACGGACGCGATGCCGAATCAGTGCTCCGCGACGGTCTCGCGACGCTGGATTCGCTGACGGCCGAGGGCATTCCGGCCACGGAATGGGGCGAGGACCTGCCGCCCGGGGTGACGGTGGCCACCGTCCGCAACTCGACCGGGCAGCCGGAGACACGGCTGGAGTGCGTCGCGTTCGATCTCTCCGCCCGGCACGACCTGCTCAAGACCGCCGGCGTGTTCGGCCTGTCGCACGTGGCCTCGGGCGGCGACCACTTCCCCGGCATCAGCGAGACGCCGCTGCGGGTCGGCCAGGCGCGGCAGGACGTCGTCGCCGAATTCAGCGCGGACGGCTTCAAGGCGGCGGCGGTCACCTCGATCTCGGTGGCCCGCGCCGCCTTCGCGCGTCCCCCCGAGAACGAGGCCCGGCGCACGACGGTCTCCTACACGCGGCCGCACGCCTTCGCCGCCGTGCACCGGACCAGCGGGCTCGTGCTGGTGGCCGGATGGGTCGCGAAACCGGGCGCGGCGAACCGGCAGGGCAACCGGCCCGCCGCCTAGCCGACCCGTCTGCTCAGGCGCAGCAGGTACTCCTTCCGGTCCAGCGGGTTGAGATCCGTGCGCGCCCGCTCGGGCGGCGTGCCGGTCACGTCACTGAAGTGGTCGAACGCTGATTCGAGGACGCCGGAGCCGCGCGTCAGCGGCGGGAGCAGCTGTTCCAGTTCGTGCACGCGGCCTGCCGGGATGTCGCCGTCGACGACGTACGTGCCGCCCGCGACCGAGGACTCGCGCGGGACGGCGCGCAGCTTCGTGAGCACCGGGAGCAGCGTCCCGAAGACGTCGGCGGGCACTTCGGCGCGGAAGCGGTGGATCGGCTCGCGGACGGCCGTTCCGGCCTCGCGCAGCGCGTCCGTCAGGACCAGCGGAGTCAGGTTCCTGAAATCCCCGGCGGTGCTGGAGAACGCCTTGTTGAAGCCCTGGTGCATCGCGCTCTGCCGCGGCCAGTAGCCCGAGTGGGTGAGCGTCACCCGCGCGTCCACGACCTGCCATCCGTGCAATCCTTCGCGCAGCACGGTGTGCACGGTCTCCTCGATCGCCTTGTGGAAGGCGATCGGCAGCGAGCCGAGCTCGATCTCGTAGCCGAAGCGGATTCCGCTGCCCGCCTCCCCGGGCTCGACGCGCAGCCCGATGCCGGCGAGGAACGGGTTGCCGCCCTGCTTGATCCGCTCCTCGGCCGTCCCGACGCCCAGGACGCGCTCGACGCAGATCGTGGTCGTCGGCCGGAAGTCGACCTCGACACCGAACTGCTCGGCGAGCGTCGCCTGCACGACCTCCTTCTGCACCTCGCCGTACAGGGAGACGGAGATCTCGCGGCGCACGTCGTCCTGCCGCAGGTTGATCAGCGGGTCCTGCTCGGCGAGCAGCGTCAGGGCCGGGTGCAGCAGCGGCCGGTCGCGCTCGGTGCGCGGCACGACGACCGTCTCCAGCGACGGCGGCGTGAAGTAGCGCGCGGGTCGCCGGGACGGCACTTCGCCGACGACGTCGCCGATCCGGATGCCGTGCAGTCCCCGGACCTTTGCGATGCTCCCGGCGCCGACCTCGTTCCCCGGCACGTTCGCTCCGTGCTCGAACACCGCGATCGAGGTGACGCGGCCCTCGCGCGCGTCGCCCTGCGAGCCGTACTTGATCCGATCCCTGATACGCAGCGTCCCGGAGTGCACGCGCACGTACGCGATCGGCTCGCCGGCGGCTCCGCGCTCCATCTTGAAGACGGTCGCGCAGGCCGGCCCGTCGACGTCGTCGGACGCCCTCGGGAGCAGTTCCCTGATGCCGCGCAGCAGCTGGTCGACGCCGGCTCCGGTGATCGCCGATCCGAAGAACACGGGGTGCAGCCGGGCACGCCGGCTCTGGGTCGCGAGCGCACGACGCAGCAGGCGCGCGCTCACGCCGCCCTCGTCGTCCAGGTACGCCGAGAGCAGGTCGTCGTCGAGGGCGGTGAGCTGGTCGAGCAGCGTCGCACGGAACGCGGCGTCGCGCGCGTCGAACGGCACGAAGTCGGCCGACGCCGTGCCGGGCTCCCGCACGTCGCCGAGTGCGACGATGCTCGGCGTGAGCAGGTCGGCGATGCTCGCGAGCAGAGTGCCGTACTGCGCGCCGCGTCGGTCGATCTTGTTGACGAAGAACAGGGTGGGGATGCGCAGGCGCTGCAGCACGCGCATGAGCACGCGCGTCTGCGGCTGGACGCCCTCGACGGCCGAGATGACGAGCACGGCGCCGTCGAGCACACCGAGGACCCGCTCGACTTCCGCGATGAAGTCGGAGTGGCCGGGCGTGTCGATCAGGTTCACGGACACGTTCCCGACGTGGAACGACGCGACGGCGGCCTTGATGGTGATTCCGCGGCGCCGCTCGAGTTCGAGCGAGTCGGTGACGGTGCTGCCGTCGTCGACGCTGCCGAGGTCGCCGATGACGCCCGTGGCATGCAGCAGGCGCTCGGTCAGGCTGGTCTTACCGGCGTCGACGTGCGCGAGGATCCCGAGATTGAGTGAACGCGACAAAGGTCTTCATGTCCTTGAAGGCAGGGGGAATGGCCGTCTGGGTGGACATGAAAGCCGCGCGCATCTCTGCTCCCGGTGGTCGGAAAACGCAATCGGACCCGGCCACTACAGCAGGCCGGGTCCGAGCGGGGCAAGGGGTTTTCAGCTCTCGCGGATCGCCCACGGGGAGCCGTACTCGACGAGCAGGTCGAGGAACGGCTGCGGTGCGAAGGCCTCGGGGCCGAGCACGCCGCGGCCCTTCCACACGCCGTCGGCCAGCAATTCGAGCGCGATGACCGGGTTGATCGCGGTCTGCCAGACGACGGCCTGCGAGCCGTACTCGCGCATCGACCACCGGTTGTCGACGACGTGGTACAGGTAGACCTCGCGGCGCGCGCCGTCCTTCGTTCCGGTGACCCAGGTTCCCGCGCAGGTCTTGCCGTGCATCAGCTCGCCGATCGTGGCCGGGTCGGGCAGCGCTGCGGCGACCACGTCGCGCGGCGAGACGCGGGCGCTCCCGCCGTCGGCCGTGCGGACGGTCAGCGTCTCGGTGCGGTCGAGGCCGAGCGCGCGCAGGGTCTTGAGCTTGCCGATGAAGTCCTCGCCGAGGCCGTACTTGAAGGTCACCCGCTTGGCGTCGACCCAGCGCGGCACCAGCAGCACCTCCTCGTGCTCGACGTTCACGCACTCGACCGCGCCGATCCCCTCGGGGAACTCGAAGACCTCCGGCTCGCTGAACGGCTCGGTGGTGAACCAGCCGCGGTCCTTCTCGAAGACGACCGGCGGGTTGAGGCACTCCTCGATCGTGGTCCAGATGCTGAAGGAGGGCGCGAACTCGTAGCCGTCGACGGCCAGGTTCGCCCCGTCGCGCACCCCGATCTCGTCGATCTCGTCGAAGAGCTCGTCGGCGGCGTACCGCGCGAACACGTCGGACAGGCCCGGCTCGACGCCCATGCCGACGAGCGCGAGGCGGCCGGCCCGCTCCCACGCGGAGGCGAGCTCGAACTGCTCGTCGCCGAGTTTGACGCCGCACTGGGTGTAGGGCGCGGAGGGGTGCGGCACGGAGAGGGACATCGCCATATCGAGGTAATGCGCCTCAGCGCTGAACGCGGCGAAGAACAGCGGCATCACGAAGCGCGGGTCCGTCGCGTTGAACAGCACGTCGCAGCGCTTCTCGCGGAGCAGGGTGAGGACCGCGGCCTCGTCGGAGGCGTCCACCTGCGCGGCGCTGAACCGGCGTGGCTCGCCGATCCCCTCGACGGCGGCGACGGCCGCCTCCGCGCGGGCCAGATCGTAGTCGGCGACCACGAAGTGCTCGAAGAATCCGCGCCGGGCGGCGATCCGGACAGCGGCGCTGCCCACACCTCCCGCGCCCACCAGCAGTACCCGCATCCCGATCATTCCTTTCGCGCGGTCGCCTTGCATCCGATCAGGAAACCTCGGGGGCGCGAGAGCGTCAATGGTGTTGGCATAAGGAGGTAGGCTTGCGGCGGGGATACGGGGTGGGCGGCGACGAATGCGCGAGGAGGTGTCACGGGTGCCGAAAATCGTGGTCGCGGAGGCGGATCGGCGCAGGCGGCGGCCGACCAGGCAGGGCGTCGTGCTGACCGAGCAGATGATCGTGGGGACCGCGCTGCGCATGCTGCGCGAGCACGGCGCCGCGGGACTGAGCGCGCGGCGCCTCGGGCTCGCGCTCGGCGCAGACGCGAGCACGGTCTATCGCTACTACCGGAACATGGACGAGCTGACGCTCGCGCTCGGCGACGAGCTGATGCGGCTAGCCCTCGCCGAATTCCAGCCGACCGGCGATTGGCGCGAGGATCTCTACCTGCTCGGGATGAGGATCCACCGTGTGCACCTCGAGCATCCGCAGGCGGCGGTGATCACGGCGAGCCGGGTCAGCGGCCGGGCGAACGAGCTCGCGGCCGACGAGGTGATCCTGGCGGCGCTGCGCGCGGGCGGATTCCCGGACCGCGTGGCCGTGCGGATCTACCACGTGTTCATCGACCAGGTCCTCGCGTTCGCGGCCCTCGACGCGGCCTCGCTCGTGCTGCCCGCGCCCGCGCTGGAATCGGACCAGCGCGTGTGGGAGGCCACGTACGAGCACCTGTCGGACCGCACGCACCCGAACCTCGCGGCCACCGCGACGCTGCTGGCCGACCGGATGAACGACAGCGCCTACCCGGCCGCGCTCACGATGGTGCTGGACAGCGCGGCGGCCGAGCTGCGCGTGCTCAAAACGCTCAAGGCAGCGTCAGGATCTCGGGACCGTCGTCGGTGATCGCCACGGTGTGCTCGACGTGCGCGGCACGGCTGCCGTCGGCGCTGCGGATGGTCCAGCCGTCGTCGTCGATGAAGTAGTCGTCCTTGCCGCCGGCCAGGAACCACGGCTCGATCGCGAGCACCAGCCCGGCGCGCAGCTTCAGACCGCGTCCGCCGCGACCCTCATTCGCCACATGCGGATCCTCGTGCATCTGGCGTCCCACGCCGTGGCCGCCGAAGTCGCCGCAGATGCCGAAGCCCGCGCCGCGCCCGACGCCCGCGATGGCCGCGGAGATGTCGCCGATCCGCGCCCCCGGCGTGGCCGCCGCGATCCCGGCCCGCAGAGCGGCGGAGGCGGCCTCGATCAGGCGCGTGTCGGCGGGCCGGTCGTGGCCGACGTTGAAGGAGATCGCCGCGTCGCCGGTCCAGCCGTCGAGCGTCGCGCCGCAGTCCACGCTGAGCAGGTCGCCGTCCTGGAGGCGGTAGCCGTCCGGGATGCCGTGCAGCGCCGCGTCGTTGACCGAGGCGCAGATGACGGCCGGGAACGGGATCATCGCGAAATGCGGGCGGTAGTTCAGGAAGGGCGACGTGGCCCCGGCGTCGCGGATGACCGCGTGCGCGACCTCGTCCAGCTCCTTGAGCGTGACGCCGACGGACGCCTGCCCGCGGACCGCGGCCAGCGCGTGCGCGACGACGCGCCCCGCCTCGCGCATCGCGTCGATCTCCGCGCGGGTCTTCAGTTCGACCATGCCGCCCTGCTTTCTCCATGCATTTCCATCGGCACATCCGTTGGCGGGATAACTATACCACCCTTAGGATGGTGCGCATGGTGAGGCCACCCCTGACGGAGGACGAGCGAGCGCGCGGCGAGCGGCTCGGTTCGCTGCTGCGCCGTGCCCGCGGCGAGCGGCCGCTGGCCGAGGTCGCGGCGTGCGCGGGCATCCCCGCCGAGACCCTGCGGAAGATCGAGTCCGGCCGGGTGCCCACGCCCGCGTTCTTCACCGTCGCCGCACTGGCCGCGGCCCTGGACCTGTCACTCGACGTGATCGCAGGGCTCTGCGAGCCTTCGCGGCTCCAGCCGGCGCCGTTCTAGCCGGCCCTGCCCTGCGATTCGACGGCCGGCTTGCTCTGGTCCGGGTCGAAGACGGCCGTCGCGTCGTTCGCGGAGCCCTTCCGCTGCCCGCGGATCAGGATCGTGTCGCCGGCGTGCACGCCGCTGAGCGCGCCCTTCACCCCGTCCACGCGGTACTTCGCGGCGGAGTCCACGGTCCAGCTCCAGGTGGCGCCGGTGCCGTCCTTCACGGTGACGGTCGAGCCCGAGACGGATTCGACCTTGCCGATCTGCCACTCGCGCACGACGTAGTCGCCGGCCTTGTCCTTCACGGTCTCCTGCCCGTGCGCACCCCTCTCGAACCGCGCGCCGCGGTCGCGGGCCGCCTCGTGCCGCGCGGCGCAGCGCGCCGGATGGGCCGCGTCGGCGCACGCCCTTCCGGCCTTCGTCGTCGAGGTCGTAGTCGACGCCGCGTCGGCTGCCGCGCCCGCAGCGGCGCCCGGGGAGGCCGCGAACGCCTCCGTGGCCCCGAAAACCACGCCGCCCGCCACCGCGACGCCGGCCGCCGCGAGCACCGCCCGGCGCATCGTGATTGCGTTGTTCATTCGTCGCCACCTGCACTTTCCCGGATAGGTTCCAGCTTCTCGGCCATCATCCTCATGCGCGGCTAAGACCTGGGTAAGGAGAAAGACACCCAGAAAACCGCAGGCAAGGCTTGACTAACCGGAAAAATCGGGCGCATCGTAGACGCATGTCCACGGGCGTATTCGCGGTGGTGGCCAAGCGGATCGCGCCGGAACAGGGAGCGGGAGCGAGCATGAACAAGGGCACTGATTCGCGCGGTGCCGGCGGCGCGGCCGGCCCGATCGGCGGCAGGACGATCGGCGGGGCGCTGACGGGCGTCGGCCCGCGGCCGGGACCGCCACCGGTCCTGCGCTTCGACCAGTACGTTCCGCATCCGCCGTCGGCGGTCTGGCGTGCGCTGACCGACCCCGGCCTGCTCGCGCTGTGGTGGGCCAGCGGCGACGTGCGCCCCGAGGTAGGCCACCGGTTCACGCTGGACATGGGCGCGTGGGGCCCGCAGCCCTGCGAGGTGACCGCCGTCGAGCCCGAGCGGCTGCTCGAGTACCACTTCGCCGAGGGCGTGCTGGACACCGTGATCACGTGGAGCCTGGAAGCCGAGGACGAGGGCACCCGCCTGCACCTGAGCCACTCCGGCTTCGACCTCGACTCGCTGCAGGGCCGCCTCGCCTACTCCGGCATGGGCAACGGCTGGCCGCACGTGCTCAACGGCGTCGAGCGCGCCCTCGACGCGGTCAGCGCACGTTCCTGACGTCCCTGACCGGCTCAGCTCCGGCCGCTCCGGCTAGCTCCCGGCGACGATCGGCGTGAGGTACGTGCCCGGGTGCGTCGCGCCGTCCTGCAGCAGGATCCCGGCGCTCCACGGCAGCTGCGTGCTGGAGTAGGTGCCGGGCGGCGTGATCGTGAGCGAGCTGACACCGATCTCCGTGCCGTCGCCCGCCGCGAACTGCAGGTACTTGATGCTGAAGTGCGCGGACGCGCCCGGCTGCAGCGCGACCTTCGCGTAGCTGTCACTCGACCGGTCCAAGGGCCACTTGTATCCCGACTCGCCGCTCACGGTGCCGACGACGTCGAGCCCCGCGAATCCGTCCACCGTGCACACCGCCGCACTCTTGTTCGTCAGCTCCACGACCTGCACCCACTGGCTGCCGCTCGCGGACTTCCCGCCGAGCGCGAAGGAGAGATCCGGCACCTGGCACACGGTCGTCGAGCCGCCTGCCGCCTGAGCCGCGGTAGAGCCGCCGCTCGCACCCGTCGCGGCCGTGGAGCCGGACGCCGCCGTCGTCGCCGTCTGCGAAGCCGCGGCGGATCCGCCCGCGGCCGCCGAGGCGGTCGACGAGCCGGCGGAAGCG
>Ga0310811_10000236_pt1 | contig 79158 bp, 79 predicted proteins | sample YCmetagenome_FD_207642 | JGI IMG/M metagenome (GOLD analysis project Ga0310811, IMG submission 207642) | Soil microbial communities from experimental microcosm in Duke University, North Carolina, United States - YC | ecosystem: Engineered > Artificial ecosystem > Soil microcosm > Unclassified ... | reverse complement strand
TGCGCTGTTCGACGGCCTGCTGCCGATCGCGGCAACCAATCTCTACGGTCACGTCTCGCTGTTGAACGCGCTCGATGTCCGGCTGCATGGGGCGGAGATCGTCGTCACCGGCGCCGATGACGGCACACTCACGCGCGCCGCGCTCGCCGTGCCGTATCTCGTGCGCACTGTTCTGCGCGTGCCTTCAGCCGCGACACTTGCGCCGAATCACCCGGCACGCGCCAAGGCCGAAAGCCTCTCGACACCGGCCGTCTTCATCTGTGTCGGCGCAACCTGCTCGCTGCCGGTGACGACGCCGGACGCCATCGCTGCGACGATCGCGCAAGTCCGTCAGCCGCATAACCGCTGAGGGCGACATCCTCGTTCGCACTGGCTCGGACGAGCGCAGCGCCATTTCACGGCCAATAGCCCTGCTCGATAAGCTGGTGATAGAACAGGTTGAGGAACGCCTTCAGCCGCGCCGGGCTTTTGTAATGCGCGAAAGCGGCCGGCACCTTGAACTCCGCCTGCACCTCTTCCACCGTCTTGCCCTGCGCAATCATCTTCGACACTGCGTCGCGCATGACGATGAAATACTGCTTCTGCTCCTCGAGATCGGCGATGCCGCGACCGATATGCACCGGCCCGTGTCCCGGCATGTAGGTGTCGACCGGCAGATGCCGGTCCATGATCTGGTCGAGCAGGCGGATCCAGTTCTTCGCATTGGAATAGAACACGCCCGCGGATTCGCCCTGTCCGGGGTGAATTTCCGTATCGAGCAGATCGCCCATGAAGAAGACGCGCTTCTGCGGCACATACATCGTCACGTCGGTGTTGCTGTGGGCGCTGCCCTCTTCGGTGACCTGAAACGTCAAGCCGCCGAGGCGAAACGTCAGCGCGCCGTCGAAGGCGACATCCGGCAACACCAATTCAGCGTTCTTGTAGGCGGAAAAACGTGGATCGTTCGACGCCTTGCGCTCCGCGAACTCCTTGCCTTCCTGCATATACAAGTCGCGCAGCATCTTGCGCGTGCCGATGAACAGCGGCTTGTCCTCGCGGAAATGCCAAACCCCGGTGGCGTGGTCGCCGGCCGGATGCGAGACGACAACGTAGCGGACCTTCTTGTCGGTGGTCGCGCGGATCGCTTTCATCGTCTGATCCGCGGTGCGGATGTCGGCGTCGAAGACGACGACGCCTTCGCTGGTCACGATGAACGCCGCATTGCTCGAGCCCGACGGATTCTGCATCATGTAAACGTCGTCGGCGAGTTTCTTGACCTCCATCGTCGGCGCCGCGTTCTGCGCCTGCGCCGGCATCGCTGCAAAAACCAGCATCGACATGACGAGCCAAACGATCACACCATCCGTCACGCCGCCGCATGACGCTCCGCGCCTCGCATGCATCCGATGTCCTCCCCTTGCTCCCGTCATCCATCCCTTTAACCGGGACGGCTGCGGTTCGGCTCAAGTCTAGCGTGATTTACCGTATCTTTACATGCCGAGCAGAGCTTAAGGGCGGCCCAGCAGGCAATACGCCGCGGCCGCGATGTCTCGCAGGGGTTTCATGATCCGCTCCGCCGTGATTCCTTCCCGCGCAGAGGCTTCTCTCGCGTCCGAACAGGAGCGGGCGCAATCCCGCTCAGGCCCCGTTGCGATCCTCTTCTTTATCCTGTTCGCGATCGCTCTCGCGCCGGTGCTGTGGTTCGCGATTCCCGCCGCCATGGTCGACTATCCCAATCACCTCGCGCGGATGTTCATCCTGAGCCGTGCCGGCGGCGCCAACCCGCAGCCGATCTATCAGATCACCTGGGCGCTCTATCCGAATCTGGCGATGGATCTGTTGGTGCCGTCCTTCAGCCATCTCGTCGGCGTCGAAACCGCAACCCGGCTCTTCTATCTCGCAAGTCAGATTCTGATCGTGACCGGCGCCGCCATGATCGAACGTGTGGTCAAGGGCCGTATCGTGATCGCCGACTTCGGCGCGCTGATGTTTCTCTACAGCCTGCCGTTCGCATGGGGGTTCGTGAATTTCGAGTTCGCGCTCGGCTGCGCGCTCTGGGGCATCGCCGCCTCGCTCGCGGTGCAGGATCGCTCCTGGACCGTGCGCTTGCCGCTCTACGCCATCATCGTCGCCTGGCTGTTCGCAGCGCACATGTTCGCGCTCGGTGTCTACGGTTTCACCATCGGTATGCATGAACTCTGGCGCGCTTGGACGCGACGCGCCGCACTGCTGGAGACCATCGGTCGGCTCGCCATTCTCGCCTTGCCGGCGCTCGTGCTGATTGGCGTGATGATCGATTCAGGGGGCGCCGTCGGCGGAAGCGGAACGCAATGGCATCTCGCCTTCAAGCCGAAATGGATCATGCACATCATGAGCGGCTACAGCGCGAGCGCATCCGCTGCTAGCGTTATCGCATTGGGCGTCCTGATTTTTTTGCTCGGTCGCCGGGGAGCGCTGCGCCCCCGACAATCCGCCGCGTGGCTCGCGGCCGGCTTTGCAGCCCTTTACATCGCGATGCCATTCAAGCTGTTCGACACCTCCTTCGTCGATCTGCGCATCATCGTCGCCGCCGCGCTCATCCTGCCCGCTTTCGTGTCGGTCTCGTTTCCGAGCCCCGCCTGGTCACGGGCCGCGCTGGCGGTCACGGCGGCAATCGTGCTCGTCAATGTCGCCACCGTCTTCGGCGTCTGGATGTCCTATCGCGCCGATTATGCGGGGGCCAAGGCATCGTTCCAAATGCTTCCGAAACGCGCCATGGTTCTGGTCGGTGATAGTGGAAACGGCGACGATCCGCCGCTCGGCCATCTCAGCGACTATCCGATCTATCACGTGCCGGTCCTCGCCGTTCATTATGCCGATGCGTTCGTGCCGGACCTGTTCACCGCGCCTGGCAAGCAGCCGGTTACCCCACGTGCGGCATGGAAGCCGTTCGATATTCCTTATGGCAGCCCGGTGCCCCTGCCGCTGCTGAAGACCATTGCCGAGAAGGGCGCGCCGCCCGGCACGCCGCCTTACATCCGCACATGGCCAAGGGATTACGATTATCTCTACCTCGTCGGCCCCATGATCGCGAACCCGATGCCGGCGCTGCTGGAAGAGGTGTCGCGCGCGCCTCGCTTTGTACTCTACCGCATCCGCAAACCCGCCACCGGGTTGTCGCCTTAAGTCGCGGACACGCGAAAACCGGACCGGGCTCGCTGTCAGGCGGACTGAAAACGAGCGCCACGCGCGCGGAGTGCAACCTGCATTGCGATCAGGAATACGGGCGCGATGAAGAGCGGCCCGAATTCGTAGCCTGTATACTTCGCCAACGCGGAAGCGACGAACGGCACCAACAGAATCAAACCCGCGCCGATCTGTATCGGCTTCGGGATCTCTCCTGCCGGGTACAGGTCGACAAGCCACACGACCACGAAGGCGCCGACCACGAGGTCATAATCCTGAAGGTATGGCGTGGCGAGACAGGTGCCGAGCACCAGCAGCGTATTTTTCAGGGGCTGAGCAACATCACGGCGATACCAGGCCAGAACGACGACGAAGAGCGCGAGCAGAGCAAAAGCGGCTTGCGTCGCATAGGCTGTTTGCACGCCCGCACCAAACCGCCGCGCCGCCACAAAAACCGAGAGCATGCGATGCCAAACGCCGGTGCCGTTTTCCAGAATGACTTCACGCAGCACAGAGAGGTTGTGAAAGTAAGCGGCCCAGACGTCCGGCCCAAAGAACAGCACGCTTGCAAGCACCAGCACCACCGCGGTGATCGCGGCGGCAAAGAACGCACTGAAATATCGGCCGGCAAGCAAGGCGAACGGCAGAAGAAGTCCGATCTGAGGCTTGTAGATCAGCAACCCGAACAGCACCCCCGCAACGATCGGCCTGCGGTCGAGCAAGGACAGTCCGCCGCCCAGCAGCGCCGCTGTCCACGTACCGTTCTGGCCTCCGACCGCATTGATGAAGACGGCCGGTGTCGCCAGGGCGAGTAACAGGCAGCCTCGATCCGGCCGCGCGGCGGACAGGGCAAAATAGAAAGCAAGCCAGCCGGCCACGAGCCACACGGCAAGGGCGGGCACGTAACCCAAAACGGCCAGAGGCGCCGTCAGAACGGGCAGAACCGGCGGATAGCTGTAGTGATAGAAGTCGGGGTTTGCACCCACCACGCTCGTCTCGAACGTGTGAAATGCGGACCAGTTGTAGATGTCGGCCACGCGGCCGTGCCAGGCAAGAAATGCGCCCGACCAATAATTGATGAAATCGTCACCGAATGGGCGGCCGGCGCCGTTAGTCAGCCCGTCTTGGGTCTGGAAGAACAGATCGACGAGATAAGTCGCGCTGGCCACGACAATCCAGCAGATAGCGATCATTCGCAGTCGACGGAGAGAAAGCAGCATCGGCAAGACCCGAATCGATTAAGGAACCAACTCTGACCTTTCTACCGACCAATTGCAGCCGTCTGATTTGCAACATCAAAACGGCCGGGTTTTTGCCCGGCCGTTTTCTTGGAGCCAATGAGCGCCTTTTCGTTCGAAGCCCTTACGTGTTCATCGATTCGAAGAACTCGCCGTTGGTCTTGGTGTTGCGCAGCTTGTCGAGCAGGAAGTCGATGGCGTCCATCGTGCCCATCGGATTGAGGATGCGGCGCAGGACATACATCTTCTTGAGCTGCTGCGGCTCGGTGAGCAGCTCTTCCTTGCGCGTGCCGGAGCGCGTGATGTCGATCGCCGGGAAGGTGCGCTTGTCGGCCACCTTGCGGTCGAGGATGAGTTCGGAATTGCCGGTGCCCTTGAACTCTTCAAAGATCACTTCGTCCATGCGGCTGCCGGTATCGATCAGCGCCGTGGCGATGATGGTGAGTGAGCCGCCTTCCTCGATATTGCGCGCCGCGCCAAAAAAGCGCTTCGGACGCTGCAGCGCGTTGGCGTCGACGCCGCCCGTCAGCACCTTGCCGGAAGACGGCACCACGGTGTTGTAGGCGCGGCCGAGGCGGGTGATCGAATCAAGCAGGATCACGACATCGCGGCCATGCTCGACCAGGCGCTTGGCCTTTTCGATCACCATCTCCGCGACCTGCACATGGCGCGAGGCCGGTTCGTCGAAGGTCGAGGACACGACCTCGCCCCTCACCGAGCGCTGCATGTCGGTGACTTCCTCCGGCCGCTCGTCGATCAGCAGCACAATGAGATAGCACTCGGGATGATTGGCGGTAATCGCGTGAGCGATGTTCTGTAAGAGCACCGTCTTGCCGGTGCGCGGCGGCGACACGATCAGCGCGCGCTGGCCCTTGCCGATCGGCGCGACGATGTCGATGACGCGCGGCGAGAGGTCCTTCTTGGTCGGATCTTCGTGCTCCATCTTCAGCCGCTCGTCGGGATAGAGCGGTGTCAGGTTGTCGAAGTTGACCTTGTGGCGGGCCTTTTCGGGGTCCTCGAAATTGATGGTGTTGACCTTGAGCAGCGCGAAATAGCGTTCGCCTTCCTTGGGCGAACGGATCTGGCCGTCCACGGTGTCGCCGGTGCGCAGGCCGAAGCGGCGGATTTGCGAGGGCGAGACATAGATGTCGTCGGGGCCGGGCAGGTAATTGGCTTCCGGCGAACGCAGGAATCCAAATCCGTCGGACAGCACTTCAACGACGCCTTCGCCGATGATGTCGACTTCCTTCGACGCCAGTTGTTTGAGAATGGCGAACATCAGCTCCTGCTTGCGCATCGTGCTGGCGTTCTCGACCTCATGCTCTTCCGCAACGACGACAAGTTCGGCGGGCGACTTCGATTTGAGGTCCTGGAGTTTCATTTCAGGCATTAAACGAGTTCCTGGAATACTTTTCTGACGATCTTTTTTGATCTTCGGGGGTGTGGGGGGAGAGGTCGGGTCACGCCTTCCTGCCGCCTTTGAGAGAGGGGCAGTGGTCGTCGGTCTTGGAAAAGAGCGCGGGCGGACGCCGCCGGTCATTCACGTCTTGATCGATCCCGCTACGCCGGATCGTCTTTATGAGACGCATCTACCTGGTTGAGGTGGGATTGGGGCAAGATACGTGAGCACGCGGCATTCCGCAAGAGGCAGGGGACTCGTTAAAACGGCTTAACCACGACGAGGATGACGATGAGGATCATCAGCAGCGTCGGCACCTCATTGATAAGCCGATAGAATCTCTGGCTCTTGGTATTCCGGTCGGCGGCGAAATTTTTGACGTAGCGCGCCAGCATGCCGTGCACGCCCGACATCGCCAGCACCAGCAGGATTTTTGCGTGCAGCCAGGGCGACCGGTACCAGCCGCCCTCCCAGGCGAGCAGCAGGCCGAGAATCCACGTCGCGATCATCGCCGGGTTGATGATGCCGCGCAGAAGGCGGCGCTCCATCACCTTGAACGTCTCCGACTGCACCGAGCCGGGCTCGGCCTTCGTGTGATAGACGAACAGCCGCGGCAGATAGAGCATGCCGGCCATCCAGGCGATAACCGCGATGATGTGGAAAGCTTTGAGCCAGTCGTACATGAATCCGAGGATGAGCCGGTGAGGAGGAAGCGTCACATGGGAATCGGCGCCGCGTCGCCACCCGCCTTAGCACAGCTTTGGCGCCGCTTCACCCGCCCAAGTTCACCCCGCAATCATGCTCCTGTGGCCGGTAGCTCCAGGCCAAGCTGTTGCTTGAACTCGAAACGGCCTTTTGGCGTGACCTGCATGGCGCGGGACTGTTTTGCGCGCCGTAGCCAGCTCGCCGTGCACAGTGTCTGCATCAGCGCGACGCCGAGCGGCCCGGCCAGATGATGCTCGCGCTCGGTCCAGTCGAGGCATTGCCGCGCAAAACCCCGGCGCGACGGTTTTAGCGCTGCAATGTCGAGACCGAGGCCAGCGAACCAGTCCGCGCCGGCCAGCGTCACCGTGAACTGCTTGTCGTTCGCCGCCACGAGGTAGCCGCGCTGCAACAACGCACGCGTGAGCGCCACGCCCATTTCGCCGGCGAGATGATCGTAGCAACGGCGGGCGAAGCGCAGCTCCCTGGCCTGAGGACTGAGCGCCTTGCGGCGCACCGGACCGGCCGGCTGGATCGTCGCCAGCCGCTCGATCACATCCGCCACATGCGGGCCGGCGAGGCGGTAATAGCGATGCCGGCCTTCGGTCTCGACGGCGAACAGGCCACCGGCCAGCAGTTTTGCCAGATGCGAACTGGCGGTCTGCGCAGTGATGCCCGCCGCATAAGCGAGTTCGCCGGCCGGAAGCGCGCGCCCGTCGAGCACGGCCGCCAGCATGCAGGCCCGCGCCGGGTCGGCCATCAGCGCGGCGACGGCGGCGATGTTTGGCTCGGCACCATCTCGACCGCCATCATGATGGTCGAGGGTTGGCCGTACGACCGCGAGACGCCCAGCAGGCTGGCGCTGAAGGGACATGGTTGAACTCCTTGCCGAGGGTTCTTTTCGTCTGACTCCCAATATGGGCCGCCGTGGCGCAAAAAGCTTCGGTCGTCGTCGAACCTTCGGTCCGGTTCCGATCCCATATTCCGGCGGTCTGAACAGCGAATCGAGGTTCCCATGCCGGCACAAATGACCGCTGAAAAATCCCGCATCGTCGCGAGCGGCGCTCCAGCGCACCGGTGGCTGACGCTGCTCACGCTGTGCATCGCCGTGCTGATCGCGCAGCTCGACACCTCGGTGGTCAATCTCGGCGTGCATCCGATCGGCGATTACTTCCACGCCGATATCGGCGCACTGCAATGGGTCGTGGACAGCTACAACCTGCTCTACGCCGTGTTGCTGCTCACCGGCGGCCTGCTTGCCGATCTCTACGGCCGTCGCCGCGTGTTCATGGCCGGCGCGGCGCTCTTTACCGTGTCGTCGCTGATGTGCGCGATCGCGCCGTCGGTCGTGATCCTGATCGGCGCGCGGGCGCTGTCGGGCGTCGGTGCCGCGCTGCTGCTGCCGGCGTCGCTCGCCATCATCCGCGTCGTCTGGACGGATGCGCGCGAACGCGGCACCGCACTCGGCGTGTGGACCGGCTGCAACGGCCTTGCACTGGCCATCGGGCCGACGCTCGGCGGCGTGCTGATCGAGCATTTTGGATGGCGCAGCATCTTTTTTGTGGTCGTGCCGCTCGGCATCGCCGCAGTGATTCTCGCACTCTGGGCGGTGCCTGAATCCTCCGACCCGCAGAACCGCCGCTTCGATGCGACCGCTCAAATCCTCGGCGCAGTGGCGCTCGGATCGCTGGCGCTGGCGGCGATCGAATCGCACGGTGCCGGCGGCAACGCCATTCTCGCCGTGATCTCGCTTGTCGTCGCGGTCGCGGCATCTGGATTGTTCATCATGGTCGAACGCAAAATCGGCGCGGGCGCGCTGGTGCCGCTCGAGATGTTTTCGAATTCCCGTTTTCGCGGCGTCATTGCCGCCACCACGGGCATGACCTTCGGCATGTACGGGCTGATCTTTCTTCTGCCGCTCACCTGGCAGAGCGCAGGCCGGCTTGATGCGGTCTGGGCCGGTATCGCGCTGACGCCGATGGCAGCGGTTTACGTCCTCGTCTCGCCATTCTCTGGCTGGCTCAGCGGCAAGCTCGGCCAGCGGTTCATGACCGGCGGCGGCGTTGCGATCATCGGCCTCGGCGTTTTTCTCGTCGGTCTCACCACGCAGACCGCGTCGCTCATCGGCGCCGAGATCGGCCTCGCCTTGACCGGCCTCGGAATGGGACTCGCCACCGGTCCGTTGATGGATGCGGCTGTCGGTGCGGTCTCAGCGGCGCGCTCGGGGACAGCGGCGGCGCTCATCAACACCGCACGGATGATCGGGGCGACAATCGGCGTTGCCGTCCTTGGCGCTCTCTATTCGATCACCGGCGGTGGAACGGAAGGCCTGCGTGCCGCAATGCTGGTCGGTGGGGTCGTGCAACTGGCCTGCGCGACGACGGCATGGTTTGCGACGGCTGCAAAAACTGCGTGAGCGTGAACCGTCAAATCCGCTTGCATCGACGACGCGTCACCCGCGCACACGTCTGAGCATCTGCTCGACATGAGCGATCGGCGTCTCCGGCAGGATGCCGTGACCGAGATTGAAAATATGCGCGCCGGACGCAAACGTCTCGCGCACCGCATCGACCGCGCGATCGAGTGCATCACCGCCGGCAAGCAGAGCCAGCGGATCGAGATTGCCCTGAACGGGCCGGAATTTCTGTACCTCGCGCGCAAAAATCCGGTCGATGCTCCAATCGAGCCCAACACCGTCGACGCCAGTCTCGTCCGCATAGCGCAGCAGCGACGTCCCGGCGCCACGCGGAAAACCAATGATCTTTGCATCCGGCACCGCCTGGCGCACCGCCTGAACGATCATCGCCGTCGGCGCGATCGACCAGCGCGAAAATTCTTCCGGCGCCAGAACGCCCGCCCAGGTATCGAAGATCTGCACGCAGTCGGCCCCGGCCTGCAATTGCCGGATCAGATAGGCGGCAGACGCCATCGCCAGCCGCGCGATCAGCGTCGCGAACATCTCCGGATGCCGATAGGCAAAAAGCCGCGCGGGCGCCTGGTCCGGCGTGCCACGGCCGGCGATCATGTAGGTCGCCACCGTCCACGGCGCGCCGCAAAATCCGATCAATGCGACAGCGGGCGGCAATTGCGCCTTGACCTGCGCCACGGTTTCGTAAACCGGCGCAAGCACCGCTTGATCGACCTCCTCGCGCAGCGCCGCCACGCCACCGGCTTCCTCAAGCGGCGTCAGGCGCGGTCCTTCGCCAGCCACGAAATGCACCGCATGGCCGAGCGCATGCGGAATGACGAGGATGTCGGAAAACAAAATCGCCGCATCGAACTGGAACCGGCGAATTGGTTGCAGCGTTACCTCCGCGGCAAGCGACGGCGTGAAGCAGAGACCGAGAAAACTTCCGGCCTTCTCACGCACGGCGCGATATTCAGCGAGATAGCGGCCTGCCTGCCGCATCATCCAGACCGGTGGAACGGCGCAGGTCGTGCCGGAGAGTGCATCGAGAATGGGTTTATTCATGCGGTCATCAAGCACGACAGGCTCTACTAAACAAATCTTTTAAGATTCTTTGTAGTGGTAGCTGGTCGGTGATTATGACTCACGACTCGTCATCCCCATTGCAACGTCTGTTTTCCAACAGGCGTTATTTTTATCCCCGTTGTTCTTGTGGGTCTTGCGGTCGCAATCGGGTCAGTAATTTGGCGCGGAATTGCGATTCATACAGTCCGTCGGCGACAGGCTGTCCACATATGCCCATTGTCGGCTGGCGCTGCGGCGATGTTTTCCCGCCGGACGGATTGTGGAAGGAATCCTGACCTATCCTCAGGGAACCCTTGCCTCGGCCGCAGGGGCATGGCCTCCTCCCCAGGAATTCACAGGTGATCCCGGGCTTCTCCCGCGAATCACCATGTCTCTTTTGTGAGACTTAATGTCTCTCTTTCGCGAGCTTTGATGTCCGGCAGTTACTTCCATCTTCATCTCGTGTCCGACTCCACGGGCGAGACGCTGACGACGGTGGCGCGCGCCGCCGCTGCGCAATACGCCAATGTCGCGCCGGTCGAGCATCTCTATCCGATGATCCGTAGTCCCGGGCAGCTCGAGCGGGCGCTTGCGGAAATCGAGGAAGAGCCGGGCATCGTGCTCTACACATTGCTGGAAGACGATCTGGTCGAGCGGCTGGAAACGAAATGCAAGGATTTGAGCGTGCCCTGCATGTCCGTGCTCGGGCCGGTGCTCAATCTGTTCCAGTCGTATCTCGGGTTCGAGAGCACGCATCGTGTCGGCGCGCAGCACACGCTCAATGCCGATTATTTCGCGCGCATCGACGCGCTCAACTTCACGATGATGCATGACGACGGCCAGCATCCGGACGGACTTGAGGATGCGCATGTGGTGCTGGTCGGCATCTCGCGCACGTCGAAGACGCCGACCTCGATCTATCTCGCCAACCGCGGCGTGAAGACAGGCAACATGCCGCTCGTGCCCGGCGTGCCACTGCCGCCGCAGGTCGAATTGCTCAATCGCCCGCTGGTGGTCGGCCTCTATGCAAGCCCGGAACGCATCGTGCAGATCCGGCAGAACCGCTTGCTCGGCCTCAATGCCCATCACGAGGAAAGCCAGTATATCGACCGTCAGGCGGTGGCCGAGGAGGTGACCTATTCGCGCAAGCTATGCGCCAAGAACAACTGGCCCTCGATCGACGTGACGCGCCGCTCGATCGAGGAAACCGCTGCGGCCGTTCTCACGCTGCTCGCCGAGCGGCGGCGTCATATGTTGGATTGAACGCGGAGAACGATGTCCATGCCGCTGTGGCTCGATCCGCAACCGCTGATCCTGGCGTCGCAAAGTGGCGTGCGACGAAAATTGCTTGAAGCCGCGGCCCTTGCCGTCGAGGCGATACCGGCGTCGATCGACGAGCGCGCCATCGAGGCACGCGCCGGCGCGCAAGCACCCGATGCCGTGGCGCTGCTGCTCGCGTGCGAAAAGGCAAAAGCGGTTGCGGCGAAACACCCCGGGCGTATCGTCATCGGCGCCGACCAGACGCTGGCGCTGGGCCATGACCGATTCTCGAAGCCTGCTGATCGCGAGGCCGCCGCCGCGCAACTGCGCCGCCTGCGTGGAAAAACCCACACGCTGTCATCGGCAGTCGCGGTCGCGCGCGACGCGACGGTGCTGTTCAGCCATGTGGCGCAGGCGCACCTGACCATGCGGGATTTTTCCGACGCCTGGCTTGAGCGCTACCTCGACGCGGCAGGCGAAGCCGTGTGCGCCAGTGTCGGCGCCTACCAGCTCGAAGGTTTTGGCGTGCATCTGTTCGATGCCATCGACGGCGACTATTTCACCATTCTCGGCCTGCCGCTTTTGCCGCTGCTCGCATTTTTGCGGCGGGGTGGGTTTGTCGCGGACTAGAAAAGAAATTCGACGCAAAGCATGTTCATCATCGGATTGACCGGTTCGATCGGAATGGGAAAGACGACCGCGGCCGGATTTTTCGCCGCGGCCGGCGTGCCGGTGCATGACGCCGACGCCGTGGTGCATCGGCTTTACGAGGGGAAAGCCGTGTCGCTGATCGAAGCGGCGTTTCCCGGTGTAACGGCGGCCGGCAAAGTCGACCGCGCAAAGCTCGGCGCCCGCATCACTGGCGACCCGACAGCGCTCAAAAGGCTGGAAGCGATCGTGCATCCGCTGGTGCGGCAGGAAGAGGAAAAGTTTCTGGCCGATGCCGCGCGGCGCGGCGCGCCGGTCGTCGTGCTCGATATTCCGCTGCTGATCGAGACCGGGGGACATGAACGCGTCGATGCGGTGGTCACCGTCAGTGCGCCGGCATCGGTGCAGCGCGAGCGGGTGTTGAGCCGGCCGGGGATGACCGATGAAAAATTCGACGCCCTCATCGCCCGGCAGATGCCCGATGCGGTCAAGCGCGCGCATGCGGATTTCATCATCGACACATCGCAGGATCTGGATGTGGCCCGCGCGCAGGTTATGGCTGTCCTCGAGGCGGTCAAGACCATGCCACCGCGCCGGAGGCCTTAGAGCGTTTTCAAGTTGAGTTGACCCCTGGCTCAAACCAACGATCGTCATTCCGGGATGCGCCACTTGGCGCAGGCCCGGAATCCATAGTCTCGGTGGTGGTTATGGATTCCGGGCTCGCTCGCGAAGAACTCGCGCCCCGGAATGACCGAGGACGAGCCTTTCGGAATCATGGATCAACTCGCGCGGCCATCGGACTGTGCGTGGCGCGTCCGGAACGCGTGCGTTTTTGGTCCGGTCTGGTACAAAGACAGCAATGCGCGAAATCGTCCTCGATACCGAAACGACCGGCCTCAATCCGCTGAACGGCGATCGGCTCGTCGAGATCGGCTGTCTCGAACTCTTCAACCGCGTGCCGACCGGCGAAGTGTTCCACGTCTATCTCAATCCGGAACGCGACATGCCGGAGGAAGCCTTTGCCGTGCATGGGCTGTCGACCGCGTTCCTGAAAGACAAGCCGCTGTTCTCCTCCGTGGTCGAGGATTTTGTCGCTTTCATCGGCGATGCGCCGCTGGTCATTCACAATGCTGCATTCGACCTGTCCTTCCTCAATGCCGAGCTGGAGCGCATCAGCCGCCCGCTGATTGCCCGTGAGCGGCTGGTCGACACCCTGCTGCTGGCGCGGCGCAAGCATCCGGCCGGGCCGAACGGCCTCGATGCCTTGTGCCAGCGCTACCGCATCGATAATTCGCGGCGGACGAAACACGGCGCGCTCCTCGACGCCGAACTGCTGGCCGAGGTCTATCTCGAACTCACCGGCGCACGGCAGACCACGCTGATTCTGGCCGAAGCCACGACGACCACGATCCAGGTCGGGCTCGTTGCCGCCGCGCCGCAGGTGCGGCCGACGCCACTGGCGCCGCGCCTCACCGAGGCCGACCGCGCCGCGCATCGCGATTTCGTCGCGACGCTGGGCGAAGGGGCGATCTGGCAGAGTTTTGCCGCCGATTGAACGGGTTGGAGGTTACAGCGTCGGGCTGAGTACGATCTTGCCCATGCCCGGATCGGCTTCCATCATCCGGTGGGCGTCGGCCGCCTGCTTGAGCGGAAGCTGGTGTGCGATCTGCACCTTGATCTTCCCCTCTGCCGCCGCCTCGAGACACTTTGGCACATCGGAGGGCTTGTAGCCGGGCTGGCCCTTGATCGTGATCTTGCGATCATAGAGGTGAAAGAAGTCGATCATCACGTTCGGCCCGCCATGGGCGCCTGCCGTCACCAGCCGCCCGCGTTCGCCGAGCGCATGGAAGGCTTTTGGCAACACGTCCGGATTGGCGATATTGTCGTAGAGCACGGCGACGCCCTTGCCGCCGGTGATGCGCATGACTTCGTCGCGCAGGTCGTGGGTGTTGTAGTTGACCGCATGATCGGCGCCGAGCGCCAGCGCGCTTTGCGCGCGTGAATCGGAGCCGGCTGTGGCAATGACCTTTGCGTCGGCCACGTGCTTGGCGATCTGCACGCCGATCGAGCCGAGATTGCCGCCCGCGCCCATGATCAGCACCCATTCGCCGGCTTTCAACCCCGCGACGTTGAACAGCAAATTCCAGGCGGTCGGGCAGTGGCGCAAAATCACCGCGGCTTCGGCGAAGCTGACCGGTTCGGGCACGCGAAAGGCGGCGCAGGCCGGCACGCAGACCTTCTCTGCAAAGCCGCCGGGGCGCTTGATTCCCATCATGCCGGTCGCGCCGCTATAGCCGTCCCTGGAATCGAGCGTCCAGTCCTCAGGTGCGCTGGCAAGCGGCATGCGTCCGGCGGCGGCGACCCGGTCGCCGATTTTCCAGCGGGTGACGCCGGGTCCGACCTTGTCGACGATGCCGGCACAATCGACGCCGGGGATGAACGGGAAGGCGGGTTTGCGATGCGCCTGGGTGCCGGCGCGCAACGCGACGTCGAGCACGCGGTTGACTGTTGCCGCATGAACCACGACCCGGATTTCGCCAGCGCCCGGCTCGGGATCGGGCAGGGTCTCGTATTTCAAAACGTCGGGGGGACCGTATTCATGGACGACGATGGCCTTCACCGGGCATCTCCTTGGCCTGCTTTTTATTGCGCGCACCATAGAGGATGATCCCGAACAGTGGGAACCGGTTTTCGGATACGATCATGCGCAACAAAAAGCGCGAACAAGACCTGGGGGAGGCATCATGCGCACGCGTCTTATCAATGCCATGGGCGAACGCTTCGTCCATGTGGTGGTGCACGGAACCACGGGCGCGCCGCTGGCGCAGCAGGCGGCCTCGGTGTTCGAAGCAGCAGACGCCGCGCTGCGGGCCTCTGGGCTCAATCTCGATCACACCGTGCGCAGCCGCGTTTTTGGACGCAGCCGTGAAGCACGGGCGGCTGTCAGCGACACACGTTTCAAGACATTGACGGGGCGAGCGCGCGCGGCGACGTCGAGCTTCATCGCGCCGGCAATGATGCCAGCCGGCGTCGATGTCGCGCTCGAACTGTTTGCCATGTATCCGCCGGAGAGGGCTGAGCGGATCGTGCGCGAGCAGGAGCCGCGGCAGAGTTTCATCCGCTGGCTCGGCTGGGGGCCGATGGTCTTCCTCGCCGGCCAGACATCGGAACGGCCGACCTTCGACGAGCAACTTGATGAAATCCTCCCCCGCGTCGCGCTCTTGCTGGAGGAATGCGGCTGCGGCTGGCCGCAGGTCACGGCGGCCTCCTTCTTTCTGCACCGCGACATCGCGCCGGACGCGTTGTTTGCCGGAATAGCGGCGCGGGCGCCTTTGCCGCTTGGCAGCGTCGATCTCGAGCAGGTCGAGGGCTATTCCAAGCCCGGCAAGCTGATCGAAATCGAGATCACGGCGCGCCGCCGGGATTAAGGTCTCATCCGGACCTTTGCGCGAAAGCGAGGGCACTGGTTTTGGAAGAGGAGGTATGCGTCCTTCGCTTTGATGAAATTTTACCTCCCCCGCCGCAATCGCTTGTCAGGTGAAGGGGTACCGTGAAATGATTTCGTGTCGACCGTTCAGTCTTTCGCGAAGCGTTGGAGATCCGTGCGGGGCAGGACCGGTTGAATCCAAAAAGACGCGCCAAGCGTTGGACGATACAAGCGGAGGAATCGCAAATGGTCGGAAAAAAAATATTCGCGCTTAGTCTTCTGGCGTCGACGGCAGCGGTCGCCCTCGCGTTTTCCATAAGTCCCTCGCATGCTCAAGGCAAAATGCAGCCGCAGGCGAAGCCGGCGGCGCAGACCGCCGCGCCTGCTGCGTCCGCTGCGTCATCCTCGGTCGCGATCGACAATGACGACATCGGCGGTGTCGTGACCGGGCCGAACGGTCCCGAGGCGGGAGTCTGGGTCGTCGCCGAGACCCACGATTTGCCGACGCATTTCATACGCATCGTCGTGACCGACGATCAGGGCCGTTACGTCGTACCGGATTTGCCGAAAGCGAATTACGACGTTTGGGTGCGCGGCTACGGCCTCGTCGATTCGCCCAAGGTGAAGAGCGCGCCCGGCAGTCACCTCGATCTCAAGGCCATCGCAGCACCGGACGACAAAGCGGCTGCACAATATTATCCGGCGATCTACTGGTATTCGATGTTGAACATTCCGCAGAAAAAGGATTTCGGCGGATCGACCGATATTCCGGAGCGGATCACGCAGCAGGCGTGGCTCAATCACATGAAGAACAATGGCTGCATCGGCTGCCATCAGCTTGGTGAATTGTCGACGCGCACGATTCCCGCTGCCTTCGGGACATTCCCGTCCGGCGCCGATGCCTGGATGCGCCGCGTGCAGTCCGGGCAGTCCGGCGAAAGCATGGTCAACGAGCTGGCCGGCCAGCTCGGCGGCGCGCCGTTCAAATATTTTGGCGACTGGACCGACCGCATCGCCAAGGGCGAACTGCCTTTCGCCAAGCCGCCGCGTCCGCAAGGCGTCGAACGCAACATCGTCGTGACCGAATGGGCATGGGGTAACGAGAAGACCTATCTGCACGATCTGATCGCTTCGGATAAGCGCAATCCGACCGTGAACGCCTACGGCAAGCTCTACGGCTCACCGGAATATTCCACCGACACGATCCCGATCCTCGATCCGGTCAAGAACACGGTCTCGACTTACAAGTTGCCGCTGCTCGACCCCGAAATGCCGGAATCCCTCGGCCCCGGACATGCCGCGTCGAAGGAGCCGCTGATGCCTTCGGCCTATTGGGGAAAGGAAAAGATCTGGGACACCCGCGCCAACAACCACAACAGCATGTTCGACGAGAAGGGACGGTTGTGGCTGGCGGCGGCGGTGCGTGGAACAAAGGATCCTGACTACTGCCAGAAAGGATCCGATCTGCCTTCGGCAAAGGCCTATCCGCTGACCAAGTCGAACAGACAACTGGCGATGTACGATCCAAAGACGAATAAATACACATTCGTCAACGTCTGCTTCCAGACGCATCATCTCCAGTTCGGCTACGACAAGGACGACACGTTGTGGACGAGCGGTGGCGGCGCGGTGATCGGCTGGGTCAACACGAAAGTGTTCGACGAAACCGGCGACATCAAGAAAGCGCAGGGCTGGACGCCGTTCATCCTCGACACCAACGGCAACGGCAAGCGTGACGACTATGTCGGCCCGAAGGACAAGGTCGATCCCACCAAGGACAAGCAGATCGTCGCGGGTTTTTATGCCGTGATGCCGAATCCGAAGGACGGCTCGATCTGGGGCACCTATCGCAGCAACCCCGGCGCGGTCGTGCGCATCAATCCCGGTCCGGATCCGGTACACACGGCGCTCGCCGAAATCTACAACGTGCCGCTGCCGGGCTTCGGTCCGCGCGGCGGCGACATCGACAGCAAGGGTGTGGTGTGGGTGTCGCTGGCGAGCGGCCATCTCGGCTCGTTCGACCGCTCCAAGTGCAAGGGCCCGCTCAACGGTCCGAAGGCGACGGGCAATCAGTGTCCCGAAGGCTGGTCGTTCTATAAATATCCCGGTCCCGGCTTCAGGGACATCGGCGATAACAGTGCGGAGTCGAGCTATTACACCTGGGTCGACCAGCACAACACGTTCGGTCTCGGCGACGACGTGCCGATGTCGACCGGCAACCTCAATGACGGACTGATCGCTTATAAGGACGGCAAGATGATCGTCCTGCGCGTGCCTTATCCCATGGGCTTCTATGCCAAGGGTTTTGACGGCCGCATCGACGATGCGAAAGCGGGCTGGAAGGGCCGCGGCCTGTGGACCACGAACGGCGACCGCACGCCCTGGCACAAGGAAGGCGGCAAGGGCATGACGCCTTATGCTGTGCACTTCCAGTTGCGTCCCGATCCGCTGGCGCACTAAAGCAATTCCAGGAAAGTGCGAAGCGGTTTTCCGTCCGGAATTGCGCAAAAATGTTTCAGCGACAGCACTTCATGCGTTCAAAGTAGAAAGCAAAACCGCCCGGCAATGCCGGGCGGTTTTTTATTCGTCATCTGTTGCAGCGAACCGGCTATTCCTTGAACGCCGGCGTGATGGTCAAAAATTCCGTCAACCGCGTACCGGGATAAAACGTCGTCTGAAATGCCTGGCGGGCCTGCATGCGTTCGTACCAGTCGGTGACGCGCGGAAATTTTTCCGTCCATAACGATTCGTAACCGAGATCGGCCATGCGGTCGATTAGCGGCGCGACGACGATGTCGGCCAGCGTGTATTGCGCGCCGAGCAGCCACGGCCCGTGCTCGAGGGTGCGGTCCATGCGCATACAGGTGTTGCGAAGCTGCTCGAGGGACGCCTCAACCTCCGGATTGCGAAACCCGGCAGGTCCCATGCGGCGGTAGAACTGCTTGCGGATCGGCCTTATGTCGGATTGCTGTTGCTCGAAGGCTTCGCGCGACAACCCGTCATAGCGTGGCAGGAACGCCATGTTGAAAGACGGCACGCGCACCGCGGCGGTGGGTACCTCTTCCAGAAACCGCATCCAGGCCCGCATGCGGGCGCGTTCGACGAGATCGTCGGGCGTGAGCTTCACGGCCGGATATTTCTCGTCGAGATATTCGCAGATCACGCTTGAATCGATGATCACGCTGTCGTCGTCGACCAGCGTCGGCACGACGCCGTTGGGATTGAGGCGCAGATATTCCGGCGTGAGATGTTCTTTTTTACCGCCGAGATCGATCTTGATGTCGGTCCAGTCGAGCGCCTTCTCGGCCAGACAGATGCGGACCTTTTGGCTGCAGGTGGAATGGGCGGCGTTGTAGAGCGTCAACATCGTCATTCTCCTGCGAGCGCGTCCGGCGTCATGGGCCCTCAGCTTGCCGATGGTGTCGGCGCGCTCGCCTGCGCTTCGGCCATGCGCTGCCGGTAGAGGCCGACGAAATCCACCGGATCGAGCAGCAGCGGCGGGAAACCGCCGTTGCGCACGGCGGTAGCGATGATCTCGCGGGCGAACGGAAACAGAAGGCGCGGACACTCGATCATCACGACCGGATGCATGCTGTCCTGCGGCACGTTCTGGATGCGGAAGACGCCGGCGAAGGAGAGGTCGAAGGAAAACAGCACGCTTTTGTTGAGTTCGGCCTTGCCCTCGAGCGCCAGCACCACCTCGATGTCCGTTTCGCTCACCGGATTGGCGTTGACGTTGATCTGGACGCTGATCTCGGGTTGCTGGTTCGGCGTCAGCGAGCGCGGCGCATTCGGGTTTTCGAACGACAGGTCCTTGATGTATTGGGCAAGCACGTTGAGCTGCGGGGGCGCCTGCTCCAGCCCCGGCGTCGGTCCTGGCATTTGCGGCTGTCCGCCGTTTGTCGTCGAAGCCATGAAAAATCCTCCTGCCGAACCGGAACGATGATGGGATGAATGGCGGGTTGGCTAACACACGCTCCCCGCCCTCACAAGAACGGTCACGTTGCGCCACATCCATGGCGGCCGTCCTTGCTTTAATCCGCTCCGTTTGGATCGCTGGCCGGCCGGGGGTCGCGCCGGTCGGCGCCGGACGCGGGTTCGGCGATGCGGTGCCAATCGTCGCGTTCAAGATCGATCACCTTGCCGTCGGGTTGCGGGGCACCGCTGCGTGTCCCGCCGTTTTGCGCCGGCCGTGCAAATGGTTGCGGCACAACGGTCTGGATCCGGTGTGCGAGCCAGCCGCGGACCGGTGGAAGCAGCAGGGCCGCGCCGGCAATGTCGGAGAGAAATCCGGGAACGAGCAGCAGGAGCCCGGCCAGCGATCGGGTGACCGTTGCTGTATTGGAGTCGAATTGCACGGTCTGCGCGTACCCCGATGGGGACATGCGTCGAATCAATTGACCGGCTCCGGCACCGCGGAGAAGACAATACCCGAGCGTGGAAAGGACGATTTGCAGCGCCAGCGCCCGCAAAAAGCCGATTCCCGAGGCAACCAGGATAAAAACGATCAATTCTGCCGCCGGCAGCGCCAGGACGGCGAAGACAATCCATCGAACCATGCGCCGATCGCGTTCCTTATCTGTCGGGCTTGTCTATCGCCGCGCTGGGGGCAGATTGAGGCGCTGGCGTCACCCGGAACCGGGTTTTTGCAGTCGGATCTGGTCAAGCCAGGACGGCGCGGTCGGGATCCAGACGGCGTGGCAGAGATTACGTCAAGTCAGGCCGCCGGGCCGGGATCAATTGCCGCAGCGCCCCCTCATCGCGCCCGTCGTGCCGGTTGGCGCAACAGTCCCGATCGTCTAGTCTTTTGCGCATGAGCAGGCGCTGGCGGCGCGTGATAAGGTGACATACATCAGGGTCGCCATGCGACGGCCGCGGCGGGGCCGATTGCGTCGGTAAAAAGGTCGGCCGGTCAGCGACAGTTGGCCGGGTAACGAAAGTGGGGTTGGAGACGGAGGCCTCGACGGTGCAAAAGAGCATCGTGAGGGACGTGAAAGCGGCTCTGGCCGGCGCGTCAACCTCCCTCGGACAGGACCGCGATCGGACATTTCGCCGCCAAAAATTTCCGGCGCAGCAGGCGGCGGCGCAGGGCCGCAAAGTGAATCGTCGTGGCGCGTGACGGGATGACGTCGCGCAGGAATTCAGGTGCGGAGAGGCTGTGGAACAGTCCTGTTACGCATCCGTTAAGGCAGTTAGACCCAATTTGTCGCTTGCGACGAGGCGGATGCCAAAGGGTTTTGAGCGTGGACATTTATACGATTATCTTCCTGGCTCTGGCGGTCTTCATTTTTCTGAAGCTGCGCAGTGTTCTGGGCCAGCGTACGGGCCGCGAGCGCCCGCCCTATGATCCGTATTCGACACGCGACGTACGCGCGGCGGGCGAGAACAATGTCGTGACGCTTCCCGGCCGCGCGGCTGAGGCGCCGCCGCGTTCGCTGCCGGCGGACAGCCCGCCGGCCGAGCGCTGGAAGGGCGTCGCTGAAAGCGGCACGCCGATTGCGGCAGGCCTCGACGCCATCGTCCAGGCCGATCGCGAGTTCGATGCCAAGCATTTTCTCACCGGCGCGCGCGGCGCCTACGAGATGGTGGTGACGGCGTTCGCCGAAGGCGACAAGAAAACGCTCAAGGGCCTTTTGTCGAAGGAGGTCTATGACGGTTTCGAGCCGGCGATCAACGGCCGCAAGGACCGTGGGGAGACGGCGGAGACCCGCTTCGTCTCGATCGATAGTGCCGACATCGTCGGCGCCGAGATGCGCGGCCGCGTCGCCCACATCACGGTGCAGTTCGTCTCGCAACTGATCACCTCGGTGCGCGATCGCGAGGGCACGGTGATCGAGGGCGATGCCACGACCGTCACCAGCACGACCGACGTGTGGACCTTCGCGCGCGACAGCAATTCGCGCGATCCGAACTGGAAGGTCGCCGAGACGGGAACGGGGCATTAGGGCTGCGAGCGATCTGACGCGTGGCAAAATCCGCTGCGCTGTCGTGACACACGGATGCGATCATCTGCGATGCGCCATGCCACAGATCGCGATTCCGTTCCGCAGCCCGATGACGCGACACCGAAGCAACGCCACAGGCAGGTTCGTTCAAGGCACGCCCGGTTTCTGATTTGCGCTGGCATCGCGACGCTTCTCGTCGGGGTCGGACTGACGGCGGCGTTCGCCCGTGCGCCGCGTTTCCTGCGCTTTCCCGATGCGGCGGTGGCCTTTATCGGCTGGGGCGATCTCCAGGGCTGGAGCACCGACAACCAGAAGGCGGCATTCGACACTTTCGTCACCAGTTGCAGCGCGGTGGTGAAGAATCGCTCGCCGCGGCCGTTGCGCGCCGCTCTGCGCGAAGTGTGCCGGAAAGCGCTGGCTGTAACCGTGACGGACAATACGCAGGCGCGCCGCTTCTTCGAGCAACAATTCCGGCCCGTGGCGGTGTCGCCGCTTGACGACGACACCGGTCTGCTCACCGGTTACTACGAGCCGGTGATCGAGGGATCGCGGGTGCGCACCGACATCTATACGACACCGATCTATGGCCGCCCCGCCGATCTCGTCGTGCTCGGTCCCGATCAAGGCGACGCGGTTGCCGGCGCACCGAACAAGGGTCCGGTCGGGCGGAACGTCGACGGCAAGATCGTGCCGTATTATTCGCGCGCCGAGATCGCGGATGGCGCGCTCGAAGGGCGCGGCCTCGCACTCTGCTGGCTGAAAGATCCGGTCGATCTTTTCTTCGCCCAGATCCAGGGGTCGGTGCGCGTCGATCTCACCGACGGCGGCACGCTGCGTCTCAATTATAGCGCCCATAACGGCCTGCCCTATACGGCCGTCGGCCGCTATCTGATCGACCGCAAGATCATTCCTCGTGCGGAAATGTCGCTCGCGCGCATCCGCGCCTGGATGGAAGACAATCCGGAGACGGGCGAGGCCTTGCGCCGGCTCAACCGGTCCTACGTGTTTTTCCGCAAGACCGATCTGACCGGCGATTCGGGACCGATCGGCGCGCAGGGCGTCAGCCTCACTGCCGGCCGCTCCATCGCCGTCGACAGCAAGCTGCATGTTTACGGCACGCCGTTTTTCATCACCGCGCAACTACCGCTGACCGCCGTCAATTCCTCCGATGATTTCAACCGTCTGATGATCGCGCAGGATACCGGCTCGGCGATTATAGGCCCGGCGCGCGCCGACATTTATTTCGGGGCGGGTGCGGAGCTTGGCCATATTGCCGGACGCATCCGTCATCACGGCCGCTTCACGATGCTGGTGCCGCGCTCGCTTGATCCGGCCGCATTGGCCGCCGATGTAAAACTGCCGCGCGCGCGGCCAGCGTTGCCATCTGCAGCGGCATCGAAACCGGAATCCAAACCGTCTGCGCAAGGCGAAACTGCCGATGCGGCGAAAGGATCGCCCGCGCAGGCCGAACCCCTGCCGCTGCCGGACAAGCGCGCGCCGGCGCCGGCTCAATCGGCACCAACCAAGCCGCAAGCCGCGCCGAAAACCAAACCACCCGCCAAGGACTGACGGACCCACCATGGCAGACAGCGTTTGGCCGCCGAAAGGGATGAAGCCTGCGCGCCGCGGCGCGCGGCGGCTGAACGACGACGAGCGGATTTTGTGGTCGGACTATATCCATGGCATCGCGCCATTGCGGCCGCGCGTCCCTCCCGTTGCAGAGGTGCCGCGATCCGATGCGACGGCAACGCCTGAAACGCCACACAAGCCGGAATCCAAAGCCGCATCGAAGCCGCCGCCAAAATTCCAGAAGCCGGCCAAAATAAAGCAGGATGGGAACGAGAGAGCGAAGGGAGCGCCGGCCTCGTCGCAAAGGTCTGCGGCCCCGCTAACTCCGCTTGCGCCACTCGGCCGGCGCGTGAAACAGGGGCTCGGCCGCGGCGTGCTCGACCTCGACGGCCGGCTCGATCTGCATGGCCTGACGCAAGCGCAGGCCCACGCGACGCTGATTCGATTCCTCGCAACGGCGCAGGCGCGCGGCGCGAAAACGGTCCTTGTGATCACCGGCAAGGGCGCGACCGGCGCGCGCGACAATCCCTTCGGATACGCCGATCATACCGACAGCGAACGCGGCGTTCTGCGCCGCGCCGTCCCGTTGTGGCTGAAAAGCCCCGAATTGCGCGGCATCGTCATCGGATTCGAGACGGCGCATCGCGCCCATGGCGGCGATGGCGCGCTCTACATTCGCGTGCGGCGTAAATAAAACCGACGCCGTCAACGTCGCTGCCGCTACAAAATAAAGCGGCTGAGGTCGGCGTTCTTGGCGAGATCGCCAATGTTCTTTTGAACGAACGCGGCGTCGATCTTCACGGTCTCGCCGCCACGGTCGGGCGCTGCAAACGAGATGTCGTCGAGCACGCGCTCCATCACCGTCTGCAAACGGCGCGCGCCGATGTTCTCGACCGATGAATTGACCGCGACGGCAACATCGGCGATGGCGTCGACCGCGTCCGCAGTGAATTCGAGTGTCACGTTCTCCGTCGCCAGCAGCGCCACATATTGCTTGATCAGCGAGGCTTCCGGCTCCGTGAGGATGCGGCGGAAATCCTCGCGGGTGAGGGGACGCAGTTCGACCCGGATCGGCAGACGGCCCTGCAGTTCAGGCAGCAGGTCCGAGGGTTTTGAGAGGTGAAAGGCGCCCGACGCGATGAACAGGATGTGATCGGTCTTCACCGGTCCATGCTTGGTCGAGACGGTGGTGCCTTCGATGAGCGGAAGCAGGTCGCGCTGCACGCCTTCGCGCGAGACATCGCCGCCCATGCGGCCTTCGCGCGCGCAGATCTTGTCGATCTCGTCGAGGAAGACGATGCCGTTGTTCTCGACGGTCTTGATCGACTCCTGCACGAGCTGGTCGTTGTCGAGCAGCTTGTCGGACTCTTCGTTGACGAGGATTTCGTGCGATTCCTGCACCGTCAGGCGGCGCGTCTTGGTCGATTTTCCCATCTTGCCAAAAATGTCGCCGATGGAAATGGCGCCCATCTGCGCGCCGGGCATGCCCGGAATCTCGAACATCGGCATGCCGCTCGAACCCGATTGCACCTCGATTTCGATCTCCTTGTCGTCGAGTTCGCCGGCCCGCAGCTTCTTGCGGAAGGCCTCTTTCGTCGTCGCGCTGGCATTGGCGCCGACAAGCGCATCGACGACGCGGTCCTCCGCCGCCTGTTGCGCCCGCGCCTCCACGTCCTTGCGCTTGCGCTCGCGGGTGAGACCGATGCCGATTTCGACGAGATCGCGGACGATCTGCTCGACGTCGCGGCCGACATAGCCGACCTCGGTGAATTTCGTCGCCTCGACCTTGAGGAAGGGCGCGTTGGCGAGCTTTGCCAGACGCCGCGAGATCTCGGTCTTGCCGACGCCGGTCGGCCCGATCATCAAAATATTCTTCGGCAACACCTCTTCGCGCAGACGCTCGTCGAGTTGCAGCCGCCGCCAGCGGTTGCGCAGTGCGATGGCGACGGCGCGCTTGCCGTCCTTCTGGCCGATGATGAAGCGGTCGAGTTCGGAAACAATTTCGCGAGGGGAAAGGTCAGTCATGCGTTACGTACCATCAAAAGTGCAGTGCCATCGGGTGTATCCACCAATCGGTCCGGCTGAAAGCCGGCCTTTTGATAGGCGCGGATCGCGCGGATATTGGTGGGGTCGGGATCGGTCACGACGCGCGGCGTTCCCGTTGTCAGCAGGCCCTCGACAAACACCCGTGTGAGGGCGGAGCCGTGGCCGCGATCGATCATGTCGGCCACGCCAATAAACTGGTCGATGCAGCGCGTTTCTTCAGGCTGTTGGCCGAAGCCGGTATTCCACGCGCTGAGACGATAGCATTGCAGATAGCCGAACGGCCGGCCGGCTGTCGTCACAATGAACTGATCCATCGCGGGTTCGGACAGATCGTCCCGGACCAATGCGTACTGCTCGTCCGCATCGCCCCACCATTGCGCGACATGCGGCGTTTCCAGCCATTGCCGGATCATCGGCAGGTCGGCGGCCGTCATCGCGCGAAACTCATACATCGTGCGCCATCGTTCGGATTGTTCGCCATGTCTTAGTCGTGCTTCAGTGTTTCGACCGTGACATTGCGGTTGGTGTAAACGCAGATGTCCGCCGCGATGTCGAGCGCACGGCGCACGATCGCTTCGGCATCGAGCGGCCCGTCGACCAGCGCGCGCGCGGCGGCGAGCGCGTAATTGCCGCCCGAGCCGATGCCGGCGACGCCGGCCTCAGGCTCCAGCACGTCGCCGGTGCCGGTGAGCACCAGCGAGACGTCGCGGTCGGCCACGATCATCATCGCCTCGAGGCGGCGCAGATAGCGGTCTGTGCGCCAGTCCTTGGCGAGTTCGACGGAGGCGCGCATCAACTGGCCGGGATATTGCTCGAGCTTGGCTTCCAGCCGCTCGAAAAGCGTAAAGGCATCGGCGGTCGCGCCCGCGAAACCGCCGATCACGTCGCCCTTGCCGAGCTGGCGCACTTTTCGGGCATTGGATTTCATCACCGTCTGGCCGATCGAGACCTGGCCGTCGCCGCCGATGGCGACCTTGCCGTTCTTGCGCACCGTCAGGATCGTCGTGCCATGCCACTGGGGAAACGCGGCATCGGAAAAGGACTGCATGAAAACTCCGGCTACAAAAGAGACGCGCCGCCGCCAAAGGCTTGGCCCAAGGCTTGGCCCAAGGGGCGGAAGAACGGGCGGACGACACGTGGAACACGAGCCGAAGATGTAGGCAGGCGGACCGCAGGACGCAATCGTCGACACCGCGCCGCGACAAGACGGACTTTGGAGCCTCCTCAGCCCAAAGAGGCTTGTTGCCAGCCGAAACGGCATCAATAAGGCCTCGTTTCAGCCGAATCAGTCGGTAAAACCTGTAAAGGATGCCGCCATGGCCCTGTGGCGAAGCCCGGGAACACCTGTTAAAAGCCGGGCGATACCTTCAAAGCTGGACCTTCCAACACTGGAATTTGGCATGCGCACGGCCACCGTAACGCGCAAGACGAATGAAACCGATGTCGCCGTCACCGTCGACCTCGACGGCAAAGGCACGTCGAACATCGAGACTGGCATCGGCTTCCTCGACCACATGCTCGATCTGCTGGCGCGGCATTCGCGCGTCGATATCACGGTCAAGGCCAAGGGCGACCTGCATGTCGATCACCATCACACCACCGAGGACGTCGGCATTGCGCTCGGGCAGGCAATAAACAAGGCGCTTGGCGACATGCGCGGCATCGTCCGCTATGCGGACGTGCATCTGCCGATGGACGAGGCGCTCACGCGCGTCGCGATCGATATTTCCGGACGGCCGTTCCTGGTTTTCAAGGCCGCGTTCACGCGCGACAAGATCGGCGCCTTCGACACCGAACTGGTGCGCGAGTGGTTCCAGGCCTTTGCCATGAATGCCGGCATCACCCTGCATGTGACGACCTTGTACGGGACCAACGACCACCACATCTCGGAGTCGTGCTTCAAGGGGCTGGCCCGTGCGCTGCGCGCGGCGGTTTCCATCGATGCGCGCGCCAAGGATGAAGTGCCGTCGACCAAAGGCCAGCTCGGCGGCTGAAGGAGAACCTCATATGGCGGTTTATTCCGTTCACGCGCCGCGGCTGAAAGCAGGCGGGACTGAAACCGATCCGGCGCGGATCGCTTTCGTGCGCGACGGGTTCCATTTCTGGGCCTTTGTCTTCGGCCCGATCTGGATGCTGTTCCGGCGGCTGTGGCTGGTGCTCCTGCTTTACGTCGTTCTGGTCGCCGCGCTCGGCGTGCTGCTGTTTTTCGCGCATGCCGGCGATCTCGTCCGCGGGATCGTGGTATTCTGCATCGCTTTGCTGGTCGGCCTTGAGGCCGGCAATCTGCGGCGCTGGACGCTGGAGCGCCGCAAATGGCGCTCGCTCGGTTTTGTCGTCGGCGCCAATCGCGATGCCGCCGAACGGCGGTTTTTCAGCACCTGGTTGAATACGCCGCGTGCCGCCGCCGCGCCGCCGCCTGCGGACAACGCGGCGTGGCCGCGGCCGGCCGGCGCGCATCCGGGTGTTGCCGACGAGGACATTGTCGGGCTGTTCCCGCAGCCGCGAGGCACGCGGTGAGCGTTGCGATCATCGATTACGGCTCGGGCAATCTGCACTCCGCGCTCAAAGCGTTTGAGCGTGCGGCGGGCGAGAGCACGCGCGAAAAGATCACGCTGACGAACGATCCAGAGGTGGTGCGGCGCGCCGACCGCGTGGTGCTGCCCGGCGTCGGCGCCTTTGCCGACTGCAAGCGCGGCCTCGCCTCGATCCCCGGCATGATCGCGGCGATGGACGAGGCTGTGCACGCCAAAGGCCGGCCGTTCTTCGGCATCTGCGTCGGCATGCAGCTTCTTGCCGATCGTGGCCGCGAGCATCAGGTGACCGAAGGTCTCGGCTGGATCGCCGGCGAGGTCGACAGGATCACGCCCAGCGATCCCAAGCTGAAGATCCCGCACATGGGCTGGAACACGCTCGATGTCGCGCGCCCGCATCCGCTGCTTGAAGGCCTGAGCCTTGGCGCCGACGGACGGCACGCCTATTTCGTGCATTCCTATGCGCTGAAGCCCGCCGATCGCGCCGACCTCATCGCCGAAGCCGATTACGGCGGCGCGGTCACGGCCATCGTCGGTCGCGACACCATCGTCGGTACGCAATTCCATCCCGAGAAGAGCCAGCGTCTGGGTCTGGCTTTGATCGGCAATTTTCTGAAGTGGACGCCGTGATTCTTTTTCCCGCCATCGATCTGAAGAACGGTGCCTGCGTGCGGTTGCAGCAGGGCGACATGGCGCGCGCCACCGTGTTCAATGACGTGCCGGAAGCGCAGGCGGCCGCCTTCGCCGCGCAGGGTTTTGAGTATCTTCACATCGTCGATCTCGACGGTGCCTTTGCCGGCAAGCCGATGAACGCGCGAGCCGTCGATGCGATTCTCGCGACGGTGAAAATTCCCGTGCAGCTCGGCGGCGGCATTCGCGACATGGCGACCATCGAAGCGTGGCTCGGCAAAGGCATCCGCCGCGTCATTATCGGTACCGCTGCGGTGCGCGACCCGGCGCTCGTCAGAGAGGCGGCAAAGCGGTTTCCCGGTCAGGTCGCCGTCGGTCTCGACGCGCGCGATGGCCGCGTCGCCGTCGAAGGCTGGGCGGAAGCATCCGAAGTCATGGTGCTCGATATCGCGCGCCGCTTCGAGGACGCGGGCGTCGCGGCCATCATCTATACCGATATCGCGCGGGACGGCATGCTCAAGGGTCTCAATCTCGATGCCACGATTGCGCTTGCCGATGCGGTCGCGACCCCTGTCGTCGCCTCGGGCGGGCTCGGCTCCATCGACGACATCACGGCGCTGCTCGCACCGCGGGCGAGAAAACTCGAAGGCGCGATCGCCGGCCGCGCGCTTTATGACGGCCGGCTCGATCCTGAAGCGGCCCTGGCGCTGATCCGCGCCGCGCAACCGGTGGCGTGAGGGCGCGATGTTCAAGGTCCGCGTCATTCCCTGCCTCGATGTGAAGGACGGCCGCGTCGTCAAGGGCGTGAACTTCGTCGATCTGCGCGATGCCGGCGATCCGGTCGAGGCGGCGATCGCCTATGACGCGGCGGGCGCTGACGAACTCACTTTCCTCGACATCACGGCGAGCAACGAAAATCGCGGCACCATCCTCGATGTCGTCCGGCGCACGGCGGAAGCCTGCTTCATGCCGCTCACCGTCGGCGGCGGCGTGCGCACGGTGGACGACATCCGCGCGCTGCTCAATGCCGGCGCCGACAAGGTCTCGATCAATACGGCGGCGGTGTTGCGCCGCGCCTTCGTTGGCGAGGCGGCGGAGAAATTCGGCGACCAGTGCATCGTCGTTGCCATCGACGCCAAGAAGGTATCGGGCGTGGGAGAAGCCGACCGCTGGGAGATTTTTACCCATGGCGGTCGCAAGCCGACCGGCATCGACGCGGTGGACTTTGCCCGCGAGGTCGTCGCGCTCGGCGCCGGGGAAATACTACTGACTTCCATGGACCGCGACGGCACACGCTCCGGTTTCGACCTCGCGCTCACCCGCGCCATTGCCGATGCCGTGTCGGTGCCGGTCATCGCGTCCGGGGGCGTCGGCACGCTCGACCATCTCGTCGATGGCGTCCGCGACGGCCATGCCTCGGCCGTGCTCGCCGCCTCGATCTTCCATTTCGGCGAATATTCCGTGCGCCAGGCCAAGGATCACATGGCGGCGGCAGGGCTGCCGATGCGGCGCGATCCCTGATTTCCGTCTCTCCCGGCCTGCCGGCCGCTTCTGCAAAATGCTATGAACCGCTCATGACCCAGTTTTCCCTTGCCGACCTGGAACGCCTGATCGCCGAACGCGCGAGCGCAACCGCGGCTGCGTCCTACACCCGCACGCTGCTCGACAAGGGCGCTGTGCACTGCGCCAAGAAGATGGGCGAGGAGGCGATCGAGACCGTGCTGGCCGCGGCCGGCGAGGATCGCGCGCATCTGATCGCCGAGTCGAGCGACCTGCTGTATCACCTGCTCGTCGTCCTCAAGGCGCGCGGCGTGGCGCTCTCCGAAGTGGAAGCCGAGCTGGCGCGCCGCACCACCCAGAGTGGTCACGCGGAAAAAGCGGCACGGTCGCCGGGGTAATTTTATGGAGCAACGCACCGAAGACAGGCTGTCGCCGTATCGGCGCTTCTCGCGGCAGGAATGGGCGGGGCTGCGTGAAGACACGCCGATGACGCTGACCTCCGACGAGGTCATGCGGCTGCGTTCGTTGCACGACCGGCTCGACATGGCGGAAGTCGAGGAGATTTATCTGCCGCTGTCGCGGCTGCTCTCGCTCTATGTCTCGACCACCATGCGCCTGTTCGAGGCGCAGCAGCGGTTCCTCAACACCGAAGACGTGAAGCTGCCTTACATCATCGGCGTCGCCGGATCGGTGGCGGTGGGCAAATCGACCACCGCTCGCGTGCTGCAGGCGCTGCTGGCGCGGTGGCCAAAAATTCCGAAAGTCGATCTCATCACCACCGACGGTTTTCTCTATCCCAACGCGGTGCTCGAGCGCGAAGGCCTCATGGAGCGCAAGGGATTTCCCGAAAGCTACGATCTTCCCGCGCTGCTGCGCTTCCTGTCGGATGTGAAGGCCGGACGCCGCCCTGCGCGCGCGCCGGTCTATTCGCATCTCGTCTATGACGTGATGCCGAATCGCTGGGCCGAGGTCGACCGGCCCGACATCCTCATCGTCGAGGGGCTCAACGTGTTGCAGACCGGGCGGCTGCCCAAGGATGGCAAGGCGATCCCCTTCGTATCGGATTTCTTCGACTTCTCGATCTATATCGATGCCGAAGAGGATGTTTTGGCGCAGTGGTATGTGGAGCGGTTTCTGACATTGCGCGGCACTGCCTTCGCCGATCCGAAATCCTACTTCCATCGCTATTCGAAGCTGTCGGATGCGGAAGCGACGGAGACGGCGCTGTCAATCTGGTCGCGGATCAATCTCGCCAACCTGCACGAGAATATTTTGCCGACGCGCCCGCGCGCCAAACTGATCCTGAAAAAGACCATGAGCCACCGGGTCGAGCAGGTGGCGTTGCGGCGGCTGTGAGCTGGAGCGTCACTCACGCCTTAACGATAAAGCGGCGACCCGGCGTTTTTTTGCAATCCAGCTCTATCGACGCAACTCACATGCTGTCATGCCCGCGAAAGCGGGCATCCAGTTCTTTCATCGTTATGTCGGGTCAGTGCGACTAAAAGAAAAATGCTGGGTACCCGCTTTCGCGGGTACGACGATTGGGTCGTTCAGTCGGGTACTCGCCTGAGCTTGCGGGCATGAGGGGGGTGGGCGAAGCGCTCTAAGCCGCTGCCGCGCCGGCATCGCTGAAATATTGCAGGTAACGCGCGCGGATCGCCGCCACCGGCAGCACGATCAGCACATCCGTCGTCCCGAACTGGTGATCGACGACGGCGCCCTCGCCGATATAGGCGCCAAGCCGCAGATAGCCTTTGATGAGCGGCGGCAGCGCATGCAGCGCCGCCTTCTGGTCGATCGCGTCCTTGGGCAGGCGATTCATCGACACATAACAGTCGTCGCGCGCGCGGCCGCGCCACGCTTCCGGCGCCGGCGCGAAATGATGCAGGAACGAGAGCGGCAGAGCGAGTTTGTCGGGGTCGGTGCCTTCAAGACTGGCGCAGCCGATCATCACGTCGAGCTGGTGATGGCGCAGATAGCCGTAGATGCCCTGCCACAGCAGTTCGACGGTGCGTTTGTTGCGGTAGGGGGGTAGCACGCAGGAACGCCCGAGTTCGAGAAAGCGCAGTGTGGGATGCGCCGCGATCAACGGATCGATGTCGAATTCGCTCGCCGTATAGAAGCCGCCATGACGTTCGGCGATCTCCTGGCGCAACAGCCGATAGGTGCCGACGACCGCGGCCTTGCGGCGCTGCCGGCCATCTTCGCCGGCGCGGTCGACGACGAGAAGATGGTCGCAGATAAGATCGAAGGAATCGAAATCTCGCTGAGCGAGCACCTGCGTCGGCTCCGCGGTCGCCGCGCCCTCCTTGTAGAAAACGCGGTAGCGCAGGCGTTGCGCGCGGCGCACTTCCGAGGCCTTGTGCGCGAGCCGCACTTCGAGGCTGCCGATGTCTCCGAGCGGCTGGCCCATCAGAGACGAGTTGGCGTCCCATAGCCGGCGGCCGCTCAACGCACGCAGCGACGGCAGCCGCCCGAAGGCGCCGGCTTTTGCATCGCGTTTGGCCGGAAGATAGGGCGAAATCAGCGCGCCTTCAGACATAATATGTCGTTCCTTCTCCGCTCCGCCTTGCGACGGCCGAAAATTGCCGTGGCGGGGTCGGACGTGGCCGGTCTCGGATCAGTCTCTATCTGGCTCATTCCCCGGCCGCCGCCCGAATCGGTGGCCATCTCGCTTGCCCCGACCAGAGCATGCGCATTCCAAACAATTTATGACAAACCCGGGCCGGGGAAAAGGGCAACCGAAAGCATGGCTGCATCCGCCTCTGTGTTGCGGGCCGGGAATTTTAGTTTTTCAGCAGGGCGGCGAGGCGATTGCGGTCGAGCGGCTTGGTGAGGAAGCCGTCCATACCGGCGGCGCGGCATCCGTTCTGCTCCTGATCTACGGCATCGGCGCTGAGTGCGAAGATCGGCGTGTGTGCGCCGCCGTTTTCTGCTTCGGCCGCGCGGATGCGGCGGGCGGCTTCCAGCCCGTCCATGCCAGGCATGTGAATGTCCATCAGCACGAGGTCGTAGGGATTACCGGCAGCGGAGGCCGACATCCAGGACTCCAGGCCCTGTGCGCCGTCGCGCACGATCGTCGGACGATGGCCGAGTTTGTCCAGCAACGCGCGCGCGAGCAGCGCATTGATGTCGTTGTCCTCGACGACGAGGATCGACAGCGCCTTGTCCGGCACGGCCTCGGCCGAACCGATGTCCTTGTCCGTTTCGGTGGATGACGGCAGATGGCTGGTGACGATCGCGGCCAGCGTCGCGCGCCGCAGCGGCTTGACGAGGAAACGCGTCGCGCCGGCGCGGCGCAGGCCATCGAGTTCGACGCGTGCCGTCGGCTCGATCATCACCACGCGTTGCGCGATTGCGCGACCGGCCTTGAACAGGCGGACGGCATGATCCGTCCCGACCGCATGATCGATGAACAACATGTCCCAGTTCCGCTCGGGTAACACCACTTGCGCCTCGTGTTCATCGACGATGACGCAGTCCGCCGCGCCCCAGGCCGTGAGCCGATGCGCCAGCAGGTGGGATTCGATGCAGCCGGACGAAACGATCAACACCGCTTTTCCGGACAGATCGATGCGTTCCGCCTTTGCGGTCTGCACGGCCGCATCATCCGCACGCGGCAGGTCGAGCCAGAGGACGAAACAGGCGCCATTGCCGGGCGTGCTTGTGACCGCGATGCGGCCCTGCATCTGGGTAACGATGCGCTTGGTGATCGCCAGCCCGAGGCCCGTACCGCCGAAGCGCCGCGCCGTGCCTTCATCGGCCTGCGCGAACTCCGTGAAAATCCTGTCCTGATCTTCCGGTGCGATGCCGACGCCGGTGTCACGCACGCGGAACACGAGCCCGTCTCCATCGCGCGCCGCGGTGAGCGAGACGCCGCCCTGCTCGGTGAATTTGATGGCGTTGCCGACGAGATTGAGCAGCACCTGGCGCAGCCGTGCGGCATCGCCGAGAACCTGTGCGGGCAGGTCGTCGTCGAGATCGGACGCGATCTCGAGACCTTTTGCCTGGGCGCGCGGCGCCAGCAGTTCAATGACTTCCTCGACCAGCGCGGCGGGAGAGAACGGTTTGCGCTCGAGCGCGAGATGGCCGGCTTCGATCTTGGAGAAGTCGAGCACGTCTTCGATCAGCGACAACAGCGCGCCGCCCGAGGTTTTCACCGCGTTGACATAAGTCGTCTGTTCAGCGGTCAGCGTGGTGTCGGCCAACAGATCGCTCATGCCGAGCAGGCCGTTGAGGGGCGTGCGGATTTCATGCGACACCATGGCGAGGAAGCGCGATTTCGCGCGGTTCGCGGCCTGCGCTTGATCGCGCGCTTCGCCGAGCATCTGCTCGGATCGCGCCCGCTCGGTGATGTCGCGGCCGACGCTCTGCACGGCTGTGAGACCCTGATGGCCAAGCCGCAGCGTCGCCTCGCGCCAGGCGATCCAGCGTTCGCCCGCGGGCGTTGCGATTTTCTGGTCGTAGATGCGCGTGCCGTCTTCGCAGACGAGAACATCGCCATCGGCAGTGACGTCGAGTTGGAAATGCGTTCCGACGATCGTATCGCGGTCGCGGCCGGCGAGCGCGCAATAGCTCTCATTGGCGAACGAGACGATGCCGTCGAGATCGCGGCGGACGATGGCGTCGCCCTGCGCTTCGAAGAAGCAACGGGTGCGCTCTTCCGTTTCGCGCAGCTCCCAGTTCGTGTCGCTGAGCGCTTCGATCCGGTCTTCGTAGCCCGCGAGTTTTTTGCGCAACAGGCGGACCCGCAGCAGGAGCAGCGCGATGCCGATCAATGCGCCGGCAAACAGGCCGGCCGAGCCCATGGCAAACAATTTTGGATCGTAGGATGGCGCGCCGGCGACAGAGATCATCGACAGCACGCCGAAGCCCGCGAGCACCGTGCAGGCGGATACGACCAAAAACCCGACGAGCCGACGCGCGGTTCGCAGAGAGGACCGGATGGTCAGAACGGATGGGCGCGCGGCGACATCGGTCATGAGTGCTGACTGGATCGGAGTGTGCTCGCGCAGACCTATGCGCAGGACACCGATTATGACCGGCGGAGTCTTGCTATTCCCTTCCGCGAATTGGTGAAAATGGAGGAAATAGCGTTAAGGACAATGTTAAGGACCCGGAACGTTAAGGACCTTGAACGTTGAAGACCGGCTATGGCCGCGGCTTGCCGGTGAAGACCCTGTCGTCCGAAGGATTTAGAAGCGCGATGCCTGTCGGATGTCCCCGGTCCGGATTTGGTTTTGGCCGCGTTTGAGCATCACTGCGAAGATTGCCGCCCCGTCGCGGCCGGTGAAGCGGTGCGATCGCACATAGACGCGATAGTCGGCGTCTCCGCTGGGGGTGAGCGCGACGACCATGTCGGCCGGCGCGATCATCGGCGTGGATTGCACCGCGATCGTGGTTGCAGCGTTCCCCGCGCGACACGGAACGGCATCGCCGGCATCGTCGACCAGGGTGAAATCCGCTTCGCCAGGCGTCTGTACGATGGCAACGCGCAGCGCGGCCGCGGCCCGATCGTCATGAGACGACGGAAGACTGTCGGCAACGCGCACATGATAATTCGCCGGCGCTGCGCCGTGCAGGACGCGAAAGGTACCGGTGTCGGTCATCAGGCAGCGATCCTGCAATGCCGCGGACTCCGACAGTGCCGAATAACCTCCTATTGGCGCGATGAGGACAAGACCGAACGCGATATGACGCAGGTTCTTCATGACGCAAACTCGATACGACGCAGGCAGGCAACACGCCGCCTCAGGAATTAACCTTACGGGGGCGGTGTTAAACGGGGGTTAAGCATAGCGGGTTGACGCCTCCGTCCCTCGGGCGGAGAGTGACGCGTCGCACAAGACCAAAGGGCGAAGCGAGATGGCCAAAGCACGGACCGCCGGCAACGCGAGCGCGCCCGCGAATGCGGAAGACGACAACGGGCGGCCAAGGCGACGCAACGTGACCCGCGAGCAGGCGGAAAACGCTGTGCGCACGCTGATCGAATGGGCCGGCGATGATCCCGACCGCGAAGGCCTTCTGGCGACGCCGGCGCGCGTCGCCAGCGCGTTCGAGGAATGGTATTCGGGCTATGACAAGGACCCGCGCGATTATCTCAAGCGCACGTTCGAGGAGGTCGGCGGTTACGACGAAATCGTTCTTCTTCGCAATGTCCGCTTCGAATCTCATTGCGAGCACCACATGGCGCCGGTGATCGGCCGCGTGCACATCGGCTATCTGCCGCGCAACCGCGTGGTCGGCATTTCAAAACTCGCGCGCCTTATCGAAGTCTATGCCAAGCGTCTGCAGACCCAGGAGAAGATGACGGCCGAAATCGCCGGCTGCCTGCAGGCCGTGTTGCGGCCGCACGGCGTTGCGGTCGTTGTCGAGGGCATGCACCAGTGCATGACAACGCGCGGCGTGCATAAGACCGGCGTGAGCATGATCACCAGCCGTATGCTCGGCGCCTTCCGCGAACAGCCGCAGACGCGCCAGGAATTCCTGTCGGCGCTCGGTCTGCACGGGCTTGCGTCCTCGGACATATCCTGACGTCCTGAACGTTTTCGCGCGACGCGGCGACCCGCCTGCGCAAGCGCCGCGCGTCGTATCGCCACTCCGATCCTTTCGGCACGCCGGCAAGTCGGCGCTGGCACAAAGCTGCGCGTGCGGATAATTTACGCCTCGAGAACCCGTCCGATGCGGGACGCTGGAGGAAAAAAATGTCCAGGAAACTTTTGCTGGCCCTGTTGGGCTGGCTGATGCTCGGCTGCGTTGTGGCACGGGCCGACGAGGCGGCCGACTTCTACAAGGGCAAAACCGTCACGCTGGTCGTGGGCTATGGTCCGGGCGGCGGCTACGACGTCTATGCCCGCGTGCTCTCGCGCTACATGAGCAAATACATTCCCGGCCATCCGAACGTCATCATCCAGAACATGCCGGGTGCCGGCAGCCTGAAGGCGACGAACTATCTCTATCGCGCCGCGCCGAAGGACGGCACCATGTTCGGCACCTTTGCGCGCAACATGGCGCTGCTCGGTCTGTTGAAGACCAATCAGAACATCCAGTTCGATCCCGCCAAGTTCACCTGGCTCGGCTCCTCGACCAGCTACGCCAACGACGCCTATCTGCTGCTGGTGCGGCGTGACGCCAAGGACAAGACCATCGAAGATCTGCGCCGGCCGGGCGGCACGCCGCTGGTGCTCGGCAGCACCGCGGAGGGCACGTCGAGCGATGCCATGCCGACGGTGCTGCGCGACATGCTCGGCTTCAATCTCAAGGTCATCTCCGGCTACAACGACTCGGGCACGCTGTTTCTCGCGATGGAGCGTGGCGAGGTGGAAGGCCGCACCGTTGGCTTGTCCGCGGTGCGTTCCAACAAGCCGGATTGGCTCAAGCCCGGCGGCCCGATGCACGCGCTCGTCCAGTTCGGACGGCCAACGCGACTTGCCACACTGCCCGACGTGCCGACCGCGCGTGAACTCGCGCGCACGCCGAAGGATCGTGCGCTGATCGAACTGATCGAGACGCCGTATCTGCTGTCGCGCCCGTTCGCAGCTCCCCCGGGCGTTCCGCCGGCACGCGCCAAGGCGCTGCAGGATGCGTTCATGGCCGTGCACAAGGACAAGGATTACCTCGCCGATGCGGCCAAGCTCGGAATCGATGTCAGCCCGATCGATGGCAACGCGATCCACAGCATCATCGACAAGCTGGCAAAGATGCCGCCGGCGGAATTGCATTCGGTGCAGAAGCTGATCGAGGGCGGCTGATCGCGTCGTCCCTTCATCGGCATTTTTGCTGGCGCCGCCTCTGCGTCGCCACTACGATTGCCGTGTCAAAAATATAAAAAAGGAGGACGCGGGATGAAACGCTGGATTGTGACGGCCTTGGCGGCGGCGTTTGGCGCGGTGGCGATGGCGCCGAATGGTGTCGCGCGGGCTGACAGCGTGGCTGATTTCTACAAAGGCAAGACGGTCACGCTGGTCATCGGGTATGGGCCGGGCGGCGGCTACGATGTATTCGGACGTCTCATCGCGCGCTTCATCGGCAATCACATTCCGGGAAACCCCAACGTCGTCGTGCAGAACATGCCCGGCGCGGGCAGCCTCAAGGCCACCAATTACCTCTACAACGTCGCGCCGAAGGATGGCACCGTGATCGGCATGTTCGCGCGCGACATGCCGCAGCTCGCGATTCTCGGCACCAACAAGGGCGTCCACTTCGATCCGTTGAAATTCACCTGGCTCGGTTCGTCGAACGATTTTTCCGACGATGCCTATTTGCTGATGGTGCGTGGTGATTCGCCGGTAACGACGTATGAGCAGGCGATCAAGCCGGACAGTCCGCCGATCGTGCTGGCCGCGACCGGGCAGGGCGCGACCGGCAGCGACATCCCGATCCTGCTGCGCGATGCGATGGGCCTGAAATTCAAGATCGTCGCCGGCTATCCCGACAACGGTGCGATCTTCCTGTCCATCGAGCGTGGCGAGGTGCAGGGCCGCATGGTCGACCTGTCCTCGATCCGCTCGCTCAAGCCGAATTGGGTGGGCCCGAACAGTCCGATGAAATTTTTGCTGCAGATGGCGCGCGACACGCGGCATCCGGATTTCCCCAACGTGCCGACGGCGCGCGAACTGGTGAAGGATCCGAAAGCCCTGGCGCTGATCAAATTCGCCGAGGGGTCCTACAAGATCGCCCGTCCCTTCGTCGCGCCGCCCGGGCTGCCGCCCGACCGCGCCAAGGCCTTGCAGGATGCTTTTGAGGCGACGAACAAGGATCCGGCGCTGCTGGCGGAAGCCGACAAGCTGCGCGTCGCGGTGGCGCCGCTGACGGCCGAACAGGCGCGCAAGGTGGTCGCGGAAGACATTGCCGGCGCGTCGCCGGACGTGCTCGACTACATGCGCAAGCTGCATGCCGGCAATTAGCATTTATCGCTGCGGCCCGAGCGTGGCCGCTCTTCGCTCTCCCTTTTGATCTTGGAATCCCATGCACGACACGACGCAAGAGACGCACTGGCACGAACCGAAAGCCGGCGAGAATGCAGGCCTCGGAAAATTCAAGCGGCCGGCCATGCCTTACGACCGTTTTATCGAAGACGAGGGCGTGCCGGTCTTTCGCGGCATCGGCGTGCGCCGCGTGCAGGACCTGCCGATGGCGCCGTGGAAACGGCTCGGCGGCCGTGGCAGCTATATCCAGCTCTACGGCACCGAGGGGTTGTGGGGCATGTATGTGGTGGAGGTGCCGGGGGCGGGCGCGCTCCATCCCGAACGTCACATCTACGAGAAAATCTGCCTCGTCGTCGAAGGCCGCGGCACCACCGAGGTCTGGCAGGACGGCCAGCAGAAGAAGCACGCGTTCGAATGGCAGAAGGGCTCGCTGTTCACCATTCCGCTCAATGCGCATCACCGCATCATCAATGCCGGCAGCGCGCCGGCGCTGATTTTGTGCGGCACCTCGGCGCCGAATGTGATGAACCTTATCGACAACCCGAAATTCATTTTCGATTGCCCTTACGCGTTCTCCGAACGGTTCTCCGGCGCGGAGGATTTCTTCAAGCCGAACGAGGACATCGAGCCCGATCCGGTGCGTGGGCTGGCGATGCGCCGCACCAACATCATCCCCGATATTATCAACTGTGAATTGCCGCTCGATAACCGGCGCTCGCCCGGCTATCGCCGGGTCGAGCCGCTGATGGCGAACAACCGGTTCTACCAGTTCATCGGCCAGTACGAGACCGGGCGCTATTCAAAGGCGCACAAGCACCATTCGACCGCGGTGCTGATCTGCTTGAAGGGCCGCGGCTACACCTATACGTGGCCGGATCGCTACGGGCCGACGCCGTGGAAGGACGGCCACATGGACAAGGTGCTGCGCCAGGACTACGAGCCGGTCGGCATCGTTTCGGCCGCGCCCATGAGCGGCGACTGGTTCCACCAGCATTTCGGCCTCGGCCAGGAAGGCTTGCGCGTCGCCGCCTGGCACGGGCCGAACAATCATCCCGCGCTCAAGCCCGGCCGCCCCGGCGAAGGCATGAAGGACGTCTGGGCCATCGATCTCGACCGTGGCGGCAACGCCATCCCCTATCACATGGAAGACCCCGCGCTGCGCGCGGAATACGAAGCGGCCTTGCAGCGCGATGGCGATCGCACGCGCATGGACCCGCGGCTCTATGAGGGACCGCCGACGCCGGGCATGGATGTCCCGTCCGGCATGTAGCGCACGGGATCCGCTTCTCGGCGTGTGCCGTCGTTAAGCGGCGCGTTTGACGGCGTGGGCGAAATATTGCGCGCCCATTGGCAGCGCCGCGAGATGGCGTTCGAGCGGCCGCAGCGCGGCTAGCGCCGCCGGGAAAAAGAAACGGTATTTCACGCGGACATCGTTCAGGCCGGCATTGGCCAGGCGCCTGCGCACACGCTTGGCCCGGATCAGCACCGCGTTCTTGTCGAACGCGCAATTGCGCACCGCATGCCGCGTCAACGGGTTGAGGGGATTGTGCTCGAACAGGAAAAAACTTCCGCCCGGCGCGAGGACGCGTGAAATCTCCGTCATCAGTCCGACGTGGAAATCCGCAGGGATGTGATGAAACACGCAGGCCGCGAAGGCGAGGTCGAACGTGCCGTCGTCGTAGGGAATGGTCTCGCCGTCAAAAGGCTGAAACGTCGCCTGTCCGGGAAAGCGCATGGCGGCGATATCGAGCGATCGCGCCGACGGATCGAGCAGCACGATGTCGCTTGCCGGAAAGGCTTTCCGCATGAAGGGGAGCGAATTGCCGACGCCGCCGCCGAAATCCAGAATCCGCTTCGGCGTGCGGCCCATGGCGCGCAACGCGGCCGCGACATCGTCGATCTTGTATTGCGCGAAATAGTGCGGTGACTCGCCGCTGAGCCGGATGCTGCGGGCATGGTCGGCTTCATATTCAGCAGCAAACTGGTCGAATTCGGCTTCGAGCATGGATCGCCTCCTCGTGCCGCTACGCTAAATTCGTCCGGTTAGTGAATGGATAATTCCGCCTGGCTTTTTGCAGCAATTGATGCGGCAAAACGACAGCGGACGATGTACGGAGTTTGACGGAGGCTTACGATCCCTCTTTTTGTTCGCGCGCGGTTTTTCGGGATCATGCTCTAGGCCGCGCGGCGCAGGTCGTCGGTGAGCGTGCGATAGGACAGCGCTTCGGCGAGATGTGCGCGGCCGACCGTCTCGCTGCCGTCGAGATCGGCGATGGTGCGCGCCACGCGCAACACCCGGTGATAACCGCGCGCGGACAGGTTCATCGCTTCGGCCGCATCACGCAGCAGGGCTTGCGCCCCCGCGTCCGGCCGCACCACGTCTTCGAGCAGCGAACCCGAAACACGCGCATTGGTGACGATGCCGGCGATGCCTTTTGCGGCATAGCGCTCGGCCTGGACGCTGCGGGCGCGGGCCACGCGCGCCGCCACCTCGCGGCTGCCTTCGCTTGGGGCCGGCAGGATCAGGTCGGCGGCGGTCACCGCCGGCACGTCGATATGCAGGTCGATGCGGTCGAGCAGCGGGCCGGAGAGACGGCCCTGATAGTCGGCGGCGCAGCGCACATTGGCGCCGCGCTTGCAGACATAGCCGGGATCGTTGGCGTGCCCGCAACGGCAGGGATTCATTGCCGCCACCAGCATGAACTGCGCCGGATAGGTCGTGCGGTGATTGACGCGTGCGATCGCGACTTCGCCGGTTTCCAGCGGCTGGCGCAGGGCATCGAGCACCTGACCCTGGAATTCCGGCAATTCGTCGAGGAACAGCACGCCGTGATGGGCGAGCGAAATTTCGCCGGGCCGCGCGCGCAATCCGCCGCCGACCAGCGCCGGCATGCTGGCGGAATGATGCGGCGCGCGGAAAGGACGGCGATTGGTCAGGGCGCCGTCCTCGATGATGCCGGCGACGGAAGCGATCATCGAGACTTCGAGCAGTTCGGCTGGCGACAGCGGCGGCAGGATCGAGGGCAGCCGCGCGGCCAGCATCGACTTGCCCGAACCGGGCGGGCCGACCATCAGCAGGTTATGGCCGCCGGCGGCCGCGATTTCGAGCGCGCGCTTGGCGCTCTCCTGCCCCTTGATGTCTTTCAGGTCGAGCATGGGCGTGTCGGTCTCGGCGCGGATTTTTGGCTGCGGCCGCGACAGCACCTGCGTGCCCTTGAAATGATTGGCGATCTGGATCAGCGATGAGGCGGCGATGATCTCGATGTCGGGGCTGGCCCAGGCCGCTTCCGGCCCGCACACGGCCGGACAGATCAGCCCCTCGCCGCGGCTGTTGGCCCCGATTGCGGCCGGCAGCACGCCGGCGACCGGCGCGATCGATCCATCAAGGCCGAGTTCGCCCAGCACCGTGAAGCCGGCGAGCGCGTCATGCGGCACGGCGCCGATGGCGGCCATGAGCCCGAGCGCGATCGGCAGATCGTAATGGCTGCCTTCCTTCGGCAGGTCGGCGGGCGCCAGATTGATGATGATGCGGCGAGCGGGAAGCGCAAGGCCGGATGCGAGGAGGGCAGCGCGCACCCGTTCCCTGGCTTCACTCACCGCCTTGTCGGGCAGACCGACAATGGTAAAGGCAGGAAGACCCGGCGCCACTTGCACCTGGACATCGACGGCGCGTGCCTCGATGCCTTCAAACGCAACCGTGGCTACTCGTTGAACCATTGGGCCGCCCCCGCCTCATGCCGCGATACTAAGCAGAGGCTGGCGATGATGGCAAGAACAATCCGTGAACGAAGATGAGGTTCGGCTGGAGAAAGTGTCGCGCCGCCTTCTATGCCTTCACCGAGGTCATGATGCCTTTCGGGAAAATATCGTCCGGCTGCAACAGCTTATGGGCGACGCCCTGCTCGTAGGAGTATTGCAGGAACATGGACAGCGCGGCGCGGTTCGGCTCGATGCCGAAGGGAAACAGGTCCTGGCCGAATTTCTCCTGCATGCGCTCGGCATAGGCCGTGAGCCACGGCACCGGATAGCGCGAGACCTCGGCCGAGAGGATGCGGGCGAGCGCGTTGTTCTTCGAGGTCTCGAAGGCGTTGTACAAATTGCGCGCGATCCATGGCGCGTCGTCGAGGATCGCCTTGCGCATGGCGATGATGTGCATGATCGGATAGGCGCCGGTCTCCTCGTAGTATTTTTCTTCCTGCGCCAGCCAGTCGGAGAACAGCCGCTCGACCTTGGCATGGCCGTGACGCAACTGCTTGGGTGGATTGGCGATGATGATGGCGTCGAGTTCGCCCGAGATCACCATTTCCGTGAGCGATTTGTCGGGCACCGGGGTGAGCCGCAAGCCGTTTGGCAGCTTCAGCGCCACCTTCTCCATCCGGCCGGCTTCCACCGTACCGGCCTGGTACCAGTCGATCTTTGCGAGATCGACGCCGATCTTGTGCTGCAGCCAGCCGCGCGTATAGACGGCCGCCGTCTGCGCCCATTCCGGCATGCCGATCTTCTTGCCGGCGAGATCGGCCGGAGTTTTGATGCCGGCGGCCTTGTTCACATAGATGCCGCCGAGCCGGAACATGCGCGAGGCAAACACCGGCAGTGCGATGACGTCGGAATTCTCTTCGGTGACGAGCGAGGAGAATTTTGCGAATGAGAGTTCGGAGACGTCCCATTCGCGGTTGGCGGTAAAGCGCGCAAAAATCTCATGAAAGCCGAAGGTGAGCCAGTTGGCGTCGATGCCTTCGGCAGAAATCTTGCCGGTCTTGAAATCGGCGAAGTGATCGTAGTCTGAGGTGGCGATCGACAGCCGCACCTTGCTCATGCGCGTTTCCCTTTTCGCTTTTCTTCTATGCAATCCCAGATCATGGCCGCGATGTCCGGGCCGCCAAAGCCCTTGATGGCGCGGATGCCGGTCGGCGAGGTGACATTGATCTCGGTGAGGTAGTCGCCGATCACGTCGATGCCGACAAAAATCAATCCGCGCTCTTTCAGCGATGGTCCGAGCCGTTCGCAAATCTCGCGTTCGCGTGGCGTGAGTTGCGTTTCCTTCGCCGCGCCCCCGCGCACCATGTTGGAGCGCAGGTCGTCGGCCGCCGGCACGCGGTTGATCGCGCCGGCGAAGACGCCATCGACGAGGATGATGCGCTTGTCGCCTTGGCGCACGGCGGGCAGGAATTTCTGCACCACCCAGGCTTCGCGGAATGTCACCGAGAAGAGATCGTAGAGCGAGCCGAAATTGAGGTCTTCGGCTTGCAGCCGGAACACGGCCTCGCCGCCTTTGCCGTAGAGCGGCTTCATGACGATGTCGCCATGCTCCTTGCGGAACGCCTTGATCTCGGCGAGGTCGCGCGTGATCAGCGTCGGCGGCATCAGGTCGGGAAATTCGGTGACGAAGATTTTTTCCGGCGCATTGCGCACCTGCGCCGGATCGTTGACGACCAGCGTCTTCGGATGAATGCGTTCGAGCAGATGCGTCGTCGTGATGTAATTGAGGTCGAAAGGCGGGTCCTGGCGCAGCAGCACCACGTCGAACGTGCCGAGGTCCTCGCGCTTTTCCTCACCCAAGGTAAAATGGTTGCCGACCTCGTCGCGCACGCTGAGCGGCGCGACAGCGGCAAAAACTTTCGTACCGTTCAGCGCCAGCCGGTCGGGGGTGTAATAGCCCAATGCGTGTCCGCGCCGCTGCGCTTCGAGCAGCAGCGCAAAAGTTGAATCGCCGCGGACATTGATCCGCGCGATCGGGTCCATCTGAACGGCAATGCGCAGGGCCATGCGGGCCTCCCAAAGCAATTCCAGGAAAAGTGCGGAGCGGCTTTCCGCCCGGAATTGCGCCAGAACAACGAGATGGAGGAATTTCACGTTTCGGAGAAAAGCGGAAATGCTCCAAGAATGGGGTGTCATCCGTCTCTGATTAGGCAAACGGAGTCAATCGTCCGCACCGCACGGCCCCAATGTGGGATCAGTCGGCCTCGAACGCGCCCTGAATGTGCTGCGGGAGTTTTCCCGGCGCGACCAGCACCGCGTCGAAGCGGATGTCGGTGATGCGCGGATCCTCGAAGCGCGCCAGAAATGCTTCGGCGGCGGCCGCGATGCGGGCGCGCTGGCGTGGCGTCACGGCTTCCGCGGCGGCATCGAGCGTCGCGCGCACCTTGACCTCGACGAAGACCAGCAGGTGTTTGCGCCGCGCGATGATGTCGATCTCGCCCACCGGGCTGCGCCAGCGCCGTGCGATGATGCGAAAGCCGCGCGCGACGAGATAGACGGCGGCGCGGCTTTCGGCCGAGAGACCAAGGCGGAAGGCGGCCTGTCGCTGCGGGTCGACGGCCACCGGAGACGCGCGCGGCACCGGTTTGCGCATCAGACCGTGCCTTCGGTTTTCAGGAGCGTGAGCGCGCGCTGATAGATGTCGCGGCGCGGCAGGCCGGTGAGCCCGGCGACATCGGTCGCGGCATCCTTGACCGAGCTTTTCGCCAGCGCCTCGCGCAACATCGCGTCGATGTCGTTGTCATCCGGCATCACGGTGGCGGCGCCCGGCGGCGCGACGAGAATGACGATCTCACCCTTCGGCGTGTCGGCTGAGGCATAATGCTGCGCCAGATCGGCGAGCGCGCCGCGGCGTATTTCCTCATGCAGTTTGGTCAGTTCGCGGCAGATCGCGGCTTCGCGCGTGGCAAGACCGGCAGAGAGGTCGGCGAGGGTGTCGGCAAGACGGCCACCGCTTTCATAAAATATCAGGGTGCCGGGAATGCGGGCGAGCGCCGCGATGCGTTTTTGCCGTGCGACCTGTTTCGGCGGCAAGAATCCCTCGAAGAAGAAACGGTCGGTCGGCAGGCCGGCGCTGGCGAGTGCGGCCAACGTCGCCGATGCGCCGGGGATCGCAATGACGGCGTGGCCGGCCTCGCGCACCGCGACGACGAGCTTGTAGCCGGGATCCGAGATCAGCGGCGTCCCGGCATCGGAGACAAGCGCGATGCTGCGCCCGTCGTCGAGCCGCGACAGCAGCAGCGGCCGGGCCGTGGCGGCGTTGTGCTCGTGATAAGGCGTCATCGGTGTCCCGATGCCGTAATGGTCGAGCAGCCGGTGGGTGACGCGGGTGTCCTCGCAGGCAATGACATCGACGCCGGCCAGAGTTTCGAGCGCGCGCAGGCTGATGTCGCCGAGATTGCCGATGGGGGTTGCGACGACATAGAGCCCCGGAGGCTGCGTTCGCGCCGGCAGTTCCCGTCCGGCCAGGACAAAGTGGCGCGGGTGCATCTCGGCTGTCGCGCGGCGTGGCGAAACGGGTGGCTGCTTTTCGGTGCTTTGGCCGATGTCCCGGGATGGCCGGGGCCTGTTTTGGCGCGTGTTCATGCGTCCAGTCTATCGGGGCGCGCCTTCGGCGTCATGCCTGCGTCAGGATGGACAATCCCTGTTTTCCCGGAGCATTTTCCGGCTCCGGTCAGCCGCAGAAAATGCTCTCACTTAATCTTGCGCGTATTCTTATCACCAAACCGGTGCCCGCCCTCGGATCAAGTCCAAGGGCAAGCTTTTGCGGAATACGCGCGGTTAAATATTTTCGCCGACATTATGCCGTGTTGACTCTGCAAGGGTGTGGCGTCCTTTAGGGAACGGTACCGGCCGCGATGCAGGACAGGGTGGCCAGTTCAGATTCGCCCGCGTCCGGTCGCTTCTGCGGGTCCAAAGACAGCCGGTGCGGGGAAGGTCCATGATGATGTGGTCCGCTAGGAGTGACACGATGCTCGCAAGCCGCGTTCCGGCATTCTGCCGACACCTGTGGATGGGCGCGCGTGTCGCGATCGTCGCGGCGGCTCTCGGGGCCTGCGCCGGCGTGCAACCGCAGGGCGATTTCGGTACGCCCGTGCAGCCGAGCACATCCGCGCCGGAACAGCCTGCCGCCGTGGGCGATGGCGAGATCAAGATCGGCCTGCTGCTTCCCATGTCGGCGTCTGGGAATGCCGGCGAAGCGGCGCGCGCGATGAAGAACGCGGCCGAAATGGCGCTAGTCGAATTCAAGGCGCCGAATATCCAATTATTGGTCAAGGACACCGGCGGCACGTCCGGCGGCGCGCAGCAGGCCGCCCAGCAGGCGCTCGGCGAGGGCGCGCAGATCATCGTCGGGCCGCTGTTTGCGCAATCGGTCCGGACGGTCGGATCCGTGGCGCGCGCGGCCGGCAAGCCGGTCATCGCGTTTTCGACGGATTCGAGCGTCGCCGCTCCCGGCGTCTATCTGCTGAGCTATCTGCCGGAAGCCGATGTCGACCGCATCGTCGAGTATGCGACCTCCAACGGCAAACGCTCCTTCGTCGCGCTCCTGCCCGACAATGCCTACGGCACCGTGGTCGAAGGCGCCTTCCAGCAGGCGGTGTCACGCCACGGCGGCAACGTTGTCGGCCTGCAGAAATACCCGGCCGATCCAGCCCGCCGTCAAAGCGCGGTCACCGCGATCGCGCAATCGGCCAAGCAGGCCGACGCCATCTTCATTCCTGACGGCCAGGATGCGGCCGGGCTGGCGCAGGCGCTCGCTGCAGCGGGCGTCAACATGCGGCAGGTGCAGCTTCTCGGCACCGGATTGTGGGACGATCCGTCGGTTTCGAAAAATGCGGCCTTGCAGGGGGCATGGTATGCGGCGCCGGACCCGTCCGGTTTCCGTTCCTTCGCGTCGCGCTATCGCCGCCGCTACGGGAGCGATCCGGTGCGCACGGCCTCGCTTGCCTATGACGCGGTCACGCTCGTCGCAGCACTGGTGAAGACCCAGGGCGCGCAGAGTTTCAGCGATTCCGTGCTGACTGCCAGTTCCGGTTTCGCCGGGACGGAAGGCCTGTTCCGGTTCAGGGCGGATGGCACCAGCGAGCGCGGGCTCTCGATCATGCGGGTGTCGCCGTCCGGCGCCGCGCCGATATCACCGGCGCCGCGCGCGTTCGGAAGCTAGGGCTAAAATTCAGGCCGCCAGATCGGCGACCACCGCATCGAGCACCGGAAAGCCTTCGCGGGTGACGCGCAGCCGCCCCATCGGTGTGATGTCGACGACGCCTTCGGACGCGAGCACCGCGATGCGGCCCGAGTCGAGTGCGCGGCCGGCGATCGCCTCATAGCGCGCCGGGTCGATGCCTTCTGCGAGCCGCAGCCCCATCAGCAGAAATTCATCGGCGCGTTCTTCAGCCGTCAACGCCTCATCGGTGATCAGTCCATTTCCGTCCGCCTCGACCCGCATCAGCCACGCTTCGGGGCGCTTTTCGGTCGCGGTCGCATAACGCCGCGAACCGATGTCGAGCCGGCCATGCGCGCCGGGGCCGATGCCGGCATATTCGTGGCCGCGCCAATAAACGAGATTGTGCCGGCATTCGGCGCCCTGCCGCGCATGGTTCGACACTTCATAGGGCGGCAGTCCATGCGCCTCGCAGACCTCGCGGGTGACATCGAATAAAGCCCGCGCGGTGTCTTCGTCCGGCGTTGCGATTTTTCCGGCGGCGTAAAGCGCGGCAAACGGCGTGTCGGCCTCGATGGTCAATTGATAGAGCGACTGGTGCTCCGCGCCTTCGGCCAGTGCGCGACGCAGTTCGGCCGCCCAGTCCTGCGGCGTCTGCTGCGGCCGTGCATAGATGAGGTCGAACGAGAAGCGGCCAAAGGTGTTACGCGCGATGGCGACCGCATCGAGCGCTTCCTGCGCCGTGTGCAGGCGGCCGAGCGATTTCAGCGACGCATCGTCGAGCGCCTGCACGCCGAGCGAAACACGATTGACGCCGGCCCTGCGATAACCGGCAAAGCGTGTGGCCTCGACGCTGGTCGGATTGGCTTCGAGGGTGACTTCGACCTGCGGATCGACGCTCCAGTGGCGCGCGATGGCGTCGAGAATGCCGGCGATGCTTTGCGGCTGCATCAGCGACGGCGTGCCGCCGCCAAAAAAGATCGACGAGACCGTCCGGTCCGGAACGCGCTGCGCGGTCGCCGCGATCTCGGCGGCGAAGGCGCGCACGTAGCGCGCTTCGTCGACCGGCGCATGGCGCACGTGACTGTTGAAGTCACAATAAGGGCACTTCGAGAGACAGAACGGCCAGTGCACGTAGACGCCAAAGGCGTTGTCCTGCGGCGTGGACACAGCCAGCCGCTGCAAGCTGTCGCGGGTCGGTTTGCTCACATCAGTCTCGCTCAAGGCAGGCCTCCGCGAGTTTGACGAAGGCGCGGGCGCGATGCGAAAGCCCGCGTCCCTTCGGCGGCAGACCGTGCTTTTCCTCGGCGCTCATTTCGCCGAATGTGCGGTCATGCCCATCCGGCAGGAAGATCGGATCGTAGCCGAATCCCTGATCGCCGCGCGGCGGCGAGACGATGGTGCCTTCGACATCGGCCTGAAATTCTTCCAGATGGCCGTCGGGCCAGGCTACGCACAGCGCCGAGACAAATTGCGCGCGCCGCAGCGCCGGTTTGGTCGCGCCGTGATCCTTGAGCATGCCGTTGATCACGTCCATGGCGCGGGCAAAATCCTTGGTCTCGCCGGCCCAGCGCGCCGAATGGATGCCGGGCGCGCCGCCGAGTGCATCGACCGCCAATCCGGAATCGTCGGAGAAGGCGACCTTGCCGGTCGCTGCTGCCGCGGCTTGCGCCTTGATGCGCGCGTTCTCCGCGAAAGTCGCGCCGGTTTCTTCCGGCTCGGCCAGACCGAGTTCGCCGGCCGACGTCGCCGCAATGCCATAGGGCGCGAGCAGCTCGCGCATCTCGCGCAACTTGCCTGCGTTATGGGTCGCGATCACCAGCGGTCCTTCGATCCTGCGATGCATCAGGGCATGATCCCAAAAAGTGGAAACCGGTTTTTGGACAAGATCATGCCCTCTAAAACGAATCACATCACCGACATTTTCTGCAGATCGACAAGCTGCGTCACGCCCTTGCGCGCCAGCCCCAGCAGTTCGAGCAACTGGTCCTGCGAAAACGGCTCCTTCTCCGCGGTGCCCTGCACCTCGACGATATTGCCCTGGCCGGTCATCACGAAATTGGCGTCGGTATCGGCTTCCGAATCCTCGGCGTAATCGAGATCGAGCACCGGCGTGCCGCGATAGATGCCGCAGGACACCGCCGCGATGTGGTCGCGCAGCGGGTCGGCACGAAGCATGTTGCGCGCTTTCATCCACGCCAGGCAATCATGCAGCGCCACCCAGGCGCCGGTGATCGAGGCGGTGCGCGTGCCGCCGTCGGCCTGGATCACGTCGCAGTCGATCGTGATCTGGCGTTCGCCGAGCGCTTCGAGCGATATGACGGCGCGCAGCGCGCGGCCGATCAGGCGCTGGATCTCGACCGTGCGCCCGCCCTGCTTGCCGGCGGACGCTTCGCGCCGCGTGCGATCGTGCGTGGCGCGCGGCAGCATGCCGTATTCGGCGGTGAGCCAGCCGCGGCCCTGGCCCTTGAGCCACGGCGGAAGCCGCTCCTCGAGCGTCGCCGTCACCAGCACATGGGTGTCGCCGAATTTCACGAAGCAGGAGCCTTCGGCGTATTTGACCACACCGCGCTCAAGCGACACGGGCCGCAGTTCATCGGGGGCGCGGTGGCTGGGACGCATTCTTATCTCTCCGGGCTGGCGGCGTTCGCGAATCGATGTGCGATCCGCGATAGACGCCTATATTGGGCACATGAAGTGGGACAGGCGCGTTGTGATCGGAAACAAACGCGCGGCCCCCGCTTTTAGGCGGCGCGGACGGCGCGGACAAGTCCGGGAATTTGCGCGGCATTTACCGATAGTTTTCCGCAGCTTGCACTGCCGCGGCGGAACGGACACATTCGGCTCGGAGAAAAAGATGCCGCCAGATATCCCTCTCGACGCCACACAACTCGGGCTCGCGCAGCTCAATGAGCGCTCGCGCGAAATCTTTCGCCACGTGGTGGAAAGCTATCTCGCTACCGGCGATCCGGTCGGTTCGCGCAATCTCTCGCGCATCATCCCGATGACACTGTCGCCGGCCTCGGTGCGCAACGTCATGGCCGACCTCGAACATCTCGGCCTCGTCTTTGCGCCGCATACGTCGGCCGGGCGCCTGCCGACCGAACTGGGATTGCGCTTCTTCGTCGACGCGCTGATGCAGATCGGCGACGTCAGCGAAGGCGAACGGCGCACCATCGAGGCGCAGGTCAGCGCCGCGCGGGCCAATACGTCGGTCGATGCGGTGCTCTCGGAAGCCTCGATGCTGCTCTCGGGCCTCACGCGTTCCGCCGGCATCGTCATGGCGGCGAAGGCCAATCCGCGCCTGAAACATATCGAATTCGTGCGGCTGGAGCCGGAACGCGCGCTGGTCGTCCTCGTCGCCGAGGACGGGCAGGTCGAGAACCGGATTCTTCCGCTGCCGGCAGGGATTCCGCCGTCGGCGCTGATCGAGGCCGGAAACTTCCTCAACGCTCACATTCGCGGAAAAACCTTTGCCGAAGCGCGCGACGAACTGGAGACGGCGTTGCGCACGGGCCAGGCGGAACTCGATCTGCTGACGCAAAAAGTGGTCGCGGCCGGCATCGCGACCTGGTCGGGCGGCGACGGCGACGAGCGCAAGCTGATCGTGCGCGGCCACGCCAATCTGCTCGACGATCTGCACGCGCTGGAAGACCTTGAGCGCATCCGGCTCCTGTTCGGAGACCTCGAATCCAAGCGCGGCGTGCTCGACCTGCTCGGCCGCGCCGAAGTGGCCGACGGCGTGCGCATCTTCATCGGTTCGGAGAACAAGCTGTTTTCGCTGTCCGGCTCCTCGACCGTCATCGCGCCCTATCGTGACACCCAGGGGCGCATCGTCGGCGTCATCGGGGTGATCGGGCCGACGCGGCTGAATTACGCCCGCGTCATCCCGATGGTCGATTTCACCGCCCGCGTCGTCAGCAAACTGCTCTCAAGCTGAGGTTTCGGCCCCTTGGGAACCGACCCCGGCCGGCGTCAAGGGGCCGCAGCGCTTGATTTTTCCGTTCCAAATCCTGATATGGCGGGCTGCCTCCGCAGCCGTGACCCCATTCAAAGACGAGTAGCCAGAACACCATGTCCGATTTTGACGCCCGCAAGCCCGCAGATGACGTCGCGCCGCAGACCGCGGAGACGGCCAACGGCGATGCCGCGCCCGAAAATTCGCTTGAATCCCAGTACGAGGCCAAGGAGCGTGAGGCCGCCGACCTGAAGGACAAGCTGTTGCGCGTGCTTGCGGAAATGGAGAATTTGCGCCGGCGCACCGCGCGCGAAGTGGCCGATGCGCGGGCCTACGGCATTTCCGGCTTTGCGCGCGACATCCTCAATGTCGCCGACAACATGCGGCGCGCGCTCGAGGCCGTGCCGGCCGAATTGCGCGCCAGCCGTGACGCGGCGGCGTTGCTCGAAGGCGTCGAACTGACCGAACGCGAACTGCTCAAGGCGCTGGAGAAGAACGGCGTCAAGCGCTTCGATCCGCTGGGCGAAAAGTTCGACCCCAATCTGCATCAGGCGATGTTCGAGATACCGGACGAAACCAAGCCGGCCGGCACCGTCGCGCAGGTGGTGCAGTCGGGCTTCATGATCGGCGACCGCATCCTGCGGCCGGCCATGGTCGGCATCTCCAAGGGTGGCGTACGCACCGCGCCGGGCCAGCCTGCGAACACCCCCGCCAATTCCAATGACGCATCGGCTTGAGGCGCGCGCGATCGTCACAGGTTGAGGCGACCTTCTATGCCAAGAGGCTCCCTCTCCCCATTGAGGAGAGGGTTGGGGTGAGGGGCGCTCGGACCATCGATAGTCAATTGCCCCTCACCCGCTCGCTGCGCTCGCGACCTCTCCCCAACGGGGAGAGGTGACAATTAAAGATCACCTCAATTTACTTGGCGATGGCAGGTGAGCAGGAAGCTACGAGGCACGTGCGGGAATCGCAGCGGCGCTCACCCGGTAGATCGCGCCTTTGGCGCTATTCCACCGATGCGCTAATCGCGCCAAGCCTGTCTCATGATTTTATTGAACCACATCTCCATCACAGAACGTGCATTTGGTACGGCGCGAAACTGCGTGTACAGCCAATGATTGTTTTCAAGCCATGACCAAAAGGACGTAAAGCTGAATTGATATTGCGAGTCGGGTGGCCACGGTTGCTTCGTTTCTTCTGCCCATTTCTCACATAGGTGCGGCATGGCAGATTCAACGTCACCTTTTTTCATTCGCGGTCTCCCTGCCGGAGTACCATTACCATAGGGTAGGTCAGGCGCACAGCGCTGTACCCAGCGCACGTGACATCCGAGGTCCGGGACAAGCGATGTTCGAACAACCAACCAAGGGTGACATTGATCGGGCGCTCTCGACGCTCATGCACGAAGCGCGGCACCAACTAGCCGTGCGCCGCAACGAGGCTATGGCCGAGGCGACAAAGGCCGGCGCACTCCAAAACTCGAGACTAATAATAGTCATCGCCGAAGCGGCCGAGAAGATTCATATTGAAGCTACGCGGCAGGCGGCGTCGATTCTGCGGGATTTCGTGCAACGAATGGATACCGCGGCGGCGTCGATTACGAAGTGGGCGCGGCCTCATCTTGAAAATCTCGGCAACGCACTTCTTGGACTCATTCCTCCGTGCGGCTTTCCAATTGAGCAAAAGCGCGTCGTCGCTCAGTACCGAGCGCAGTTCGATCAGCGACTGGCAGGTGCGCTTCGCGATGTTGAGATCGGCTTCGTCAAAGGAGGCGGATTCGCAGGCTTGCGAAAGCAGGACGAATGGATCGGTGCGGCGGAGGCAGTCGCAACGCTCAAACCGATCTTGAAAGAGTATTCCGCACGGATTCGGATTTGCGAGCGTGCCTACGGAGGGCTGATCCATGCTCGCGCGGAGCAATTCCATTATGGTCAGCGCGTATCTCATAACCATGACGTCCCGAAGGATTTTTGGTGGGCAAAAGGTCACGAGGCACTTGAGCAAGATTGGGCTGCCGGTGACTTTTCGACTTGGATCGAGCGCGGCAGCATCCAGTTAAAGGCGTTCGGAGTGACTTTCGCTCGCGCTGATATTCAAAAGCTTCTGCCGTCTCCGAGTAGCGTTAAAACTGAAACGGTCGCGTACAGCGAGGAGGACAACGAGATCATAAGGAAGCTAGATGCGCTCGTGCCGTCTGCGGCGCTGTCGTACAAGCAAGCAATCCTCGATCTTAGAGATGACAGTAGAGTTTCCTTTCGTGGCGCTGCACTCGAATTGCGCGAAGCTCTGAGAGAAATACTTGACCATCTCGCGCCTGATACCGAGGTGACGGCCATGCAGAGATACGTGCAAGAGAAGGACAGAGCCGGTCCGACGATGAAACAAAAAGTGCGCTTCATCATGAAGAAGAGCGGAAAACGCTCTTCAAGCGATGCGCCGGAACAAACGGTGACGGCATTTGAGGAAGCAATCGCAGGGCTTACCCGCGCTGTATATGAGCGGTCCTCAAAGGCAACCCACGTTGCTGGTGAACGGCAAACCGTAGTCCAACTGCGCCGTTTCGTAGTGGCGATATTCCACGAAATTATTGAAACGTAACGGTCTGCTACTGGCTAGAGGTCGGGGCCAGCGCATGAGGTGAGCAAAGCGTCATCAGGGTGTAGTGCGCAACAGAGCAATTCCGGATTTCGCTTCGCTCATCCGGGCTACAGGTGAAGCGCGTAGTAGGGCGGATTAGCAAAGCGTAATCCGCCAATTTCAGCGTATTGAGATGGCGGGTTCAGCGTATTGAGATGGCGGGTTCAGCGTATTGAGATGGCGGGTTACGCCTTCGGCTAACCCGCCCTACTTGCTACCTGCTATTGATTGATCTCTGGCTCGACGAGGCGGGCGAGATTTTTGAGCGAGTCCTGCCAGCCGAGATAGCACATCTCCGCCGGTATCGCGTCGGGAATGCCCTCCTGCGTGATGCTGACATCGGTGCCGCAGAGGACCGGCTTGAGCGCCACCGTCACCTGCATCTCGCCCGGCAGGTTGGGATCGTCGAATTTGTCCGTGTAGCGCACGCGCTCGCCGGGCACCAACTCCTGATATGTCCCGCCGAAGGAATGGCTCGCGCCCGTCGTGAAATTGCGAAACGACATCTTGAACGTGCCGCCGGCTTTGCCTTCGAACTGATGCACGGTGCAGGTGAAGCCGTTCGGCGGCAGCCATTTCGCCATGGCGTCGGCCTCGATGAAGGCGCGATAGACTTTCTCCGGCTTCGTCGCCAGGACGCGGTGCAATCGAACGGTGCTGGGCATGTCTGTTTCTCCCGATCAGGCGCTCCGACACAACAGGGCGCGACTTTACATCGTTCGGTCGGACCTTTTACACGGGAAAATGGTCTATCTCCTTGCGCAATTCCGGACAGAAAACCGCTTCGCACTTTTCCTAAATTTGCTTACATGCGCGTGACGCGCCGGAGCGTCAGGTTGAAGCGGCCGCCTTCTTCCAGCAGTGTCGATGTGCCCGGCAGGATGTGGTCGACGCCGTGAAAGGCGAGCCGCGCCGCGCCGCCGAGAACGAATCCGTCGCCTGAGGCGAGGCGAAACGATTTTGTCTTGCCCGCGCGGTGCGTTCCGCCGATGCGGAACAGGGCCGTGTCGCCGAGCGAGAGCGACACGACCGGCGCGGCAAAATCCTCTTCGTCGCGGTCCTGGTGCAGGCTCATGCGCGCGTCGGCCGCGTAGTAATTGATGAGGCAGGCTTGCGGCACGTCCGTGCCGCCGAGGTCGCGCCACGCAGAGAGCAGGAGTGCCGGCATCTCCGGCCAAAACCGTCCGGTCTGCGGATGCGTCGGCTGATAGCGATAGCCGGCGCGGTCCGACACCCAGCCGAGCGCCCCGCAATTGGTCATCCGCACCGAGAACGGCTTGCCCGTCCGCGGCATCACCGGCGTGAACAGGGGTGCCGCGGCGATGATTTTCCGCACGGCTTCGAGCAGGTTTTGCTGCATCTGCGGCGCCAACGCGCCGGGACAATACACCGCGCCGGCATGGGGCGGCGGCAGCGCGAGCCGCGGGGCGGTTCCAAGCCGGCCATCGGTCTGTTGCATCTTTTGCAATGTCATCTCGACATTCTGCTCGCGCCGAAAGGCGGCGTTAAGGCTGTCGCCCTCAGAATGGCCGGGATTTGCCGTCCGACCCGCTGCAACCTGCCGAGCCATAACCGCCGAACCATGACCGATCCCGCAACCGACGCGATCCGCTACAGCATCGTCCTGCCGGTCTTCAACGAGCAGGCCATCCTGCCGATGCTGCTGCGCCGGCTCGACACCCTGATGGCGGAACTCGACGGACCGGCGGAGACGATTTTCGTCGACGACGGCAGCGACGATTGCAGCCCGATCGTGCTGGCGGCGCGCGCGCGCGACAATCCGGCCTACCGCTACATCCGCCTGTCGCGCAATTTCGGCCACCAGATCGCGATCAGCGCCGGCATCGATGCGGCGCGCGGCGGCGCCGTGGTCGTGATGGATTCCGACCTGCAGGATCCGCCCGAGGTCGTGCATGAGATGATCGGGAAATGGCGCGAGGGTTTTGATGTCGTCTATGCCCGGCGCGCCTCGCGCACCGGCGAAAGCCGCTTCAAGCGTGCGACGGCGGCACTGTTCTACCGCCTCGTCGATCGCCTGTCGGTGGTCAAAATTCCCCGCGATGTCGGCGACTTCCGGCTGATCGACCGCAAGGTGGTCGACGCGTTCAAGCGCATGCCCGAACAGGACCGCTATGTGCGCGGCATGTTCGCCTGGCTCGGCTTCACCCAGACCGAAGTCACCTATCATCGCGCCGGGCGGGCGGCCGGAACGACGAAATATCCGCTGGCCAAGATGATCCGCCTTGCCGTCAGCGGCATCGTCAGCTTTTCCGACCTGCCGCTGCGGCTTGCGATCTGGGCCGGGCTCGGCGTCTCGATGCTGGCCGGCGCCTATGGGGTGTACGCCATCGTCGTCAACATGATCGGCGAGCGGGTCGTCGAGGGCTGGACCTCGACGGTGGTCATCGTGTCGTTCCTGTGCGGGGCCAACATGATGATGACGGGCATCGTCGGCCTCTACGTCGGCCGCATCCATGCGGAAGTGAAGCGGCGCCCGCTCTACGTCATCGACCAGCAGGCCGGCTTTGAACGTGCGGTGGGTCTCGATCTGCTGGAGGCTGCGCCACGGGCAGAGGCCGATGCGCAATCTCGGCACCTGCCGGAGGCGTCGTGAGCGGCCCCGCGTCGTGCGCCGTCCGTCTTGATTGCCCGCTCTTGGTTGCTCGCTCTTGAAGCCGCCGTTAACGATTCCCGTCGTTCCGCCACCTGCCGCATCTATATGTGCCGCATTAATCTTCAGTTCAGACAGAGCAGGGATGCAACAAGTCCTTGCAGCGAAAAAGGGCTGTCCTATATGACCCGTGGGGCCGCTTCGACGGCCAATTGAGGGGGTCGGACCAGGAGGCGCCCCTGTGGGGGGTTCTCCCCGCAGCCGTTTCCTCCCGTGCGCCGCGTTGGGCCGGGCCGGCCTGCCATGAAGATAGAGAGGATTTTGTTATGGGTAAGGTCATCGGCATTGACCTCGGGACCACCAATTCCTGCGTCGCCGTTATGGAAGGCAAGACGCCGAAGGTGATTGAGAACGCCGAAGGAATGCGCACGACGCCGTCGATCGTCGCTTTTACCGACGAGGGCGAGCGGCTCGTCGGCCAGCCGGCCAAGCGCCAGGCAGTCACCAATCCGGAACGCACGATTTTCGCGGTCAAGCGCCTCATCGGACGGCGCTACGATGACCCGATGGTCGAGAAGGACAAGAAGCTCGTCCCCTATAAGATCATCAAGGCCAGCAATGGCGACGCCTGGGTCGAAGCCGACGGCAAGACCTATTCGCCGTCGCAGATTTCCGCTTTCACACTGCAGAAGATGAAGGAGACGGCCGAGGCCCATCTCGGCCAGAAGGTCGATCAGGCGGTCATCACCGTGCCGGCCTACTTCAACGACGCCCAGCGTCAGGCCACCAAGGATGCCGGCAAGATCGCCGGCCTTGAAGTGTTGCGCATCATCAACGAGCCGACCGCGGCCGCGCTCGCTTACGGCCTCGACAAGCAGAAGCAGGGCCTGATCGCCGTTTACGATCTCGGCGGCGGCACGTTCGACGTGTCGATCCTGGAGATCGGCGACGGCGTCTTCGAAGTGAAGTCGACGAACGGCGACACGTTCCTCGGCGGCGAAGATTTCGACATGCGTCTGGTCAGCTATCTTGCCGATGAATTCCAGAAGGAGCAGGGCATCGACCTGCGCAAGGACAAGCTCGCGCTGCAACGGCTCAAGGAATCCGCCGAGAAGGCGAAGATCGAGCTGTCGTCCACGACCCAGACCGAAATCAACCTGCCCTTCATCACCGCCGACGCCAGCGGTCCGAAGCATCTGACCTTGAAGCTGACGCGCGCGAAGTTTGAGGCCCTGGTGGACGATCTCGTCCAGCAGACCATCGAGCCCTGCCGCAAGGCGCTCAAGGATGCCGGCGTATCGGCAGCCGAGATCAACGAAGTCGTTCTTGTCGGCGGCATGACCCGCATGCCGAAGGTGCAGGAAGTTGTGAAGCAGTTCTTTGGCAAGGAGCCGCACAAGGGCGTCAATCCGGATGAGGTCGTCGCCATCGGCGCCGCGATCCAGGCCGGCGTCCTGCAAGGCGACGTCAAGGACGTGCTGCTGCTCGACGTGACGCCGCTGTCGCTCGGCATCGAGACGCTGGGCGGGGTGTTCACCCGCATCATCGACCGCAACACCACGATCCCGACCAAGAAGAGCCAGGTGTTCTCGACCGCCGAAGACAACCAGACGGCGGTCACCATCCGGGTCTTCCAGGGCGAGCGCGAAATGGCGGCCGACAACAAGATTCTGGGCCAGTTCGACCTCGTCGGCCTCCCGCCGGCGCCGCGCGGCGTACCGCAGGTGGAAGTCGCCTTCGACATCGACGCCAACGGCATCGTCAACGTGTCGGCCAAGGACAAGGCGACCGGCAAGGAGCAGCAGATCCGCATTCAGGCTTCGGGCGGTCTGTCCGAAGGCGACATCGAGAAGATGGTCAAGGACGCGGAATCCCACGCCGAGGAAGACAAGAAGCGCAAGGCCGAGGTCGAGGCAAAGAACCACGCCGAGGCGCTGGTGCATTCGACCGAGAAGGCGCTTGCCGAACACGGCAGCCAGGTTAGCGAGGATGACCGGCGCGCCATCGAAAACGCCATGGCCGATCTCAAGGAAGCCCTGAAGGGATCGGACGCGGCCGCAATCGCTGCGAAATCGCAGACGCTCGCCCAGGCCTCGATGAAGCTCGGCGAAGCGATGTACAAGCAGGCGCAGGAGGGCGCGGCTTCAGGCGATGCCGCCGCCGGCGCATCGGCCGATGCTGGCGCTGCGAAGAAAGACGACGTCGTCGACGCGGAGTTCACCGAAGTCGACGACGACAAGAAGAACCAGAAATCTGCGTAAGCGACGGAGCGCATCCGTGACGCCGTTTGCCGCATATATCATCGCACCCTCGGCTTCATCTCCGGGGGTGCGATGTTTGCAACGGCCCATGATCCTTGAGTGCGGCGTGAGGCTTGGAGGCGACATGAATCTTGCAGGCAGCATGTGCATTGAAAGCGAGCGGTGGTGATGTCCAAGCGCTGCTATTACGAATCATTGGAAGTGAACCGGACCTGCACCGAGGGCGATCTCAAGTCCGCCTTTCGCAAAGCGGCGATGAAATTCCATCCCGACCGCAATCCTGGCGACAATGACTGCGAGCACCGCTTCAAGGAAGTCAACGAAGCCTATGAAGTGCTCAAGGACCCGCAGAAGCGCGCCGCCTATGACCGCTTCGGACACGCCGCTTTCGAGCAGGGCAATAACGGCGGGCAGGGTTTCGGCGCCGATTTCGCCTCGACGTTCTCCGATATCTTTGACGATCTCTTCGGCATGGGTGGCGGCGGCGGCCGCCGCCGCTCCGGCGGGCGCGAGCGCGGCAACGACCTGCGCTACAACATGGAGATCACACTCGAAGAGGCTTATACCGGCAAGACCGCGGAAGTGCGCATCCCGACGTCGGTGACGTGTGAATCCTGCTCCGGTTCGGGCGCCAAGGCCGGTACGGCGCCGCGCGCCTGCGTGACTTGTGGCGGCGCCGGCAAGATCCGTCACGCGCAAGGCTTCTTCACGCTTGAACGCACTTGTCCGAGTTGCCAGGGCCGGGGTCAGACGATCGAAAGCCCCTGCGGTGCATGTAGCGGTTCAGGCCGCGTGACGCGCGAACGGACGCTGTCGGTGAACATTCCGCCCGGCGTCGAGGATGGTACGCGTATCCGGCTTGGCGGCGAAGGCGAAGCTGGTGCGCGTGGCGGACCGGCGGGCGACCTTTATATTTTCCTCGGTCTTGCACCGCATAAATTCTTTCAGCGCGATGGGGCGGACCTGCATTGCCGCGTGCCAATCTCGCTGGTCACCGCGGCGCTCGGCGGCGAGGTCGAAGTGCCGACCATGGACGGCGGCACGAGCGCTGTGAAGGTCACGGAAGGCACGCAATCGGGCCGGCGTTTCCGGCTCGCGCACAAAGGCATGCCTGTGCTGCGTTCCAAGCAGACCGGTGACATGTATGTGCAGGTTGTTGTGGAGACGCCACAGAAATTGACCAAGCGGCAAAAGGAACTGCTGCGCGAATTTGAAAAATTATCGTCGAAGGAAACGCAGCCGGAATCCTCGGGGTTCTTCAATCGCGTCAAGGACTTTTTCGATGGTCTTGGTGGCGCTCAGAGCCCGTGACGGAGGTGGCCGGTTAATACTTGACCCAAACGGTCGCACCCTATACCGCTTTTAAAAAAGGGGTGCTTGCCAAAGCCCTGCGGCCTCTTCCCAAAATCATCTGGTCAGCATGCGTCTGCAACCCTCCGTCAAAACTGAGAAGAAGGTCCTCCGTTTCGACGACGAGGTGCATTTCTTTCGCTCCTGGATCGAGAAGCCGATGTCGATCGGCGCGGTGGCGCCATCGGGCCGCTTCCTCGCCCGCGCCATGGCCGGCTATGTCGATCCGCAGGCACCCGGCCCGGTCATAGAACTGGGACCCGGTACGGGTCCGGTGACGGAGGCGCTGGTTGCCAATGGCGTCGATCCGGCCCGTCTCGTGCTCGTTGAATTCAACCCGACGTTCTGCCGGCTGCTGCGCACGCGGTATCCGAGCGCGACGGTGGTGCAGGGCGATGCGTATCGGCTGAAGGCGTTGTTGGGCGAATTGCTCAAGGAGCCGGCCGCCGCGATCGTGTCCGGCCTGCCGCTCTTCACCAAGCCGCTCAAGACCCGCATGCGCCTGTTATGGGATGCTTTTGCGCTCCTTGCCCCCACGGCGCCCTTCGTGCAGTTCACCTACGCGACGGTGGCGCCGATTCCAAAAACGCTCACCGGCGTGACGACGCACGAATCCCAGCGGGTGTGGATGAACCTGCCGCCGGCCCGCGTCTATGTCTACCGCAAGGACGCCTGAGTCTCCCCTGCGAACGGCTTACGGCATTTCTAATCGCATCATCTTCTGTACTATGAACCGGACCGGATGATTTTGGCCGCTCCGCGGCTTGATGGACGCTGCGATGATCGCGCCAAGAATTCTCGTCTTGCCCGGATCCCTGCGCAGCCACGCCGCCGATGTGCAATTGGCGGCGCTGGCGACGAAGGAACTGGCGCTGATCGAGGCCGAGGTCACGCGCATTTCGCTCGCCGACTACATCATGCCGCTCTATGACGCCGAAGGCGAGGTGCTCGCCGGTCCGCCGCTCGAAGCCGTCAAGCTCAAGCAGATGCTGTGCGCCCACGAAGGCGTGCTGATCGTCACCCCGCAATACAATGCTTCGTTGCCGCCGGTGCTGAAGAACGCCATCGACTGGGTTGCCGGCGTGCGCGAACGCAGTGATGCGGCGCAGGCGGCGTTTCGCGGCCGCGCTTTCGCCATCGCATCCTGCGGCGGCCGCGATGGCGGCGTGCAGGCCTTGACCGCGCTGCGCCAGGTGCTTGAACTCGGCTGCGGCGCGCTCGTCATTCCCGAGCAGACCGCGGTGCCCGATGCCGAAGGCGCTTTCGACTCCGCTTTTGATTCCATGGGCGACCTGGCCGATGTGCGCGCCGGCCGTTTGCTCAAAGACCAGATGCGCGCGCTCGTCGAAATGGCGCGTTGCGTAAGCCGAAGGAGCCTCTGACTATGCAGCCGCGTGACCGCCTCATCGTCGCCCTCGATTTTTTCGACGTCGCCAAGGCGCGCGCATTGATCGCGCAGCTCGGCGACAGCGTCGGCGTTTACAAGGTCGGCTACCAGCTTGGCCTTGCTGGCGGACTGACGCTGGCGCGCGATCTCGCGCAGGAGGGCAAAGCCGTCTTCGTCGACATGAAGCTGCACGACATCGGCCACACGGTCATGCAGGGCGCAAAGAGTGTCGCGGCGCTCGGCGCGCGCTTCCTCACCGTGCACGCCTATCCGCAGACGATGAAGGCGGCAGTGGAAGCGGCACGCGGCACCGACTTGAAGATTCTCGCCGTCACGGTGCTGACCTCCTACGATGACGCCGATCTCGAAGCTTCGGGCTATCGTCACACGGTGCGCGACCTCGTGGCGCTGCGCGCGCGGCAGGCACGCGAATGCGGTGTGCATGGCCTCGTGTGTTCGGCGGAAGAAGCGTCAATGCTGCGCAGTCTCGTCGGCCCCGGAATGCTGCTGGTCACGCCGGGCATCCGCCCGGCGGGCGCCGCTGTCGGCGACCAGAAGCGGGTGATGACGCCGGTCGCGGCCATCAACGCCGGCGCCGATTATCTCGTTGTCGGCCGGCCGATCACCGAAGCGGTCGATCCGCAACAGGCGGCAGCCGGCATCGTCTCCGAGATCGCCCAGGCCGGCAATCAAACGGCAAGCAGCAAGAGGGAGTGACGGCAATGCCAGCGAAAGCCTATTGGATCGTGCGCGGCGAAGTGAGCGACGCCAACGCCTATGCGCGCTACGTCGCCCTTAACGGCGAGGCATTCAAGAAGCACGGCGCGCGCTTCCTGGTGCGCGGCGGCCGGGCGCAGACCGTGGAAGGCGAAGGCCGCACCCGCAACGTGATCATCGAGTTTCCGAGCATGGATCAGGCGCTCGCCTGTTATGAATCCGCGGAATATCAGGCGGCAAAGGCGCAACGCGAGGGCGCAGCAGAGATCGATATCGTCGTCGTCGAAGCCTATGACGGTCCGCAGCCGTAACGCGCGGGCAACCCGGGAGTGCAATGAATGTCGGACATGCGATTGATCGTGGCTGGGGCCGGCGGGCGCATGGGGCGCACGCTGGTGCGCGCCATCGCCGAGGTCGAGGGCGTCATGCTGGCCGGCGCGGCCGAAGGACCCGGATCGCCGCTCATCGGCGAGGATGCCGGCGTGCTTGCCGGGCTGCCGGCCAACGGCATCGCGCTGACGCATGACCTGCCCACGCTGGCGGCAAAGGCCGATGGGCTGATCGATTTTACCGTGCCGCAGGCGAGCCTCGCCATGGCGGCGGTGGCGGCCAAGGCCGGCCTCGTGCATGTCATCGGTACGACCGGCTTTTCGCCGGACGATGAATCCGCGCTCGCGCAGGCGGCGCGCAGTGCGCGCATCGTGAAGTCGGGCAACATGAGCCTTGGCGTCAATCTGCTTGCGGCGGTGGTGAAGCGCGTCGCTGCCACGCTCGATGCGGATTTCGATGTCGAAATCCTTGAAATGCATCACAACAAGAAAGTCGATGCGCCGTCCGGTACGGCGCTGCTGCTCGGCCGCGCCGCCGCCGATGGCCGCGCCATCGCGCTCGACGAGCGTTCCGTGCGCGCCCGCGACGGCCTTACCGGCGCGCGTCGCGCGGGCGACATCGGATTTGCGACATTGCGCGGCGGCAGCGTTGTCGGCGACCACACTGTGATTTTTGCGGGACAGGCCGAACGGATCGAACTCGCGCACAAGGCCGAGGACCGCATGATCTTTGCGCGCGGCGCGCTTAAGGCGGCGCTTTGGGCGCGCGACCAGAAGCCGGGTCTCTATTCGATGACCGACGTGCTGGGCCTGAAAGATTTTTGAAGTTCGGTCGCGCCGGTCTTAAGTCCCCTGCATCAGCGGTTTGCCGGTCATTTCCTTCGGCTGCGGCAGGTCCATGAGCGCGAGCAACGTCGGCGCCACGTCGGCGAGCCGGCCCTCGTGCAGCGACACATCCCCGCCGCCCATCAGCACCGCCGGCACCGGATTGGTCGTGTGCGCCGTGTGTGGGCCGCCGGTCTCCGGATCGCGCATCAATTCGCAATTGCCGTGATCGGCGATGACCAGCAGCGCGCCGCCCATCTCCTTGATGGCGTCTGCGATCTTGCCGAGGCCGGTGTCAGCGGCTTCCACCGCCTTGATCGCGGCCTTCAGGCTGCCGGTGTGGCCGACCATGTCGGGATTGGCGAAGTTGAGGACGATCATGTCGTATTTGCCCGATTTGATCGCGGTCACGGCCTTATCAGTCAGCTCCGGCGCCGACATTTCCGGTTGCAGGTCGTAAGTCGCGACCTTGGGTGATGGCACCATGATGCGGTCTTCGCCCGGATATTTTTCCTCTTCGCCGCCGTTGAGGAAGTAAGTCACGTGCGGATATTTTTCCGTTTCCGCCATGCGCAGTTGCGTACGACCGGCTTTCGAGACGACTTCGCCAAGGATGTTCGGCAGCGTCTGCGGCGCAAAGATCGCAGGGATCAGATGATTGAGCTCTTCGCTGTACTCGGTCATCCCGAGCGTGGCGGCGAATGCGACACGGCGCTTGCGCTCAAAACCCTTGAACTCAGGCTGAAGCATGGCGCCCAACAATTCGCGCACGCGGTCGGCGCGGAAGTTGAAGCAAAGCACGCCGTCCTTGTCTTTCATGCCCTTGTAGTCGCCGATCACCGCCGGATTGATGAACTCGTCGGTGACGTCATGGGCATAAGCGTCCTTGATCGCCGCTGCGGCGGTATCGAAATGCGCGCCTTGCGCTTCGACGATCGTGGCGTAGGCCTTGCTCACGCGCTCCCAGCGGTTGTCGCGGTCCATGGCATAATAGCGTCCGCACACGGTCGCGATGCGCACCGCTGGCGGCAGCGCCTTTTCAAACGTCGCGACATAATCCGCGGCGGCGCGGGGCGGCGTATCGCGGCCGTCGGTGAGTGCATGCACGAGGGTCGGCACGCCGGCGTCAGCCAGAATTTTCGCCAAGCCCACCGCGTGGTCCTGATGCGAATGCACGCCACCGGGCGAGAGGAGGCCGATGAGGTGGCAGGTGCCGCCGCTTTTCTTCATCTTGGCGATGAAGTCCGCAAGCGCCGGCTCCTTCGCGATCGCGCCGCTCTTGATCGATTCCGTGATGCGCGGCAGGTCCTGCATCACCACCCGGCCGGCACCGATATTGAGATGTCCAACCTCGGAATTGCCCATCTGTCCGTCCGGCAGGCCGACATCGTGGCCCGACGTGTGCAGGAACGAATGCGGCCCTTTCCACAACCGGCTGAATGTCGGCGTCCTGGCCTGGCGGACGGCGTTGTCGGCGTCATCCTCCCGCCAGCCGAAGCCGTCGAGGATCACGAGCATCACGGGGCGGCGTTTTTGCTTTGGGGCGTCGGTCATTGGAGCTTTGTCATCTGAGGAGGGGATTGCCACTTAGATAGTCATGAACGCCGCGCCCGGCAAATGCAGGCGTGCGGCGTGGAACCCTGGGGCGGAGCAGGCTAGAAACTGTTGCGGTCGGGCCCGCGCCGTGCCGCGGCGAGTGCTGCGTTGAGCGCCTCGGCGAAGCGGCGGCGCTCCTTGCGGCCAAGGAACCCCGCGATCGGCAGATGCCGGCCGCGCGAGACGAGGCTCAAGGCCTCGACGCCGAATTCCGGGTGGATGTCCTGGTGCAGCCGCGCCCAAAGCGGATTGAACTGCCATTCGCGGGCACGCCCGCGTGCGTCCACCTTGCGCACGGTGAGTTCGCTCGGCGTGACGGTGACGATCTCATAGGCTGCGGCGGAGCGGTAATTGGCGCGGAACGCGATGTAGATCAGAAGTGCATCGAGGCCGAAAAAGCCAAAAATCGGCCATGCGCCCATCATCAGGAACATCATGCCGCTCACGAAGCTGATGCCGCCGATGCCGCACATCAGGATGAGAAAGCCGCGCGGGCTCAGCGACCGGTGCGGCGTGATGGTCGCCGAAAACAGCGGGCGTTCTTCGATCGGCAAATCCTGTGCGGTGTTGTCTGGTGCCATGCTGCTCATTATACCGGACCTATGGGGCACGGGTCAGCAAAACAAGGTGTCGGGACGAAGCGGACGGTCAAGGCGCCAGCCCGCGCGTCGGCGCGGGTCAAGGCGAAATCAGTCGCAACATTAAGCAAAGCCAAAAAGCCGAAAAAATCGGCTCTGATGTCGAAAGCCGAAATCGCGGAACTGTTCCGACGCTTCCAAAAAGCCGAACCGGAGCCGAAGGGCGAACTCGTTCACACCGACCCCTATACGCTGCTGGTCGCCGTGGTGCTGTCGGCGCAGGCGACGGATGTCGGTGTCAACAAGGCGACGCCAGCCCTGTTCGCGGCCGCAAATACACCCGAGAAAATGGTCGCGCTCGGCGAGGATCGCGTCCGCGATCTCATCAAAACGATCGGGCTTTATCGCACCAAGGCGAAGAACGTGGTGGCGCTGTCGCAACTGCTGATCGAAAAGCACGGCAGCGAAGTGCCGCCGGATCGCGCCGCGCTCGAACTGCTGCCCGGCGTCGGCCGCAAGACGGCCAATGTGGTGCTGAACATCGCTTTCGGCGAGCCGACCATCGCCGTCGACACGCATATTTTCCGCGTCGGCAATCGGCTGGGCCTGGCGCCCGGAAAGAATCCTCTGGAAGTGGAACTGGCGCTCGAACGCGTGGTGCCCGACGCCTATAAGCGCCACGCCCATCACTGGCTGATCCTGCACGGCCGCTACATCTGCGTCGCGCGCAAGCCGCGCTGTCCCGACTGCATCGTGCGCGATTTATGCAAATGGCCGGAGAAGACGACGCGGCCTTGACCGGCGCGCTCAGCGTTGCGGCAGGATGAGCTTGGCCTGCTGTCTCGCGACCTGCTTGTAAATATGCACCATCAGCGCCATGGCGAAGAGGGGCGTGGCGAGATTGACGATCGGGATCGAGACGAAGGCGGCGATCATCAGTCCGGCGGTGAACACCGTTCCGCTGTGCATCTTGCGCAGCCGCTTGGCCTCGTCCGCCGGATGGAAGCGCATGGCGGCGAGTTCAAAATATTCGCGGCCGAGCAGATAGGCAGTGGCGACGAAGAAGATGACCGCACCGAAACCGGCAAACAGCAAAAATGGCGTCGCGACGAGATAGACGCCGACCGACAGCAGTGCGGTCTTGCCGCCCTCCCACACCGCGCGTGGCAGCGGCACGGCGCGGCCGGGCGGATCGGCGGGATAGTGTTCGCGCTCGACCCGTTCCGCGATCTCATCGACGAAGAAGCTGCCGACGAAGGATGTCACCGCCGGCATCAGGAACACCGACCCGACGATGATGCCGAGGCCGGCGGCGATCGAGATGACCCACACCGCGACGTTGAGGGCGCTATGCCAGCCGGCGCCGAGGGTGGCTTCCGCCCAGGCCTCGCCACCGGTCGCCAGAAACACCAAAGCACGCTGGATGCCGATGCCGATCAGCACGATCAGGATCAGCGCCAGCCCGATCGCCTTGAACAACACCGCGCGGAACGGCTGCGAGAGCATTTGCGAGCACGCGGCCGCGGCTGCCGAAAACATGCGAAATCCCTCTCCGTCGCACCACAAAGCGCGTCGCAGAGGTAGGGGCTTCGCTGCGCAAGGGCAAGGTCTGCCGGTCTGAGCGAATTGCTGTGCTGGCGAGCCTAGTTTGTTGCGGTCGAACACAAGCCTGCCGGCGCGGTCCCGGTCTCCGGCACCAGCGTCGCCTCGGCGCCGACCGCCGGCATAGTATCGAGACGATCGAGCCATTGCATCGCTCTGTAGTCGAAGCCGCCCAAAATGGTGGGTTTCACCACCTCGAAATAGGGCGAGATGTCGAAATCGCGTGGCGCGTACAGCGAGGAATGGCGGATTTCGAGAATTTCGCGCTCCACCGCTTCGCTCGTCTGCGCGGTGATTTTCGGCAGGATCGGATAGCGCACGCGCTCGAACGCCTGCGCGATCAGCGCCGAACAGATGATGCGGGTCGGATGGCCCGAGCCGAGCGCCATCATCCGCCGCCGGAAGCGGCGCGGCACCGGCAGCGGCATCAGATAGCGCATGAGATCGAGGATGTTCTTCACATCGTAATCGAAGCCGATGCGCTCGCCCGCATAGGCGCAGACCTGCGCGCAATCCTCTTGCGTGAGCGCCACCGGACGGCAGATGCGGGTGTGGAATGCGAGATATTTGGAAAGCGGCGAACCGATCACGCCTTCGCCGAGTTCAGCCTCCACCAGTGCCAGCGGTTCGCCGTCTTCGGTGGTGCGGTCGCCGATCGCGCCGACATAGAGCGCGGCATGCGACCAGGTGGACTGGGTGAGGTATTTGATGACACCGGAGACGCGGTTGTGGCCTTCGATGAGGAGAACGTCGCCGGGCCGCAGCGTCGCGCGCAAAATCTCGGGACTTGTCGGTGCGGATGTCTCATACCCCGCCACCGGCTTCTGCAACTCGCGAGCGATAATCTGCCCGATTTCTTCGAGCACCCGGCCCATCGACGTGTCATCCCCCGTCTGGTGCGTGATAGGGCGCCTCATTCCGCGACGCCTCTCGCATGGCCAAACTATAAGCTGCAATCTCTTTCAATTTCGTTCGTTGCAAAGCCGTCGCGCTTACGTTTTGTTAAGGACGATGCGGAACGACGACACCCGCGAATCGGACGTGCAGCCTTCGGCCTTCGAATTGCGGAATGCGGAAACTGATGCGGAAACTTATGAATGATGCCGGCAAGAAAGAGACGCATATGAGCGCCATCACCCGCCGGACCTTTCTGGCCGCCGCCACAGGCTTTGCGTCCATGCCGGCGGTTCAATCGGCGCTCGGCGCGATGCCGGCGTCCGGCGAGGTCGATATCGCCATCATCGGGGCGGGTGCCGCGGGAATCGCCGCGGCACGTCGCGTGGCCGCCGCTGGTCGCCGCTTCGTCGTACTCGAGGCCGCGGACCGGATCGGGGGCCGCTGCATCACGGATACGCAGACCTTCGGCGTGCCGTTCGACCGCGGCGCCCATTGGATCTACACGCCGGAGACCAATCCGCTCTACAAGCTTGGTGGTGCGGCAGGGCTGACCCTTGATCGCGCGCCCGGCGACCAGCATGTGCGCATCGGGCGCCGCTATGCGCGCGAGGGCGAGCTAGAGGATTATCTGGCGGGTTATGTGCGCGCGCAACGCGCCATCGCCGATGCCGCGCGCGCGCGTGGCGATGTCGCAGCCGCGCAAGTACTACCGAAAGACCTTGGCGACTGGCGCGCGCTCATCGCATTCATCCTCGGGCCGCTGCATACGAGCCACGATCTCTCGCGCGTGTCGGTCGACGATCTGGCGCGCGCGGCCGATCGGGAAACCTACGCCTTCTGCCGCGAAGGTTTTGGGGCGCTCCTTGCGTCTCTGGCGAAGTCCGTGCCGGTGGAACGTTCGACGCCGGTGACGCGTATCAATTGGAGCGGCGGCCTGGAATTGGAGACGCCGCGCGGCCGCGTCCGCGCCAAGGCGGTGATCGTCACGGCTTCGACCAATTTTCTTGCCTCGGACGCGCTTGTGTTCAGGCCGGCATTGCCGAAGCGGCAACTCGACGCTTTCAAGCTCCTGCGGCTCGGGTCTTTCGAGCGCATCGCGCTCGATCTGTCGGGCAATCCGCTCGGTCTGCCGAAGGACGAACTGGTGTTCGAGAAAGCCGACGGGCCGAAAACCGCCGCGCTCTTCGCCAATGTCGCCGGCACAACCATCAGCCAGGTCAATGTCGGTGGTGGATTTGCACGCGATCTGTCGGCCGGGGGCGAGAAAGCGCTGATCGACTTCGCGCAGGACTGGCTCGCAGGCCTCTACGGCAGCGATATCCGCAAGGCGGTGAAAAAGGCCGTGGCCACGCAGTGGGACAAGAGCCCGTGGGTGCTGGGCGCGTCCTCGGCCGCCGCACCGGGTGGCGCCGGCGCGCGCCGGATCCTGATGGAGCCGCTTGGCGGCCGCATCTATTTCGCCGGCGAGGCCGCGCACGAGACGTTGTGGGGCACGGTCAACGGCGCCTGGGAGTCAGGCGAGCGCGCGGCGGACGCGGCGTTGCGCCGGTTCGGTCCGCTCAAGTCGGCGGCGCCGAAGAGCCGGCCGTCACGGTCGGGCGCGCCGCGGCGGCAACCCTTCGTTCCCCATCCGCAACCGCGCCGCAATCCTTGATGCCGCCGAAAGCCCTCATTGCCTGGTCGAGCGGCAAGGACAGCGCCTTCGCGCTGCATGAGATTCAACGCGCCGGCGCATGCGACGTCGTCGGTGCGCTGACCACGGTCACCGAAACATTCGGCCGCGTCAGTATTCATGGCGTGCGCGAATCCTTGCTCGCCGCGCAATGCGAAGCGGTGGGATTGGCGCGCCGTGTGGTGCCTATTCCCTACCCCTGTCCGAACGCAGCCTATGAACAGGCGATGGCGGGTGCGATGGCGCAGGCCAAGGCCGACGGCATCACCCATGTGATCTTTGGCGACCTGTTCCTGCAGGATGTGCGCGCCTATCGCGAAGAAAAATTGAGCGGCTCCGGCATCACGCCGGTATTTCCGCTCTGGGGCCGACCGACGGATGTGCTGGCGTGGGAGATGATCGCGGGCGGGATCGAAGCGCATCTCGTCGTCGTCGACCTGAAGAAATTGCCGAAGGATTTTGCCGGGAGAAGGTTTGATCAAAACCTGCTCGACGCGCTGCCGCCCGATATCGATCCTTGCGGCGAGAACGGCGAATTCCATACCTTTGTGTCGGCTGGACCGATGTTCAAACGAAACATCGCCGTCGTGCCTGGCGAGACGGTCGAACGCGACGGCTTTGCCTATGCGGACTTGCTGCCGGCATAGAACAATTCCAGGAAAAATGCGGAGCGGTTTTCCGTCCGGAATTGCGGAACAACGAAGAGATAAAGCATTTCCGTGATTCGGAGAAAAACGGAATGCTCTACCCGCGCAGCGTCGCGCCCGTCTTCGCCGTGACGTCGGCAACGAGCTTTTGCGCCAGCGCCTCGATCTCCGCATCGGTCAGCGTCTTCTCGCGCGGCTGGATCGTGACCGCGAGCGCCACGGATTTCTTGTCCGCGGCGATGCCCTTGCCTTCGTAGAGATCGAACACGCTGACGCCGGTGATGAGCTTGCGGTCCGAGCCTTGCGCCACGCGCACGATGTCGGCGGCTTTCACGCTGCGATCGACGATGAAGGCGAAGTCGCGCTCGATCGGCTGGAACGGCGACAGTTCAAGCGCCGCCTTGGCGCGCGTCGGCTTCTTCTTCGGCTCGGGGATTTTATCAAGCAGAATTTCGAACCCGAACAAAGGCCCGTCCACGCCCAGGATCGCCAGCGTGCGGGGATGCAATTGACCGAAATGGCCGAGCACGTTCTGCGGCCCCATCTGGATCGCGCCGCTGCGCCCCGGATGCAGCCAGTCCGGCTGTCCGCCGGAGGCGATCTGCAGTGCTTGCATCGGCGCGCCCAGTGCCGCGAGCACGGCGAGTGCATCCGCCTTGGCGTCGAACACATCGGCCTGCGCGCTGCCCGACCAATGCCGTCCGGTGCCTGTTGTTGTCGCGCGGCCGCGGCGGATCGCCGTGGCGCTGATGAATTGGTCTTCCGGTCTATCTCCGCGGAAAACCTGCCCGACCTCGAACAGCGCGCTGTCGGCGAAACCGCGATCGGCGTTCTTCTGTGCCGCGGCGATGAGGCCGGGCACAAGGCTCGGCCGCATGTCGGACAGATCGGCGGCGATCGGATTCGACAAGGCCAGTTCCGGTGCGCCGCCACCAAAAGCTCTGGCCTGTGCCTGCGAGACGAACGACCAGGTGACGGCTTCGGTCAGGCCGCGCACGGCCAACGCCCGGCGCGCCTTGCGCGTGCGTTGCTGCAATAGTGTCAGCACCGGTTTGCGCGGCGTCGGACCACGATCGAACGGCGTTGCCGGAATGCGGTCGACGCCGACGATGCGCACGATCTCTTCCACGATGTCGGCCTTGCCGTGCACGTCCGGCCGCCACGAGGGCACCGCGACCTTCACGGTCTTGTCCTGACCGGCCATGAAGAAGCCGAGTTTTGTCAGCACGCGGCGAATTTCCGGCAGCGGCAGGTCGAGGCCGGTGAGGCGCCTGAGTTCGGACAGCGGAAAATCAATCACCGGCTCCGGCACAATTGGCTCGCCGGCAACGGCGACGGTCGACGGCGTGCCGCCGCACAGATCCATTACCATGCGCGTCGCCAGTTCGAGGCCGGGCAGAAGGAAAGCCGGATCGACGCCGCGTTCGAAGCGATAGCGCGCATCGGAATTGATGCCGAGTTTGCGGCCGGTCTGGGCGATGTTGACGGGATCCCACAGCGCCGACTCGATCAGCACCTCGGTCGTCGTCGCATCGCAGCCTGTCGCCTCGCCGCCCATGATGCCGGCCAGCGATTCGACGCCCTGCTCGTCGGCGATCACGCACATCGCGGCATCGAGCGTATAGGTCTTGCCGTCGAGCGCCAAAAGTTTTTCGCCGTTTTGCGCGCGCCGGATCGTGAGATTGCCGCGCACCTTTTTGGCATCAAAGACGTGCAGTGGCCGTCCGCGATCGAACGTCATGTAATTGGTGATGTCGACCAGCGCATTGATCGGCCGCAACCCGATCGCGGTAAGCCGCTTCTGCATCCATTCCGGCGACGGACCGTTCTTGACGCCGCTCACAAGTCGCAGCGCGAAGCCCGGACACAGCGCCTCGGCCCCGGGGGCGATGGTGACGTCGACGGGACAGGCGCACAGCCCTTCGACGGGCCGAATCGCTTGATCCTTTAATGTGCCCATGTCGGCGGCCGCGAGATCGCGGGCTATGCCGTGCACGGCGGTGCAGTCGGGCCGGTTGGGCGTGAGATTGATCTCCACCACCGGATCGCTGAGCCCGAGAAAATCCGCATAAGGCGCACCGACCGGCGCATCGGCCGGCACTTCGATGATGCCGTCGTGTTCCTCGGAGAGGCCGAGTTCGCGCGCCGAACACAGCATGCCTCGACTTTCAACGCCGCGGATGGTGCCGACCTTCAGGTCAAGCCCGGAGCCGGGAACGTGGGTGCCGGGCGCGGCGAATACGGCTTTCATGCCAGCATGCGCGTTCGGTGCACCGCAGACGACCTGCACTGGCGCGCCCGCGCCGGTATCGACCATGCAGACGCGCAGCTTGTCGGCATTGGGATGCTTTTCGGCCGAGACGACGGTGGCGATGGTGAAAGCGGCCAACGCCTTCACCTTGTCGGTGATGTGCTCGACTTCAAGACCGATCATGGTCAGCTTGTCGGCGAGCGCGGCCAGCGGCTCGTCGGTTTCCAGATGGTCCTTCAGCCAGGACAGCGTGAACTTCATCGCCTAGTGCTCCGGCTTCCAGACAAAGAGGACAGGCAGCAGCAGGAACACCACCGCTGTAAGAATGATCGCTGCACGATTGCAGGTAATATAAAGTTCGCGACGGAGAATCAGCTCGTGATTGATCATGTCTTGCATGTCGTCCGGCGTTCCCACGAATTCCCTTGACCGGAAGATCGAAAGACAGCGCAGGCAGCCGATCGCGATCAACAGATAGAAAGCCATTTCAACGATGATGATACCGACCTCCACCTCGTTGTCGGCGACGAGCGGCGCGACAAGACCGAGGCCTGCGATCATCATCGAGACATGGGTCAGCAGGCCCGTCGCCTTGCTGTCGACGTTCTGCAGCGTGCTCGCCACCTCCGTCGGCATGGCTGCCGACTGCCGTTTCAGATCGCGGAAATAGCTATCGACGCGGGCCACGCCCCAGCCGCGCGTGACCACTGAAAAGATCGCGCGGTCGAAGGCCGATTTGAGCGGAGTGTGCGTCATGCGCTCAGCCCTCCGGCCAGCGTCGGCACGTCGAGCGGGCGGAAGCCGTAATGCGACAGCCAGCGCACGTCGGCTTCGAAGAAGGCACGCAGGTCCGGCATGCCGTATTTGAGCATGGCGATGCGATCGATGCCGAGGCCCCAGGCGAACCCTTGATAGATGTCGGGATCGATGCCGCAATTCTTCAGCACGCTCGGATGCACCATGCCGCAGCCCAAAATTTCGAGCCAGTCGTCACCTTCGCCGAAACGGATTTCACCCTTGTCGCGGCGGCACTGGATGTCGACCTCGAGCGAGGGTTCGGTGAATGGAAAGAACGACGGGCGAAAGCGCATCTTGACGTCGTCAACCTCGAAGAAGGCTTTGCAGAATTCGAGCAGGATCCATTTCAGGTGTCCGAGATGCGCGCCTTTCTCGACGACGAGGCCCTCGACCTGGTGGAACATCGGCGTGTGCGTCTGGTCGCTGTCGCAACGATAGGTGCGGCCCGGACAGATGACGCGGATCGGCGGTTGCGTCGACAGCATCGTGCGGATCTGCACCGGCGAAGTGTGCGTGCGCAGCAACAGGCGCGAACCGTCGGCTTTCGGCGGGAGGAAGAACGTGTCGTGCATCTCCCGCGCCGGATGGCCTTCGGGAAAGTTGAGCTTTGTGAAGTTGTAGTCGTCGGTCTCGATGTCCGGCCCTTCGGCGACGGAGAAACCCATGTCAGCAAAAATCGCTGTGAGTTCGTCGATCACCTGGCTGATCGGATGCACGCGGCCTGATTCCGCCGGCGCTTCGCGCGTCGGCAGCGTCACGTCGACGGTCTCGCTCGCCAGTTGCGCGTCGAGCGCGGCGTTCCTGAGGCTGTCGCGGCGCGCGGTGAGCGCTGCGTTCACGCGCTCCTTGAGGCCATTGATCAGCGGCCCCTGCACGCGGCGTTCATCCGGCGACAACTTTCCGAGCGTCGCGAGCAGCGCGGAGACCGATCCCTTCTTGCCCAGCGACGCGACGCGCACGGTCTCAAGCGCGGCTTCGTCGGCTGCGGCCTCGATGGCGGTCAGCACGTCGGTCTCGAGGACGCTCAGATCCTGAGCGGGCGTTGCGATCTCGGTCATGGCTGCTCCGTCAGAAAAGATTCGGGCATGAATGGCAGATCGGTGTCGTGCGGACGGACGCCGGCCTGCGTCAGCATGCAGTGCACCTGTCCGCGATGATGGGTCTGGTGATTGAAGAGTTGCGTCAGCAGCACCCAGCGCGGCAAGGTCAATTGCTTCTGCATCGAACCGGAAAACCAGGTGAGGTCGCCCGTCACCGCCGCGGAATCGAGCCCGTCAGCCCATGCGATCAGAGCGGCGTCGAACGCTGCGCGTTCGGACTTGAGCTTGTCCCAATCCGGATAGAGCGCGGTCGAATCGGGAATGCCGCCCGGCGGCATTTCGCCGAGGCCGAAGCGGCTGGCCCATGTCCTGTCGGCCCACAACAGGTGGCTCAAGGTGGCGTGGATCGAGCCAAAAAAGGCGCCACGTTCCTGCCGGCGCGCGGCATCGCTCAAGCGGTCCGCCGCGCCGTAGAGATTTTCGTTCTGCCAGCGATTATAGCGGGCCATGCGCTGGACATAGGCCAGATCGATCATAGCCACCCCCAACACGCGCAACGCTAGAGTTTGGCCTGCATCACCGAGGCCGGCCGTTTTGCGGCCGGCTTCCGTCTTATCAGGCCTGCGCTTGCGCCGGCAGCGCCGCCTTGGCCTGGGTGACGATCGCCTCGAAGGCCACCGGCTCATGGATGGCGAGGTCCGACAGCACCTTGCGGTCGACCATGATGCCGGCCTTGGCCAGGCCATCGATGAAACGGCTATAGGTCAGGCCGAAGGGGCGGACGGCGGCGTTGAGCCGCTGGATCCACAGCGCGCGGAACGTGCGCTTGCGGCGCTTGCGGTCGCGATAGGCATACTGATTGGCCTTCTCGACCGCCTGCTTGGCGACGCGGATGGTGTTTTTGCGACGGCCGTAAAAGCCTTTCGCGGCCTTGAGAACTTTCTTGTGCTTGGCGTGTGCGGTGACGCCGCGTTTAACGCGAGCCATGGCTCTATTCCTTCAAAAAACAGATCAGAATGGGAGACGGGCAAAAGGCCACGCGCCGATCAGGTGGTCCCGTTCGGCAGGAAGTACTTCTTGACGTTGTCGCCATCGGTTTTGAACATCACGGTCGTGCCGCGAAGCTGACGGATCTGCTTCTTGGTCCGCTTGATCATGCCGTGACGTTTTCCCGAATGGGACGCCTTCACCTTCCCGGTGCCGGTCATTCTGAAGCGCTTTTTGGCGCCAGACTTGGTCTTGATCTTGGGCATTTGGCTCTCCTTCTCGCCGGTGCGACGAGCCCAAAGCAGGCCGTCCACCAGACTGGTGCTCACGATTGAGCGTGCTCGGATTGAGCGAACGCGCCGCCACGGCAGCCCTATCGGCCGGGCGACGAGAAGGGCCGGTTTATGGCAGAGGGTTTTGCAAAAGGCAAGGTTTCCCAGTCGGCTGACGCAGGCGTCCAACCGCTCTGCGGACGGTTCCGGGTCATGGAACCTTCCTTCTCGGGGGACGGTGGGGTCCCGCAAAAATATTGCCGCGCCGGAGGGCGCGGCATCAGGCGTGGGGTCTGGCGTGATTGAGGGTGAGCCGCTCAGCGCGGCGACAGCACCATGATCATCTGGCGACCTTCGAATTTCGGCTCCTGCTCGACCTTGGCGATCTCGGCCGTGTCGCCCTTGACCCGGAGCAGCAGCTGGTGGCCGAGGTCCTGATGCGCCATTTCGCGACCGCGGAACCGCAGCGTCACCTTGACCTTGTCGCCCTCCTCGAAGAAGCGGAGCATGGACCGCATCTTCACGTCATAGTCGTGATCGTCGATCATCGGGCGGAGCTTTATCTCTTTGATTTCGACGATCTTTTGCTTCTTGCGGGCCTCGTTTGCCTTCTTCTGGGCCTGGTACTTGTACTTGCCGTAATCGAGAATTTTGCAAACGGGGGGTGACGAGTTCGGGGCGATCTCGACGAGATCAAGCCCGGCATCCTTCGCCATCGACAGCGCAGTCAGGGTTTCGGTGGCGCCGTGGTTGACGCCAGTCTGATCGATGAGCTGAACCTCGCGGACGCGGATCTCCTCATTTATGCGCGGACCGTCCTTTGGGGCGGGCAGCAGCGATTTCATCGGACGACGAATGGCTAGGCTCTCCTTTGGTTGTTGCGGATAGGCGGAAAATTGGGCTTATCGGGACGCAAGTCAATGTGACTTAACCGGGACGTCTCGAGATAACGGTCTTGATACGGGTCTTGTGAGGTCTGGGTCGGGTCGCAAATCCTTATCAGGTCGCGACAATCGACGCCGCCGGCACACGTGCCGGAACGCCAAGAGCGCCACCCAAGACCGCCAGCATAGCACAGATTTCAGCCGCCGCGCGCGTTCGAAAACTCCTCGTAAAGCCGCAGCAGCCGGTCGGACACGACTGAAGGCGTGAACTGGGCGCTGACCCAGGCCCGGCCCCGCCGGCCGACCGCCTGGCGCTGGGCCTGCGACATCGACAGGAGCCGCACGATTGCCGCGCTGAGTTCGCGTTCGTCGCCTGAGGAAAAGCGCAGGCCCGTCATGCGGTCATCGGGTACGGCCGGCGGCGCCAGTACCACTTCCGGGCCGGTGGCGAGATCGGACACCACCAAAGGCAGCGCCATCGCCTGCGCCTCGAGCACAGCGCGCGCCGTTCCTTCGGCCTGCGTCGCGGCGGAGACCGCAATGGTCGCGGCGGCAAAGGCAGCCTGCTTGTCGGCGGGGAAATTCACGATGCGGCAGACATCGGCGGCGTCGGAGGCGACGACGAGATCCCAGATTTCGCAGGCATAGCGCGACATGCCTTCCTCCCCCGTGCACAGGATGCAGAGGAAGTTGCGGATGCCCATGTCCTTCATCCGCCGCGCCGACTGCACGACGAGATGGTGACCTTTGCGCCGCACCATGCGGCCAAGCACGAGAATGACCTGCGTCTGTGCCGTCGCGCCCCAGGCGCGGCGCATGGCTTCCAGCCGCTCCGCGGAGACCGCATCGGGATCGAAATCGCTCACGTCGACGCTCGCCGGGACGGTGACGATGCGGTCCCAGGCAGTGCCGTAGCGATCATTGATGAGTTCGGCGATCTGGTCGCCGGCAGCCACCACGCGCTGGCCCCGCACCATGATGCGATTGTAGAAGCGCTTGAGCGGGTTCTGTTCGCGAAACCCTTTGTACCAGCTCGTCACGAACGGAATGCGCAAAACGCGCGCGGCGAGATAGGCGCTCCAGGCCGGCGCCCGGCCATGCGCGTGGATCACGTCGCAGCGGTGCTTGCGGGCCAACTGCGTCAGCGCCCCGGCGTTGCGCAGGACCGTGAAGGGATTCTTGCTGTGAACGTTACGGCGCACGAAGGTCGCGCCGTCATCGGCAAGGTCCTCCTCCATGCGTCCACCGTGCGAGACGACGACGACTCGATGACCGGCGCCGATCAGCACATGCGCGAGATCGACGGCGCCGCGTTCGGCCGCGCCAGCCCCGAGCGTCGGCACGACAACCATGACCGTCAGACGGCGAGCGGCGACCGGGCTTGTGTCGTGCGTGAGGGCGTCGGCAGTGATGCGTGTTTCCTCGGTTATCGCGTCCGGAAAAGGATGCGTCTTGACGCAGGTTAAGCAGTCCGTCTCGCGGGGACGCGCGCCGCGTGTGTCGGATTGGGCCGCGTCGGACACCGCGCGCCGAAACCGCCGTTAAGGCGAGATATAGACGTTGCGCCTCGTCGCGACAACGCTGCCCGACAGCGAAAAGAGGTTTGTCAGCACGCAACCCTTCAATTGACGCACGCGGCAGAAGATCGGAACACTCCCCGCAGCAAAATGACGGAATGCAGCCTCATGACGGATCAATCGACCGGCCAGCCCGCGGAAATCATCACCGTAGGACAAGGCCATGACAGTCGGACCATCGCCGTGCGCCGACGCGATGGTGCGTTGCCCGGCCTGTTCTGGATGGGCGGATTCAAATCCGATATGGGCGGCAACAAGGCCCAGGCGCTCGACCGTTGGGCCGGCGAACAGGGCCGGGCCTGCACGCGTTTCGATTATTCCGGGCACGGCGAATCGTCGGGCGCCTTCGAGGAAGGAACGGTCAGTCGTTGGCTCGAAGACAGTCTCGCCGTGTTCACGTCATGCCGCGGGCCGCAGATCGTCGTCGGCTCGTCCATGGGTGGCTGGCTCGCGCTGCTGCTGGCGCGCGAATTGCGGCATCGGGATGCGGCGGCGCGCGGACAGGCCACGATTGCGGCCATGGTGCTGATCGCGCCGGCCCCCGATTTCACCGAAGCGCTGATGTGGAAGCAGTTTCCCGAAGCCGTGCGGCGCGAAATCATGGAAACGGGGCGCTGGCAGCGGCCGTCCGCCTATTCCGAAGACCCGTACATCATCACCCGGGCGCTGATCGAAGATGGCCGCAAGCACTGCATCCTCGGCAGCCTGATCGAGACCGGCTGTCCCGTGCGCATCCTGCAAGGCGCGATGGATGAGGACGTGCCGTGGGCTCACGCCATGGACCTCGTCTCGCACATCGCGCGCGATGACGTGGTCTTCACTCTGGTGAAGGACGGCGACCATCGCCTGTCGCGGCCTGAGGATATCGAGCGTCTGTTCCAGACGCTCTCGGAGTTTTTTTGATTCGCGCCGCAGGCATGTTTT